>Ga0302325_10001118_pt1 | contig 69625 bp, 61 predicted proteins | sample Palsa_T0_2_FD_201948 | JGI IMG/M metagenome (GOLD analysis project Ga0302325, IMG submission 201948) | Peat permafrost microbial communities from Stordalen Mire near Abisko, Sweden - Palsa_T0_2 | ecosystem: Environmental > Terrestrial > Soil > Palsa > Peat permafrost | place: Sweden: Abisko...
TGGCCTTCGGCCTGCCGCTCGGGATCTACACGCTGTCGGCGTTCTTCCGCGAAATCCCCTGGGAGCTCGAGAAGGCCGCCAAGATCGACGGCGCCACGCCCTTCCAGGCGTTTACCAAGGTCATCGCGCCGCTCGCGGCGCCGGGAATGGTCACCACCGCGATCCTGGTCTTCCTGGCCTGCTGGAACGAGTTCCTGTTCGCGATCTCGTTCACCTCCACGATCGCCTCCCGGACGGCGCCGGCCTCGCTGGCCTACTTCAGCGGTGCCTCCCAGTTCACCGTGCCGACCGGTCCCATCGCGGCAGCCGCGGTGGTCATCACCATCCCGATCATCATCTTCGTGCTGTTCTTCCAGCGCCGGATCGTCGCTGGGCTGACATCAGGCGCGGTCAAGGGCTAGCTGACGTTGAGAAGGAGTAACAGTGGCTGAAATCGTTCTGGACCAGGTGACCAAGCGCTTCCCCGACGGCGCGCTGGCGGTCGACAAGATCAGCCTGGACATCGCCGACGGCGAGTTCGTCATCCTGGTCGGCCCGTCCGGCTGCGGGAAGTCGACCACGCTGAACATGATCGCCGGCCTGGAGGACATCACCGAGGGCGAGCTGCGCATCGGCGGCAAGGTGGTGAACAACGCGGCGCCGAAGGACCGTGACATCGCCATGGTCTTCCAGAGCTACGCGCTCTACCCGCACATGACGGTGCGGGAGAACATGGGCTTCGCGCTCAAGCTGGCCAAGACGCCCCAGGCCACCATCGACAAGAAGGTGAACGAGGCGGCGCGGATCCTGGATCTGACCCAGCACCTGGAGCGCCGGCCCGCCAACCTGTCCGGCGGCCAGCGGCAGCGGGTCGCGATGGGCCGGGCGATCGTCCGTGACCCGTCTGTCTTCCTGATGGACGAGCCGCTGTCCAACCTGGACGCCAAGCTGCGCGTGCAGACCCGGACCGAGGTGTCCAAGCTGCAGAAGCGGCTCGGCACCACCATGGTGTACGTCACGCACGACCAGACCGAGGCGATGACCCTGGGCGACCGGCTCGCGGTGATGCGCAGCGGCGTCCTGCAGCAGGTCGGCTCGCCGCACGAGTTGTACGACAACCCGGTCAACCTGTTCGTGGCCGGCTTCATCGGCTCGCCCGCGATGAACTTCATGGCCGGCACGCTCGAGGAGGGCAGCCTGCGCACCACGATCGGCAGCCTCCCGCTCAATCCGCAACTGAGGCAGGCCCTGGAGCGAGCGAACGCCGGCCGCCAGGTCATCGTGGGCATCCGCCCGGAGAACTTCGAGGACGCATCGCTCGTGCAGAGCGACCTGCGCGGCTACGGCCTCACCTTCCGCGCCACCATCGACGTGGTCGAGTCGATGGGCTCCGATGTCTTCGTCTATTTCACCCAGGAGAGCGGCCTGTCAGCAGGTGTCGACCAACTGGCGGATCTCGCGGCGGACGCCGATGTCGGCGCGAGCGAGGAGACGGTGACCGCGCGGCTGGACCCGGCCACCGGCATCACCGAGGGGCAGGACGCCGAGTTGTGGGCCGACCTCCGGTCGATGCACATCTTCGATCCGGGCACCGGCAAGAACCTGTCGCTCGGCACCGAGCGCCCGGCGTCGGCGGGGCCGCCGGCTAGCTGACCTCGCGGCGCAGGCGCTCGATGATCTCGTCGTTCCACTCGTGAGTGCGCATGAGGCGGTACCGCTCGCGTGCCACCCGCTGGTAGGCCTCGGCATCCGTGCCGGAGCCGATCAGGTCGGCCGCGCGCAGCATGCGCACCACGGGCGTGAACTCCTCGGCGAACCAGTGCCGTGCGGCCTGCTCGCGGTCGACGAAGCTCCCCTCGTGCTGCATGTAACGGAAACCCCAGGCCTCGACGCTCTCGCTGAGCTCGGCATACGCCCACGGGTCGCTGAACGTGATCCTGGCATAAGCCGCGGGCGGCAGCGGCACCCTGGCGCGGAAGATCCGCTCATGGCTCTTCATGATCAGGTCGCCGCGGCTGCGGATGCCGTTCGCCGGCACCACGGTCGTGACCTCGGTCACGTACGCCTCGATCGTGGTCAGGCCGGTAACGATGGCGATCGAGACCCGGTGGTGACCGTCCTTGACGAAATGCAGGTCACCGACCCGGTAGACGTCGATCGGGGGAATGGGCTCGCCGCGCCGCTGGGCCAGCGCGAGGCGCTCCCACCGCTCCCTGACCCGGCCGGAGGTCGGCCGGAAGCGGCGGTCGAAGTCACGGCGGGAGTCGACGGTGCCCACGATCGAGTCAAGCCGGATCGTCTGCAGCCCGAGATCCCGCTCGCCCTGCATGCCGAGAGCGGCGATGACCTCGTCGAACGGCAGGATCACGTTGACGTCGTCCGGCTCCCTGCGCAGCCGGTGAGCGAGCCTGGACATCATCTGCCGCCGCCGGGCGCGCAGGAAGTCGTTTTCTACGTCCGCTCGCGGGAAGCCGGTCTCAGCGGGCATGGCGGTGGTCCGAGGCTGGCTGCGCGGCGCTGCCGCCCGGCCGGATGTCCAGCAGGTGCCGCCCGGCGACGTTGCGCACGGCGGTGGCGCCTAGCTGCTGCCGCGGGCCGGCCGCGTCGTACGGCAGCACGTGCCCGTGCAGCAGCATGGCCGGCCGGAGCCCGGCGACCACCCCGTGCAGGGCGGTAAACCCCCAGTGCGCCGGATCGGCGCCGTCGCCCACGCCTCGCGGCGGAGCGTGGGTCAGCAGGACGTCAACGGGGCGCCCGCCGCGCAGCCGCTGCCATCGCGCCTTCCGGCGGAGCGACCTGGCCCGGCTCGCCAGCTGCCGGTCGCTGTACTGATTCGGCCCGCTGCCGTACCGCCGGCAGCCGCCCAGCCCGGCCACCCGCAGGCCCGCGATGTCGACGATCCTGCGGTCGGCGTTGACCGCGCCGTCCGGCCACGGCGCCCTGGCCGGCAGCCCGGCCCGGAGGACCAGCCCTGCGCGCGAATTCCGGTATCCGGAAAGATCGGGGTCGTGGTTGCCGGGAACAAACACCAGCGGCACGTCAAGGCCGTTCATCAGGTAGCGCAGGTACTCGAACGGCAGGTCCCCGCAGGCCACCACCAGCTGGGCGGCGCGGACCGGGCCGAGGTCGGCGAGCAGCCGTTCATCGACTTCGTCGGATACCGCGAGCACGCAGACCACATCCCGATCGTACGCTGGGGCCGCCACGGCGGAGGGTCGCGCTCAGCGCGCGGCCGGCTGCCGTACGTCCAGGCCCCGCTGCCGCAGTGCCGCCTCGACCCGGTAGATCTCGGTCAGCGCGGCCCGGTCGGCGCCCGGCGGGGGGCTGACCTCCAGCCGCTCGCAGGCCGCGGACAGCGCGTCGACGTAGGCACCCCTGAGCGCTTTGAGGCGTGCGTTCTTGGCGGGCATGCCCGGGCGGGTCTCGGTCACGTCAAGCTCGGCGCGGAGCCTGCGAAGGCTGGCGCCGAGCCGCTCGATCGGCTCAGCCTGGGGCAAGCGCCGGTACCTGCGCTGGTTCCGGCGCTCGGAAGACCAGCGGGCCCCTCGAACGCCGCCGATGATGGCGTATCCCACCGCCGTGGGCAGCAGGATAGCGATCACCAGTTCAATAACCGGGCTCACGCCATCCATTGTGGCCGCGGCGCCCGGCCGGAATCAAGCAGTTGAATCGGGGGACCAGGTGAACGGCGACGTCGGTCAGCACCGCTGGTGGCAGGGCGCGGTACTCTACCAGCTCTACGTTCGGTCGTGGCTCGATACCGACGACGACGGCTACGGCGACCTCGGCGGCGTCATCGCCAGGCTTGACTACCTGTCCTGGCTGGGCGTCGACGGCATCTGGCTGTCGCCGACGATGCCATCGCCAGACGACGACTGGGGCTATGACGTCTGTGACTACATGGGCGTCCATCCCGACCTCGGGACGATCGATGACATGGACCGGCTGATCGCGGAGGCCGGGAAACGCGGCATGCGGGTGCTGCTCGACCTGGTGCCCAACCACACCAGCTCGGCCCATCCCTGGTTCGTCGACGCGGCGGGCGGCCGCGGCTCCGCCCGCAGGGACTTCTACGTCTGGGCGGATCCGGCGCCCGCCGGCGGCCCGCCGAACAACTGGCTGGACGCCACCGGAGCCAGCGCCTGGGCCTGGCATGACCCGACCGGGCAGTACTACCTGCACAACTTCCTGCCCAGCCAGCCGGATCTCAACTGGTGGGAATCCGCCGTGCACGACGAATTCAGGGAGATTCTCCGGTTCTGGTTCGACCGCGGCGTCGCCGGATTCCGCATCGATGTCGCCCATGGCCTGTACAAGGACGCCAGATTGCGCGACAACCCGCCGGAGACCTCGACCGGGCGGCTCGCGGGCGGCTTCGGCCTCAAGCCCGTCTACAACGCGAACCGGCCGGAAACACACGCCGTCTACCGCGACTGGCGAAAGATCGCTGAGAGCTATCAGGCCGCGCGGCTGCTGCTCGGCGAGACCTGGGTGGCGAGCGCCGATGGCCTGGCCGCCTACTACGGCCAGGACGACGAGCTGCAGCTCGCCTTCAATTTCCCGTTCGTCTTCGCCGAGTTCACCGGGCCGGCGCTGTCCGGCGTGGTCGCTGACACTCTCGCGTCGCTCCCCGCGGGCGCCTGCCCGGTATGGACTGCCTCGAACCACGACGTCGGCCGGTTCCCGACCCGGTGGTGCGGCGGCGATGACCGCGCGGCCAGGCTCGCCCTGCTCATCCTCGCCACCCTGCCCGGCGCCATGGTGCTCTATTACGGCGACGAGATCGGGATGACTGACGTGGATGTCCCGCCCGGGCTGCAGCGGGATCCGATGACGCTGGGCGGTCTCGGCGGCAAGGGCAACAGGGACCGCGCCCGCACCCCGATGCAGTGGGAAGCCTCGGCCACCGCCGGGTTCACCGGTCTGCGCACCGCGCCCTGGCTGCCGGTAGGCGATAGCTCCGTCGTCAATGTCGCGAGCCAGCGGGACGATCCCGGCTCGATGCTCCGCCTGTGCCAGGATCTGATCAGCGTGCGGCGCGCTGAGTTCAGTGGTCAGATCGCCGCGTACCGCGGCCTGCCGGCGCCGCCAGGCGGGTGGGCCTACCAGGCCGGGGACCTGACGGTCCTGGCCAATTTCTCGGGCGGACCGATCACATGCCATGATCCGGGTGGGCCGATCCTGCTGTCGACCACGAGCACGGCAAGGGCCGCCGCCGGGGCCATCGAGCTGGCGCCATGGCAGGGCATCATCGTTTCGGCCGCCGGGGCGAAGGCCGGCTAGCACCGGCAAGGGCCGGCTGACAACGAGGGCGGCTAGCACAGGGGCCGGCTGACAACAGGGGCCGGCTGACAACAGGGAGCGTGGATGGAATACGTGAAGCTTGGCTCGACTGGCCTAGATGTCTCGCCGGTCTGCCTGGGCTGCATGAGCTACGGCGAGCCCGGCCGCGGCGCGCATCCGTGGTCACTGGACGAGGAGGCGAGCCGTCCGTTCTTCCGGCAGGCGATCGAGGCGGGGATTAACTTCTTCGACACTGCGAACGTGTACTCCGCCGGGTCGAGCGAGGAGATCACCGGCCGCGCGCTGCGCGACTTCGCCCGCCGCGACGAGATCGTGCTGGCCACCAAGGTGCACGGGCGGATGCGGCCGGGCCCGAACGGGGCCGGGCTGTCCCGCAAGTCGATCATGGCCGAGATCGACGCCAGCCTGGTCCGGCTCGGCACCGACTACGTGGACCTGTACCAGATTCACCGCTGGGATCCGCTGGTGCCAGTCGAGGAGACGCTGAAAGCTCTGCACGACGTGGTCAAGGCCGGTAAAGCGCGTTATATCGGCGCATCCTCGATGTACGCGTGGCAGTTCTCCAAGGCGCTGTACCTGGCCGGCGGTCGCGGCTGGACCCGATTCGCCACCATGCAGAACCACTACAACCTGCTCTACCGCGAGGAAGAACGCGAGATGCTGCCGCTCTGCGCCGACCAGGGCATTGGCGTCATCCCGTGGAGCCCGCTGGCCCGCGGCCTGCTGACCAGGGACTGGGACGCGGCGACCGCCCGCAGCGAGACCGATGACTTCGGCCGGAGCCTGTACGGTGCCGACGACCGGCTGATCGCCGAGCAGCTGGCCAGGGTCGCGGAGAACCGGGGCGTCCCGCGCGCCCAGATAGCCCTCGCCTGGGTGGCCGGCCACCCAGCCGTCACGGCGCCCATCGTCGGCGCGACCAAGCCGCACCACCTGGATGACGCCATCGCCGCCCTGGACATCCAGCTCACCGCCGAGGAGATCGGCCAGCTGGAGAAGCCGTACGTCCCGCATCGCGTCGCGGGCTTCGGCTGACCCGCCAGCCGCCTGAAGTGCCGGCCCGCCAGCCACCTGAAGTCCGCCAGCCGCCTGAAGTACAGCAAGGGGATCCATGAGCCGCGTCGCTCATCCGGCGGGGCCGTGGCACGCCGACGTGCTGCCGCCCGGTTACCCGCCGCCCGTGCCCGCCAGCCTGAACGCCCTCGACCCGGCCATCTGGCCACGTACCGCGCGACGCTCAGGCGGTGCCGTCGTCGTCGGCGGGATCAGCGTGAACGACCTGGCCGCCCGGTTCGGGACGCCGCTCTTCGCCTGCGACGAAGCGGACTTCCGCGCCCGCTGCCGCGAGTTCCACGCGGCATTCGGGCCGGGCGCCGGGGTCTCGTACGCGGCCAAGGCGTTCTGCTGCCGCACGGTGCTTCGCTGGGTGACACAGGAAGGGCTCGGCGTCGACGTCTGCACCGGCGGGGAGCTTGAGGTCGCGCTCGGGGCGGGGGTCCGGCCTGAGGTGATCACGCTGCACGGCAGCAACAAGCTGCCGGCCGAGCTGGAGCGGGCGCTGGCGGCCGGAGTCGGGCACATCGTGGCCGACTCGTTCGATGAGATCGGGCGCCTGGCCGCACTCGCCAGCCCGGCCGGCAACGGTCCCGCCGCCCGAGGCCGGCGGCCGAGAGTCCTGGTCCGCGTCACCACCGGCGTCGAGGCCGCCGCGCACGAGTTCGTGGCGACCGCGCACGACGACCAGAAGTTCGGCTTCTCGCTCGCCTCCGGGGCGGCTGACGAGGCCGTCCGCCGCGTGCTGGCCAGCCCCGGCCTCCACTTCGCCGGACTGCATTCGCACATCGGCTCCCAGATCTACGACACCGCCGGATTCGACGTCGCCGCGCACCGGGTCATCGAGCTCGCCGTGCGGATCCGCGACGAGCACGGGATCAGCATCGAGGAGCTGAACCTGGGCGGCGGGTTCGGCATCGCCTACACGGCGGGTGACGATCCCGCGGACGTCCGGGTCATCGCCCGCGGCCTGCGCGACATCGTCGAGCAGGCCTGCCGCGCGGCCGGGCTGCCCCGGCCGCGGGTCTCCGTCGAGCCAGGCCGCGCCATCGCCGGGCCCGGAACCATCACGGTCTACCGGGTTGGCACGGTGAAGGACGTCGACGGCCTGCGCACCTACGTGAGCGTCGACGGCGGCATGAGCGACAACATCCGGACCGCGCTGTACGACGCCGACTACACCTGCGTGCTGGCGTCCCGCGAATCCGGCGCGCCGCCGATGCTCAGCCGGATTGTCGGCAGGCACTGCGAGAGCGGCGACATCGTGGTGCGCGACGCTTACCTGCCCGCTGACCTGTCGGCGGGGGATCTCATCGCGGTTGCCGCCACGGGCGCCTACTGCCGGTCGATGGCCAGCAACTACAACCACGTGCCCAGGCCCCCGGTGGTCGCGGTGGCCGGCGGGGACGCCAGGCTCATGCTGCGCCGCGAGACGATCGAGGACCTGCTCAGCCTGGACGCGGGCTAGCGGCCAGGATCGCGAGCCGTGAGGTGCGCGGCGGGGCGGTCACTTTGACGGGGCAGGCGACTGATGTCAGCCTGGCCATGCCGCCGCCACGAAAGGTCCTGCCGTCATGCTCTCCCTCGTCCTGCCCAAGGGCTCGCTGGAACGCGCCACCATTGAGCTCTTCGACGCCGCCGACCTGACGGTCCGCCGCTCGTCTGACCGGGACTACCACGCGTCGATCGAGGATCCGCGGATAGGCCGGGTCCGGTTCCTGCGCCCGCAGGAGATCCCGTCCTATATCGAGCAGGGACTCTTCGATTTCGGCATCACCGGCCGGGACTGGATCGCCGAGACCGGCGCGGACGTCGTCTCGCTCGGCGAGCTGCAGTATTCCAAGGCGACGGCCAGCCCGGTGCGCGTCGTCCTGGCGGTGCCGGCGGGCGCGGCCTGGGAATCGATCGCGGACCTTCCCGAGGGGGTGCGGATCTCGACCGAGTTCCCCGCGCTCACCCGGCGGTTCCTCGATGCCAACGGGATCAAGGCCCTGGTGATCCCGTCCTACGGCGCCACCGAGGCGAAGGTGCCCGACATCGTGGACGCGATCGTGGACCTGACCGAGACCGGCTCGTCCCTGCGCCGGAACGGCCTGAAGATCCTGCATACCCTGCTGACCAGCTATACCGAGCTTGTCGCCAATCCGGAGGCGCACGCCGACCCGGTCAAGCGGGCGGCCATGGAGGATGTCGCCCTGCTGCTGCGCGGCGCGATCAAGGCACGCGGCCACGTGCTGCTCAAGCTGAATGTCGCGGCCAGCGAGCTGGCCGCCGTCACGGCGATACTGCCGGCCATGACCTCGCCGACGATCACCTCGCTGGCCCGCGGCGATATGAACGCGGTAGAGGCCGTCGTCCCGAAGCGCGGCGTCAACACCCTCATCCCGGCGCTGCGCGCGGCGGGCGCCCGCGACATCCTGGAACTCCCGATCTCCAAGATCGTCGAGTAGCCGGGCCAGCCCGCCTGTTCGGGTCCAGCAGGCCGGGCGCACTAGTCTTGGCAGATGCTCAGGATGGTCGATCTGCGCGGTGCCGCGGCAGCGAGCCTCGGCAGGATCCCGCTCGCCGGGGTGCTGCCGAGAGCCGGGCTGGACGTGGCTGCGGCACTGGAGACGGTCCGGCCCATCTGCGATGACGTGCGCCGCCGGGGCGCCGCGGCGGTCCGGGAGTACACGGCCAGGTTTGACGGGGTAGACCTGCCCTCCACCAGGGTCCCGCCGGAGGCACTGGCCGCGGCGCTCGACGGGCTCGGCCGCGACGTCAGGGCCGCCCTGGCCGAGGCGGCGCGCCGGGCCCGGCTCGTGCACGAGGCTCAGCTGCCCGCGGAGACCGTGACCACCGTCGCGCCGGGCTCCACCGTCACCGAGCGGTACGTGCCTGTCGCGAGGGCCGGCGTCTACGTGCCTGGCGGCCTGGTGGCCTATCCGTCTTCCGTGGTGATGAACGTGATACCCGCGCAGGTGGCAGGCGTCGGCGAGATCGCCGTGGCCTCACCGCCCGGCGCGGAGAGCGGCGGGCTGCCGCATCCGGCCGTGCTCGCGGCCTGCGCGCTGCTCGGCGTCAGCGAGGTACATGCCGTCGGCGGCGCCCAGGCGATCGCCATGTTCGCCTACGGCACGGCGGACTGCGCGCCCGCGGACATCGTCACCGGCCCGGGCAACGTCTACGTTGCCGCCGCTAAGCGCCTGCTGCAGGGCACGATCGGCACCGACGCCGAGGCCGGTCCCACCGAGGTCGCGATCATCGCCGATCACACCGCGGACCCGGCCCTCGTCGCGGCGGACCTGGTCGCCCAGGCGGAGCACGATCCGCTCGCCGCCTGCCTGCTGATCACCACGGATCCCGGGCTGGCCAGCCGAGTCGGCCCCGAGCTGGCGCGCCGCGCAGCAGCTACCCGGCACCACGAGCGGGTCGGCGAGGCGCTGGCCGGGCAGTCAGCCTGCGTCCTGGTGGACGACATCGACGCCGCGCTGGCCGTGTCGGACGCGTGGGCTCCCGAGCACCTGGAGATCCAGGCCTCCGGCGCCGCGAAGCTGGCCCGCCGGGTGCGGAACGCCGGGGCCATCTTCGTCGGGCCGTACGCGCCGGTCTCGCTCGGCGACTACCTGGCCGGCTCCAACCACGTGCTGCCGACGGGGGGGACCGCCAGGTACTCGGGCGGCCTGTCGGTGCTGTCCTTCCTGCGCGGCATCCACCTGGTCGAGTGCGACGCTGACGGGCTTGCCGCGGCCGCGCCGTACATCGACGCGCTCGGCGGAGCCGAGGATCTGGCCGCGCACGTGGACGCGGTCCGCGCCCGTGTTCCCGCCCCGGCCGGAGCCCCGCGGTGACCGGCGCATGCCAGCGCGTCCCGTTGGCTGGCCCGGCTGGTGCGCCGTGACCGGGGTGATGCCGCCGCTGCGGGCCGACCTGGCCGGTCTCGAGCCGTACGGTGCGCCGCAGCTGGACGTCGCCGTCCGGCTGAACACCAACGAGAACCCGTACCCGCCCTCGGCCGGCCTGGTCCAGGAGATCACCGCCGCGGTGGCCGCCGCCGCCGCCGGGCTGAACCGGTACCCCGACCGGGACGCCGAGGCGCTCAGGGACGACCTGGCCAGTTACCTCGGCCATGGGCTGAAGCGGCAGCAGGTGTGGGCGGCCAACGGCTCTAACGAGATCATCCAGCAGCTGCTGCAGGCCTTCGGCGGCCCGGGCCGGACCGCGCTCGGCTTCGAGCCGTCGTACTCGATGCATCCGCTGATCGCCCGCGCCACCAGCACCGGCTGGGCGCCGGCCGCCAGGGAAGCGGACTTTGGCCTGGATCCGGCTCGCGCCGCCGGGCGGGTCCGTGAGCTGCGGCCGGACCTGGTGTTCCTCACCTCGCCGAACAACCCGACGGGCACGGCGCTGCCGCTCGCGGTCATCGAGGCGGTCTGCGAGGCGGCGCCGGGGATGGTCGTCGTCGACGAGGCATACGCGGAATTCGCCCGGGCGGGCACGCCCAGCGCGCTGGAGCTGCTGCCGCGCTATCCGCGGCTTGCCGTCGTCCGCACCATGTCCAAGGCGTTCGCCCTCGCCGGGGCCCGGGTCGGCTACCTGGCCGGCGACCCGGCGGTGATCGAGTCGCTACTGATCGTCCGGCTGCCCTACCACCTGTCCGCGCTCACCCAGGCCGCCGCGCGAGCCGCGCTCGCGCACTCCGGCGAGCTGCTGGCCAGCGTTGCCGTGCTGCGGGCCGAACGCGACGCCGTGGTCAGCTGGCTGCGCGGACTGGATCTGACCGTGGCCGACTCGGACGCCAACTTCGTCCTGTTCGGCGAGTTCGCTGATCGCCACGCCGTCTGGCAGGGACTGCTCGACCGCGGCGTGCTGATCCGCGAGACCGGGCCTCCGGGCTGGCTGCGGGTGACCGTCGGAACCCCCGCGGAGATGGCCGCGTTCCGCGCCGCCCTGATCGCCGCGACGGGCCGCCGGGTGCCGGCCGGCGGAGAGCCGGTGCCGGCCGGCGGCAGGCCGTTGCCGGCATGAGGAGGACGCAGGCATGAGGGGGGCGCGGGCATGAGGAAAGCCAGGGTGGAGCGGATCACCAGGGAGACCAGCGTGCTGGTCGAGCTTGACCTGGACGGCACCGGCATCACCGAGGCGAAAACCGGGGTGCCGTTCTTCGATCACATGCTCGCCCAGCTCGGCAAGCACGGCTGCCTCGACCTGACCGTCCGGGCCAGTGGCGACACCGAGATCGACGCGCACCACACCGTCGAGGACACCGCGATCACGCTCGGCCAGGCGCTGCGCGAGGCGCTGGGGGACAAGGCGGGCATCCGGCGGTTCGGTGACGCGCTGATCCCGCTGGACGAGACCCTGGCCAGGGCAGCCGTCGACCTGTCCGGCCGGCCGTACTGCGTGCACGCGGAGCCGCCCGGCATGGCGCCGTTGATCGGCACCTACGACACGACGCTGACCGGGCACTTCTTCGAGTCCCTCGCGGCCACGGCGGGCATCTGCATCCACCTGAGCGTGCTGGCAGGCCGCAATCCGCATCACATCGTCGAGGCGCAGTTCAAGGCGTTCGCGCGGGCGCTTCGCGACGCCACCGCCGCCGATCCGCGGGCCGGCGGCATCCCCAGCACCAAGGGCGTGCTGTGAGTCCCCCCGCGGTCCGTGCGCCACGCGGCACCCCCGGCACCGAGGGCGCGGCGTGAGTTCCCCCGTGCGGCCGCGAATAGTGGTGCTGGACTACGGCTCCGGAAATCTGCGTTCTGCCCAGCGAGCATTGCAGCGCGCGGGCGCGGACGCCGTGGTGACCGCCGACGCCGACGCGGCACTGAACTGCGACGGGCTGGTGGTGCCCGGCGTGGGCGCGTTCGCCGCCTGCATGGCCGGGCTGCGGGCGATCCGCGGCGACGTGATCATCGGCAAGCGGCTGGCCGGGTCGCGGCCGGTGCTCGGCATCTGCGTGGGCATGCAGGTGCTGTTCGCCGAGGGGGTGGAGCACGGCGAACCGGCGGCCGGCTGCGGTGAGCTGCCCGGCGTGGTGGAGCGGCTGACGGCGCCGGTGCTCCCGCACATGGGCTGGAACACGGTCCGGCCGCCAGCCGGGACCAGGCTGCTGGCCGGCATCGATCCGGATACCAGGTTCTACTTCGTGCACTCCTATGCGGCCAGGTCCATCCCGCCGCGTCCCGGCGAGGACCGGCGGCCGATGCTCACGCTCGCAACGCACGGGGAGGACTTCATCGCGGCGGTCGAGGACGGCCCGCTGTGCGCCACCCAGTTCCACCCGGAGAAGTCGGCGGACGCCGGGGCGGCGCTGCTGGCGAACTGGCTGGAAATGGTGCGATGAGCGAGCCGGATCCCGGGGCCGCGCTGCTGGCTGCCGTGGCCGCGGGCGGCCTGACCCTGCTGCCCGCCGTGGACGTGTCCGCCGGCCAGGCAGTCCGGCTGGTCCAGGGCGCCGCGGGCACCGAGACCGGCTACGGCGACCCGCTGGAGGCGGCGCTCGGCTGGCAGCGCGCCGGGGCGCAGTGGATTCACCTGGTCGACCTCGACGCCGCCTTCGGCCGTGGCTCGAACGCTCCGCTGCTGGCCGGCCTGATCGGGAAGCTGGCTGCTGCCGCGGTGGAGCTGTCCGGCGGCATCCGCGACGACGCATCGCTGGCCGCGGCGCTCGCGACCGGCTGCGCACGGGTGATCATCGGCACCGCGGCGCTGGAGAACCCGGACTGGGTCCGCGACGTGATCTCGCGGCATGGCGAGCGGGTCGCGGTCGGCCTGGACGTGCGCGGCACCCGGCTGGCCGCTCGCGGCTGGACGTCGGACGGCGGCGAACTGCTGGACGTGCTGGCCAGGCTGGAAGCTGCCGGCTGCCCTCGGTATGTGGTCACCGACGTGACCAGGGACGGCATGCTCAGCGGGCCCAACCTGGACCTGCTCCGCCAGGTCTGCGGCCGCACCGGGCGGCCCGTGATCGCCAGCGGCGGCGTGTCCAGCCTGGCTGACCTGCGCGCGATCGCGTCCCTGCGGCCGCTCGGCGTCGAGGGCGCCATCATCGGCAAGGCGCTGTACGCGGGCGCGTTCACCCTGCAGCAAGCGCTCGCGGCGGTCAGCGGATGACCGTCGCCGTCCGGGTCATCGCCTGCCTTGACGTGGACGACGGCCGCGTGGTCAAAGGCGTGAACTTCCGCGACCTGCGGGACGCCGGCGATCCGGTCGAGCTCGCCGCGGCCTACGACGCCGGAGGCGTGGACGAGCTTGTCTTCCTCGACATCACCGCGTCCAGCGATCGCCGGGAGACCATGTACGAGGTGGTACGGCGGACCGCCGAGCAGGTGTTCATCCCGCTGACGGTCGGCGGCGGGGTGCGCAGCGCCGGCGACGTCGACCTGCTGCTGCGGGCCGGGGCGGACAAGGTCTCGCTGAACACCGCGGCGATTGCCAGGCCAGCGCTGCTCACCGAGGCAGCAGCCAGGTTCGGCTCGCAGTGCGTCGTGGTGTCCGTGGACGCCCGCCGCGGGCCCTTCCCAAGCGGCTTCGAGGTGACCACGCACGGCGGGCGCCGCGCGGCTGGCCTTGACGCGGTCGAATGGGCCGCGCGCGCGGCCGAACTCGGGGCGGGCGAGATCCTGCTCAACTCGATGGACGCCGACGGCATGCGGTCCGGCTTCGACCTGCCGCTGATCCGCGCCGTCCGGGCCGCCGTGACCGTGCCGGTGATCGCCAGCGGGGGAGCCGGGGAGCTCGCGCACTTCGCCCCCGCCGTCGAGGCCGGCGCCGACGCGGTGCTGGCCGCCAGCATGTTCCACTTCGGCGGGCTGGCGATCAGCGACGTCAAGGAGTCACTGCGCGCGGCCGGCTATCCCGTGCGCCTCAGCCCCGTGCGCCCGGAGAATGGCCATAATCCACGCATATAGCCCGCGTCGTTGTCGTGTCAGCTGTGGCCATCAATCATTGTGGAGGATCCGGCCGTCCATAACGTGCGTATCCTCCATGATCATGGGATCGCGGGGCCCGGCAGTGCGATCGCGGGGCCGGCGGATGGGTCAGAGTGGCTGATGGGAAATGAGAGTCGGATGAGCAGCAGCGCCGGCGGGCCGGGGGCCGGGTCCGGGCTTGACCCGGCGGTGGCGGGGCGGCTGAAGCGGGACCCGGCCGGGCTGTTTCCCGCCATCGCCCAGCAGTACGACACCGGCGAGGTGCTGATGCTCGGCTGGATGGACGACGAGGCGCTGCACCGGACGCTGACCACCGGCCGGTGCACGTACTGGTCACGCAGCCGCCGGGAGTACTGGGTGAAGGGCGAGATCTCTGGTCACCAGCAGTGGGTCAAGTCGGTCGCGCTTGACTGTGACGGCGACACGGTGCTCGTCAAGGTCGACCAGGTCGGCGCGGCGTGTCACACCGGGGACCGGACCTGCTTCGACGCGGACGTACTCGACGCGGCCACCGGAGACCGGGCCAGCGCGGCCAGCGGCTGAGCGGGCCTTCCGGTACGTGGGAGAATGGCCACGGGCCCAGGGCTGGGAGGTCAGGCGATGGCGGGCGGCAACACGAAGGTAAAGGGGAAGAAAACCGGCAAGGCGGGCCCGGCAGGCCAGGCCGGCCAGGTGGACGCCGTAAAGCGGCTGCCCAAGAAGCTCTATGAGACGGAGTTGTTCCGCCTCCAGGCGGAACTGGTCAAGCTGCAGGAATGGGTGCGAGCCGAGCACGCGCGCATCGTGGTGATCTTCGAGGGCCGGGACGCGGCCGGCAAGGGCAGCACGATCAAGCGGGTGTCCCAGTATCTCAACCCCCGGGTCGCCCAGATCACCGCGCTGCCGGCCCCGACGGAGCGGGAGCAGACCGAGTGGTACTTCCAGCGTTACATCGAGCATCTGCCCTCCGGCGGGCAGATCGTGCTGTTCGACCGCAGCTGGTACAACCGCGCCGGGGTCGAGCGCGTGATGGGGTTCTGCACGAAGGAGGAGTACACGCGGTTCCTGCACCAGTGCCCGATCTTCGAGCGGCTGCTCGCCGAGGACGGCATCCTGCTCCGGAAATACTGGTTCTCGGTCAGTGACGAGGAGCAGCAGCTCAGGTTCCGGTCCCGGCTGGAGGACCCGATGCGGCAGTGGAAGCTCTCCCCGATGGACCTGGAGTCCGTCACCAGGTGGGAGGACTACTCGCGGGCCAAGGACGAGATGTTCGTGCACACCGACATCCCGGAGGCCCCCTGGAACGTCGTGGAGAGCGACGACAAGCGGCGGGCCAGGATCAACATGATCGCCCACCTGCTGTCCACGATTCCCTATCACGACGTGCAGCGGATGCCGCTGTCCCTGCCGCCCAGGCCGCCGTCGCAGGGATACGTGCGCGCGCCGCGGGACCTGCAGACCTACGTACCTGACCACGCGGCCGCGCTGGAGAGCAAGACGTCGTGATCGTTACCGGGGTGGCGCAGCGGCGGCGTGGCTGGCGCGCGAGTTCCCCCCGGTCGAGCAGGTCGCCGCCGGCGTGTGGTCGGTGCCGGTGACGATCCCGGACAGCCCGCTGCGCTACACCCTGGCCTACCTGATTCACTCCGGCGACGGCGTCATGGTCGTTGATCCTGGCTGGGACAGCGAGACCGGCTGGCAGGATCTGCTGCGCGGCATGACGGCGGCGGGCATCCCGCCCGGTCGGGTCACCGGCATCGTCCTCACGCACGTGCATCCCGACCACCACGGCCTGACCGCGCGGCTGCGGGCGGCGTCCGGGGCGCGGATCGCCATGCACGCCGCCGAGGTGGAGGCGCTGCCCGAGCGGATCTGGCGGGCCGGCGGCGGGCGGGCCGGCGATCGCGGCTGGCTGGCCCGGTGCGGCGTGCCGGACGCCCTCATCGGCGAGCTGACCTTCGGCGACGATGCCGAGGGCCCGCTGTGGCGGATGCCCGATCCCGACATCCTGCTGAACGACGGCGACGACCTCGGCCTGGCGGGCCGCCGGGTACGGGTGGTGTGGACGCCGGGACACACGCCCGGCCATATCTGCCTGCACGTCGGGGATCACGACCTGCTGCTGACCGGTGATCACCTGCTGCCCCGGATCACGCCGAACATCGGCCTGGCGCCCGGCGGCCTTGGCTCGCCGCTGAGCGGCTACCTGGACTCGCTGCGCCGGGTTCGCGGCTACGACACCGCCGAGGCACTGCCCGCCCACGAGTACCGCTTCCGCGGCATCGCTAGCCGCGCCGACGCCATCGCCGGCCATCACCAGGCCAGGGCGGAGGAAATCGTCACCATCATCGCCTCGTCCGACGGGCCGACGATCTGGCAGGTCGCCGAGCGGCTGACCTGGTCACGCGGCTGGGCGCAGGTCACCGGCCTGATGCGCCGGGCCGCGCTGGCCGAGACCGCGGCGCACATCACGTACCTGCAGGAGACGGGCGGCCTCATCACCCGCACCGGGGAACTGCCCGGCGGGGACAGATTCCGCCTCGCCGCGCCGGAGGTCATCGGCCTGAACGGATAGCTCAGCGCCGGTCTCCCCGCCCAGGCGGCATCCCGGCCCCGGGCGGGTGCCGGGGCCTGACGTTCGGCGCGATGTCCTACTGCGCGGCGTTCGATGCCACGATGGAGCCATGACGCGGATGCACGTAACCTCCGGGCACGGATCACGGCCGGACGACGGGACCGGGCTGCTGGCGATCGACCTCAGGGGCGTGCACAAGAGCTTCGGCGCCGTCGAGGCGGTCAAGGGCGTCAACCTCGCCATTACTGCCGGCGAAGTCGTCGCGTTCCTCGGCCCCAACGGCGCGGGCAAGACGTCGACGATCGACATCATCCTGGGGCTGTCCACGCCGACCGCCGGCACGGTGTCGGTGTTCGGGATGCAGCCGCGCCAGGCGATCAGCCGCGGCCTGGTTTCCGCGGTGATGCAGACCGGCGGGCTGCTCAAGGACCTGACCGTCGGGGAGACCGCCCAGTACACCGCGAGCCTGTTCACGCAGACCCGGCCGGTGGCCGAGGTGCTGCACCGGGCGGGCATCGCCGACATCGCGAACCGCAGGGTCGGCAAGTGCTCGGGCGGCGAGCAGCAGCGGCTGCGCTTCGCCATGTCCCTGCTGTCCGATCCCGAGCTGCTCATCCTGGACGAGCCGACGACCGGCATGGACGTCGAGGGCCGGCGCGGTTTCTGGGCAGCGATCAGGCACGACACCGCCGAGGGACGGACCGTGCTGTTCGCCACGCACTACCTGGAGGAGGCCGACGCCTACGCCGACCGGATCATCCTGCTGCGCCACGGCGAGATCGTCGCCGACGGCACCTCCTCGGAGGTCAAGGCGCTGGCCGCCGGCCGGACGGTGCGCGCCACCCTGGCAAACGCCGATGCGGCGGCGCTGCGCGCCATCCCCGGAGCGGACAGCGCCGAGGTGCGCGGCGAGACCGTGCTGATCCACTCCACGGACAGCGACGCGGTGGCCAGGTACCTGCTGACCAGCACGCCGGCCAGGGACCTGGAGATCACCGCGCGCGGCCTTGAGGACGCCTTTATCGCGCTGACCAGCGATGACGCCCATGACGCCGGTGACACCGGTGACACCGGGCAGAGCGTCACGAACATAGGAGCATCGCGATGAGCACGCGGTCACTGGCCACCCCGGACCTGACCACCCGGCGCGCGCCGGGGCTTGGCGGCTTCAACCTCACCGTGCTGCGGCTGGAGATCCGGCGGCTGCTGCGCAACCGGCGGACCCTGCTCTTCACGATGGTGCTGCCGGTCTTCTTCTTCCTGACCTTCGGCCTGAACAGCTCGTACGCAAATGCCCAGGACGGCCACGGCAACGTGTCGGCGTTCATCATGATCAGCCTTGCGCTGTACGGCTCGGTCCTCGCGACCACCAGCGGCGGCGCGATGGTGTCCATCGAGCGGGCCGCGGGCTGGAGCCGGCAGCTGCGGCTGACCCCGCTGTCGCCCGTGGCCTATGTCGCGATCAAGATGCTGACCGCGCTGGTGCTCGGGCTCAGCTCGCTGACCGCCGTCTACATCGTCGGAGGGATCACCGGCAAGCCCTCGATGCCGGTCTACCTGTGGGTCGTCACCGCGCTCTGCGTCTGGGTCGGCTCGCTGGTCTTCGCGGCCTACGGGCTGTTCATGGGCTACCTGCTGCCCACCGAGAACGTGATGCAGATCCTGTCCTTCACCCTCGTCCTGTTCGCCTTCGCCGGCGGCGTGTTCATCCCGCTGAGCCAGTTCCCCCAGCTGTTCCAGACGATCGCCCAGTACACGCCGCTGTACGGCCTGAACTATCTCGTGCACGCCCCGTTCCTCGGCGGCGGCGTCCACCTGGCATGGGTCGCCAACGCCGTCATCTGGCTGGCCATCTTCGCCGGCGGCGCGGCCTGGCGCCTCCGCAAGGACACCGCCAGGGTCTGAGTCCCGTCAGGTGCCGGATGCCCGGAGCAGGCCGGCCTGGCTGGACCGGCGGATCTCAAGCTCGGGCTTGAAGGTCACCTGGCGGTGGGTGTGCGTGCCCGCCCCCAGCGACTCCTCCAGCAGCAGCCGGGCGGCCATCCGGCCCAGCTCCTGGCGGGGCTGGCGCACCGAGGACAGCGGCACGGCAGCCGATGCCGCGAAGTCGATATCGTCGTACCCGACGATGGCGATCTCGTCGGGCACCGCGATCCCGTGCATCGTCATCTCCTGCAGCAGGCCGAGCGCGATCAGGTCGTTAGCGCAGAAGACGCCGGTCGGCCTGAGCCCGCCGGGCATCGCGGCGATCTGCGCTCCGGCCCGCTGCCCGGCGGCGACGTTCAGCGCCTGCGTCTCGATCATTAGCATGTCGCCCGGCCCGCGCCCGGCCCGCGCCAGCGCGCGGAGCGCGCCGTCACGCCGGTCGGCCACCTGCCGGAAGCTGACCGGGCCGCCGATGTAGGCCACCCGCTCGTGCCCGGTCTCCAGCAGGTGGGACATCGCGACGTCGCCGCCGAGTACGTCGTCGACCGCCACCGAGCACAGGCCGCCGGACGGGGATCTGCTGTCGACGAGTACCACGGGGGTGCCGCGCTGCTGCAGCAGCGCGAGCCGCTCGTCGGTGCCGGCCACCGGCGTGATCAGGATGCCCTGGACCCGGTGCTCCTCCAGCAGCTCCAGGTACCGGTTCTCCTTCGGCAGCTGATCGTCGCTGTTGCACAGGATGACGGCGAGCCCGGACATGCTCGCCTCGTCCTCGACGCCGCGGGCTACGTCGGTGAAGAACGGGTTGGCCACGTCGAGCACGATCAGGCCGATGATCCGGCTGCGGCCGGCCCGCAGCTGCCTGGCCGACTCGTTCCGGACGAAGCCGAGCGCCTTGATCGCCTGGTGCACCCGGTCGCGGGTCGACTTCGCCACGATGTCCGGGCGGTTCAGGACGTTGGAGACGGTGCCCACGGAAACGCCAGCGTGCGCCGCTACTTCCCGGATGCCCACGGGCGCGTTCACCGACCTCCTTCCGGCCAGACTGACAGTCTCAGCTCCGGTCAGTCTCAGCTCCGTTCTTGGAACGTGTCAAATAACGTCGTGCCGGGCGGATCCCCCCCGTGCGCCCGCACGTTCCCCCCGTGCGCCCGCCAGCCGCCGGGCGGCGGCCCGCCAGGCCGCCGGGCCCGTGCCCGTGTCCCGGCCGGCCGGCTCGTACCGGCGCAGCGGGTGCGCGGCTCGCAGCAGCCCGCGCAGGCCGGCCAGGTCGGCGGGCGCGGCGCCGAGGCGGCGGGCCTGCACGAGCACGTTGCCGATGGCCGAGGCCTCGGCAGGCCCGGCCACCACCGGCAGCCCGCAGGCGTCGGCGGTGAGCTGGCAGAGCAGGTCGTTCCGTGCGCCGCCGCCGACGATGTGGACCACGGCGACGTGCCTGCCGCTCAGTTCCTGCACGGTCATGATCGCCTCGCGGTAGGCGAGCGCCAGGCTGTCGATGACGCAGCGGACGATCCCGCCGCGGCCGGCCGGGGCCGGCTGGCCGGTCGCCGCGCAGGCCGCGGTGATCCGGGCCGGCATGTCGCCGGGAGCCAGGAAGACGGGATCGGCGGGGTCGATCACGCAGCGCAGCGGCTTCGCCCTGGCGGCCGCGGCGAGCAGCGGGCCAAGCCGGGCCGGCCTCCCGGCAGCCGACCAGGTGCGCAGGGATTCCTGCAGCAGCCACAGGCCCATCACGTTCCGCAGGTAGCGGACTGTCCCGTCGACCCCTGTCTCGTTGGTGAAGTTCGCCAGGCGGCTGGCCTCGGTCAGCACCGGCCGGTCGAGTTCCATGCCCACCAGCGACCAGGTCCCGCAGGAGATGTAGGCGAAGTCGGTGCCGGTGGCCGGCACGGCGGCAACCGCAGACGCGGTGTCGTGCGAGCCGACCGCGACGACGGGTAGCCCGGGCGGCAGGCCGGCCTCGGCCGCCGGGCCGGCCAGCATGGGCCCGATCAGGTCGCCGGGCTGGCGCAGCGGCGGGAAGATGCCCGGCGGTATCCCCGCCCTGGCCATCAGGGCGGTGGCCCAGGTCCTCGCGGTGATGTCGTACAGCTGGGTGGTCGACGCGTTCGTGACCTCGGCGCCTGCCTCCCCGGTCAGCCAGTAGCCAAGCAGGTCGGGGATGAGCAGCAGCGTGCCAGCGGCCCGCAGCTGCGGCGTGCCGGCCGCCGCGGCCAGCTGGTAGATCGTGTTGAACGGCAGCTGCTGTATGCCGGTGACCGAGTACAGCTCGGCGGCGGGGATCCGGGCGAGCACGGACTCCATCACCCCGGTCGTCCGCGCGTCGCGGTAGTGCACCGGGTTGCCGAGCAACGCTCCCGACTGGTCGAGCAGCCCGTAGTCGACGCCCCAGGAGTCGATGCCCGCGCTGTCCAGCGGGCCGGCCCGGGCCGCCGCCCGTAGCCCCTCGAGCACCCCGCGGTACAGCCGCAGGATGTCCCAGTGCAGGGTGCCGCCCGCGGTCACCGGCACGTTGGCGAACCGGCCGGCCTCGGCGAGCTCCAGCCGCCCGCCGTCCAGCCTGCCGCAGATCACCCGCCCGCCGGACGCGCCGAGGTCGACCGCCGCGACCGTCACGGCCCCGCTCACCGGATCACCCGCCGTCGCGGCGGCGGTCCGGCCGACTGGCTGCGGCGCGGCAGCGCGGTCATCGCAGGAACGCCGCCGCCACGCCGCCATCGACCGGGATGTGCAGGCCCGTCGTCACCGGCAGCTCGCCCGCCGTCAGCGCGACGACGGCCGCGGCTATGTGCTCGGGCAGCACCTCGCGCTTGAGCAGGGTCCGCTGGGCGTAGAAGGCGCCGAGCTCGTCCTCGGGCACGCCGTAGACCGCGGCGCGCTGCGCGCCCCAGCCCCCGGCGAAGATCCCCGAGCCGCGCACGACGCCGTCCGGGTTGATGCCGTTCACCCGGATCCCGAGCTCGCCGAGCTCGGCGGCGAGCAGCCGTACCTGGTGCGCCTGATCGGCCTTGGCCGCGCTGTAGGCGATGTTGGCAGGCCCGGCCGCGACGGAGTTCTTGCTGCAGACGTAGATGATGTCGCCGCCCATGCCCTGCGCCTTCATCACCCGCGTGGCCTCACGGGAGACCAGGAAGGATCCCCTGGCCATCACGTCGTGCTGGATGTCCCAGTCGGCCGCGGTGGTCTCCAGCAGCGGCCTGGACAGGGACAGCCCCGCGTTGTTCACCACGAGGTCAAGGCCGCCGAACGCGAGCGCCGCGCCGCGGCACGCCGCTGCGATGTCGTCCTCGCTGGTCACGTCGGAGGTGACTGCCACGGCGACGTCGGCCGAGCCGATCCCGGCGGCCACCTGCCGGGCGGCGTCGCCGTCCCGGTCGGCCACCACCACGCAGGCTCCCTCGGCGGCCAGCCGCCGCGCGGTAGCCCGGCCGATCCCCGACCCGCCGCCGGTCACCAGCGCGATCCTGGTGGCCAGCGGCCGCGGCTTCGGCCGCCGCCGCAGCTTCGCCTCCTCCAGCTCCCAGTACTCGATCCGGAATTTCTCCGCCTCGCTGATCGGCGAGTACGACGAGACCGACTCGGCGCCCCGCATCACGTTGATCGCGTTGACGTAGAACTCGCCGGCCACCCGCGCCGTCTGCTTGTCCGCCCCGTAGCTGAACATGCCGACCCCCGGCACCAGCACGATCGCCGGATCCGCCCCCCGCATCGGCGGCGAGGACGCGTCGGCGTGCCGCTCGTAGTAAGCCCGGTAGTCATCCCGGTATGCCGCGTGGAGTTCCGCCAGCCGGCTGCGTACTTCGTCGAGGGGGGCCGCCGGGGGCAGGTCGAGTACCAGCGGCGCGACCTTGGTGCGCAGGAAATGATCGGGGCACGACGTGCCCAGCGCGGCGAGCGCCGGGTGCCGGGAACTGGCCAGGAAGCCGAGCACGGCCGGGCTGTCGGAGAAGTGGCCGACCTGCGGGTGGTCGGTGGAGGCCAGCCCCCGGATCAGCGGCGCGAGCTCGGCCGCGCGGGCCCGACGCTCGCCGGGCGGCAGCGGCTGGTAACCGCTGATGACCGGGCCGAACGGATCGGGGCGGCCGTTGACGTCCAGGTAGTGCCGCGCCGCGGCGATGATCTCCAGGGAGTTCGCCTCGCACTCGGCGCTGCTCGCGCCCCAGGCGGTGATCCCGTGCCCGCCGAGTATCACGCCGATCGCCGCCGGGCGGGCGCGCTGGAACTCGGCGATGTCCAGGCCGAGCTGGAATCCCGGCCGGCGCCACGGCAGCCAGCCGACCCGGTCGCCGAAGCACGCCCGGGTGAGTGCTTCGCCGTCGGCGGCGGTCGCGAGCGCGATGCCGGAATCGGGGTGCAGGTGATCGACGTGCGGGAGGTCGAGCAGCCCGTGCATGGCGGTGTCGATGGACGGCGCGGCGCCGCCCGGGCCGTGCAGGCAGTAGTCGAACGCCGCGACCATCTCGTCCTCGCGCTCGACGCCCGGGTAGACGCCGGGCAGCTCGCGGAGCCGGTCCAGCCGCAGCACGGCCAGCCCGCCGGCGGTCAGCGTGCCGAGATCGCCGCCGGATCCCTTCACCCAGAGCAGCTCGGCCTGCTGGCCGGTCACCGGATCGGCCCCCTTGCCCTTCGCCGAGGTGTTGCCGCCCGCGTAGTTGGTGTTGCGCGGATCGGCGCCGAGCCGGTTGCTGCGCTCGATCAGCGCGGCGACCTCGGGCGGTTCCTGCGGGGTCATGCTGTCCTCCTGGTCGGGCTGGCAACCCGCCCGGTGTGGCTGCGGGCGGGCTGGATGCCGTCGAATGTCACATCGGGTGGCATGGCGCGGCTTGGGTGGCGTGGCGCGGCGCCCGCTAGCTGCCCCAGCTGGCGGGGGTGCCGCCCACCCGCTCTTTGATGATCCGCTCGCCGTAGCCGGATCTCAGGTAGGCGGCGACCGGATCGGGGTCCAGGCCCATGTCCTCGCGCAGCCCGGCCAGCAGCGGCCGCACGTCGGTGTTGTAGGCGTCCATCAGCGCCGCGTGCGCGCCGAGCACGTCGCCGGCCTGCTGCGCGGCCACGAGCGCGGTCGCGTCAACCAGCAGTGCCTTGGCCGTCGCCTCCTGCACGTTCATCACGCTGCGGATCTGCGCCGGGATCTTGGGCTCGATGTTGTGGCACTGGTCGAGCATGAAGGCGACGCCGGCCGCCGGGTCGAGCGCGCCGACGGCCACCACCTCGTGCAGGATGCGGAACAGCTGGAACGGGTCGGCGGCCCCGACCATCAGGTCGTCGTCGGCGTAGAAGCGGCTGTTGAAGTCGAAGCCGCCGAGCCGGCCGGCCCGGAGCAGCAGGGCCACGATGAACTCGATGTTGGTCCCGGGAGCGTGGTGCCCGGTGTCCACGACCACCGCCGCCTGCGGGCCGAGCGCGACGCAGTGCAGGTAGGAGGTGCCCCAGTCCGGCACGTCCGTGGTGTAGAACGACGGCTCGAAGAGCTTGTACTCCAGCAGCATCCGCTGGGCCGGGGCCAGCCGCTGGTAGACGGCCGCCAGCGCCTCGGCGAGCCGGTCCTGCCGGGCGCGGATGTCGTCCTGGCCCGGGTAGTTGGTCCCGTCGGCGAACCATAGCTTGAGGTCGCGTGACCCGGTGGCGTCCATGATGTCGACGCACTCCAGCAGGTGGTCGAGCGCCTTGCGGCGGATCCGGGGATCCGGGTTGGCGACGCTGCCGAGGCGGTAGTCATCGTCCTGGAAGACGTTGGCGTTGACGGTGCCGATCCGCATCCCGCAGTCGGCGGCGAACCGCGCCAGCTCCGCGTAGTCGTCGACCTTGTCCCACGGGATGTGCACGGCCACGCTCGGCGCGACGCCGGTGAACTGGTGGACCTGGGCCGCGTCCAGCACCTTCTCCTGCGGCGTGCGCGGCACGCCGGGCTGGGTGAACACCTTGAAACGGGTGCCGGTATTGCCGAAGGCCCAGGATGGCAGCTCGATCCGGTGGGCTCTCAGCGCGGTCGCCGTGGCGGTCAGGTCAGGCATGCGGTCATCTCCATGCTGCGGGGCGCGGTGCTGCGCGCTCGCTTGGTCAGCTCAGTCGAGGTGGAAGATCTCAGGCAGCCTGGTGAACTCCTCGTCGGGCCGCTGGCCGCCGATCCCGGCGAAGAAGGGCGCCATCTCCGCCTGCCAGCGGTCATTGACGCCCATCTGCGCCATCCGCCGCAGCGCGGCGGGATAGTCATCGGTCTCCAGGTAGCCGACGAGCAGCCCGTCATCGGACAGGAAGAGGCTGTAGTTGGCCCAGCCGGCCGCGGTGAGGGCGTCGGTCATCTCCGGCCATACCTCGGCGTGCCTGGCCCGGTACTCCGCCAGCCGGTCCGGCCGGATCCGCGCGAGGAAGCACACCCGCTCCATCGGCTCGGCCTCCGTATCGTCGTCGTCGTCCGCTGGCCGGCGGGACCAGCCCGCCGGGCAGCCGCCCCTCGCCTGGCCGTGGCCCCGGCGGAGCGCGCCCGGGACCACGGCCGTCGCGGTCAGAAGTTGAACTGGCTGATGTTCGACTTGTTGAAGACGAATGGCGGGCCGAGCAGGATCGTGTGGTCCATGCCCACCGTGAACTTGCCGAGCTTCCCGGCCGTGAACGACTGGCCAGCCGCGTTGGTGATCTTCTTCGACGCGAGCTCGACCGCCGCGTAGGCGGCGAGGTAGCCGAGGTTGGCCGGGTTCCAGAGCTCGAACGCCTGGACCGTGCCGTTCGCCACGTACTTCTTCAGCGAATCCGGCGTGCCGAGGCCGGTGACCAGCAGCTTGCCACGGCGCGAGGAGGCGCTGACGACCTGCGCGGCCGCCAGGATCCCGACGGTGGTCGGCGAGATGATGCCCTTGAGGTTCGGGTAGTGCTGGAGCAGCCCCTGGGCGACCTGGGTGGCCGTGGTCGGGTCGTCGTTCCCGTACACGGTCGTGACCAGCTTCATCTTCGGGTACTTCTTCAGCTCCTGCTTCATGTAGCCGATCCAGGCGTTCTGGTTGGGCGCCGAGGCGGTGGCCGACAGGATCGCGATCTGCCCGCTGTCGTGAATCTCCGACGCGAGCAGCGAGACCTCGCTGGTGCCGATCTGCGCGGTGGATGCCTGGTTGACGAACAGGCTGCGGCAGGTGGGCGCGTCCGAGTCATACGTGACGACGGTGATGCCCTTCTTGATCGCCGCGTTCAGCGTCGGGCAGAGTGCCGTCGGGTCGGACGCGGAGACGAGCAGCGCGTTGGCGCCCTTGGCTACCGCCGCCTGGATGGCGGGGATCTGGGAGGCCGGCGTGGCGGCCGTCCCGCTGGTCTCCGTGCCGTCCTCGCCAAGCTGCTGCAGCGCCGCCAGGGCGCCGCCGGACTTCACGCTGTCCGAGGTGGTGAAGTACGGGTTGCCGAGGTTCTTCGGGATGACGAACACCTTCAGCCCGGTCTTCAGCGTGCCCGTGGCCGCGCCGGAAGATGAGCTGGATGGTGCCGGGGTCGATGTGCCGGACGACCCGCAGGCGGCGATGACGACGGACACGGTGGCGAGCGCCGCTGGGAGCAGCAGAACCCGTCTCAGGGAACCCTTCATTGTGAATCCTTTCAATTGGGGCGAAACGGAAAATTGAGGTGATGGTCGTGAGCGCCGGGCCCGGCGCAGCCGGGGCGGCCAGGGCGACCGGGGCGACCGGGGCGGCTGGTCATTCACGGCCGGCTCCGATCGCGGCGGGCACCGCCCGCCGTCGGCGGCGGCCGAGCGATTCGCGCACCCGCGTCGAGAACGACACCGCGTTCGGCACGAACACGCTGGCCAGCAGCAGCCCCCCGATCACGATGCCGGTGGCCTCCTGGTTGAAGTTAGTCAGCAGCAGCGCGTTCTGCAGCCCGGCGAAGGCCAGCACGGCGAGTACCACGCCGATGATGGATCCCTTGCCGCCGAAGATCGACACGCCGGCCAGCAATGCGATGGCCACGACGTCAAGCTCCAGGCCCAGGCCGTTGTTCTGCACTGCCGTGTCGAGCCGGAAGGTCCACAGCGCCCCGGCCAGGGCGCAGGTCACGCCCGAGATCACGTACAGCAGGGTCTTGATCCGCTTCACCCGGATCCCGGCGAACAGCGCCGCGTCCTGGCTGGCGCCCATCGCGAAGATCGACCGGCCGAACGGGGTGCCGTGCAGCACCACCCCGAAAATCACCGCGAGCACGATGAAGATCCCAGCGCTGTAGGAGAGCTCCGTGTGCGGTATCGGCTCGACGCCCATGTTGGTGTAGACGGCCGGGAAATTGGAGACCGTATTCGCGCCGATGGTGATGAGGGCGATGCCGCGGAACAGCGCCAGCGTGCCGATGGTCACGGCCAGCGAGGGGAGGCCGACGCGGGTCACCAGCAGGCCATTGATGAGGCCGGCCGCGATCCCGAGCAGCACCAGCACCGCGAAGATGGCCAGCATCGGCCAGCCCTTGCTCCACAGCACGCCCAGCAGCGCGCTCGACATGCCCAGGATCGAGGCGACGGACAGGTCGATCTCGCCGCTGATGATGATGAGCGTCATGGGCAGCGCCATGATCGCGATCTCGCCGGAGCCCAGGCCGATGTTGAAGAAGTTGGACCCAGTCAGGAACTCCGATGAGGTCGACCCGCCGAACACGGCGATCGCGATGACCAGCACGAGCAGGCCGGCCTCCCAGCGCGCCGACCGCCGGAGCAGCTGGCCTGCGGCCGCGCCCAGCGAGGCCGGCCGCGACGGGCCGGGACCGGCCGGAGGGGCCGCCTGGTGGCCAGTGGTGCCCGCGGCCTCCGGGCCGCCGGCCGCAGCGTCGCGCTCAGCCTGCACGGTGGGCGCTCCTTAGTCGCAGCGCGGCCGCCAGCCGGAGCGAGATCACCCGGTCAAGGGTGATGGCCAGCAGCAGCAGGAAGCCGGCGATCGCCTGGTCCCAGAACGGCGCGATGCCCAGCACGTTCAGCGCGGAGTTGATGGTGCTCAGCAGCAGCGCGCCGATCGCCGCCCCGACCGCGGTGCCGCTGCCGCCGAAGATCGCCACGCCGCCGACCACCACCGCCGAGACCACCAGCAGCTCGTAGCCCGTGCCCGCGGTGGAGTCGATCGTCTGGTACTCGGCGGCCCAGAGCACCCCGGCCAGCCCGGCCAGCGCGCCGCTGATCGCGAAGGCGGTGAAGATCCGCTTGCCGACCGGGATTCCGGCGAGCCGGGCGGCGTCGGGGTTGGAGCCGATCGCGTAGAGCTCCCGGCCGGACCGGAACGAGCGCATGTAGTAGGCCCCGAGCGCGACGATGGCGGCGATCACGATGGCCAGATCGGGTATCCCGAGTACGGTGTCCTGCGGGATGTTGGCGAAGGCGTTCGGCAGGGACTGGGCGACCACCTCGTTGCCGCCCACGATCAGGATGTCGATGCCCCGGATGATGTAGAGCGTGGCCAGCGTCACCACCAGGCTGGGCACCCGTCCCAGCGACACCATGAGCCCGTTCGCCACTCCGCAAGCCAGCCCGATGGCCAGGCCCACGGCGAACACCGCGGGAATCGGGATCCCGTGCACCTGGCTGAACAGCCGGGTCGAGAGGTAGGCCGACAGGCCGAGCACCGACCCGATGGACAGGTCGACGTTGCGGCTGACCACGACCATGGTCTCGCCGAGCGCCAGCAGGGCGAAGACGGTGGTGTTGATCAGCACGAACTGGATGTTCTGCGAGTCAAGGAAACGGGGCTGGATGGCGGTCGTGATGGCCGCGAACACCACGAGAACGGCGAGGATGCCGGACTCCCTGACCCGGAACACCCGCTCGGTGAGCCGCCGCGAGCCGGGGTCGGGCGGCTGGGCAGCGGGACCGCGCCGCTCCGCCAGGGTAGCGCTCATGATGCCTGCGCCTGGTGCTGGCCCGTCGCCGCGGACATGATCATTTCCTCCGAGGCGTCGGCCCGGCTGTACTCCGCCGTCAGGCGGCCCTCCCGCATGACCAGGATCCGGTCGCTGACGTGCAGGACTTCCGGCAACTCCGAGGAGATCATCAGGATCGCGACCCCGTCGGCGGCCAGCCGCGCCAGCATCTGGTGCACCTCGGCCTTGGTGTTGATATCGATGCCGCGGGTCGGCTCGTCCACGATCAGCAGCGTCGGCTTGCGGCCGAGCCACTTGCCCAGGACGACCTTCTGCTGGTTACCGCCGGACAGCCGCGCGACCGGGTCGGTGAGGCGGCCGTACTTGAGTTGCAGCCGCGTCGCCCAGTCGGTGGCGAAGGCCCGCTCGGCGGCGGCCGAGATGAGGCCCGCGTGCCGGAGCCGGCCCAGCGAGGCGAGCGTCATGTTCTGCTGGATGGACATGTCCATCACCAGGCCCTGCTGCCTGCGGTCCTCGGGCACCAGCCCCACGCCGGCCGCCATCGCGTCGGCCGGCGATCCCCGGCGGAGCCTGCGGCCCGACATCGTCACGCTGCCCGCGTCGTAGCGATCGATTCCGAAGATCGCCCTCGCGACCTCGCTCCGGCCCGATCCGACCAGGCCGGCGAACGCCACGATCTCGCCGGCCCGGACCCCGAACGAGATATCGGTGAACACGCCTTCCCTGGTCAGGTGCTCCACGGACAGCACATTCGCGCCAGGAGCGCTCTGCTCGCCGGCGGAGCGATCCGGCATGTCCCTGCCCACCATGGCGCGGACCAGGTCGCCGGCGGTCAGCCCGGCGAGCTCGCTGCTGAGTACCTGCCTGCCGTCGCGCATCACCGTGACCCGCTGGCAGATCTCGAATACCTCTTCCAGCCGGTGCGAGATGAAGAGCACCGCGGCGCCCGATGCCCGCAGCGCGCGCACGACCTCGAAGAGCCTGGCGACCTCCAGCGCCGACAGCGCGGCCGTGGGCTCGTCCATCACGATGACCCGCGCGTTCAGCGACAGTGCCTTGCCGATCTCGACGATCTGCTGGTCGGCGATGGACAGGCCGCGGCAGATGCGCGCCGGGTCGAGTGGCACGCCGAGCCGCTCGAACAGCTCGGCTGACCGGGCGCGCATCGACCGGATGTCAATCCGGCGCCCGCCGCGCAGCGGCTGGCGGCCCATGAAGATGTTCTCCGCCACGGTCAGGTCGGGGAAGAGCGTCGGCTCCTGGTAGATGATCGCGAGGCCGGCGTCCCTGGCGGCGGCGGGACCGTGCAGCACGACCGGCTTTCCGTCCATCAGGAACGTCCCGCTGTCCGGCTGATGCACGCCGGCCAGGATCTTGACCATGGTGGACTTGCCCGCGCCGTTCTCGCCGACCAGCGCGTGCGCCTCGCTGGCGTACAGCTCGATGGAGCCGTCGGTGATCGCCTGGACCGCGCCGAACGCCTTGGCCACGTGCCGCAGGGAGAGCAGCGCTGCAGTCGGGGATTCGCCGCCCCGGGCCGCGTTCTGGTGTATCGGGGAGCCGGCCGCGATCCCGGCGGGCGGCGCAGCGGCGGGAACCCCGGCCGACGAGGATCCGTCGTCGGGCTGGCCGGCGTCACCGTCGCGCGCAGGTCGCATGGCTGCCCCTAGCAGATCGGCCGGTCATGGTCCCCGGCCGGGTTCCCGGTTGGTGTGGAACGTTTCAATATGAGCAGTAGTGTCAAGCGGGCCGAGGGCGGTGTCAAGGGGACGCCGGTCAAACTGACCGAGTTGTTATCGAGCCGCATCCGGGCGGTGACGGATCGCGGGACGGCTGTCGCGGCAGCCGGATGCTCCCCGGGCGGGCTGACCAGGACGCGGGACGCGGGGGTCAGGCCAGGCTCGCTGCTGCCGCCCGGCGCCGCCGCAGCCAGGCGGCCTCGGCCTCGCCCATCGGAGTGGACGGAGGACCCTGGACGAAGGGCCAGATCTCCTCGGCGATGGCCCGCCAGTCGGCGGTCGCGGACAGCTCGCCGAGCAGCGCGAACAGGCCGAGGTTGATGCGCTGCAGGATCACGTATGACCGCGGCACGCTGACATACTCGGCCACCGGGCTGCGCACCTCGAAGAACCGGCGCACCACCGCCGAGGCGTAGTCGCCGGTGATGGTCAGCCGCCCGGGCCTCCTGATGGTGTCGTAGAAGACGGCCATGTGCTCGACGATCGTCTCGGTGCTCAGCGGCGCGCCGGGGCGCAGGAAGCCGGCCTCCTCCATGCTGCGCCGGAAAGCCTCCGGATCCTGCTGCACGCACAGGTTGCGCGCCATCTGCATGAGCGGCTGCAGCTGGGCCGTCGTGAAGTGCTTGACCAGCCCGAAGTCGAGGAAGGTGACCCGGCCGCCGCCGTGGAACAGGTAGTTGCCCGGGTGCGGGTCGCCGTTGAACGCGTGCACCTCGTACAGGCTCCTGAAGACGAAGCGGTAGATCGTCTCGGCGGCCAGGTCGCGCTCTGCCTGCGGCCAGCCGGCCAGCTCGGCGAACCTGGCCCCGTCGGACAGCTCGCTCGTCACGACCCGTCGCGTCGACAGCCCGTCGATGATTCCCGGGATGCCGATCGTCGGATGGCCCTGGTAATAGGCCGCCATCAGGCGCTGGTTGTCCGCCTCCCTGCGGTAGTCAAGCTCCTCGAGCACGCGCTCACGCAGCTCGTCGAGCAGCGCGTCGACGTCCTGGGCGGGTGCGGTGATGCGCAGCATCCGGCGCAGCAGGGCGACGTTGCCGAGGTCGGCCGCGATGGTCTCGGCGATGCCCGGGTACTGCACCTTCACGGCGACCGCGCGGCCGTCGAGCGTGATCGCGCGGTGCACCTGCCCGATCGACGCGGCGGCGATCGGCTGCGGATCCCAGCTGGCGAACGCCCGCTCCGGCGGCATGCCGAGCTCCTCCTCGATCACGCCGGCGGCGAGCTCCGGGCTCATCGGGGGGACGCTGTCCTGCAGGCGGCTGAGCGTCCGGCGGACGGCGGGCGACAGGCCGTCGTCGACGTAGCTGGCCATCTGCCCGATCTTCATCAGCACGCCCTTCATCGCGCCGAGGGTGGTGGCGACGTCCTCGGCGGTCTGCAGGGCGAGGTCATGACGCAGCCGCTCCCGGCCGGCGCCGGCCGACGCGAACAGCCGCGGCGCGCTGGCCGCGTAACGCGCGCCGCCGCGCGCCGCCAGGCCCGCCGCCAGCAGCCCGCGGCGCAGCCGGAGCGGGCCGACCCTGCGCCGCAGCAGCAGTATCAGCGCCAGCGCCAGCGCGCCGAACGCGCCGCCCACCGTTATCCCGGCGAGCAGCCTCCTCACGCGGGCCGTGCCGTTCGCAGCCGCAGCGCGATCCGCTGCCGTGCCTCCAGCACGCCGGGCTCGCCGATGAACACTGCGTCGAGGACGCCGAGGGCCTGCCGGATCTCCGTCCGGCGGGCCGGCGTCAGCGGCGGCGGCGCGGCGTAGCCGTACATGTCCCTCGCCCAGTCCGGCAGGGTGGCGATCGCGGCGTCGCGGACGTCCTGCCAGATCTCGGCAATGTCGTCGTCCAGGCCAGGCGGATCGAGCAGGTACGCCATCGACTCGCGCGCGGCCGGCGTGCAGCGCAGTTCGGGCCTTACCGACTCGATGTAACGCTCGAGCCCGGTGACGCTGGCCGGCACCATGGTCGCAGGCACGCCGACAAGCTCGGCCGCGACGACCATCTCGGCGACATAGCTATCGGCGTCCCCGGCCGTCAGCGGGATGCCGAACGCCTGGCGGGCAGCCAGCGCGGAGTCGACAAGGGCGACGTGCACCCAGAGCAGCAGGGCGGGATCGCCCGCGGCGTACGGGCGCCCGGTAACCCCGTCCACGCCGCGGACCTGCTCATGGATCCGGCGGACCCGGGCGGCGGCTCGCTCGGCAACTGCCCGCTCGCCGAAACTGACCATAGTGACGTACGCAGAAGTCGCGGCCAGCCTGCCGACCGGATCCTGGCGCCAGTTGCTGTGCTGGTCAACACCGGCCATCGCGAGCGGATGCAGTGCCTGCAGGTGCAGTGCCCGCAGGCCGGCCACCGGCCCGGACAGGTCAGCGCTGATCCGCCAGGTGACGCTGGCCGGCCCGAAGAAACCGTTGTCCGCCGGCCGCTCGGGAACGCCGGACACGTAGGCGGCCGCCGAGCGCTCGACCAGCCCGGCGGCCGTCGCGTACGGATCAGGGGTCATGCTAGCTAAGCTACCTACTCCCGGCCAGGGAGCCGCCGCCGCCGGCGTCGCGGTGGTCGCCGGCGGCGTCGCGGTGGTCGCCCGCCGCCACGCTCGCCGTCACGCTCGCGATATGGCGGCGCACCGACTGTGACGCACGGCCTTGTCGCCGGAGCGGATTGCGCGTAGCGTCACTGGTGGGAGATCGCACTCAGCGCGACGACGCGCACATGAGATTGCTACTCCGGCTGCCCTGGACCTCGGTAGTGCCTTGTCCTCGTGGTCAGCCGGGGTGATATATGAGAACTCCCATCCATCAGCGGATTCCGGTACCTGCCGGCGACGTCCGGGCCATCCCCCGGCGCGACGCCGCCGCGCCGTGTGGGGTCACTGCGGCCACCAGCCTGCTGTCGGCGAAGTTGCGAGACGCCGGGCACGAGCTCATCTCGGCGGCGCCCGCGGTGCCTGACGGTCTGGCGGACCTCGCCCCGGCGGACCTCGCCCCAGCCGAGCTCGCCCCGGCCGAGCTCGCCCCGGCCATCCCGCTGGCCGCGTCCCTCGCCCCGGCCGAGCTGCCCGCCGGCATCCGGGTGATCGCCGGCCTGCCGCGCCGGGACGCGCCGCGGCTGGCCGGCCTGCTGATCCACGATCGCGACGACGTCGCCGTGGTGAGCCTGCGCGGCGAACCGGATTTCATCGGCGCGTCCGTGCTGCAGGCGCAGCTCAGCTATCTCCGCTGGCAGGCGCGGGCGCGGTCCATCGTCGACCTGACGCACCTGGCGTTCCTTGACGGCGCCTGCCTTAGCGTGCTGGTCAGGCATTGCCGGCTGATCTGCGGCCAGGGCGGCAGCTTTGCCCTGGCCGGACCGCAGCCCGCCGTCCTCAGGATCCTGGCTGTCACCGGCCTGCGGACGTGGTTCGAGGTGTACGAAACGGTCGAGGAAGCTCGCACCGAGGCCGGCCCGCGGCGATCGCCGGTGTTTCTCGCAGCCCTCGCCCGGGCCAGCTCACGGCCGTGAGGCCCGTGGCACAGCTCCGGCCGGATCGCCTATCGTCAGGGAATCAGCGCCACGACGGGAGAGGCCAGTGCTCGACAACCTGGCGTACGACGATAGCGACTCGCCCGCGATCGGCCTGGTGCCGCCAGGCGTCCCGTGGGACGAGATAGCGGACCACATAAAGATCGTGCATGCCCCGCTGATCGCGCTGTCCGATGACGGCGGCCAGTACGTCGGGGCTTACTGGGCTGGCACCAGGATCGTGGTTACCGATGACCTCGGATCGGGCCAGGAGAGCGCGGTCGACGAGTTCCGTGAGCTCCTGCGCGAGCGCGGCGAGGACTAGGCGGCGAGGACTAGGCAGCCTAGCGCTGCTGGAGGAAGGCAGCCTAGCGCTGCTGGAGGAAGGACTGCGGGCGCCGCGAGTACGCCGCGGGGTGCTCGCCCTGGCCTCGCGTCATGTGCTCAGTGCTGGGGGTAAGCGGCCGTGGCCCGCGTCGGCTGGGCTTGTTATGCCTCGCGCGCTGCCGTCATGCCCCCGCGCGCTGCCCGCCGGCCTGGGCGTCAGCACTCAGGAAAAATATTCGGTGCCTTTTTCCCGCCGGGCAGCCCGGCCGGGCCAGTTTTGTCGGTACTAGTCGCTATTTTTATCTAAGAAGATATCTCTAGCAGCAACGACAGGGTGGGAGGAGAAGCCGATGCCAGCAGAGCCCGTGCCGCCCGAGCCCTCCGTGCCGCCCGGTCAGCCCGGCACCCCGCCCCCGCCCGCCGCGCGAGAAGTCATCGCGGCGGGATTCACCCACCGCGACCGCGAGGAGGGCGCGCGGGGGTTCGCCGCCGGCGGGCGGCTGGACACGATGGCCCCGGGCCCGGCGCTGGCCGCCGCGGCGGGCGGCGCCGCCGACGCCGGCCTGGGCGTGCTCAATGATGATGAGGTGGTCGGGTTGCTGTGCGCGGCGCGGCGGCTGACGTCGTGGGCGGCGTCGGTCGAGCTGCGGGCGGTCAGCCACCTGGCCGGCCGCCGCGCCGCGCATGCCACCGTGACCGGCAGCAGCCGGCAGGCCGATCACGTCGCCGATGAGGTCGCCGCCGCGCTGACTTTGACGTGCCGGTCCGCGGACAAGCTGCTGGGCCTGGCCGCCGCGATCACCCGGCTGCCCGCCGCCGCGGCGGCCCTGGCAGCAGGGCAGATCGACATGCCACGCGCGATCGCGTTCGCTGATGAGCTGTCCGGGCTCGGCGACGTCGCCGCCGCGGCGGTCGCCGCGCTCGCCGCGCCGGACGCGCCCGGGCTGACCACCGGCGAACTGCGGCGGCTGCTGCACCGCACGGTGCTGGCGCTCGACCCGGACGCCGCCCGCAAGCGGCGGGAGAAGGCGCAGAAGAGCGCGCGGGTGGAGTGCTGGGCCGATCCGTCCGGGACCTGGTCGCTGGCCGGCCGGGACCTGCCCCCCGCCGAGGTCCTCGCCGCCGACCGGCGGATCGACGACGCCGCCCGCGACCTCAAGGCCGCCGGCGCCGACGGCACCCTGGAGTACCTCCGCTCCCGGGTATTCCTCGCCCGGCTGAATGAACAGCCCCTGTACACCTTGCTGCCCGGCCAGGACCACCCCGCCGGCGGCCCCAGCGGGGACGGCCACGGCGGCGGCCCCGGCGCAGACGACCAGGACGGCGGGCAGCCCCGCGGTGACGGCCATGGCCCCCGGGCAGATGACCAGGACGGCAGCCCCGGCGCAGACGACCACGACCACGACGGGGATGGCGACGGGGACGAGGATGATCCCGGCCGGCCGGGACCCGGTGGCGGGAGCCGCCGGCCCGGGCCGGGGCCGCTCGGTGGCGGTCCCGGGCTGCCGGCCGGGCTGACCGGGTCGGTGAATCTGACGGTGCCGCTGACGACGTGGCTCGGGCTGACCGGGCAGCCCGGCGAGGCCGCCGGGTACGGGCCGCTGGATGCCGCCGTCTGCCGCGACCTCACCGCCTCCATCGCCAGCGCACCGGGCAGTCGCTGGTGCCTGACCATCACCGGCCCCGACGGCACCGCTATCGGCCACGGCTGCGCCAAACCCGGGCGCCCCCTGCCACCCCGCGGCACCGCACCACCCGGCTCACCCGCGCCGCCCGGCGGCTCAGGGCCACCTGGTAACGGGCCACCCGGTAACGGATCAGCAGGCGGTATCGGGCCACCCGGTAACGGGCCACCCGGCGGTATCGGGCCACCCGGCGGTATCGGGCCACCCGGCGGCCGGCCACCCAGCGGCCAGATCCGCTGGCTCGCCGGGATCACGATCAGGTGGCTGGAGACCGGGGCCTGCGGCCACGCCAGGGAAACCTTCGCCTACCAGCCGTCACCATCACTGCGGCACCTGATCAAGACCCGCGACCAGACCTGCTCGTTCCCGGGCTGCCGCCGCCCAGCCATCCGGTGCGACGACGACCATACGCAGCCCTTTGACCAGGGCGGACGGACGTGCGAATGCAATATTTCGCCGCTCTGCAGACGTCATCATGCCGCGAAGCAGGCACCCGGCTGGTATCTGCAGCAGCCCCTGCCAGGCACCCTGACCTGGACCTTCCCCAGCGGCCGGACCCGCACCGTCACACCCCCGCCCTACGCCGCGTAACCGGCCCGGGCCCCGGCTAGACCGGCGCTCTAGTTACCTGACTCCCTGGCCGGCGCTCTGGCGCCGCTCCGGGCCGGGCTTCGGGTAGCGTCCGCTCATGGAAGCGGTCCTGATGGACATCGACGGCGTGCTCACCGTGTCGTGGCGGCCGCTGCCCGGCGCAGTCGCCGCGGTCTCCCGGCTGCGCGATGCCGGGTTCAGGCTCGCGCTGCTGACCAACACCACCTCGCGGACCCGGGCCTCGATAGCGGCGACGCTGGCGGAGGCGGGATTCCCGATCGGCCCGGGCGATGTCCTCACGGCGCCCGCGCTGGCCGCCGGCTACCTCGCCGAGCGCTATCCGGGAGCCCGGTGCCTGCTGCTCAACAGCGGTGACATCCGCCAGGACCTGGCGGGAGTCATGCTTGTCGATGATCGTCCTGACATCGTCCTGGTCGGCGGCGTCGGCCCGGAGTTCGGCTACCAGGCGCTGAACGAGGCGTTCGGGCACCTGCAAGATGGCGCCCGGCTGCTCGCCCTGCACCGCAACCTGTACTGGCGGACTGACGAGGGCCTGCAGCTCGACACGGGTGCCTTCCTGGCGGGCCTGGAGCGGGCGGCAGGCGTGACCGCGGAGGTGATCGGGAAGCCCGCCGCCGCGTTCTTCCGGGCCGCGCTGGCCAGCCTGCGGGCGGATGCGTCGGCGGCCTGGATGGTCGGCGACGACATCGAGGCGGACGTCCTGGCCGCCCAGCGGGCCGGGATCACCGGGATCCTGGTGCGGACGGGAAAGTTCCTGCCGCGGGCGCTTCGCGACGCCAGCGCCGCGCCCGACCACGTGCTCGATTCCGTCGCCGACGTGCCGTCGCTGCTGCTTGGCCGGCCGTGACGAAGCCTCCGGCCGGTGCCGTGACGCGGGCCGGTGAGCTGGCGGTCCTTGCCGCCGAGCTGCGCGCCGGGCTGGCCGGGGAGCTTAGCGATGCGGTCCTGCTCCGCCACGAACTGCACGCGGGCGCCGAGTTGTCCGGGGCGGAGCACCGTACGGCGGCCAGGGTTGCGGCGGCGCTGGGCGCCGGCGACGCGGCGGCGGCAGTGGTGGCCGGCACCGGGCGGATCGTGCGCATCGGGCCGCCGGACGGCCCGTCCGTCGCGATCCGGGCCGAGCTTGACGCGCTGCCGATCCTGGAGCAGACCGGCGTGCCCTGGGCCTCGCGCACCGGAGCCATGCACGCGTGCGGTCACGACGTGCACCTCGCGGCGCTCGTCGCGCTCGGCCGGGCAGCCGGAGCCGTGCGGCAGCGTACCGTGCGGCAGCGTACCGTGCGGCAGCGCACCGGCCTGCCCGTCGGGCTGCCTGCCGGACTGACTGCCGCCCTGCTGGCCGTGCTCCAGCCGCGCGAGGAGGCCACCCCTTCCGGCGCGCGGGACATCGTGGCCGACGGCGCGCTCGCGGCGCAGCGGCCGCGCGCCATCCTCGCGGTCCACCTGCAGCACCAGCTGCCGGCGGGCACGGTCGCCGCGCCGGCCGGCACCGTGAACGCGGCCTCCGACGACTTCGAGATCCGGGTGGACGGAGCCGGTGGCCATGCCGGGTATCCGCACCTGGCAGCCGACCCGGTACTTGCGCTCTGCCAGGCGGTGGTTGCGCTGCAGCAAATCGTCAGCCGGCGCACCGATCCCACGCACGGCGCCGTGGTCTCGGTCGGGGCGCTGGAGGCCGGGCAGGCCCCGAATGTCATCCCGCCGGCCGCCGTCGCCCGTGGCACGCTGCGGGCACTGGACCAGGCTGACCGCCCGGCCATGCGCGCGGCACTGCGGGAGATCGTGCAGCACACCTGCCGTGCCCATGGCTGCCGGGGCACCGTGACGATCGACGAGGGGGAGCCGGCCCTGGTCAACGACGAGGCGCTGGCGATCGCCAGCCGGCCCTGGCTGCGCGCGGTCGGCTTCGCCGTCGATGAGTCCTTCCGCTCCTGCGGCACCGACGACTTCTCCCGCTACGCCGGCGTCGCGCCCACCCTGATGCTCTTCCTCGGCACGGGCGGCCCGCTCCCGCTGCACCATCCGGAGTTCCTGCCGTCCGACGACGCGGTAGGCCAGGTCGCGGCTGCCATGCTGGCCGGCTATCTGGGCGCGGTCAGCCTGCCCGAGCCGGCGCCGAGCCAGCAGTGGCGGGATAAGCAGCGGTAACGGGGCCCGGGTGGCCGGTGACCGCGGCCGGCCTGGTGTCCCTGGCGTCGACCGGCTCGCCGCACTCCTGGCAGACGACCTCGGCCACCAGCCGGTGACCGCAGTGGTGCTCAAGGACCATCGGCGGCGCACCGCCGCCAGCGAGATGCCGGTCGCCCCAGCGCATCAGCGTGAGGATGACGGGATACAGCTCCCGCCCGGCGTCGGTCAGCCGGTACTCATGCCGGGCCGGGTGCTCGCAGTACTGCCTGCGCTCCAGGATCCCGGCGCCGACCAGGGTGCGGAGGCGGGCCGCGAGCGTGTCACGCGGCGCGCCGGTCCGGCGGACCATCTCGTCGAACCGGCGGTTGCCGAGGAACACCTCGCGCACGGCGAGCAGCGCCCACTTCTCCCCGACGACGTCAAGGGTGCGGGCCACCGAGCAGGTCCTCGGCTGGCTGGATGCGAGCGTCACGATCGCCAGTGTAACTCAGTTAGTCCAAGTTCTGGATGCAGTCGGCATGAGCGGATATAGTTAATCCAGATTTCGGACTGACCACGACCAGTGCGGAGGACGCGACCAGTGAGCTCCCTTGCCCCTGCTACCGCCGCCCGGCCGGATGGTGCGCTCAGCGCCCGCCAGGTCACGGGCATCGTCGGCGTCCTCTCGCTGGCGGTGTTCATGTCCAGCCTGGACCTGTTCATCGTCAACCTGGCGTTCCCCTACATCGGCATCGAGTACCGGGGCACCAGCCTGAGCTCGCTGTCCTGGGTGCTGAACGGCTACACCATCGTCTTCGCCGCCGTGCTGGTGCCGGCCGGCCGGTGGGCAGACCGGATCGGCCGCCGGCGCGTCTTCGTCGCGGGCCTGATCGGATTCAGCGTCGGCTCACTGCTCTGCGGCCTGGCACCCGGGGTGGCCGAACTGATCGCCGCGCGAGTCGTCCAGGCAGTCGGCGCGGGCCTGATGGTGCCCGCGTCGCTGTCGCTGCTGCTGGCCTCCGTTCCCGCTGCGGCTCGCTCTCGCGCGATCGGGACCTGGTCGGCGCTCGGCGCGCTTGGCGCCGCGCTAGGGCCGGTGATCGGCGGCAGCCTGGTGCAGCTCAGCTGGCGGTGGGTGTTCTGGATCAACCTGCCGGTCGGGGTAGCCGCGGTCCTGCTCGCCACCCGGGTGGTGCCGGAGAGCAAGGACCACCATGTCCGGGGCCGGCCGGACCTAATCGGCGCGGCGGCGCTGGCGGCAGCGGTCGGCCTGGTCGCGCTGGCGCTGGTCGAGGCGCCCGGCTGGGGGTGGGGCTCGGCCAGGTTCATCGGCGTGCTGCTCGCCTCGGTAGCCTCCGGCGCGGCCATGGTGGCACGCTCCCGGCGGCACCACTCCCCGGTGATCGAGCTCGGGCTGCTCCGCTCACGGACGTTCAGCGGCACGTTCGCCGCATCGATTCTCTACTACGCCGGCTTCGGGGCCTTCGTGCTCAGCTCGGTTGAGTTCCTCACCGGCGTGTGGCACTACTCCGCGGTGCGGGCCGGCCTGGCCATCGGGCCCGGGCCGCTGATGGTGCTGCCCTTCGCCCGGCTGGTCGCTCCGTGGCTGGCCGCCAGGATCGGGGGACCAGGCCGGGTGGCGGTGATCGGATGCGCGGTCAACGTCGGAGCCCAGCTGCTCTGGCTCACGCAGATCCAGGCGCATCCGGCCTACCTGACCCACCTGCTGCCTGCTCAGCTGCTCGGCGGCGCAGGCGTCGGCCTGACCATCCCCTCGCTGCTCGGGGCCGGCAGCGCGTCGCTTCCGCCGGACCGCTTTGGCACCGGCAGCGGGATTCTCAACATGGCTCGGCAGGTCGGGACCGTGCTCGGCGTCGCCGGGCTTGTCGCCATCCTCGCCCGGGTAGAGCCGGGCGATCCGGTGAACACCTTCCGGCACGGCCTGGTCATGATCGTGCTGTTCTTCGCCGCCGCCGGCCTTGTCGCGGCCGGCCTGCTGACCGGTAAGCCGGGACTGCCGCCCGTGGCGGAACGGCCCGTAGCGGAACCGCCCGTAGCGGAACCGCCCGTGGCGGAACCGCCCGTGGCGGAGCCGCCGCCAGCGCCGGAGCTGAGTGTGCCCTTACCGGATCAACTGGCCGCCCGCTTGACTGACCGCCCGCCGCTATCTGGTTGACTGGCCGCCCGCGACGGCGCCTCGGGCAGGCCGGACGCGAGGCTACGACACCAGGTTCCGGTTCGCCGGCGGCAGCGGGGGAGGACGGCGGAATGCGGGTAGCGCTGGCCACCGGCCCAGGCACGCCCGGCTGGCCGAACGAGGACTTCGCCGCCATCTCGCCCGGCGCGGCGGTGCTGCTGGACGGCGCAACCTCCCGCCGCGGCGCGGACATCGGCTGCGTGCACGGTGTCGCCTGGTACGCCCGGGTGCTGGGCACCACGCTCCTCGCCGCGATCGTCGCGGAGCCCCGCGTCTCGCTCGCGCTGGCTCTCACTGGGGCGATCGGCGAAGTCCGCGCCCTGCACGAGGACACTTGCGATCTCGGCAACCCGGATAGCCCGGCGGCCACGGTCACCGCCGTGCGCGCCGCCGCCGGCGGCATCGAGTACCTGGCCCTGTCCGACTCATCCATCGCCGCCGACTACGGTGACGCGGACCCGCCGCTTGTCATCACCGGCGCCGCCTGGCCGGCCGCCGGGGCCAGCCCGGCCGCCGCTGCCGCGGCCGTCACCGGCACCCTGCCGCTGGCCGGCCTTCGCGGCATCGCGCTGCTCAGCGATGGCGCCACCCGCATCACTGACACCTACGGCCTGCTGAGCTGGCCCGCCGTCATCGGCGTTGTCCGCGACGACGGCCCGGGCGAGCTCATCCGCCAGGTCCGCGCCGCCGAAGACGACGACCCGGATCGGGTCCGCTGGCCGCGCCACAAGGCCCGCGACGACGCGACCGCCCTCTACTGGTACCACGACGGCGCGGACGTCTGATCGCCAGGGCGCAGCTGACTTCGACCCGGCCACTACCTCAGCAACGTGATCGTGTTCGCCACGCTGATCAGGTGACCCGGGTGGGAGAGGCGCCGACGGCGGCACTGACGTGGTTGGGACTTCAGCGCGGTAAGAGGGGCTGTTGCGGAATTGGCTGCCGGGTGGGCGGCGCGGCTTCGGGCATGCTTGATGGTCTGTTGGGATGATTGGGGCATGGCGAAGCGGTACCGGCCGGTCGATCGTGACCAGGCGTTCTTGTTTCCCCCGGACATGCGGGACTGGCTCCCGGAGGATCATCTGGTGTGGCTGGTGATCGCCGTGGTCGGGGGTCACCTGGATACCAGCGCGTTCCATGCTGCGCGGCGGACTGGCGGCCGCGGGGCGGCCGGCTATGACCCGGATATGCTGCTGGCGCTGTTGACGTGGGCGTACGCGCATCAGGTGATGTCCTCGCGGCGGATCGAGGAGCTGTGCCGCACCGACGTGGCGTTCCGGGTGATCTGCGCGGGGGACGTGCCGGACCATTGCACGATCTCCCGGTTCCGGGGTGATTTCCCCGGCGCGATCGAGGTGTTCTTCGCCGGGGTGCTGGTGCTGTGCGCGCGGCTGGGGATGGGCAGGCTGGGGATGGTCGCGCTGGACGGGACGAAGATCGCCGCGAACGCCTCGAAGGAGGCGAACCGGACCGGGGAGCGCCTGCGGAAGCTGGCCGCCGGGGCCGTCGCCGCGCACGCGGCCGCTGATGCGGCCGACGATGGGCTGTTCGGGGCGGGTGCCCGCGGGGACGAGGTACCCGCGGAGGCGTGGCGGCCGGGCAGCCGCCGGCAGCGGATCGCCGCGGCGCTGGCGGATCTGGAAGCCGAGCAGGCCGCGGCGGCCGCGGAACGCCGGGAACTGGCCCTGGCTCACCTGGAGCCGGCCCGGGCGGGCTCGCCCCGTGCTGGCGCCCGGCCGCCGGAGGCCGGGGTTGAGCTGGCGCAGCTGAACCTGGACCGGGCGACGGCCGCCCAGCAGGCGAAGATCGATGACTGGCAGGCTCGCAACGCCGCGTCGCTGGCCGCCGGCGGCAGAGGGCTGCGGAACCCGCCGCGGGCTCCCGCCAGCGACTACGTCCGGGTCAAGGCCGCGGCCGCCAGGCTGGAACGAGCCGCAGGCCGCGCCGCAGCAGCCCAGCGCAAGGCCGCGGGGAAAGCCGCGGCGGGCAAGGGACCCGGGCCGGTACGCAACATCACCGACCCCGCCTCGCGGCTGATGCCGGTCCGCGGCGGCGGGTTCATCCGGGGCTGCAACGCCCAGAACGTGACCAGCGAGGACGGCCTGATCATCGCCACCAGGCTCACCAATGACACCACCGACACCCGCTGGTACCAGCCGATGATCGGCGACGCGTGCGCTGCTGCCGCCCTGATCACCGCGAACCAGCCCGCCCCCCCCGCCGGCGGCGGCGGCGGGGGCGGGCACGGTGATGGCAGCGGGATCGGGCTGGTCCTGGCCGACGCCGGGTACCTGTCCCGGGACAACCTCCGGGCCAGCGGCCCCGGCCGGCTCATCGCCACCGGCCAAAGGCGCGCCCTGGAGCAGGCAGCCCGCCAGCCCCCGGCCGCCGGCGGCGAGGAACCAGCCGACGACCTGATCACCGCGATGACCGCCCGGCTCGCCACCCAAGAAGGCATCACCGCCTACCGCCAGCGCGGCCACATCGCCGAGACCCCCCACGGCAACATCAAGCACAACAAGCGCTTCCGCCAGCTATCGGTACGCGGCCAGCCCAAAACCGCCGCCGAATGGACCTTCGCCGCCACCGTGCACAACCTGTTCAAGGCCATCACCAGCGGCCACCTCACCACCGAAACCCTCAACGCCCTGACCACCTAGCCAGCCCCCGCGCCCCGCCAGCCCCCGCGCCCCGCCAGCGCCCCGGGCAACCCGCAAGCCAGCCCAGCCAAGCCAGGCCGCGTTCACCACCGCCAGCCAATTCCGCAACAGCCCCTACAGCAGCAGCAGAGTCCCAACCACGCTGTTGGAGCGACCCGGTAGCGCGGCGCTGGTGACCGCCAGGGTGCTGGTGACCGCCGGCGCGCAGGTGACCGCAACCGCGCCGGATCCCCATAGAATCGCCCGGTGGCCTTTGCTGGAATCGGCCCGCTCCCCGCAGCCGGCCCGCCGCCCGACGCCGGCCTGTCGGCCGACGCCGGCCCGCCGCCCGGCGCCGCGTCAGCGGCGCTGCGGCGGGTTTTCGGCTACGCCTCGTTCCGCGGCGCGCAGCAGGAGATCATCGATCACGTCACGGCCGGCGGCGACGCGCTCGTTCTCATGCCGACCGGCAGCGGCAAGTCGCTCTGCTACCAGATCCCGGCCCTGATCAGGCCGGGTACCGGCGTGGTCGTGTCACCGCTCATCGCCCTCATGCAGGACCAGGTGGACGCGCTGCGGGCGCTCGGGCTGCGGGCGGGCTTCCTCAACTCAACCCAGGATCCCGGCGAGCGCCGCCTGATGGAGTCCGCCTTCCTGGCCGGCCAGCTTGACCTGCTGTACCTGGCGCCGGAGCGGCTGCGCGCCGAGTCGACGCTGCGGCTGCTTGATCGCTGCGCGATCAGTTTGTTCGCGATCGACGAGGCGCACTGCGTGTCGCAGTGGGGGCACGATTTCCGGCCCGACTATCTCGCACTGTCGCAGCTGCACGAGCGATGGCCGTCGGTGCCCCGCATCGCGCTGACCGCGACGGCCACCGAGGCCACCCGCGCCGAGATCGCCGCCAGGCTGAGCCTGCGCGAGGCCCGGCATTTCGTGGCGAGCTTCGACCGCCCGAACATCCAGTACCGGATCGAGCCGAAGGCCGATCCGCCGCGGCAGCTGCTCGAGCTGGTGCGAGGCGAGCACTCAGGCGACGCGGGCATCGTCTACTGCCTGTCCCGCGCGTCCGTCGACAAGACCGCCGAGCTGCTATCCCGTAACGGGATCACGGCGCTGCCTTATCACGCCGGCCTGGACGCGCGCACCCGCACCGCCCACCAGGCTCGTTTCCTGCGCGAGGACGGCCTGATCATGGTGGCCACAATCGCCTTCGGCATGGGCATCGACAAGCCCGACGTGCGCTTCGTCGCGCACCTTGACCTGCCCAAGTCCATCGAGGGCTACTACCAGGAAACCGGCCGGGCCGGGCGGGACGGCCTGCCGGCCACCGCCTGGCTGGCCTATGGCCTGCAGGACGTCGTGCTGCAGCGCCGGCTGATCGACGGCTCCGAGGGCGACAGCGCGCACCGCCGCCGCCTGGCCGCCCACCTGGACGCGATGCTGGCGCTCTGCGAGACCGTCGACTGCCGCCGGGCGCAGCTGCTCGGCTACTTCGGCGAGGTCTCCGGCCCGTGCGGTAATTGTGACAATTGCCTGTCGCCGCCGCAGTCCTGGGACGGCACGGTCGCCGCCCAGAAGCTCCTGTCGGCCGTGTTCCGGCTGCATCGCGAGCGGCGCCAGCGGTTCGGCGCCGGCCAGGTGATCGACATCCTGCTCGGCAGGAAAACGGCCAGGGTCATCGAGCACGACCATGCATCGCTGACCGTGTTCGGCATCGGGGCCGGGCAGCGCGAGGCCGAGTGGCGCGGCGTGGTGCGCCAGCTGCTGGCCCGCGGCCTGCTGGCCGTCGAGGGCGACTTCGGCACGCTGGCCCTCACCGAGGCGAGCGGCGACGTGCTCGCCGGTCGGCGTCAGGTGATGCTGCGCCGCGAGCCCGAGCGCGCGGCACGTGCCGCGAAGCCCGCTCCGGCAGCGAAGGCTGCCGCCGCGGCCGCCGAGCTGCCCGCGGCCGCCATGGCGGTGTTCGAGCAGCTGCGCGCCTGGCGTCCGGCGGCCGCCAGGGAGCAGGGCGTGCCCGCCTACGTGGTCTTCCATGACGCGACACTGCGGCAGATCGCCGCCGACCCGCCGGCGACGCTGGCCGAGCTGAGCAAGGTGAGCGGTGTCGGCGAGACGAAGCTGGCCAGATACGGGCAGCAGATCCTGGACGCGCTCGGCGCCGCGGTCGGCCAGCCCCAGCCCCAGCCCCAGCCCCAGCCCCAGGCCCCGTCCGGCACCGGCTGACGGGCGGGCGAGGAAAGCCTGCGCTGTCAGGGGGAGTGCGGCGGATCGGCAGCGCTGCCGGGTGGCGGGGTCAGCCAGTGGGTGACCGTCGTGGGGTGGCCGGGATCGGTCATGGCGCGGATGGAATCAAGTCTCTGCTGGTCGCGGCCGGTAACGCGGTCATGCTGGCGGAGGTGCTCTGGCCAGGATGCGACGGTGAACTGCTCGACGATCCGGTTCGGGTCGGCGGCATCCTGCCAGACCCGCCAGGCGCTCGCGCCGGTGCGGCGCCGGCTGAACCTGGCGTCCCGCAGCGCGGCGAGCAGGTCTCCGGCCAGGCCTTCGCGCGGCCAGTACTCGACGGTGACCATCACCGGCCCGGCGGGGGAGTCGCCGGCCGTCAGGTGCGGCGCTGGCCAGTCGCCGGCGGGCAGCAGATCCCGCGGCGGGATCGGCTGGAACCGGTAGCGCAGCCCGGCGAGCGGGCCGAGCGCCAGGGCCGCGGCCGCCACCAGCAGCGTCGGCGAAAGTCCCAGGTGCTCCGCGGTGATGCCCATCGCGGCACTGCCGACCGCGTTGCCGCCCTGGAACACGATCAGGTAGAACGAGATCCCGCGGGCCTTGACCCATCCCGGCAGCGTCAGCTGGTACAGCGAGTTGAGCGTCGACAGCGTCAGAATCCACGCCAGACCGCCGAGCGCCAGGGCGACGCCGACGATCACGGTGACGTGCACGTAGCCGAGGACGAGCGCCACCGCGGCGAGCCCGAGCGAGCCGGCCGTCAGCAGGGCGCCGGGCGTCAGCCGGGCGCGCAGCCGCGGCAGCAGCGCGGCGCCGCCGACGGCGCCGAGCCCGACGCAGCCGAGCAGCAGCCCGTACCCGCCCGAGCCGAGGTGCAGCTGGGAGCTGGCGGTCAGCGGCAGCAGCGCCCAGATGGAGCTGGCAAAGAAGATGAACAGCGCGGCCCGCAGCAGGATGACCCGCAGCGCCGGGCTCGCGGCGACGAACCGCCCGCCGGCCCTGATCGCCTCGCCGACATGCTCACGCGGCAGCGTGTCCGCGGAACGGGTGCTCCGCCAGGTGTAGATGACGGCGATGACCACGAGGAACGTCGCCGCGTTGATCAGGAACACCGTGCCCGCGCTGGTCGCCGCGAGCACGAGACCGCCGATCGCCGGGCCGACCGCCCGGGCGAGGTTCTGGTTCACCGACCCCAGCGAGATCGCCTGCGCGCGCTCGGGCGGCGGAACAAGCTCGGGCTGCAGTGTCTGCCACGTCGGTGACGTCAGCGCCTGCCCCGTGCCCACCGCGAAGATCAGCGCCAGCAGCAGCCAGGGCGTGACCAGCCCGGCCAGCGCCAGCGCTCCCAGCGCCGTCGCGGCGAGCAGCATGAAGCCCTGCGCGGCGAGCAGGAACCGCCGCCGGTCGGCCAAATCGCCTGCCGCCCCGGCCAGCACGGCGAACAGCATCACCGGCAGGCTCGCTGCGGTCTGCACCAGCGCGACGTACGCCGCCGAACTCGTCAGCGTCAGCATCAGCCACTGCGCGCCGACGGTCTGCATCCAGCTGCCGATGTTGCTGACGAACTGCGCGCTCCACATCTCGGCGAACCAGCGATGACGAAACGGCGCCCAGGCTGACCCGGGCGCCGCTGACTGGCCATCCGGCTGACTGGCGTCAGCGAGCCGCATAACTCCGCCGCCTCTTCCAGGTGGTGATTACCGGCGGGCTACTGGCCGGTCCCCGATTCCACGAATCCGGGCGCCTCGTACGCGGGATGGGGGTACTCGTAGAAGCCGCTGCCGCTCTTGACGCCCAGGCGGCCGCGGTCAAGGTAATTGCGGACGAACGCGGCGTTAGCGGTCGTCTGCGGGTCGCTGGTCAGCCGGGCCCAGTAATCGGTGATATGCCAGACGGTGTCGAGCCCGACCCCGTCGAGCATCCCGAACGGTCCGATCGGCATCTTCATGATCCCCATCCAGGCGCGATCGACGTCCTCCACCGACGTGATCCCGTTCGCCACCAGCGTGAGCGCCTCCCGGTTGATCGCTGTGTACAGCGCGTTGAAGACGTAACCGAAGTTCTCCTTGCGCAGCCGGATGGGAATCTGGCCGATCCGCGCGGCGAACCCGAGCAGGAGCTCCGTCGTCTCCGCTGACGTGCCGGGATGCGGCATCACGTCGACCACGTTCGATGACCACACCGGGATGTGGAAGTGCAGCGCCGCGAACTGGGCCGGCCGGCCGGTGGCGGCCGCGAACATCGAGGGCAGCAGCGTCGAGGCGTTCGTCGTGAAGACCGCCCGCGGCGGGCACAGGTCGTTGAACTGCCCGAGGACTTTCCCCTTGAGCTCGGGGTCCTCCGGCACCGACTCGCTGACAAGGTCGACGCCGGCCGCGGCGGCCGCCGGGTCAGCGATGCACTCGATGCTCGCCAGCGCCCGCTCCAGCCGGCCGGCGTCGATGAGCCCAGCGGCCACCGGGGCCTCCCCGTAGCCGCGAAGGCGCGCGGGCGCCGCCTCCAGTGCAGCCGGATCAGTGTCGTGCACGACGACGTCGTAACCATGCATCGCCGCCTGCAGCCCGATCTGCAGGCCCATCGTGCCGCTGCCGATCACGAGCACGCGGCGTACATCCTCGACGCGCACGGGCCGCTCCCTCCCGATCCGTCCATCCGAGGCCGGCGACAAGCGCCCGTCTGCCGGCGACAAGCGCCCGTCTCTGCCCGGGCGTCCCCGGTTGATGAGAACCAGCCCGGTACGCCATCCGAGGCCGGCGACAAGCGCCCGTCTCTGCCCGGGCATGCCCGGCTGAGGCGAACCGTCCCCAGGCCGGCTGATGTTCCGTGCCCAGAGCGGGCGAACCGGGCCGGTCTGAGCATCGCCCCGCACCATGGCCGGCGTCAAGGCTCCGCGAGCGACGACTGGCGCGGGCCGGGGCCGTCAGCGGGTTATGTGCTCAGCCGTCAGCGGGTCAGGCCCTCATCTGATCAGGCCGAGCGCGGCCATCCGGCGGGCGTGCTCGTCGGTGAGCCTGGCGAACATCCGGCCAATCTCGCCAAGCTGGCCAGCATCGCCGCCGACCAGCAGCCGCGCCAGCGGCTCGCGCTCGGCGGCCACCCGCTGTGCCTGGCCGAGCGCCTCGCCGACGAGTCGCCTGGCCCACAGCGCCAGCCGGCCGGCCACCCGCGGATCCGCCTCGATCGCCGCGCGCACGGTGGCGATAACGAAGTCCGAGTGCCCGGTGTCCGCCAGCACCTCGAGCACGAGCGCGCGAGTCTGCGGATCCAGCAGCTCAGCGATCGTGCGGTAGAAGTCCGCCGCGATCCCGTCGCCGACGTATGCCTTGACCAGGCCCTCCAGCCAGTCGGACGGCAGCGTCCTGGCGTGGAACTCGTCCACCGCCTGCACGAACGGCCGCATCGCCGCGCCCGGATCTGCCTGCAGCTCCTCCAGCCGCCGCCGCAGCTGCTGGAAGTGGCCGAACTCGGCAACGGCCATGCCCGCCAGGGCGGTCTTGTCCGGCATCGACTCGGCGAGCGCGGCGTCCTCCGACAGCCGGAAGAACGCGGTCAGCGTGGCGTATGCCAGCAGCCCGAGCAGCTCGGTCACGCCGTCGGCGACCAGGGCGTCGCGGGATGCGGCTGCCGAACCGATGCCCGTCGTCGCGCTGTCCGGGGCCTCGCGCGGCGGCCCGCCGTTCCCGGCGCGCTCACCGTTCCCGGCGTGCTCACTCGGGCGGGCCGGCCCTCTCGGGGTCACCACGGAAGCCTACATCCGGTGCCGGCCGGGCCGATACCATTGCTCGCGGCGGGAGGAGGCCCATGGCGAGGAGGCCTATGGCAGAGCACCGCCCGATGCTGGCCGGCTCTCCGGTCTTCTGGACGCTGCTGAAGTTCGTCCTGCTCGGCCCCCTGCTGCGGCTGCTCTTCCGGCCCCGGGTGACCGGCCTGGAGCACATACCTGCCGCCGGCGGCGCGATCCTGGCCGCCAATCACGTGTCGTTCCTCGATCCGCTGCTGCTGCCGCTCGTCGTCCCCCGGCGGGTGATGTTCCTGGCCAAGGTGAAGTACATCGACAAGCCGCTGCTGCACTGGTTCCTGCGTGCCGTCGGCGTCATCCCGGTGGCCACCGACGATCCGGCCGGCGCCGTGGCGGCCGGCGTCCAGGCCGTCCGTGAAGGCCGGCTTGTCGGGATCTTTCCCGAGGGCACCCGGTCACCGGACGGCCACCTGCGGCAGGGGAAGACCGGGGTGGCCAGGATCGCCATCCAGGCCGGCGTCCCGGTGATTCCAGCCGGGATAACCGGGACGGATCTGGCTTTCCCCCGGGGCGCCAGGCTGCCGAGGCCGCGCTCCGTGCGCATCTCGTTCGGCCCGCCGATTAGGTTCGCCGGCCCGCAGGACGCCGCTCCGCAAGAAATAATCTCCCTGCAAGAAACAATCTCCCCGCAGGACACGACAGCCCCGCGGGACGCACCCGCCCCGCAGGATGCACCTGACCGGCAGGATGTCCCGGCCCGGCAGGACACTGCCGCGGCCCTGGCCGGCGCCGGCTTGGAGCCGTCACTCAGCCGGCGTGCCACCGACCAGGTGATGGCCGCGATCGGGGCGCTGTCCGGGCAGCACGCCGAGCCGGACATCACCTAAACCGGGTACGGCGTCACTCTCCGTCGGCATCGCGCTGGTCGCCCCTGACCAGCGTGACCGTGGATTCCGGCGGCCCCGACCACGCTGAACTGCGCGTCTTGGCCGCCGCCGGCCCCCGGCCGCCGCGGCGCCGCAACAGCGTCCGCAGAGATCATTGACATGATCAGAAATTGGGCGCAAAGTGTTGGCAGCCAAGCGCGTAAGTGTTGACTGTCAAGATCAGTGATGGTCCCGGCCGCCAGGCGCAGAGGAAGGTGCTTATGGTCTTATATCCCTGAAAATACCCTATAAAGGGATATAACGGATATACGTCTATTATCAGCAGTCCTATTCATAAGGCTGCATGCATCTGTGGGGAGGTCAGTTATGTCTGATATCACGCCTCTGCGAGGCGAAGGCCGGACGGTTGGACGAATCACCGGCTTGTACGGCGAATTGATGGCGGAGTTCCTTGGATGTATCGTACTGATCGCGTTCGGTGACGGCGTGGTGGCCATGACCGTGGCGGCCCTGCCCGGCTCGGGACGTACCGCAGGGCCCACCACGTTCTTCACTGGAGTCGGCGACTGGACGCTGATCACCTGGGGATGGGCGATGGCGGTCGCCATGGCCGTGTGGGTGGCGGGCGGAGTGAGCGGCGCTCACATCAACCCCGCGGTGACCCTGGCCATGGCCGTCAGGCGTAAGTTCGCCTGGGGCAAGGTCCTGCCCTACATGGGCGCTCAGGTTGTCGGCTGCTTCGTCGGCGCGGCCCTGGTCTTCCTCGTCTACCACAACGCGATCGACGCTACCCTCACGGCGGAGCACGCGACGAAGAGCTCGGGCACCGCGCTGGCGACATACTCGATCTTCGCGACGTTCCCGGCCGGCTACTTCCACGGCGCGCTGATCTGGCCCCTGATAGACCAGATCGTCGGCACGGCGTTCCTGCTGATGTTCGTCGTGGCCATCATCGACAGCCGGAACTCGGCGGTTGGTTCGAATCTCGCGCCGCTGGCCATCGGCTTCGCCGTGGCGGCGATCGGCATGTCCTACGGCGCGAACGCGGGGTACGCCATCAACCCGGCCCGTGACCTCGGGCCACGGCTGTTCGCCTGGATCGCCGGGTGGGGGAAGGTGGCCATGCCGGGCACACTCCACATTCCCGGCTTGTCCTTCAGCGACTACTTCTGGGTCCCGATCGTGGGTCCCCTGATCGGCGGCGTCCTCGGCGTGGTCATCTACGACCTGTTCATCGGTGACGTCCTGCACGCCAGGCTGAAGACGATCGAGGACATCAGCGGTCCGATCCCGGAGAGCAAGCTCCCAGAGACGTCCGCGTAACGGCGGACGAGGACGAGGACGCGGGCAGCCGGGCAGCGATCACCGTGCCTGGCTGCCCCGTCCCGACCGGGAAGCCCGGCCAGTAAATAACGCTGGCCGGGCACCCGTTGCCAGGCCGGCAGGAAACTCGGAGGAGTTCATATGAAGAAGCTCATCAACGATCCGGCCGACGTGGTCAAGGAGGCGCTCCAGGGAATCGCCGCCGCGCACGCCGACCGGCTCAGGGTACTGACCGAACCGAACAACATCGTCAGGGCCGACTCCCCGGTCCAGGGCAAGGTCGCCCTCGTATCCGGTGGCGGTTCCGGGCACGAGCCCCTGCACGGCGGCTTCGTCGGCATGGGCATGCTCGACGCCGCCTGCCCCGGCGAGGTGTTCACCTCGCCGACCCCCGACCAGATGCTGGCGGCCACCCAGGCGGTCGACGGCGGGGCGGGCGTGCTGCACATCGTCAAGAACTACACCGGCGACATCCTGAACTTCGAGATGGCCGCTGACCTCGCCCGGGCCGAGGGCATCGAGGTCGAGGCCGTCGTGATCGACGACGACGTGGCCGTGAAGGACAGCCTGTATACCGCCGGCCGCCGCGGCGTCGGCGCGACCGTGCTCGCCGAGAAGATCTGCGGCGCCGCGGCCGAGCAGCGCAGGTCGCTCGCCGAGGTGGCCGGGCTCTGCCGCGCCGTCAACGCCAACAGCCGCAGCATGGGCATGGCCCTCACGTCGTGTACGGTGCCGGCGGCGGGAAAGCCCACCTTCGAGCTGGGCGCGACCGAGATGGAGATCGGCATCGGCATCCACGGCGAGCCGGGGCGCCGGCGGATGGAGGTGGCGTCGGCGCACGACGTGGTCGGGCTGCTTGCGACGCCGATCGTGGAGGACCTGCCGTTCAGCGCCGGTGACAAGGTCCTCGCCTTCGTCAACAGCATGGGCGGGACCCCGCTGATCGAGCTGTATATCGTCTACAACGAGCTGAACCACTTCCTCGCCGACCGTGGCATCGAGATCAGCAGGAACCTGATCGGCCCGTACATCACGTCCCTGGAGATGCAGGGATGCTCGATCACGCTGCTGAAGCTGGACGATGAGATGACCGCGCTGTGGGACGCCCCCGTCAACACGCCCGGTCTCCGCTGGGGTGCCTAAGTGCCCGTTTCCTACAGCCAGGCGAGCGACTGGATCCGGGCATTCGCCGCGACGGTCGCGGAGAACAAGGTCTACCTGACCGAGCTCGATTCTGCTATCGGCGATGCCGACCACGGGATCAACATGAACCGGGGAATGCAGGCCGTGGTCGCGAAGATCGACGGAATAAGCGGGCCGGACATCGGCGCGCTGCTGAAAACGGTCGGCATGACGCTTGTCTCCACGGTCGGCGGGGCGGGCGGACCGCTGTACGGAACGCTGTTCCTCCAGATGGGCACCTCGGCGGCGGGCAAGTCCGAGCTGTCGGCGGACGACTGGGCCGCTGCCCTGGCCGCCGGGGTGACCGGGGTGCAGAGCCGGGGCAAGGCCGAGCTGGGCGACAAGACAATGATCGACGCCCTGGCACCCGCCGTGGCAGCGCTGCAGGCCGCGCTGGCAGACGGATCGACGTTCGACGACGCGCTCCGCCGGTCGGCGGAGGCGGCAGAGGGCGGCATGAAGGCAACGATCCCGCTAGTGGCGCGGAAGGGACGGGCCAGTTACCTGGGCGAGCGCAGTGCAGGTCATCAGGATCCCGGGGCGACCTCGTCCTGGCTGCTCGTTAGCGGGGCGGCCGAGGCGTTCTCCGGGGAAGCAGGCCAGTAGCGAACGGACTAGGAAGGACAAGGGAGAGAAGAGATGGCTGAATACGCGGGAGCCCTTGATCAGGGCACGACCTCGACTCGCTTTATGGTGTTCGATCACCAGGGCCAGGTCGTATCCGTCGACCAGAAAGAGCACGAGCAGATCTTCCCGAAGCCCGGCTGGGTGGAGCACGACGCCACCGAGATCTGGGACCGCAGCCAGGAGGTGATGGCAGGCGCCCTGACCAAGGCCGGGCTCGCTGCCTCGGACCTCGCCGCCATCGGCATCACCAACCAGCGCGAGACCACCGTGGTCTGGGACCGGAACACCGGCCAGCCGATTCACAACGCGGTCGTATGGCAGGACACCAGGACCGACCTGATCTGCAACGACCTGATGGCGGACGGCGGCCAGGACCGGTTCCGCGGCACCACAGGCCTGCCCATCGCCACCTATTTCTCCGGGCCGAAGGTCAAGTGGCTGCTCGACAACGTCGAGGGCGCGCGGCAGCGTGCCGAGGCCGGCGACCTGCTGTTCGGCAACATCGACAGCTGGTGCATCTGGAACCTGACTGGCGGGGTGAACGGCGGCGTGCACATCACCGACGTGACCAACGCCAGCCGGACGCTGCTGATGGATCTGCGCACCCTGCAGTGGGACGACTCGATCCTGGCGATCATGGGCATCCCGAAGAGCATGCTGCCCGAGATCCGGCCGTCCAGCCAGGTCTACGGCGAGTCCGTGGGTTCGGTGGCCGGCGTGCCGGTGGCCGGTGACCTCGGCGACCAGCAGGCCGCCCTGTTCGGCCAGACCTGCTTCGGCGTGGGCGAGGCGAAGAACACCTACGGCACGGGCAACTTCCTCGTGCTCAACACCGGAACCTCGGCGGTGCCGTCGAAGAGCGGCCTGATCACCGGGGTGGGCTACAAGATCGGCGACCAGCCCGCCGCTTACATGCTGGAGGGGTCGATCGCCATCACCGGGGCCCTGGTGCAGTGGCTGCGGGATAACCTGAAGATGATCGGGTCCTCGGAAGAAGTGGAGACCCTGGCCAGGTCCGTCGAGGACAACGGCGGTGCGTACTTCGTGCCGGCCTTCTCCGGGCTGTTCGCGCCGTACTGGCGGAGCGACGCGCGCGGCGTGATCGCCGGCCTGACCAGGTACGTCACCGCCGGTCACATCGCGCGGGCCGTGCTGGAGGCCACCGCGTGGCAGACCAAGGAGGTCGTCGACGCGATGAACTCCGACTCGGGCGTCGACCTGACGTCACTCAAGGTCGACGGCGGCATGGTCGGGAACGAGCTGCTCATGCAGTTCCAGGCGGACGTGCTCGGCGTCCCGGTGATCCGGCCGACCGTTCCCGAGACGACGTCGCTCGGCGCCGCGTACGCGGCTGGCCTGGCCGTCGGGTTCTGGGCGGAGGTCGAGGACCTGCGGGCGAACTGGGGCAAGGACAAGGAGTGGGACCCGAGCATGGATCCCGCCAAGGTCGCGCGTGAGTACGCCCTGTGGAAGAAGGCCGTCACCCGCACCTTCGACTGGGTCGAGTAGCGGCCATGACGTCAGCGGCCATCAGCTCCGCCCAGGCTGCCGGGCAGCCAGCCCGGCCCGGGCGGGCTGATGGCCGCATCGACTGCGAGGTCCTCGTCATCGGCGGCGGCTCCACCGGGGCCGGAGTGGCCAGGGACGCTGCCATGCGCGGCTTCTCGACCGTCCTGGTGGAGCGCGCCGACATGGCCACCGGCACCACCGGCCGGTTCCACGGGCTGCTGCACTCCGGCGGCCGTTACGTGGTGAAGGATCCCAAGGCGGCGGAGGAGTGCATCGGGGAGAACATCATCCTGCGCCGGATCGCCGACGACACCATCGAGGACACCGGCGGGCTCTTCGTCACCACGCCGATCGATGACCCCGGCTACGCCGACAAGTTCATCCAGGGCTGCAAGGCGACGGGGATCGAGGTGCAGGAAATCGGAGTCGGTGAGGCTCTGCGCCGTGAGCCGCGGCTCAATCCGCGTATCTCCCGTGCCCTTGTCGTGCCCGACGCGACGGTTGACGCGTGGAAGATGGTCTGGTCCTGCGTCAGGTCGGCCCGGCAGTACGGCGCCACGGTCCTTCCCTACCACGAGGTCATCTCGGTGATCAGGGACGGATCCAGGGTCGCCGGCGCGGTGGTGCGCGGCCCCGACGGCGAGCTGCGGATCCGGGCGGAGGTCGTGATCAACGCGGCCGGGGCCTGGGCGGGCAAGATCGCGGCCATGGCGGGCTGCGAGGTCAACGTGCGCCCCGGCAAGGGCATCATGGTGGCCACGAACCACCGGCTGGTGAACACCGTGGTCAACCGGTGCGAGATGCCAGCCGACGGGGACATCCTGGTGCCGATCAGGACGGTCAGCGTCATCGGCACCACGGACACCCTGGTCGACGACCCGGACGACTGGCCGATCACCCGGCAGGAGATCGACGAGATGCTCACGGCGGGCGAGAACCTGGTGCCCGGCTTCCGTGAGTCGAGGACCCTGCGGGTGTGGGGCGGCGTCCGGCCGCTCTTCCAGGACTCCGGGCCGGCCGAGACCAGGGACGTGACCAGGGCGCATGCCGTGCTCGACCACCGGGCCAGGGATGGCGTCGAGGCGTTCCTGACCATCACCGGCGGCAAGTTCTGCACGTACCGGCTGATGGCGCAGGACGCCGTCGACGCCGCCTGCGGCGTGCTCGGCACCAGCCGGCCCTGCCGGACCGCGGACGAGGCGCTGCCCGATTCGGGGGAGCAGCGGTTCTACCGGATCGGCTCGCGGCTGGCCGGCCGGGAGCGGACCCTGCACGACGAGCAGCTGATCTGCGAGTGCGAGCTTGTCCGGCGCGGCGCGCTGGAGGACGCGATGGCGCGCCGGGGGGCCGCGAGCCTGGACGACATCCGCCGCGCGCTCCGCCTGGGGATGGGGCCCTGCCAGGGCGGGTTCTGCACCTACCGGGCCACCGGCATCCTGCACCAGCAGACCAATCTGAGCGCGGTCGCGGCGAACCGCGCCCTGCTGGAGTTCCTCCAGGAGCGCTGGAAGGGAGTCCATCCGCTGCTGCACGGCGATCAGCTCCGGCAGGCCTGGCTGGATGACTGGATCTTCCAGGGCGTGCTGGACGTGGAGCACCTGCCGCTGGCCGACCAGGAGCGGGCGCGGGTGTGACTGGTCAGCCAGGCATCCGGGCCGTTGACGCGGTCGTGCTGGGAGCAGGCATGGCCGGACTCACCGCGGCGGTCCGGCTGGCCGAGGCCGGGCTCCGCGTCGTGACCGTGGCCAAGGGCCTGGGCTCGCTCCGGCTCGCCCCGGCGACCGTCGACATACTCGGGTACGCGCCCGGCCGGGTGGACAGCCCGGCCAGCGCGCTGCCCGGCTTCGTGGCCGCCCACCCGCACCATCCCTACGCGGCGATCACGCCCGGCGTGCTGGCCGACAGCCTGCGCTGGCTCGCCGAGCACGTGCAGGCCTACGCCTACGTCGGCGACGCCAGCGCCAACATGCTGCTCTCGACGGCCATCGGGGTTCCCCGGCCGAGCGCGGTGGTGCCCGAGACCATGGCCGGCGGCGACATCCGCTCGCTCCGTAGCGTCGCGATCGCCGGGCTGCGGGCGCTGAAGGACTTCCACCCGGCGCTGGCGGCCGAGAACCTCCGCGCGGCGGCCGCCGCCGACGGCATGGCCATCGAGGCCAGGCCGGTGATGCTGAGCCCGCCGACGGACGGCGAGGCCGACGTCGGAACGCTCGGCTTCGCCCGCAGGTTCGAGGACGCCGGTTTCCGCCGCGCCTTCGCGGCCGAGCTGCGCGCAGCGCTGCGCGACGAGCAGGCCGTCGGCATCCCCGCGGTGCTCGGGTTCGACCAGGTGCGGTCGGTCTGGACGGAGCTGCAGGAAGCGATCGGGCGGCCGGTGTTCGAGATTCCCACGATGCCGCCGTCGGTGCCCGGCATGCGCCTGGCCAGGGCACTGCAGGAGCGGCTGCGCCGGGCCGGCGGGCGGTTCGTGCTCGGCGCCGAGGCCGTCGGCCCGGAAATCCGCGACGGCAAGCTGGCCGGCGTGCGGATCCGCGCCGGGAACAGGGAGACCGCGCGGCTGGCCCGGTGGGTGGTGCTGGCGACGGGCGGGCTCGCCTCCGGCGGGATCCAGGTCGACCTCGGCGGCACCGCCACGGAGCCCGCGCTCGGGCTGCCGGTATTCGGGCCTGGCCCCGGCGAGCCCGCGTTCCTGCCCGGCTACCTCGGCGAGCACCCGATGGGCACGGTCGGGCTGCGGGTCGACGGCCGGCTCCGCCCGGTCGGCCAGGACGGCGAGCCGGTGCGCCCGAACCTGGTCGCGGCCGGGGCCGTGATCGGCGGGGCGCGGCCGTGGCGGGAGAAGTCCGGTGACGGCATCAGCCTGTCCACCGGTTACCTTGCGGCCGGGACGATCCTGGAGGATGCCGGATGAGCGACGAGCCCGCGTTCGATTTCATCCGCGACTCCCTCGACCACTGCGTCAAGTGCACGATCTGCGAGACCGCATGCCCGGTAGCGAACGCTACCCCGCTGTTTCCCGGGCCGAAGTACGTCGGGCCCCAGGCTGAGCGCTTCCGCACGCCAGGATCCTCGGTCGATTCCTCGCTCGACTACTGCTCCGGCTGCGGCATCTGCTCGCAGGCCTGCCCGCAGGGCGTGCACGTGGCCGAGATCAACTCGCGCGCCAGGGCGACGATGAAGCAGCAGCGCCGGATGCCGCTGCGTGACCACCTGCTGTCCAGGCCGAGCGTGGAGGGCAGGCTGGCCACCCCGGTCGCGCCGCTGGCCAACTTCGTGCTGTCGAACCGGATATTCCGCCTGCTGGCCGAGCGAACCCTCGGGATCCACCGGAACGCGCCGCTGCCGACGTTCGCCGGCCGGACGTTCCAGCGCTGGGCGCGCCGCCACCGCCCCGCCGCCGGCACCCGCGAGGTCGTGTACTTCCACGGCTGCAGCGCCAACTACTTCCAGCCAGAGCTCGCCGAGATGACCGTGGCCGTCCTCGAGCACAACGGATTCCGGGTGCTGGTGCCGCCGCAGGACTGCTGCGGCCTGCCGCTGCAGTCCAACGGGATCTTCGACACGGCCCGGTCCTACGTCCGCCGCCTGGTCGGCAACCTGGCTCCGTACGCCAGGGCAGGCAACCAGATCGTGGCCACCTCCACCAGTTGCGGCCTGATGCTCAAGCGCGAGGCCATCGAGATCCTCGGCATCGAGGACGACGATCTGCGCGTGGTGAGCGAGCATACCTATGACATCTGCGAGTTCCTGGCGGACCTGGACGCGGCCGGGCAGCTCAGGACCGACTTCACGGCCGTTCCGCTCACCGTGACCTACCACGCTCCGTGCCAGCAGCAGGGGCACGGGATCGGCAAGCCGGCCCTGGACCTGCTCGGCCTGGTCCCGGAGCTGAAGGTGATCGAGCTGGACCGGGCCTGCTGCGGCATCGCCGGCACCTACGGGATCAAGCGCGAGAAGTACGACATCGCGATGAAGGTGGGCCAGCCCCTGTTCGATGACATCACCAGCTCGGCGGCCGACCTGTCGGTCTGTGACAGCGAGACGTGCCGGTGGCAGATCACCCACGCCACCGGACAGCAGTCCGTGCACCCGGTCGAGGTCCTGCACCGGGCCTACGGGCTGGGGTGATCCGCTGGCCGGCATGACCCAGGGCACGGGAACCAGCTTCGAGGGACGGTGGCAGGGCAGCGATGGTCGGGATCGTGATCGTGTCGCACAGCGCCCAGCTGGCCGACGGGGTGGTCGAGCTCGCCAGGGAGATGGCCGGGCCTGACGTCTCGATCGTCGCCGCCGGCGGCCTGGATCTGCCGGGCCGCCCGCTCGGCACCGACGCGGTCCTGGTGGCCAGCGCCGTGCAGCGGGCGTGGGGCGACGACGGCGTGCTGGTGCTGATGGACCTGGGCAGCGCCGTCCTGTCGGCCGAGCTGGCGCTCGAGCTGCTGCCGGAGGAGCACCAGTCCGGGGTGCTGCTGTGCGAGGCGCCGATCGTCGAGGGCGCGGTGGCCGCCGCGGTGGCCGCGCGGCTGGGCGAGCCGCTGGACCGGGTGGCCGCCGAGGCGCGCGGCGGGCTGGCCGGCAAGATCGCTCACCTGGGCGGGCCGGCCGAGGAGCCGGCCGGCCGCCGGCCCGCCCCCGGGCCTGATGGCGCTCAGGGCGCGGGCGGCGTTCCGGGCGCGGGCGGCGCCCTTGAGACGCGCATCCGGGTGTCCAATCCGCTCGGGCTGCACGCCCGCCCCGCCGCCAGGTTCGTGCAGACGGTCGGGCAGTTCGACGCGAAGGTGACGGCGGAGAACCTGACCTCCAAGGCCGGCCCGGCCAGCGCGCGGAGCCTCAACGGCGTCGCCACCCTCGGGGTCCGCCAGGGGCACGAGATCCTGGTGCGGGCGACCGGGCCGCAGGCCGCCGAGGTGCTCAGCGCCGTGCGGGACCTGGCCGCGCGCAACTTCGACGAGCCCGAGGACGGCCAGCAGCCCGCGGGCCGGCCGCCCGAGGCCCGGCAGCCCGGGGATCAGCAGCCCGCGGATCAGCAGCCCGGGGGCCGGCCGGCCGCCGCCGGGCCGCCGGCCGCCGGGGCCGCTGCCGGTGCCGCCGGCGCCGCTGCCAGTGCCGCCGAGGCGGCCGGGCCGCCTGCTGCCGGGGCCCTGCTGCGGGGCCTGGCCGGCTCCGCGGGCGTCGCGCTCGGCGATGCCCGGCACCTGCGGCCGGCGCTGGTCGAGGTGCCGCGGCAGCCCGCGGCCGACCCCGGCGCCGAGCTGGCCAGGCTGGACGCCGCCCTGGCCGCGACGACGCGGGACGTCCTCGCGGCCCGGGACTCGGTATCGACCCGCACCAGCGGCGGCTACGAGTCGGCCATCTTCGACGCGCACCTGCTGTTCCTGCAGGACGAGGCGCTGCTCGACCCGGCCAGGCGGCGGATCAGCGAGGGCAGGAACGCCGCCGACGCGTGGGACAGCGCGGTGGCCGACATGGTCGGGGTCTGGCAGCAGCTGACGGACGACTACCAGCGCGACCGGGTCCGCGACCTGGAGAGCATCAGGTCCCAGGTGCTCGCCCACCTGCTCGCGGTGAGCCGCTCGCAGGTGAGCGGGTCCGGCGTCGTGGTGGCCGCCGAGCTCACCCCGGCTGACACGGCCGGCTTCGATCCGGCCGTGGTCAGCGGAATCGCCACTGCCGTCGGCGGCCCGACGTCGCACGCCGCCATCCTGGCCAGGGCACTGGGCATCCCGGCCGTCCTCGGCCTCGGGCCCGCGGTGCTCGCCGTCCCCGAGGGAACCCCGCTGCTGCTGGACGGGGACGCCGGCACAGTGCTGGTGGCACCGGACGCCGCGGCCGTGGCCGCCGCCGAGCTGGCCAGAGCGCGCCGCCGCGCGGCCGGGGAACGGGCCAGGCAGCTTGCCGCCGAGCCGGCCGTGACCGCGGACGGCACCAGGGTGGAGGTCGCCGCCAACGCGGGATCGGCCGAGGACGTCCGGCGGGCGGTGGCCGCGGGCGCCGACGGCATCGGCCTGCTCAGGACGGAATTCGTGTTCATGTCCGCCCGCAGCATGCCCACCGAGGACGAGCAGGAGGCCGTTTACAGGGACATCGCCCGGATCCTGGACGGCCGGCCGCTGATCGTCAGGACGCTCGACGTCGGGGCGGACAAGCCGCTTTCCTACCTGCCGAGGGAGGCGGAGCCGAACCCGGCCCTGGGCGAGCGCGGCATCCGCCTCGGCCTGGCCAGAACCGATCTGCTGCTCCCGCAAATCAGGGCCGTGCTGAGGGTGGCCGCCGACCATCCGCTGAAGCTCATGTTCCCCATGGTCGCGACCGACGAGGAGATGCGCTCGGCGCTCGGCCTGGTCGCCGACGCCAGGCGCGGCCTGCTGGCCGAGGGCGCGGCCGTGCCGGACGAGGGCGGGATGGAGGTCGGGATCATGATCGAGGTCCCGTCTGCCGCCCTGATCGCCGGGACGCTGGCCGGCGGCGCCGACTTCTTCTCAGTGGGCACGAACGACCTCACGCAGTACACCATGGCAGCGGACCGCGAGGTGACCGCGGTGGCCGGGCTCTCCGACGCAATGCACCCCGCCGTGCTGACCCTCATCGGGCGTGCCGCAGCGGCCGCGACCGCGGCCGGCCGGTGGATCGGCGTGTGCGGCGAGTTTGCCGCCGATCCGCTGGCGGTGCCGCTGCTGCTCGGGCTCGGCGTCCGGGAGCTGTCGGTCGGCGCCGGATCGGTCGCCGCCGTGAAGCAGGTGGTCCGGCGCACCGACCTGGCGGACTGCGCCGAGCTGGCCCGGCGGGCCACCGGCCTGCCGTCCGCCCGGGCCGTCAGGGAGCTGATGGGCGGCCGGCCTGGCGGCGGTGTGGGATGCTGAAGGCTAATGGCGCCTGAGGCGGGACGATGCGAGACCATGAGGAACGAGCAGCGGACGGCGCGGCTCCTGAACGGCATCAGCCTGATGCGCGTGGTCATGGTGGTGCCGGTCGTCGCGCTCGTGGAGCTCGGCCCGACCGTCAGGTATGCCTACGTCGCGGCGGCCGTCCTCTTCACGGTGGCGGCGGCGACCGATTTCCTTGACGGATACCTGGCCAGGCGGTGGGGCGCCACCACCGAGCTCGGGGTGTTCCTCGATACCACCGCCGACAAGCTCCTGGTCGCCGGGGTCCTGATCGCACTGGTCGCCGTGGGGCGCGCCTGGCCGTGGGCAGCCGTGGTGATCGTGGGCAGGGAGATCGCCGTGCTCGGCCTCAAGGCCGCCGCGGCCACCGGCGGGACCGTCGTCAAGCCGTCCATCTGGGGCAAGCTCAAGTTCAACGTGCAGTTCGTGGCTATCACGGCGGCCATCGTCCGGTACCCGCAGCGGATTGGCTTCCTGTATCTCGATCAGTGGGCCATGACGGTCGCCGCCGTGGTCACCGTGCTGTCCGCGGTCGAGTACTTCAGCCGCTTCTCGTTCGTGCTGGGGAGCGGTGCCCAGTGACCGGCGTCCCGGCGCCCCCGGTCCTCGTGATCGGCGGCAGCGGCTTCATCGGCAGCGCCGTGCTCGACGCGCTGATGTCGCGGGGCCGGCCCGTGCGGGCGCTGGCCAGATCCGGCCCGGCCGCCGACGAGCTGACCGGCCGCGGCGCCGAGGCGGTCACCGGCGACCTGCTGGATACCGGCAGCCTGGTCCGGGCCATGGACGGCTGCTCCGTCGTGTACCACGCTGCCGGGGTCAACGCGTTCTGCCTGGCGGATCCCCGGCCGATGGAGCGGGTCAACGTCGAGGGCTCGGCCAACGTGATCGAGGCCGCTGCCGCTGCCGGGGTGCTCAGGGTGGTCTACACATCCTCGGCCGCGGCGCTCGGGGAGGCGCCAGGCACGGTCGGGAACGAGGTGTCAGAGCACCGCGGGTGGTTCCTGTCGCAGTACGAGCGGTCGAAGTACCTGGCCGAGGTCCGGGTGCTGCGCGAGGCAGCCGAGCGCAGCGTCGATGTGGTGTGCGTTAGCCCGTCGTCGGTGCAGGGCCCGGGCCGCCTGCACGGCACGGCGCGGCTGCTGCTGCAGTACCTGAACGGCCGGCTGAAGTTCCTCACGGACACCCGGATGAGCTTCCTCGACATCGCCGATGCCGCGGCCGGACATCTGCTGGCCGAGACCCGCGGCGTCAACGGGGAGCGGTACGTGCTCAACGGCGCCACGTTCACCACCCGCGAGCTGATCAGCCTGGTCAGCCGCACCACCGGCATCGAGCACCGGGTCCGGTGGCTCCCTGGCCAGGTCACGCTGGCCGCCGCGGCGGTGGTCGAGGCGGGCGCGAGGACCGTCAGGCGCAAGCCGCCGCTGTGCCGGGAGATGGTCCGTACGCTGCTCAACGGCCATACCTACGACGGCTCGAGGGCAGAGCGGGAACTCGGGCTACGCTACACGCCGGTCGAGGAGACGATACGCACGACGTTGCGCTGGTATACAGAGCACGGCTACCTGACCGCCCGCTTACCGGCCGGTAATGCCAGGGGCTCGTTCTGATAAACTGACCGACGCGACGCATCCGGAGGACTGATGGAGCGCAAGGGTGGCCGGATGCTGGCGCAGGCTGTCGGCGCCCAGTTCGCTCGCGGCCTGTTCCTGAACGGGGCACTCCGGCCGATCATGCGGCACTACGTGCATCCCAAGGTCTCCGGGCTGGAAAACCTGTCGGGTCACGGCCCACCGCTGATCCTCGCGGTGAACCACTCCAGCCACATGGATACGCCGCTCATCCTGACCAGCCTTCCGAAGGAACTGCGCCGCCGGACGCTGGTCGCCGCCGCCTCGGACTACTTCTTCGCCAGCCGCGTGCTCGGGCTGTTCGTCTCGGTCGCGGTGGGCGCCGTGCCGATGGACAGGCGGGCCGGCGGCAGGCAGACCATGGCGACGGTGGACCGGCTGCTGGCGCAGAAATGGTGCCTGGTCATGTACCCGGAGGGCAGCCGGACGCCGGACGGGCGACTGTACCGCGGGAAGACCGGGATCGCCCGGCTGGCGCTGTCGGCCGACGTCCCGGTGGTGCCGGTGGGGATCGTCGGTACCTACCACGCCATGCCGGGCGGCCGGTCATGGCCGGTGCCAGGGAACGTCGAGGTTCGCTTCGGCAAGCCGCTGACGTTCGAGCGCTACCGGCTGGGCGTCGCGAACCAGCTCGTGCTGCGGGCGATCACCGACCAGATCATGTACGACATCATGACGCTGAGCGGGCTGAGCTACGTGGACGAGTACGCCAGCAGGGCAAAGGCGCGGCTGTCGCCCGCTGACCGGGAGCAGGAACCGCCGGACGCCGACCAGCCGGACGCCGGCCAGCCCGGACCGGACGCCGACGAGACGCCCGAGTCCGCGTAATCCGGTTCCCCGCGGGACAGCGGCCGGTCAGCCCGGCGGGAGAGATGCTGGGCCGATGTCAGCGCCGATGGCCTCGGGGGCGTGCAGGAAACTCATCGCCGCGTCGGCCAGTTCCGCCTCGCTCCAGCTCAGGGCGCCGGTCCGCAGGTCGCCGAGCACTCCGCTAATCCAGTCAAGCTCGGCTGCCGTTACCGCGCGCTGGTACTCGTCATCCAGTAGCGTCACCCTCGGCAGGCTGGCCGAGTAAGCCCTCAGGTCGCCGTCAAGCCCGGCCAGGTTCTCGCGTAGGACGACGGCCCGGCGCTCGAGCACGGCCATGGCCTCCTCGGGTCCCAGCAGCATCACGAAGGAGAGCGCGGCGGGGAACCGGGGAAACTCGTTCCGCGGAACCGCCAGCATGTCGGCGAGCCATTCCAGCACCTGCCGCCGCCCGGCCTCGGTCAGCTCGTAGACGGTCCGCTCGGGGTACAGCTGATCGCGCTCGGTCTGGCGGACCGCGATCAGCCCTGCCTCGTCCAGTCGCTTGATCGTCTTGTACAGGTTCGCGCGCTGCCCGACGTTGACGACCCGGTCCTTGCCCCACAGCTTGATCAGCCGCTGCATGCCATAGGGATGCAGCGGTCCGATCACCAGCAGGCTCAGCACGGCCAGCGCGAGCGGCGACGAGCGGAGCCTGGAGTCCATGCACCTCAGTCTACTAGTTGCCGGCGCACTAGTCGCCACCATGACGAAGCTGGCCCGGAAGGCGTGACGGCCGCTGGCCCGGAAGGCGTGACGGCCGCCCCCCGAAGGCATACAGAGACTTAGTGCTTTCATCACTAGTATCTCAAGGATAGGTTGACTAAGAACTAGTATCTATGATACTATTTTACCATGCGACTAAACGAGCAGGTCACCCGATCAGCGCAGGCAGCGCAGGCAGCGCCGCTGCTGGAGGCGAGCGGACTCACCGTCAGGTTCGGCAAGGTCACCGCCCTGGACGGCCTGGACATCACCGCCCCGCAGGGGAAGGCGCTGGCAATACTCGGGCCGAATGGCGCCGGGAAAACCACGTTCGTCCGGACGGTCGCCACGCTGCTGCGGCCGACCAGCGGCAGGCTGCGGGTGCGAGGCCGCGACGTCGCGGCCGACCCGGTCGCCGTCCGCCGCGACATCGGCCTGGCTGGCCAGTTCGCCGCGGTCGAGCCCACGATGACCGGGCGGGAGAACCTGGAAATGACGGCCCGGCTGTTCGGGCATAGCAGCAGCGCGGCGCGGCGGGCCGCGGCCATCGTGATCGAGCAGCTCAGTCTGGGCGAGGTCGCGGGCCGGCGCTCCGGCACCTACTCGGGAGGCCAGCGCCGCCGGCTCGACCTCGGCGCCAGCCTGGTCGGGGCGCCACGGCTGCTGCTGCTCGACGAGCCGACGACCGGGCTCGATCCGGCCGGCCGGCGGGAAGTCTGGGACGCGGTGCGCTCCCTTGTGGCCGGCGGCACCGACGTCGTGCTGACCACGCACTACCTCGACGAGGCCAACGAGCTCGCCGACCACGTCATCGTGATCGACCGCGGCCGCGCGATCGCGTCCGGCCCGCTGGGCGACCTCAAGGCGAGCGTAGGGCACGACGTCATCGAGGTCGCCGTGCCCGACGTGTCCCTGCTCGACGCCGCCGGCCAGATCCTGCAGCGCGTCACGTCGAGCCCGCCCAGGATTGACCGGGGCTCGCGGCGCGCCAGCGCCCGGAGCGCAGGCGGGGCGGGCGAGCTGCGGGCGGCGATCGGCTTCCTCGAAGACGCCGCGATACCCATTGACGAGATCGGCCTGCGCCGGCCAACGCTCGACGAGGTCTTCCTCGCCCTCACCGGGGACCGCGCCGCTGGCACGGGGGACCGCGCCGCCGGCCGCAGCCAGGACAGGAGCCCGCAATGACCACGACGCAGACCATCGCCCCTATCGCCGCCATCGCTCGCCCAAGCGCGCCGCCACGAGGTGCCCGGGCCGCCCTGGAGGTGGCGCGCCGGGCGCTGCGGAAGTACTTCAGGACCCCTGGCCTGAGCGTCATGGGGGTGGTCCAGTCCGCGCTGTTCCTTTTCAGCTTCCGGTACGTGTTCGGCGGCGCCATCCAGGCCGGGCCGTCGGGTTATGTTAACTACCTCGTGCCTGGCTACGTCGCCACGATCGTGCTCTTCACCGGGGGCGGCGTCGCGGTCGCGGTGGCGGAGGACCGGGCCCAGGGATTCACCGCCCGGCTGCTCTCGCTCCCGGTACCGCGGTATGCGATCGTGGCGGGCCGCGCGCTGGCCGACTCCGCCACGAACGCGTGGTCGATCCTGGTCACCGCCGCCTTTGGCTTCCTCTTCGGATTCCGCCTTGGCGGGACCGTTCCCGGCGGCCTGGCCGCGCTCGGCCTGTGCCTCCTCTACGCCGTCGTGTTCACGGTGGTCTTCATCGTCATCGGCCTGTTCGCGCCCAGCGTGCAGGCCGCCCAGGGCCTGTCGCTGATCGCCTTCGTCTTCGCGTTCATCTCCAGTACCTACGTCCCGGCGGCGTCGATGCCGGGCTGGCTCCAGCCATTCTCGAAGTACCAGCCGATCACTCCGATGGTCGACGCCGTTCGCGCGCTGATACTCGGATCCGGCAGTGACGTCGCCCTCGCCCTCGCGTGGTCGGCCCTGCTGCTCGCCGTCTGCACGCCCATCGCGGTCCTCCGCTACCGGAGCGCCTGACCGGACCCGGGTAGCTGGCCGTCAGGAAAGGCGGCGGCGGATCCGCCAGTAGCAGAAGGCGGCCAGGACGAGGGCGAGCGCGACAAAGATTCCCGTCTCGTACCCCTGCAAGGGCCAGTAGCGGCTCGCGGGCTCGTAGGTGACCACCTGGCGAAGGTGCAGCCGGGCGAGCGCGTCGGCGCAGACCGGGAAGGAGTTCGTAGTGCAGGCCTGCGGGGCCGGGCCGGTGAACGGATGGCCGGCCGCGTCGACGACCTGGTTGGTCAGCACCCAGGCGCCAGGCTTGCTCACGGCCGTGAGCACCGTCATCTGACCGCCGTTCTGCATGCTCAGGCCGATGATGGAGCCGGCATCGAACGCCGTGATGCTGCGGACCGGCGCGATGAGATGCGGCCGGACCAGCATCGGCCAGGCGATCTGAACGGTGATGAACACGGCCAGGGTGGCGGCCATGGCGGGCACGGTCCGGCGGATGAGCACTCCGGCGGTGACGCCGAGCGCGAAGGCGAACGCGGCGTAGCCGATCGGGGCGATGCCGCGCGCGCCGAACAGCACCGGCGTGATGCGGCTCAGCAGCGCAGGCCCCGGTCCCGTCGCCATCGCGGCGGCCCGGTCGATCGGGCTGTCCGACCAGGTCACCATGAGGCTGAGCAGCCCGCCGGTGGCCATCGCGAGCAGGCCGACCAGCGAGAGCTTGACCGCGATCCAGCGGGTCCGGGTGACGCTCTGGTTCCACGCCAGCCGCAGGGTGCCGTTCTCGATCTCGCGGGTGACTAGCGGCGCTCCCCAGAAGATGCCGATGATGGCGGGCGCGACGTACAGGCCCGCGATGCCCAGCAGATAAATGGTGTGGTACAGGTTGCTGGCCGCAACCTGGGTCAGGAAGTTGCTCGCCAGCTGCCCGCAGTCGCCGTGGCCGTGGCAGGTCCCGATCCCGCTGGTGTCGTACAGGTGGGCCAGGTGCAGGCCGGTGACCGCCAGCAGGATGGCGGCCGCGGCGAGCGCGGTCGCCGCCACCCATGCCGGGGTACGGAACTGCCGCCAGGTGAGCCAGATCATCGCTGTGCCTCCATCTCGGGACGGCGGGCGGGCGCCCCGCTCGCGGCCTGGCTCATGTAGCCAAGGACCAGGTCCTCCAGGCCGACCGGGTCGACGGCCCAGCCAGGGTCGTGGACCGGCGTGCCCGCACGTATCAGCAGCGTGCTCTGCCGGTCGGTGTGGCTTTCCTCCACCACCTGCCAGCCGGCCGGCAGCGTGCCGGGGTCCCGGCGCGGCCCGGTCAGCCGGTGGTGCGTCGCGAGCAGTTCGTCTACCTGGCCGGCCAGCCGGACCCGGGAGTCGACGAGCACGATCAGGTAGTCGCAGATCCGCTCCAGGTCGGCCACCAGGTGCGAGGACATCACCACGCTGACCTCCTGCTCGGCCGTGGTCTCCATCAGGATCCCGAGGAAATCGCGGCGGGCCAGCGGGTCGAGGCTGGCGATCGGCTCGTCCAGCAGGAGCAGCTCGGGCCGCTTGGCGATGGCCAGCGTCAGCGCGAGCTGGGCGCGCTGGCCGCCGGACAGCTTCCCGGCCCGCTGGCCGGGGTCCAGGCCAAGCCGCTCGATCCGGCGGCGCGCCAGGCCGTGGTCCCAGCCGGGGTTGAGATGCGCGCCGAGCCTGAGGTGGTCGGCGACGCTCAGCCCGGCGTAGGTGGGCGTGTCCTGGGCGACGAACCCGACTTTGGCGAGCTGAGCCGCGCTGCTGGCCGGCTCCCCGCCGAGCACCTCGATCGTGCCCGCGGTCGGCGCCAGCAGGCCGGTGGCCAGGTGCAGCAGGGTTGTCTTGCCTGCCCCGTTCGGGCCGACCAGCCCGACCACATGCCCAGCCGGGATGGTCAGCGTGCAGTCGGCCAGCGCCCAGCGCCGCCGGTACCGCTTGCCGAGCCCGGAAGATTCCAGCACGGCGGTCATATGACTTCCTCCCTAGTCGCGGCCCGGACGGTGTCCCGGTACAGGGCCTCGATGCTTTCCTCGTCCAGCCCGGCCCGGCGGGCCCTGGCGATCCAGCGCTGCAGGTCACGGCGCAGCGGCCCGTGCGCGGCGAGCGATCCGTCGCTCAGCGTCCTCGTCACGAACGTCCCCACTCCCGGCCGGGCCGCGGCCAGGCCCTCGTACTCAAGCTCGCGGTATGCCTTCAGCACGGTGTTCGGGTTGATCGCCAGCCGGGCCACCACGTCCTTGACCGTCGGAAGCTGGTCACCGACGTCCAGCAGGCCCAGCCGCAGGGCTTGCCTGACCTGCTGGATTACCTGCAGGTACGGCGCGACACCGGAGCCGGCGTCCAGGTGAAACTCGATCACCATGACTCCACTTCATCTAGTTACCTAGCACAATAGCCCAACAACTAGATGACAAGTCAAGGGATCCGGCGCCCCGCGACCAGGTGACAGGCCAGGTGATTCGCCGCAGGCTCGCCAGAGCGTGTTACGCGTAACATGGCTAGGTGGCTGATACCCGGGTCTGCGAGCAGTGCGGCACCGTGTTCGCGCCGCGTCGTGAGCACGCCCGGTTCTGCTCGGCGCGCTGCCGGGTCGCGTGGAACCGCGAGAACGCCGGCGACCGGACGGCCGAGGCGAGCGCGCTCGACTGGTCGATCACCGCGATGCGTGACGTGACGGTCCGGCTTCCCGGGGTCCGGGCATCGGACCGGGCGCGCGGGTTCGCCGTGATCAGCGAGGCGG
>Ga0302325_10001120_pt1 | contig 69609 bp, 67 predicted proteins | sample Palsa_T0_2_FD_201948 | JGI IMG/M metagenome (GOLD analysis project Ga0302325, IMG submission 201948) | Peat permafrost microbial communities from Stordalen Mire near Abisko, Sweden - Palsa_T0_2 | ecosystem: Environmental > Terrestrial > Soil > Palsa > Peat permafrost | place: Sweden: Abisko...
CGTTCAGCGAGACGAACTACTCCGAACACAAGACGAAGGGATGCGCGGCGCACTGCGGGCGCACCTTGAGGGGATTCTTTATGCAGTCGCTTCCAGCGGGGGGTCGAGGAACTTTAGCGCGACTTTAGAGTTTAAACTGAGCCCGGCAATCATAATGACTTCAGCCGCGCTTAGAAGGTGAGCGTCTCGCTCCACCCAGGGAAACTTGCTCCCGTGAAAGAGATTGTTTCGGACGCGACGGACGTACACAAAAAGCGACGCATTGCTAGCCGGAAGAACGCGGCCCTCAAAGACGAGCTTGCGGTCGCGAATGAACTGCTTCTTCGGAGGGCCCTCATCGAAAAGCCTTTATTGCCTCGGCGACGCGACCGTCCCCATATTGCCGAAGGTCAGGTAGTTCGTTAGCAAAGCGGTCCCACTCAGCCTCAGGCTTTTCGGGGTTGCGAACGAACCCAGTGTCCTTTAGCGCATATTCGAAACGCATAAAAATCGATAGAAATCGATTCGCGAGGGGCGCTTGCGGCAGCGACGCCAAAAGCCCCTCGACACGGGCAAGCATTCTTCCGAACTGCGGGCGCTCAGCAGCGGGCTCTGCGGCAGCCTCGGTTTGGCTCGCCGAATCCTTTGGTGACTCCATTGGCGTCATCGTAGCAGCCTGCCTAGACGAACGCCACCCCGCTGGGGCTGCCCGTGTAACGAAAATGTAACGGACGGGTCAGAAAAGGGTAGTTTTGGGTCGTATCGGTCAGAACTGGACTGCGTCGAAAACCCTTATAATATCGGACTATTTCGTAGCGGGACGGTTTGGGCAGGACCGCTATGTTACACTTCGAATCCCGCTGGGGCTATTTATTTCGTCCTTATTTCACAAGAGTTTTCGCGACACCCGGGGCTCTGTGCATCAAAAGTGCATCAAACGCCGAGCCTTCTTTTTCCTTAGAGGTTAGCCGACCAGGCGACCAAAGGCATCGGCCGCCTCGGCGTCTCGGCTTCGGTAGACGTGCAGGTAACGCTCGACTGTGACACCGATTGACGCATGGCCGAGACGTTGGCTTACGACCTCGATGGGGACGCCGGCTTGCGCGCACAGACTCGCGTGCGTGTCCCGAAGACCGTGCAACGTGATAGGCGTGACTTTGGCCCGCTTAATGCAGTCGAGCACGGCTCGGCCGAAGTTCCACGGGTCCACTGGTGAGCCGTCTGCCCGAGCGAAGACCAAGTCTTCGTCTTGATAGGCGCCACCGAGAAAGAGCTTCTCCTCCGCCTGTGCTGCGCTGTACGTCTTGAGGATCGAGCAAAGCGTCTCTGGCATGGAGATGGTTCGGCTCTTGTCGTTCTTCGTGGACTTAAACTCCATACGTTCGGTAATTGACCGAGCTACAGTGACTGACCGCAGTTCGAAGTTCACGTCGCTCCATCGTAAGGCCAGAACCTCGCCGCGTCTCGCGCCGGTATAAGCGGCGAACGCGACGGCCGGATAGAACCACGGCTGCGACGAGAGGTAGCCACGCTTCTTCGAGCGGCTGCTGGGGTTCTTGGCCTCGTGTAGGAGCGTTCGAAGTTCGACCTCGGTGAGTGCAATGGGCTTGGGCCTGACAGTCTTTGGCAGGTCGTCGTCCTCGATGAATGCCGCCACGTTTCGAGTCAGGAGCTCCTTTCGTACTCCCCACCGTAGGATATTGCGAAGGAGTTCATGCACGTGCCGTACTGTCCGTCCCGAGACTCGCCGTCCGTCGCGGCCGTTTTCCGTCCAGTCGTTGTAGGCGTTGGTCAGGTGGAATGGCTTGAGCGCTCCGGCCCTCAGTGAGCCGAAGCGAGGTTTCAGATAGAGCGATATGAGGCTTTCGTATCGCTCCAGTGTCGTGGACTCTTTGTTCGCCCGCTTCGCCTTCATAAAACCTTCGAACAGTTCGTCAAGCATGATCTCGTCTTTGACCTGGTCGCCGCATTCGAGAGTCCTGCGCTTTGCGAGGATTTCTGCCTCACGTTGCGCCAGAATCGCTGCGGCCTCCCGTTTCGTTACGTCTCTAACAGTTTCTCGCTTCAGGCGACGCGTGCCGTTTGCCGGAAGAACATTGTACTGAATCCGATACGTTCTGTCGTTGACTCGCTTTAGGTAACCCATGACTGATACTCCTCAGAGATGGGTCCTGGCGCACCACTCATTCTACGTCGCCCCCGAGGAACTCCCGCAAGGCGCCCTTCGTAATAATGAACTTCTGTCCGATTCTAACGTTACGGATCATTTGTGATTTGAGTGCATCATAAACTGCATCGCGGCCAAGTGGTAGGTATTCGATGAGGTGCTTCGGCGTAAGGATCTCCGGCAGCTCTGCAAAGCGCGGAGACTGAGTAGCGGAATGTGCCATTGAGTAACTTGGCCTTTTCGGTTGTACGGTGATCGCGAGCATTGGCTCGCCTTGGCATGGCCGCAACGTCTGCAGAAAAAAAAGAAAGGCCACCGTTAGGCCTCAACTAATGGTTCGACTTCCGGCCGCATTAAAATGCGGGTGGAAGTCACATGCAGCGTCGCACCACAATTATCGCGCTCCCGAATCGCGGCGTCAAGGTCCCGATCCGCGTGGCCTTCGGAGCGGGTGCAACTCACCGTGCCACTTCAACGAGACCCCCGCCACCGAGGGTGATCGTGCTGCCGTCGTCTAGCCACAGGCGGGTAGCATCATCCTCGATTAGGCGTACGTCCACTACAACATGGAAAGCGGCAAGCCGGCGCACCAGCATGCCCCGCTTAATCTCCGTGATCCGCGCGAAGGTTGTACCATAGACTTCGATCATCGCTTGCTCCCGCGGCCTCGATATCGGCGCTGCCGCACGGCGGCGAAACCGCGCGCGAGGGGAGCCGCGCGCAAGGCCGAAGCGGAGCGAAGCCGCGGCAGCGGTCGCCTTGCGGGCGGGATGCGCCAGCGCGGTAGCCTTGATCGGGGGCAGCTAGACAGCCGTTAGATTCGGATCATCAAGCGCGGCGAAGCCAAGCTCGCGGGTCGAAAGCTCCTCGATCTGCTTTGCCAAGGGCGCGTCCTGCATGTTCATTGCTTTTGGTCCTCACCGCTACGCTCGACTACTGCCGCAGGAGTTCGCCCGGTTGACACGGTTTTGCAACCGCCATCGCTACGTCGAACGGAAAAGGCCACGAAAATAGCCATCTTTTTTGGCGGGAGCGTGTAGGAGGGTCGCTTAGCGTGCCCGCCACTACCCTCTGGGTCTCGAAATCCTTTGATAATACCGGCCGTTTTGCGCATAAAGCCTTCGGCCGGCAATAAACGCCGAAACCCAATCTTGCCCGATTCTGTGCAGCAATCAGTGTAGTGAGCCGCTCTGCCCTTAGGAGCAGATCGTTTCCACTGTGGCGGGGCTTCCGATCCACCGCTATACGGTCGTTAGACGAAGATCGGTCTCCGGGGCGGTCACAGGAATCTTCGCTGTAATAGGCCCGTTCTTTGTTTGCCGCGTTTCAGTGGCATTTAGGACGCCTGTTTCGCTAAGCTGTCGCGCTAGCGTTTCAGGCGTTCCGGTCGCCAACGCGCCTCGGAGCATCACTGGATATCGTGCTCGACCAGCCGCGCTCAGGCGAGGGCTTTCGTACAGGTTGTTTTGATCGACGTCGTTCTGCATCTCCTCGATCATAAAACGCCGGACTTCGGCGATTGAGAGATTCTCTAATTGCATCTGATGTAAGACTCCTTCCAGATAGAACGGTCGGGCACTTGAGGCTGACATCGACCCTCTGAGGAGTATCCACTGAACAGCGAGCGGCTAACGGGTCCGGCTGCTCCGGACTTCTTCCACGGTTCCCTTACGCTATAAAGCGTCTCGCCCACTCCATTTCCGATCGTCCACGGTTACTGCAGGAGCCAATGACCAAGAGAAGACCACACTCTAGCGAAGAATATCCACGTGCTTTCCCAGGCATCTGCGCGCTTTCCGCCCATTCCTCCAGCCGTGCTGGATAGACGGAATATGCTATGAAGAACGGCTCTCCCAGGCCGACGTACAAACTGAACGAACGGCTCGCGCCATTCCCTTAGGCCTGCGATCCGCTTTTTCTTTGTTTCCTTTGCTCGCAACCCAGCTTCATGCCGCTTCGCCGCCTCTTCAACTCTTTGCAGGCGCTGCTGTTCCTCATATGCCCGGACAGCCGCCTCTTGCGCTTCCTGTGCAGCGGTGCGGGCGGCTTCCTCCGCGACCCGGCGCGTTTGCTCCATGATTCGTTGGTGATCTATCGTCGGCTGTTGCCCGGTTCCCCGCCAGCGGAGAAGGAGCGCGACAGCGATCAGCACCCCTACGACAAGCGCGATCCAGACAATCGCGGATGAATCGAGCGTCACCTTATATCTCGCTTTGCCAGGAGTCAGCCTGAGACCAACGCATAGTGGATGGGTTCTTGTTTGAACCAATTAGATGGAGCGCTCTACGTTCCACAGTTTTAGCAATTCTGATGGATGCGAAGTGGTCTGTGCCAAGTTGCGGCTTCAAAGTTCCAGCTTCGTTCCGACTGCGGGCATCCGCGTTGCTCGTGCGATTGTTTATAGTCGGGTAGCGAAGCTCCGCCATCGCCGTCCGTCACCTCTCAAGAACTCACCACCGGCGAGTTTGCTTCGTCGGAGCCACCACACAGGAAGCCCAGGTCTTCAGATGCGGGTTTCCGTAGGTTGTCTGATTCGGCGATTAGCAAGCGTGCCGCGTTCGGACTGGACGCGCCGAACAGGGCGGGGGTCGGGCTTCTAGGAGTGGCGGGCTCTTGGCTCCGGGCTCGACTGCCCCGGAAGGCGCCTAGGAAAGATACCAGCGAGATAGTTAGTTGACATCAGTTACTCCTATCGCTAGAGAGGCGAGTGCCGACCACTAGGTACTATTGGCTGACTGTTATACCACCAATACGAGCGTGGGTTGGGTACAATGGACCAACTCCCTTTAGCTTCTTGCCACCCCTAGGGTACCGCCAGAAACCGAGATTTCTTCCGTAACGACCCGTTGGTGCCAAAACCCGGTTCCCGAAGATGAAAAAGCTAAAGCTTGAATGAGCAACGTTCGAAAGTTTAAGAGTGCCGACGACGGTTGCCGAAGACCCTGCGACTTGAACGCGGTATAACTTGGTATTCACGTTGGTCCCTAGGGTTAGGTCCGTGCCGTCCCATTGGATTACTCCGGGCGCAGCTAACGCGGTGTTAAGTTTTAGGACAGTAAACGAGGACGAACCGTTCGGGAGTTCTGCGAGAATAAAGTTCTCACTAGAAGATTTTCCAGTAACAAACAAGTTCCCGGAGTTATCGTAAGTGCAGAACTCGTAGGTTTCAATCGACGGGCTGGAAACAAATTTCGGATTGCCTTTTCCATTTTCGTATATCGCGACATTGCCCGATTGATTGCTGACCGTGCGCGCATTTGCTACAGCGAGATTCCCCGATGAAACGTCGGAGGCACAGCTAGAAGGCTCGAAGTTATCGTCCTCCAGCGTCGCGATGGGGGTTGTACCGCCGTGAGAAAACTTTAGAACCTCCTCGTCGCCGGGAATGAATACGTCGCCGTGAGCATCCGAGCAAATCCCATTCGCCTGTCCAACTGCGATGCTGTTGAGCACGGTGCCGTCCGGATACGACAAGATGTACGTGTTGGACGGCCCGGAAGCGTAAATAAGGTCAGCGGACGTGCTGGGGCGCGATAACGAAGTTTGCGCGGCTGACCCTATCGAAGGCCCTGCCGAGGCAAATGCGCCACTCGCGCTGCATCCTGAGGCCGCAGCGACCAATACTAGAAGCGAAAAAATAGCGATGATTTTCATCGTCGTATACCCCCCGTGCCATATACGTTCGCTGGCGCGGTCGAAGTTCCCGGCCGCATACGGCCCTCATTAGCGTAAGGCGGTGTTTTGGGTTCTAGCGGCTTTATCTTGATTACCCGGCTCGGTTCAAAAGCTTCGTGGCAGTAGCCGCACCAATAGCGCCTAGCACCAACCTTCTCGATACCGCACTACGCGGAGGGTCGGCTCGTATCGAGACGGCTCGCACTGATTGCGGCAGCGGACAGAGGTGGATGTCTTATGAAGCAACGACGAGCGATCTGCTCTATATAACGAACTATTCAAATGTACTGGTCTTTACGTATCCACAAGGCAAGCTCGTCGGAACCTTAAAGGGCTTCTACTCCGCCGTCGGTGAGTGCGTAGATGGTCATGGTGACGTATTCATTACCAACTTTAAGCCCGTCACTGTTTACGAGTACGCTCACGGAGGTAAGAAGCCGATCGCGGAGTTCCCAACCAAGAAGGCGGGAACAGTTGGGTGTGCCATCAATCCCGTCAACGGCGACCTCGCGATTACGGGTCAAACCAGTTACGTGGAAATATTCAAAGGTGCCAAAGGTAAGCCCATCATCATGCGTGACAAAGGCATGCAGTTTGGCCAGTTTTGCGCCTACGACGACAAAGGAGACCTTTTCTTCGACGGCCTTGCCGATGGAGATAAGAAAAACAGATTGTCTGAACTGCCTAGCGGAGGCAGCTCCTTTATCGGGCTCAAGACCGATTTTCGTATCGACTCGGAGGCTTCTATTCAGTGGGACGGTCGGCACCTGACAGCTCTTGTGTACGCGAAAGGAGGGAAAGCCGAGATTGTTCAGGTGGCCGTCAAGGGAGCACGTGCAATGGAAATCGGAGTCACTCCGTTAGCTAAACCCGCGGATATAATCGCTCAATACTTCATTGACAATGACACGGTTGTCGTCCCGAATCAGTACTTTACGAATGATGAACGTGGGAATGTCTTGCTGTACCACTATCCCTCCGGCGGGGATCCATTCTTTACCGTGAAAAAGCACGTCAGCATCGCACGTGGCGCAGCCATAAGCTCCGCGGCCGATTTGCGATAGCCTACCTCCACCGCGAGGCCAATAGCGACCCCTATGAGAGCTGGATTTGTCTTTACGAAGGAGGCTATATGCACCTACACTCACAGCCGTGTTTAACGTTACAAACGCCATGGGAAGCATCCCTGGATTATACGCCGATGGAACCGCATCGGTTACTACGGTTCGGCGCGAGGGCCCATAGGCACTCTGATACTCAGGATTTCAGAAAGGCATCTCGCACATAGGGTTGGCACAGAATCAACCGCTAACGCGGCTTAGCGCGCTCAGAGGTATCTGGGCCTGGGCAGGTCCACGCTGGATTGCCACCGATTTGGCAATTTCAAGTCTCGGTAAGGTTGACTCCTTCGGTTTTTGCACTAAGGAACATCTGCAGCGTCCGGACTCGGCGCAGTGTCTGAGTATGGGACCGGGCGAAAAGCGAGTGCCACCCCCCGTGGTCCCCCCGCCCCGCTTACCGCGGTTCCCGTCGGGTCGGTGTAGGTTAGCGGGCTGTAGCGGCGCGCGCATCTCGTACGCCGGGCTTGTGGGCCCGCTGTGGGCCCAACGCGCGCTTACGGACTGGTATACGACCGCACAGGATGACAGCGACTCGCTCCAGCCTGCGAAGAAACGCCTTACCAGATAGGGTTTTTCGTTACGGAACGATACTGCTCGTCACCTAGTCATTCTCATCCACAGGTGCTTCGAATCCTGCTGGGGCTATTTCAAACCGCCTTATTCTACAGGGTTTTTCACGCGTCGAAGGCATGACGGTTGCCATTCGGTTGCCGTGCCCGGCGAATCGGTTGCCATTCAGGCCCGCTTCGCGCGCGCTAGCCGGTCGTCGATCGACGCGATCGCGCGCGACTCCGCGGCTGGCATCGCGTGAGCGTAAATACTGAGCGTCGTCGTCGGCGTTGCGTGACCGAGAACGCGCGCCACGGAGGCAACGTCAACGCCCGCGGCGAGCATCCACGTCGCCGCCGTATGGCGTAGATCATGCAGCGTCGCCTTCACCTTCGAGCGAGCCCGCAGCGAACGGAACGCTCCGGTCGCTAAGAAGGGTGCCACGGGGCCGCCGAGCGGCGTTTGAAAGACGTGTCCGGTGTCTGCTTAGGCTCCGCCCGCTTCGCGGCGTTCCTGAGCCTGCGAAGCCCATTGCGACCGCAGCGCTTCGATTGCGAGCGCACCGAGCGGAATCGTGCGAACGCGGTCCGTCTTTGTGCCCTTCTCGATGATGCGCGAGCCCTCGCCTTTGCCTTCGACGAACGCGCGCCGCACGGTAAGCATCGCTTGGCCGACCTCGGGGAGCATAACATCGTCCCAGCGCAGCGCGAGAAGCTCGCCGCGCCGACAAGCCGAGCCGAGCGCGAGCCGAAAGAACGCTCCCCAGCGCGTCGCACCAGCGGCTACAAAGAAGCGCGCTGCTTCGTGCTCGTCGAGCGCCCGCGCCTGTGAGCGCGGAGCGCTTGGCGCATCGACAGCATCGGCGACGTTACGCCATGCAAGATCGTGCCGAATCGCCCAGCGCAACGCGGAGCGGAGAAGCGCGAATGCGTGGCTCACCGACTTCGGGGCGAGCGGTTTCTCCGCCGCGCTGCCCCGCTCTTTAATCGTTCCGAGCCAGGATGATACGTGCGCGGGCGATAGCTTCGTGAGGGCGATGCCGCCGATATGCGGCGCGATCGTAAACTTCGCAAGCTCGTCGTAGCGCATAACCGTGCGGAGCGCACGGCCCTTCGCGCGGCGGTCCGCGATGAAGCGATCGAGAAGCTGCGTGACCGTCACCGTCTTTGGCGACAGGTCGATTCCGCGATCGCGTGCGTCGAGCGCCTTACGTTCCGCAGCTTCGGCGTCTTTGCGCGTGCGAAAGGTTCCGATGCTCTTGCGCCCCGCGCGCCGCGCCGAATCCGATCCGGCGCGCGCCGGGACGCCCTTCAAAGCGCGCAAATCTCAATGACCGTATCACGGCTGCCGGACGCGCTAATGCTCGACGCCACGAGCCCGTTTGCACCCCCGATGCATTATGCCCCGGCACGCATCGCGGCCCGATGCGAAAAAGCCGTACGCCATATAGCTTTTTCGACGTTGGCGACTTTTTGCAAACGCGAATGCAAAACGGGCGCGATGAGCGAGTCGCGAGGCGCGATGCTAAAAGTGCTTATTTTATAGGCTTTTTTCGATGGTCCGCGATCGGCGCAACGGAGGCGAGGGTCCGGCGTCTCGGCTCGTTCCTCTATGCCCACGACGCCCCGGGGCGGGCATAGGGGAAAGGCCCCAAAGCTGCACCCCTCTGCGGCGTCTGTCGCTTCTCGCGCGTGGCCGAAAAGCCTGTAGAATAAGGGTTTTCCTTTTGCGCTAGGTTCGCGCTTCTAGTGCGCGGCCTCGTGCAAAGTTTGCAATCGTGTTTGCAAAAACCGCGATGCGTCGAAAACGCTATATGGCGTAGGCTTTTTCGCTATGCGGTGCGATGCATGGTCATCGAGGCTGCATCGGCGCGCATAGCCAGGCGGCTCGGCCTCGCGATCGTGCACGCCGGGCGCGGGGGCGTGGGGGTCCTGTTACCACCATCGCTATTCGGTGTCAGGTGGTATTCCCGAAGGCTTCTGATGGAGGAAAAACGAGCGTGAGTAATCGGCTGGTATCGTTTGGAACGGCCGGGGCGTCTGGCTAAAGTTGAAGGCGTTCTCGATGCCGGTCGCTCGTGTGTCTTCTTGCCCTAGCGTTTTGAGGCCCCAGTTGTCCTCGATGAACCGCAACACGCTGGCGGTCTCATATTGCTTGTGCTCAACGTGCGCTTGCACGTACGGCGAGATGATTATCATCGGGAACCGGAAGCCGAGCCCCGGTGCAATTTCGGTACAGTCGGTACGGAAAGCTCGCTTTGCGAGGCTTACTTCGGGCCGATGGAGCCCATTGCGTGGGTAAGGAGTTCGCAGTCCTTTGTACCGACTTCCTTTGCCATGAGGTCATTGAGCAGTGCGTTCATTCGTAAAATCAATGCTTGGTTCTTTTCGGGATCCAATGCAAGGTTTTGAACTTCCTGCGGGTCGTTTTGCAGGTCGAAGAGCTGCACGTCGTTGTTTTTGAAAATCTCCTCCATGGTTCGCGGTGTGTTACACGCAGTTGGCGCGTAGTACCGACCAAACTTGTAGCGTCCGTCAAATACCAAAGCAAGGAGACCGCGCTTAGTTAGATTCGCCTCGGAGAGCGGCGGCGACGTTTGGTTCATAAACTGCGTGTCCATCGTTTTGTTGAGGAAGGCTCCGTCGACAGTCGACGGCCCAACGTAGTTGAAAAGAATCGCCGGACGTATCTCCGTCAAACTTGCTTTTCCGGGCTCGGTGAGGAGCGACGAGAAGTCGTGGCCGGGCAGCGCCTTCACCGCGGGTGGCCGTTTCGAGTCGGGGAGTCCCGTGAGGCCCAAAAAGGTGGGAAGCAGGTCTAGGTGACTCGTGAGTGCGGGGCAGGTCGTGCCGGCCTTCGCGCCCGGGTGCGCGATGATCAACGGCACGTGGATGTTTTCCTCGTAGACGAATGGCCCCTTACCCTTGAGCCCTCCGTGCGCGCCGCCCATCTCGCCATGATCGGCCGTGAAAACGACAACCGTATCCTTCCATAAGTCCATTTGATCCATGACGTCGACAATCTGTTGGATGCTGCGGTCGACGTCCTGAATTGCGTTGAGATAGTAATTGTAAAAGATTGTCCACATGTCTTTGCGATCCGTCGGGATCGTGCCGGACCAGCCGTCCCATCCTTTCTTGTATTCTGAAAGCGCACCCGGCATACCGGGGGCGGCGAGCGATTCGTCAAGGCTTGCCGGAAGCGTGAAAGACCACGTTCTCTCGTAAATCGAGTTTGCGGGTGGTGGTGGAATGGCGGACGGCACCACCGGCTTCTGCACCTCCGGTTGGCCGGGAACGTTGCCGTCACCGTACATGATGTCGTGCGAATTAACGAAACTTGCGACCATGAAGAAGGGTTGGTCTGTCTTTCGGGTCTCCGGAGCCATTTCGAGCAGACATCTAACGCTTTCGCCCGCGATGAAGGGGTCGTTGTCGTAGCCGCTATCCGGCGTGCTGCCAATGTCCCCGCCTGCGCTGAATATATCGAAGCCGTAGGCTTGAGCGGCGTCGCTATAGTTGACGCTAGGCTTCGGGTCGAGAATACTCTTGTCCATTTCGAACTTTCCAAAATAGGCAGTCTTGTAGCCCATCGCTTTCAAGACGGATCCCATATTGGGCATCTCCGGACTAAGGCTGCTCACGAACGAGAACTGCATCTGATCGATAACGCCCGTAACTTGAGGCGGCTGCCCCGTGAGGAAAGACGCCCTTGACGGCGAGCACTGGGCCGACGAGATAAAGTGCTTTGAAAACGTGACACCATGGCTCGCCAGCGCACTCATCGCGGGCAGCGAATAATCAGAACCCGCGAGCAACTTTTCTACCCGTTGGTCAACGATGATGAAGACGATGTTATATGGCGGTTTGCCGCTCGAGTCCGACCCACCCGCAGCGCTTTGCGAAGTCTGTGCCAGCGCGCATTTGGGACGGACGCGCAACAGGCCCAAGCCTGTCAAAAACTGCGCGCATCGTGTAAGGAATTTGCCTCTCGTCTTTCCTGCGCTCGCGCCCTCGGCATTTGGCAACGGCTCGGGCTCCATTTCCATCTCGCACTTCTCCCTGTATATAGACAGAGATTCCGGTTTTGTTTGCACTCAACCCAATTTGAAAAAATTCCCTGGGCTTTCCATCGGCATATTTTATGGTGTGAACTCCATAGCCTATAGTAGGGTTACTAACAGCCTTATTTTCGCCGTTCTTGCCATTGTCGAACCATAATTTACAACCTGGCAAAACTTGAAGTGCGAGGTGGTGCAACTCTTGCATATCACTGCGCTTTGGTTCAGGTTGGCCGGTAATATACTCTTTGATTTGCTCTTGCACGTTCATATGAGCTAACCTCTTCCTAAGGTTGCTTGGCGTCCTAGAATACTGCCGTCATGATACCGACTTGCGTCACGTGTTTATTGGGCGAGTTGACGCTGCGAACGGTCCAAATGGTCGTCGAGCGATCGGGCACGCCTATTATCCACCCCATTTTAGCGCAAGCATAGTTCAACCGCTCGCCCCCAATGGCGTCCGTTGCGCCCTGGGCGAAAATGCACGTGTCGCCGCTAACGAGACGAAGCCCCCAAGGTGCGCCTCGAAGGCGGAGTCCCCAAAGGTCTCCGGTGCGTTTCATGGTATCGGAAAGCGGCTTCGCCACCGTGAGCAGGGTAATGCGACTTGAAAACGGCCCCTCGGCACACGCGACCGTACCTTTACGCGGCGAGCCACTGAAGCAAGGGTCATAGATATCGTGGTCTGCCATGCAACGCCACGCGTCGGGGCGCTCCGATGCTAGCGAGTGAGTCCAGCATGACCCTTTGACCTTCTCCGAAACGATGAAGTCGTTCCGCAGGCCGCTCGATGACCACGGAGAAAAGAGCACGACGCTCGTGTGAGTGATCGCGGCCGACGTTGAAGCGGAGAGCGCGAAGACGATCGCGCAAAGGATCGCGAATACGCGTGTCGCAGGCGACATTCAAACCACCTCATCTTTCGGCGCCATCGTCCTTCTCGCCGTAGATTGCACCACCCGCGTCAACGACCCTCGGCTGAAAGTCCAATGAGAACAAGCGTCCTAGCATTTACGTAGCGAGGGCCCTGAGGGAGCGCCCCATTTTGCTTCGACCCCCCCGGCCCCAGCCGGGTGGGTACTATGGGAGTGGCTATCAGCTATCCGTCCGATCGTCATCATCATCGCAAGGTGCTTCGAATCCCGCTGGGGCTAAACTTCTCCTCATTTTACAAGGTTCTTCGCGACACCCGAGGCTGCGTGGATCAAACGTGCATCAAACGCAGAGCCTCTTTTTCTTTAGACCCTAGCCGGCCTGGCGACCAAAGGCATCGGCCGCCCCGGCGTCGCGACTTCGTAGACGTGCAGGGTAACGCTCGGCTGTGACATCGATTGACGCATGACCGAGGCGCTGACTGACGACCTCGATGGGGCGCCCGCTTGCGCACGCGGACTCGCGTGAGTCTCGCGAAGACCGTGCGACGCGATAGGTAAAAGCGCGCGCCAATTACGTTTGGCTAGCGCGGACCGCTTACGAACATGCTGCCGCGCTCGTAGAAGCGCCAAGGCCGGCCTCGCGCCCGGCTCAAGCCGACTCGGGTAGTCGCTGAAACAACGCCGTCGTATTCGGGGTCAGACGCGCCAAGCCATAACGAAGGATCCGTGCACAAGTCCACCCCGTTGTAACGCAAATCGATCGCCATTGCGAGGGCGAGACGCCCTGGGCCACGCGCGAGATCTCGCACCGACGAAGAGCTGCGGCGCGCCTTCATACGGTCGATTCCTCCGAACGGTTCGAGCGCGCGAAGTAACACGCCCGCACCGATGCCGAGTCGCTCGCTCGAAACGTTCAAGCAATAATACATGCCGTATACGAAATACACGTACGCATGACCGCGTGCCAAATATAGCGAGGCATTTCTTTCCGTTTTACCCCGGAACGCGTGGCCCGCCGCATCGCCGACCGGATACGCTTCGGTCTCCACAATGCGGCCGCTCGTGCGCCCCCCACGAAAATCGTGCACCAACATTTTTCCGATTAGGAAGCGCGCGAGCTCGATCGTGTCCACCGGCAGATCGGTCCTGCGAAGCCGTCTTATCATCGCGGCGCCATTCGTACGGCTTTCCACCGGCTAAAACGCAATCGAGGGTCGCCCGGCGGGCGAGCGACCGTCCGTAGGCATTCCCTCAGTTATCGGGATCGTTGAAGTTCGCGTAGTAATGCGAGCCATCGCAGAACGGTTTGTTCTTCGAGTGGCCGCAGCGACAGAGGGCGTAATGCTCGAGAGAGGCGCCTTGATTACGGGGCTCACCCTCCAGCTCGATGCCGCCGCGCACCCAATAGCTCTGGTTGTGCGAAACGAAGATTTCGGGCTCGCGCTGCTCGCCTTCGTAGCGAACGCCGTCTTTGATGAAGCCGAGTGCGCCCGAGGGGCACTGCCGGACGATCGTCTCGATCTGCTCGGCCGCCGCGCCCTCGGGCGTCACAAATGGTTCGCTACTGACGTGGAAGACCTCGGGTAGATGACTGGTGCAGTTGCCGAAGTGCGAGCACGTGCCACGATTATCGAGCACGGTGATCTCCTTGGTTTCGTATGTGTCCAGACGGTCGGGCGTGCGATCCGGCTGCTTGATACTGCAGAAATTGATCCGTGCGTGCGTGCCGTCGCAGTATGGTTTGAGGTGCGAGCCGCCGCAGCGGCAGAGCGCGAGGATCGGCCGCACGTTGAGGCTCTCGCCTTTGGAGTTGGTGAGCTTGCGCAGGTTGCGCACGATGTACGGACCGTCGAGCTCCGGGCGGATCGTCGTGCGGTTGCCGCGGCCGTCGCACTCTTCGCGAACGGCTTGCGCAAACTCCGGCGGAATAAAAGGCGTGAGGTGTTCGGCAACCGATTCGAGTGCGGCGGCGGCCTCTTGCACTTCTTGCGGTAGCGTCGCCTCTTTGGCGAGGTTCGTCAAACGCATCGAGAGATCGTAGAGGCGTTCGAGGAAGAAGATCCAGGCGGCTTTGCGGTGCGAGAGCAAGCGCACGTTCTGGGTGATGCCGAAGGGCGGCCCGGCCGTCAAGCCGGGATAGTTGGGGCCGGCCGGCATCCGCGCGAGCGCCTCGCCCAACGGACGCAGCCCCGACGCCATCATTCGCAGCGTGCCGCGGGAAAGGAGGCGCAGTTGTTCTTCCGTTTCCCCGCCATGCGCGAAAAAACGCGCCAACATCATCAGCATCAGCTCGTAAACGCTGTTGAAGATTTCGGCGAGCTCACGTGATGAAGCATCAGTGATTCGGTTTAAGCCGCCGCTTGGGCCAACGATGCGCGTCACCGGATCCGTGAGCATCTTCCGGAAGGGTTCGAAGACGCGGCCTTCCGCTTTCGCGCGCTGCGAGAGCTGTCCGTATTCCTCATGGATCTTCTGGAAGACGTAAAAATGCGCTTCGGGGTGGTGGCGGGGCGGCGCTTCCCCCTGTTCGATGATACGCTCGACGGCGCGGTGCGCGGAGGCTGCATCGTGAACGCGGATCAGCCTTCGCGGGAGGTCGAGATAGGCTGGACGGGCTTGGTCGTCGGGATCGCCGATGAAGAGCCGGTCCGGATTGATGGTATCGAACGCGGTTTCGATCTTCTTGTAGAACTCGCCGATCGTTCGGAAGTCGACGTCGAAGGGCTCGATCGCGTTTTGCTGGCGGACGATATCGTCGTGGTCGATCTGGGCGGTGGCGCGCCCGCGAATGTCATCGCACAGCGGGCGAAGATGCACCGGAATCGCCTCATCGGCCGGCATCTCGTAACAAATGAAGCGCTCGATCAGCTCGCGCGAGAGCGGCTCGAGTGTGATTTCGATTCCGAACGGGAACGCCGTTGCGGGGAGCGGGAAGTTCGAGCGCAAGAAGTGTGGGGCGCCCCCAACGGCGGTCAGAATATTCGAAACCTGGGCGAGGTGGAGCATCTCCTCGACTGCGACGTGCGCGATCTTCTGCTTCCACCCACGAATTGCCAGCAGCTCGTCGTAGGTGATGCCGCCTTCTTCCGGGCGCATCTTAATCGAATATCCGGCGTACAGGTAGGAGCAAGCGAGGTCGTGCTCCAGCTCCGACGCGCGCGTCAGCAGATAAAGAAGTTCTTCACGCGTTTCGACGGGCGCAAGATGAGTCTCGGCGGTAGCGCTCATGCCGCCTAAACCAGCGCTATCCTGGCGGTCACACTGCCGGCTTCACCCTTCATCCGGGAAAGACCCGGCAAATCGGGCGCGCTGCGCCGTGCCCCTCGAACCGGCGCGGGGAACGTTTCATAGTCTAAATCCTCGTCCCCTCCGGGCCGAGCCTTAACCGTACTTGAGATCGGTGCTCTGTCCGACCTCGATAATATAACCGTCACGATCGCGGATGTAGCAGCGAATCTCGCCGTACTTGGGAATCGGTTCCGTGAGGAACTCGGCTCCTCGACTTTTCCATAGTTTGTAGCACGCTTGAATATCTGCTACACGGATATTCATGAAGCTACTGATCTCATTGGGGTCGGGAGGGGGGCGAAGCGTCACCGTTGGTTTGTCAGGTGTCGGACCGCCCCCAACGTTGATTATGAGCCACGTGTTTGCGATTTTGATGTACGGCGGTGCGTTTCCATCGCCCACGCTCACAATTTCCCCCCCAAAGACCGTTTTGTAGAATTCGGCGGATCGCTCGAGGTCGGCCACTGTGAGAAAGTGAGCGACGGTAAACCCCTCGTGCGGTGGCATCTGATAGCTATTCTGCTCTACTTGTACTTCGTCCATTGATCTCCCCAATTGCAGTTATAGTTTAATGCGCAGGCACAACAAACTCGACGGTTCCCTCGTCGATCGGATGGTGGTTTGCATCGACGAGCTGGATTCGTACTTTGTGCGGCCCGGGCGCGAAACCGTTGAGAATGATTGACTGTCCGCTTGCGTCGACCCAGCGCCACGATGCGTCATCAACCGTAATGTGGACGTGCCCGATCCGAGGCGAAACCGCAAGTGCCGCTTCCCCGAAGACGTCGACGATGTGGAGATTCTGCGAGTAGTATTGAATGACGACCCGACCCGTCGAAAGCGCCTCGGGAAGCGGAGGATCAATAATGATCTTGGCGGGCGGTTCCGCGCCCTTGAGCGGTTCAACCGGCGCCGCCCCGAGCATCTGGCGAGCGGTGTTCGTTGTTGCTGTTGGGTTCTTCACGTCCGTGCCCATCGAAGGTCGTTCCCCCTCATTTCACCGAGGAGTTGGCAGCGTCGATAATCACGGCCGCTACGCGGTCCGGCATCGAGAGCATCGGAACATGACCCGCTGCAAGTGTCGTCACTTTCGCATGAATGTATTTTGCGCTGTCCCGTTCGTACTGTGGCGGGACCATGCGATCGTTGGCGTCCACGATCAACCAGGAAGGCTTCGACTTCCATGCCGGGTTCGCAACCTTCTCCGATAAAGCGGCGGAATTCCACGGCCCTTGCGTTGCATACACGATTGCACGCTGGACGGCGGGCAGCTCGGGAACAAAATCCTCGTCGACGCCTTTGCGCGTGAGGCTTAGGTAGCCCGCAGCATCGGCTTTGATTTGTGCAGTCCCGGGCGCAGCGGGATATCCCTGGGTCGTGTTGCCGGCGGATTGACCTTTTTTCGGTACGAGCGCGGAGATATACACCAAGCCAGCAACTTTGGGATCGTTGCCCACCTGGCTAATGACCATGCCGGCCCAAGAGTGTCCGACGAGGATTACCGGACCGTTCATCTGCGCGATCGCACGCTTCGTCGCAACGACGTCATCGCCGAGCGATGAAAGCGGATTCTGCACGGCGATGACCGTGTAGCCCTTAGCTTGCAATAACGGGATTACTTTGGACCAACTCGATCCATCCGCGAAAGCGCCGTGTACCAACACGATGTTCCTCACCGGCGTCACGGCTCGCACGCTGAATGTGGTTGATAGTACGAGAAAAAGAGAAAGCGCGAAGATCGAGAGGCGCTTCATCATGAGGTCCTGACGGATCGGAATGTTGCGCGAACGTCTTCAGAAAACAATTGCGGCTGTTCCCAGGCTGCGAAGTGCCCGCCGACGTCGTGCTTCTTGTAATAGACGAGTTTGGGATAGGCTTTTTCCGACCAGCTTTGAGGCGCTTGATAGATCTCGTGCGGAAACGCGCTCACGCCAACCGGGATAGTCACGCCCACGACGTTGAAGAAACCGAGCTTATTCTCCCAATAGAGACGCGCCGACGAGACCCCAGTCTTCGTGAGCCAGTACATCGTGATGTTGTCGAGGACGTCGTCGCGTGAAAGGCCGCCGGGGTGTCCGAAGAAGGCCGGCGCGATCATTTCGTAACTATCTTTGTCGTGATCGAGAATCCAAGCCGCCAAGCCGATCGGCGAATCGAGCAAGGCGTAGAGCGTTTGCGGGCGGTTCGCCATTTCGACGGCGTACCCGAGGTGATGCGTGTAGAAGTCGGCCAGCTGCTGATACGCGTGCAACTCGTCGCCCGCGAGCCCGGCGGGCGGCGGAGCGTTGGCAATTGCCTTCGTTAGAATGTCGTCCGGTACGGTACCCGGCATGTTGGAATGAATGGCCAGCACGGTCGTCGGCGCGAGCAAGGCTAACTGTTGTGTAACGGAAGCCCCCCAATCGCCGCCTTGCGCCACAAACTGATTGTATCCGAGCCGCTGCATCAGCACGATCCAGGCCTTAGCGATGCGAACCGGATCCCAACCGAGGGCGGTCGGTTCGGCTGAATAGCCGTACCCCGGTATCGATGGGATCACGAGATGGAACGCATCCGATGCGTTCGCGCCGTACGCTGTGGGATTGGTGAGTGGATCTATAACCTTCATCTGCTCGATGATCGAGCCAGGCCATCCGTGCGTAATGATCAGCGGCAGCGCATTCTCGTGTTTCGAACGAACGTGAATGAACTGGATATCCACCCCGTCGATCTCCGTGATGAACTGTGGGGTCGCATTCAATCTCGCTTCGATCTTGCGCCAATCGTAACCATCCGCCCAATACGTTGCTAGCGCCTGGGTCGTCGCCAACTGGATGCCTTGGGTATCGTCGGCAACGAGCTCCTTTGTGGGCCACCGTGTCGCCTTGATGCGCCGGCGCAATTCAACAAGTTCCGCTTCTGGAACGTTCAGCTGAGGAAACGGGCGAATAGCGCTCGTATCGCTGCCAGTCTGTTGTGCAACTTGTGCCATGGCTTGAGCCCTTTCTATAAAGCCGAAAAAACCTAGCGGGCCTGCAGCAACGCCCGCGGCCGCAACGCCGAAAAAGCTGCGGCGATCGAGGCCAAGCACCTTCCGCATTCAAACGCCCCCTATCGAATCTCGCCTCCGGCGACAAGGTCAACATGCATCTCCGGCGCACTCGCGAGCATGCCCATGATCGGTCCCAGGTCGGGGCAGTACCCAGTAGCCCGGCAATCCAAACCCCCGGCGCTAGAGGAATTGGCTCGATCGCTTTCGGAGTGGGCCGTCCGGCAAAGCAATCGATGACGCCGCCCACTCGGGAAGGAACATCTGCATGGCAAACGTTCGTCATTCCACCGTCGATGAAAATGACTGATCCGCCGTGGCTTCGGATTGGCGGCCATTCGACGTCTAACGCTTTTAGAACAGTACTAGTCAGGAACGGGGGGACGTCGCGAAAACCCCTTGCTGCGCCGAACTATTTAGTAGCCAGACGGAACGGCCAGGACGTGCCAATGCGTTAAGTCTACTTGCTTTGTCCTACTTCTATGATATAGCCATCTGGGTCGCGTATGTAGCAGCGGAACTCAAAACCGTGATCTTTCGGTTCGGTGAGAAATTGCGCTCCTCTGTTTCGCCATTGCTCGTAACAGGATTGAATGTCGGAAACGCGGATGTTTATAAAGCTGCTGACTTCATCGGGATTTGTAGGCGCCCTTAGCGTAATGTTAGGTTTGTCGTCCGTTGGACCGCCGCCAACATAGACAATGATCCACGTATTCGCAATTTGAATAAAGACTCGCCCGCTCTGGGGCACACCTCTGTCCGTTATGCGCGCTCCGAACACCTTTTCGTAAAATGATGCCGACCGATCGACGTCGGCTACGGTGAGGAAGTACGCGACCGTGAAGCCTTCCGACGGTGGCATTTGATAGTTCTTCGAATCGACTCGTACATCGCTCATTGGGACATTTCACCCGACGTTTGAGGAATAAGTAAGATTTTGCCGGTACGGCCGTGCGCGAACGCAGATTCCCGTTGTCGCTGCTGCTCGCGTCCCGTATTTCTCGGGAGCGTCAATTTACACGGGGTCCTCCCAACGCTACGACGAGCCCGGATCGATGGCTGCACAACGGCCGACGCGCCAGTCTTGGAACGTTTCGGTGGCATGCTAAGTCTTGATTGTTTAGGCGAGGAAAACGCGCCCGCGCAGCAGGCGAATCAATCCGACTCCATTAGCTCGATCCATTGCGAACGCCACGCCGCCGGAGCAAGCGGTTCCGCGAAGTACTGCGTTTCGTGGAATACTTTGTCTCCTCGAAACTCGTGGATGTTCACCGTATACCAAGGCTTTCCGTCGTACATGATAACGACCTCGCTTACCCAAACCGGGCCGCTGCCCATTATCCGCCGCACTTTAGATACGCTCGGATGATCTGGATCGGCGGAGCGCTGAGCGACCAGGTTCGCGCGGCCGCGTATTCGTTCGCCCGATTGAGGGAAGTCACAAATGACGTCTTCCTCGTAGATGTCACCTGAAGTAGGTTTCGCCCAGCGCTGCTCGAGCATCGAGATCCGAATAGCGGATTCGTCCATAAAGCACTCCTCTATACGCCATTCTACTCCGTGCAAAGCCGTGGAGCAACAAGAGGGTCGGTTGTCCCCGTGTACCGCCTTCACGGTAGAAGACGTTCGCTGGGCCTGCTTGGACGGAACACCACGGGAAAAGACGGGCGACCGTGGGCGCGTACTCCTACTACTTCGCCGGCTACGACAACAGCGGCAACCTCTCGTCGACTGTTTCCAGCGCGCGGCCGAATAAAATGGTCCGCTTCGCGAGATAAAAATCCGGAAGCCTAGGCCTCGAAAGGTGATCGCCAAAGGTGCTACGGCGCGCGCCGGATGCACCGGAAACCTTGCATCAGCGGCTCCTCGAAGCGGTGAAAACTAGCGATGAGCAGCCTCTGCCACCGTTTCGCGGGCGTGTAGCCTTCGTCGAGATCCCAGAGCGTGATGTACAGGGCATAGCGACGTGGAAAGGTCTCGGACCAGCGGCGCACTGCAGCTTCATCGAAGCCCCGCGCGCGCAAGGCAATGAGCACGCTTGTATCGTCAGGCTGTTCGCAAACAAGCTGCACGAAGGCTTCGGTGCTGATGTTCAGCCGTTCCAATAGCGACGCGTCCACCGGTGAATGGCCAATGAGGTACGCACCAAGAGTGCCCCGTTCGCGCATGCGTGCTTTCTCGATCATCCGCGGCAGCCAGCAAATCCCATCGACCTCGACGCTCCACCGCGGCGGAATCCGATCCATCCCGTTACCTCCTACCATTTTTTGAAAGGGCGTTTAGGTTCCAACACACTTTATGTTACGCCTGTCAGCGCGACGGCGACCCCTAAGACGATGCAGAGAATGATCCCCGAAAGAAGTTGGCGCCGTTCACGCGGCGTGAGACCATGCGCCAGCGGACCTTCGATCTCGCGAATGGTGCCGCGCGGCCAGAGAGCGGCCTCGTACGATCGTGACCGACTTCTTCTCGAGGGAGAGGTGTCGCTCCATCGCACCGCACACCGCACCGCAAGGACTTCTCCGCGCCGGACTGCTCACGGAATAAGCCTGGCGTAGAGCCGCAAAGGGGTTGCGACTCCCTCGGCGCCTGGTATAAGCGGCGAACGCGTCCGCTGGGTGGAATCATCAGACTGTGGCATCATTATCGGAGGTTCATCCATGCTCAAGACGCCTTCACATCGCACACTAGTCGCGGCAACGGCTCTCGCGTTTGGGGCCGCCTGTTCGAGCAACTCAACGCTCGGAGCGCTCAGCCAGGCGACGCGCGTCCTCCCCGGACCGGCTGTCACCGGCTCGATCGTCGTGCCGGCCGTGCCACATCGAAGCCATCTTTCGGCTGGCTGGCCCGCCAAGAAGCATCGTCCTATACTCTTCGTTGCGAATCTCCCGGACAACGAGGTCGTGATGTTCGATCCGAAGACGCCAAATCCGTCGCCGGAGGGATCGATTTCCGACGGTATGAATTATCCCGTAGGAGTGGCCGTCGATAAGAAGGGCGCTCTCTACGTTGCGAACGAGGGCAACAGTACGATTACCATTTATCCGGCCGGTCAAAGCTCGCCGAGTTTGACGATCAGCACCGGCCTGGACTCGAATTACGGCGTGACCGTCGATTCGAACGGCGATGTTTTCGCCACCAACCTCGGCAACGATACGGTGGTCGGCTACAAAGCCGGAGCGACCTCGCCGTTTGAAACGATTGACTTTAGCAATCTCGGCCAACCCGTCGGCCTCGCTGCGGATAGCAAGGACAACGTCTGGGTGACTTGCGACTCCACCAACGTCATCTACGTGATTCCCGCCGGATCTTCGAAGCCGCAGAACTCGAATTTCAGCGATGTCAACGGGCCAATCGGCATCTCATTCGGTAAACACGACGTGACCTACGTTGCCAACTTCGGCGCTAAGCCGTCGGCTATTGAAATCTATACGTATGGCTCGACAACCCCGTCAGGCTCGATTACCGGCGGGATCGAACAAAATGGCCCGACCTTCAACGCGTTTACGCGATCCGGGATTTTCTTTCAAGTAAATCAGTTTGACAACGTTGTCGGATATAAAAAGGGTGGAGCATCGCCCTTCTCGACGATCACGAGCATCAGCAACCCCGTCGGCATCGCGTCTTCGCCCGAGATCACGGAATAGTAGCTTCTTAGAGGTTGAAAGGATTGGTCGATCCGCAGGGCGCCGTGCCATGCGCGCATTGCGCAGCGACGCGGCGGCGTGGGCTAGCGCAAGCGGTAGCGCGCCAACGACCTCGGCGATCGCTCGTGCCTCGTCGTCGCTGAAGTCGGTGCGCCCGCTCCCGCGCCGCAGATAGTCGATTGCGGTCTCAAGCGACCAGATACCCAATGGAATTGCCGTGACGTCAGCGCTCCACGTGGCGTTGCGCGAGGTCGCCAGCGCGCGCGCCCCAGTGCGCGGCAGCCACGTCCGCATCAGTCTTTCGTTTTCGAGATTATCGAAAACGAGGAGGACCGGTTTGTTAAAACCGCCCAACACCGAGTTGATCACCCGCTGCGCGGCGACACACTGGTCGGCCAGCTGATCGAGCCCCTGCACGAACATCGTCCCCAAGCGCAATAACCCGTCAATGATGCCGGCTTCGGTCTCCGCGTTGAGCCACTAAACCACCGAATATGCGTCGCGATTCCGCCAGCCGTACTCGCGGGCGATCGACGATTTGCCGACGCCGCCGAGACCATGCACGACCGTGATCGCACCATCATGCTTCAGCGCACCATTAAGGGTAGCGAGGTCCTGATCGCGTCCGCTGAAGCTAGGAACGGAATGAAACTCCGCCGCATCAATTTTGGAAAGATCGCTCGGCAACGTACCCAACGATCGCAACGGGGGGAAGTCTGCTGGTAATCCTGGCGCGAACAACTCGTGTACTCGCTCCGGCTCGGTGAAGTCTTTAAGATGATACGCGCCGAGCTCGCGCAGCGATGCATCAGCGGGCAATGCGCCGCGCACGAGCGCTGAGGTCTTATCCGTCAGCAGGATTCTGACCGCCGTGGCCGATCGCCAGCAGTCGCGCGACCTTGTTGACCGCCGGACCGAAGTAGTCGCCTTTACGTTGGTCGGCGGTGGCGGTGTTGATAGCCGCGCGCACGCGCAATCCGCCAACCGCCGAGAAATCTTCCGCGGAAAGTTGCCGTTGCGCCGCGAGCATTGCCGCAGTGGCCTCGCCGGACCGCGTGAACGCGCTGCAGAAAGCGTCACCGATCGTCTTGAAGACGTGGCCGCCGTGTTCTGCAATGGCCGCCTGTAGAATCGCATCGTGACGTCGCAGAGCGTCTTGCATCGCGACGCGGTCGCGCTCCCATCGCGCCGCACTGCCTTCGATATCGGTGAAGGCAAACGTCATCCCGCCGGCCGGTTGCGAATCGGCCACCCTCTGGTTGTCTCCCGGCCTAGCAGTCACTCCCCGCTGATTCGGCATCATGGACCAGTCTGACATTTTCTAACGGGGCGAACGGGATCGGCCGGGAGCCGTGGCGGCGATCCTATCAGGGTTTTACGCGCGCCGCCGAGTTTCATATAACTAATGTCTAATTGATGGTTCGCGTTGCGGTTTCTTGCCTTAAATCACCATCCGATCGAAGGCCTCTGCGGCCGCCAGACTCCGCTCCCGCTAGACCGTGATATAGCGGTCAAACGTGATTGAGACCGTGCTATGAAGCCTTTACCACCGAATCGCCGCCTTGTGGTCAAGTGCGGCGAACAGGCTCGGCGGACCGAGACGCCGTACCCTAGCTAACATGTCGGCATCGCACCATAATCATCACCACGCAAGCGAAGTGCCGACCGAGCAGCGACTCGCTGCCATTTTCACTCATATCGGCGGTGCGGTTTTCCTGTTCGTCCCCGCGCTCATCGTCTGGTTGCGAACGCGAAGAGATCCCGTAAACTCGTGGCTGGCGCACCAGGCGAAGGAGGCGCTCAACTTTCAATACACCTTGACGGCCGCGTTTTGCGTTTGCGCGATGGCCGGCTGGGCGGCGCCGCGACTGGCTTTCTGGCTCTTCGTGGTCGTGCTCGCGTTCGACTGGCTGTTCTCGGGTATCGCCGCCGTCAAATCCGCGTTCGGCGAGCGCTACGTTTACCCGGTGAAACTCACTATCGTCCGATAGCTCCGTCTTCGCGCGGGGTTGCTCCGATATGTCAAGGCAGAGCAATGCCACCGCGGCATCCCCTGATCGCGCACCACAGGCCGGACCGGCTATGAGCATAACGACGGAAGTCGCCAGCGCAAAGTTCTTTGCGTCGTTAACCATCGCGGTGCCTCCGGATTGTGAACTCGCGCGTTTCCGAAGCGCAACTCATCGAGAAAGGTATCTCTCGTAAATGGCTCAATCTTTCACTCTTGGAATGACCAAGATAATTATGTGAAAGGGTTCAAGAATGGCTCAATCTCAACCAAATATCGTCTTCATCATGGGCGACGATATTGGGTGGTTTAACATTGGAGCGTATCATCGCGGCATAATGGCGGGCCGAACCCCGCATCTGGATAAGATGGCCGCCGAAGGAATGCTCTTCACGGATTACTACGCTGAAGCGAGCTGCACGGCTGGCCGTGCGAATTTCATCACCGGTCAACTGCCGATCAGGACCGGTCTTACCACCGTCGGTCAGGCCGGCGCGAAGGTTGGAATGCCGGCTGAAGCGCCGACGATTGCAACCGCTCTAAAATCGATGGGATACGCAACCGGCCAATTCGGTAAGAATCACTTGGGCGATCTCAACGAGTATCTCCCAACGGTTCACGGTTTTGACGAGTTCTTTGGCTACCTGTATCACCTCGATGCGATGGAAGATCCGTCGCACCGGAACTACCCGCCGGCCCTTAAAGACAAGGTCGGCCCTCGCAACATGATCCACAGTTGGGCAACCGATAAGGACGATCCAACGGTCCAACCTCGCTGGGGAAAAGTTGGCAAGCAAAGGATCGAAGACGCGGGAACGCTCTATCCGGATCGCATGAAAACGGTCGACGATGAAATCTTGGCGGCTGCTCTAAAGTTCATCGATGGCGCGAAGGCCGCCGGCAAGCCGTTCTTCTGCTGGCTCAACCCCACACGGATGCACGTTGTTACGCATCTTTCCGACAAATATGAAAATCTGCGTACGCCCGAAAATGGTTGGTCTCTTCAGGAAGCCGGTATGGCTCAACTCGACGACATCATCGGCGCGGTCATGAAGAAGCTCAAGGCCGATGGCCTCGACGACAACACAATAATGGTCTTCACGACGGACAACGGGACCGAGAATTTCACGTGGCCAGACGGCGGGCAAACGCCGTTCGCCGGCGGCAAAGGCCAGGTCCTCGAAGGCGGATTCCGCTCGCCATGCATCGCACGTTGGCCGGGAAAAATTCCAGCGGGAACGGTCGAGAACGGGATATTCTCAGGGCTGGATTGGTTTCCCACGTTCGTTGCCGCGGCCGGCAACGCAAACATCGTCGACGAGCTAACAAAAGGCAAACAGCTTGGAGGCGCGACCTACAAAGTGCACCTCGACGGCTACGATCAAACGAACCTCATCACGGGCAAGGGGCCGTCAAACAGACACGAGATATTCTACTTTGCCGAAAGTACGTTGGGCGCGGTGCGCGTCAACGACTACAAGTACCGCTTCATCGATCAGCCTAATGGCTGGTTCGGCGGTACAGTCAAGGTGGACTGGCCGATCCTTGTCAACCTACGGCTGGACCCGTTCGAACGCACCGGTCTGAACCAATCGCTGTTCGTGAAGGATTGGTGGACCTATGAGTTCTGGCGTTTCGTTCTTGTTCAAGAAGTCGTCGGGAAAGCGGCGCAAACGTTCATCGATTTCCCGCCGATGCAAAAAGGCGCTTCATTCAATCTTGAGGCCGTAAAGGCAATGATTGAAAAGGCAATGGCTGGGCACGCCGGGCAGTAGCGTTCTATCATCTGGCTGCGCCGCCACATCTCAAAATGTTGCGGCGCGGCCGGTGTGAGTCACGAGGCAGGATCGCGAGTTTGAAAGCCCTTAATCGCGGTTTTTTTGGTTCAGTAACCTTCTAACACGCGACGCAGTGCTCCGGTATTTGTGCGCTTACCTCCCAGGCAATGCTCGCCGGCAAAGCGATGCTCGATTAGGATTCCGTAGGCGCTCTTCAACCTTCAAAGTACCAATCGCGGTCTCTCCCTTTAAGGCTCCTCTCATCCGATCTCGCAGGAGCGGTGACGGTGGGTTCCAACGCTTGGACGTGGTGATGTTCAAGTTCTCGCGCTCCCTCGTCCTTGGGGCGGTTTGCTTCGTGCAGGGCTGCTCGTCATTCGGGCAGTCCGTGGCGCCGGCCGCCGCCGGACGGCCGGCTCGCTACATCCAGCACGTCGTCGTAATCGTCCAGGAGAATCGCAGCTTCGTCGATCTCTTCCGCGGATTTCCGGGAGCTGACGCACCGCCCTACGGCTATATGGGTTCGCAGAAGATCGCTCTGAAACCGACGCCGCTCGAAGACCCCAACAACATCGATAACGACTTCCCCGATGCGATCGCAGCGTGGAACAGCGGGAAGATGAACGGCTTCGATCACGAGCACATGTACGGAACGCCGAAGAGGTTCCCATACGCCTACGTTCCAAACACGCTCGAGGAAGCCGGACCGTATTGGTTCCTCGCGCGCAAGTGGGTACTAGCCGATCGGATGTTCCCGATGGAGTTTGGGGAGAGCTTCACCGCGCATCTCGGCCTGATCGCCGGCACGAGCAATCTCACTCCGCGGCTGGCTGAAGTCGACGGCCCCAACGCTTGGCCGTGGACCTGCGACGCGCCGCCAGGCACGATTACCTACACGCTCACGCCGCAGCGCAACGAGAACCCGAACGGGCCATTTCCGTGTTTCACGCAGATGCGCACGATGGCCGACACGCTCGATGCGGCGAAAATCTCATGGCGCTACTACGTACCGCCGGTCACGAATCTCGGCGGCAAAGCGTGGACCGAGTTCGGTGCCATCAAGTCGGTGCGCTACGGATCGGACTGGAAGAACGTCGTGACCCCCGAGACGACCGTGCTCTCCGACATTCACGCCGGCCGCCTGCCGCAGGTGGCATGGGTCATCCCGGACATTGCGAACTCCGATCATCCCGGCAGCGGGAGCAACACCGGACCGTCCTGGGTGGCGTCGGTCGTCAACGCGATCGGACGGAGCGCATACTGGAACAGCACCGCGATCATCCTGCTCTGGGACGACTGGGGCGGCTGGTACGACGACGCACCGCCGCCGCAGCTCGATTTTCGCGGCCTCGCGATCCGCGTACCCTGTCTCGTCATCTCGCCGTACGCGCGCATCGCCGCCGGTGCGAAGAACGGCTACGTCTCGCACACGCGGTACGAATCAGGAAGCGTGCTCAAGCTTATCGAGGAAATCTTCGGATTGCCGCCGGTCGGGGCGGCCTCGCAAGGCTATACGGACACCCGGGCCGCCAGCCTCATCGACGCGCTCGATTTCACACAAGCACCGAGAGCATACGTGCCGGCGCCGCAACCCTATTCGGCATCGTTTGTCCTGGCCCGACCGCACTCAAACCGTCCGCCCGACGACGACTACGAGCGCAATGAAAATCCGTAGAACGCCAACCACCTTCGTTCGGCGCCGCTCGTCCCTCGACTTAGCTCGGGATGATATACAACTCGTCGTGCGTTCTTCGTAGTCCGGCCCCTCGCCGGCGCTAGCGCGAGTAGCGTCGAGCGATTTGCTCAATCTCGCCGAGCGACATCGCCGACAGATCCGCATCTTGGGCCGCAATGACGCGATCGGAGGTTTCCTTGTGCCGCTGTTTGAGATACGCCAGCAAGTATCGCATTGCGCTGCTTTTTCCCGTCCCGTCGCCGAGGAGAAGGATCGAGGGCGCATTTCTTAGCCGTTGCGCGACGCGTTCGTAGAACTCGTCTGCCTCCGGGACACGCTGACCCTTATAATCAGCTTCCTTGCGGTGTTCCAGGTGTCGTTGGAACCCGTGCGGGTCTAGGGGTTTGAGATGGTCGCTTTCTGCGAGACGGCCTTCCGGTGCGGGCTCGAAGAATCGTGCGCCTTGGTGGTCGATCAAAATGATTGTCACGTGGGGTAACTTCAGCGGACCCATCGAGCGTTCCCAGGCTCAGACAAGCCGCCAATGCTACCTGTTTTTCTATCGCCCTTTACGCGCTTTTCCGGTTCTTGATAGTCCACAGCGTAAAGTCCCAAGCGCCATAGATACCGGCGAACAATAACAGCGCGCTCGCTCCGCAAATGGCATAAGGGGCGAAAGATCCTTCGGCAATCAATCCGGCCCCGCCGGCGATGAGACTCGCATTGGCGAGCACCGGAACGCCATCGTAGGGAATCCAGTCGAACCCTCGCATCGTAACGAAATCGAGCCTACGCCTCGAGTAGATTCCGTTGACTCTGTAGCCGAGGCCCGCCAGCCCACCCAGAACGAGAATCAGGCCGATTAGCCAGTCGGACGGCCACAGCGCCAGCACGGCTACAGCCTGGAACAGCACTCCAGCGAAATTCACGAGTGTCGGCGTTAAGAAAGCGCGGATGCCGTCCACCGATTGGGATGGCGACAAGCCAGTGCCTCCTAGAGTTACGACGACGAATAGCAGCCCTATAAGCTGCGCACCGGCTGCGCCGGTCAGCTCAAAGAGATTGTTCCAGCCGTGAAGCATCGCGCTGCCTCCTTGTCTCAACTCGGATCAATCAAGTGCCCGTTGTTGCGCCGCAGGACCCCGTTCTTCAGGCTAAGGTCAAACCGACCCACCGAGCACGGATCATCGGCAACATGATAAGGGTGCTGAGAACAAAACTGGCCGCCGCCAACGTCCAGCTCAGGGAACCTCCTTCAATGAGTTTAGCGTAGATGAGCGAACCGCCGAACACAACCAACGGCAGCGCTGTCGCCACACCAAGAGTGTACGCATGGGCGCGCCACCCGAGATAGAGATGGACAAAATCGTGAGCCGTATAGCCGCCCAGCAATACCGCGAATATAAAGATCGCCAAATGTGATGCGCCCGGCTCCGCCGCCCAGGCCGCAGCCGCCATAAAAATAGTCAACTCGACTGAGATGGCTACGAGTGTCTGGGGCACGTTCAACGTAATGTCGCAGCCTCTTCAGCATCGTGGATCGGGAACACAAGTGGGAAAAGCCAGAACCATCCCGCGCCGAGGTGCGACCCCGCGGAGGTGAGGGCGCTGTTCCAGAATTCCGACGTGGCCGGCACTCCTTACTTTCGTTTTAAGCTGGGACCGGTGATTTAGGAATAAAGATGGTGCGGAGTGCCCGGATCAACGATCGACCACATATCGAAGTATTCGCGGATTTTGACGAGTTTGCCGTCGCGGCTGTCGCAACTCAGCAGAATCGGCAGGTCGAGCTTCGTTCCCAGCGCCGGCCTATTACTCGACGATGGCCACTTGTCGGTGACCTCACCCGTATGCACATATTCCCAGCAAAGCCTCGTTCCCTCAGCATTGCCGAAGACGTTGATGGGTTTGATGCCTTCCCCCGCAGGGTGGCTTCGCCCGGCTACGGAGCGTGTCGCCAGTTGCCTGATTTGATCGTGCCCGCGGAACGTTTCACCAGTGGCCATGATCGTCCACTCGCCGTCGGGAACGAAGAGATCGACCATACTCTCGATATCGTCGGTCGTCATTGCGTTCGTGATCGCACGGGCGAGGTCCGTATCGCCCGACGTAGTGGAGACGGGCAACGAACTCGAAGTCGTAATCACGTCACATCTCCGTTCCTCTTGAAAACGTCGTCCAGCCAGTCGAACTCGATCTGATGCTTGAGGCTTAGGTTATTCATCTGGCAGTGAGCTTCGCCGCCATCGACTAAGCGAACGATGCGTTCCGTCTTCGGGCACGCGACCTTCTCGTAGAACGCGTGCCCCAGACCATTCATCAACGGCCCCTCGGCCTCACCCGCGATGCTCAGCAGAGGGCATGTGATCTTTCTTTCAAGACCGGCCAGGCTGTAATCTCCGCAGTTGTCAAAGAGGGCGGCAAGCGACTTGCCGGCCAGCCCGCATCGCTCTTTGAAGTTTGTCGCCATAAACTTTCTCATCGGCTCGGAAAAGTCGATCTTGTCTTCCACGTGCTCGTCATATGGCTCGCTGGGGTCGAGGCCCATCATGGTTATGAGGACGGTTTTCAGGTCCGGTGCGAGCGAATTTGCGATCACGGCGGTGATACGTTTCTCATATGCGACAGCACGTGGGGCGAAGTAGCCGCCCATACTATGCCCCGACAGCGCAAGTTTTTCGGGATCAACATCTTTTCTGGAAAGAACATAGTCAACCGCGTATCGCGTCGGAACTTCCCAGTCCGGGCGATACGTCAAGTCTCGGTCCAAGGCGTAGGCGCCGACTTGACCGGGGCCTTCCCAGAGAAAGGCGTTGTAGCCGCGCCGGACCGCCGCGGCGCCGCCGCCAAAGTCATACAGCTCCTCGCAAGTGGTGTCGCCTCCGCCGAGGATCATCACGGTCGGTCGCGGGCCACCGGTCGCAGCGCCGCGCATGAAATATCCGGGCAACGTCTTGCCCTTCTCGTAGGGGATGCTGACGGGCTCGATCTGTGGCTCGAACAGTGACGCGGCTAGTCTGAAGCACGAGCGATGACGCTTGTACATCGCGAGCTGTCGTGGGTCGATATTGTCGAGGAAGAAGAGGCCCGTTCGCCAGTACAAGGACGCACGGAGAAACGCCTCGCGAGCGCTGACGACATGGCCGCCGGTTAGGCACTCGTACGCTATCGCTTCTACCCTCTCAGCAGTGCCGCTCCACTCGAGAGTCCAGCTTTCTATATCTCTGTCCACAACCCGACGCGCCGTCGAGTACAACTCGCCAAACGCGCCGCCTTCGCCATAGGCGCCGGCACACATACCTCTCACGAGTTGGTAATCGAAGTTTGAGTTGAAGATTCCGGGCATTCCGGGCGAGGCGCCGAAAACCGCTCCGATTGTTGTCGTCGGCTTTGCCGATGCGGGATCAACCGTGGCTCCAAGCTCGACGCCGGTTGATTCGAGAGCTGAATATCCGACTCCGATCCCGCTCGCTCCGCACCGTCTCCTTCGAAACTAAAGCGCTCTCTCTCGCCCGAGGCTAACCTCCAGCGTACACGAATCCAGCCGGCGAGTCCGCCCCAATTCGCACCGAAACGGTTTAGAATTCGATTTCGCGCCTCGTTTAGTTCGCATGTCAGGGGTGGTGCAACAGCGGTGCAACGGAGAGGTCCGGAAAGGAGCGGAATCTGCGTGGAGCGGGGCCAAAAGAGTCGCAACCATAACCGCATAAGGCTTTCAGAAATTGCTAGGAGAAGATCACGCACCCGATAAGGGCCGCCCGCTCGGGATCACCGTCGCGGCACTGCTGATGATTATCTTCGGTTTGGCCGAAGTGTTAACCGGGTTTACGCATACCTTCTTCGGCATTTCGACCTCAACTGCTACGATCTTCACGTATGCTGCGGCGGCTATCGGCAGCTTCTATGTCGCCAGTGGCCTGTTGATATTCACGATGAAGAAATGGGCTGCGGTTCTCGCCATCGCATTGCTCGTTGCTGACGTTGCCGGGCGAATCGCATTAGCAGATACGCGACTGTATCCTCTGTCGTCTTTCGCGCAAACCGTCGCCCTCGTCTTGGGGACGGCAATTGCAATCGCCCTCGCAATCTACATCGCAGTCAAATGGAAACTCTACAAATGAAGAACCGTTCTCTGCCGCACTAGAGCGTCGCCGGCATTTGCTTGATTGCTACGTAATTGCCAGAAACGTTCAGAAATCACGGGGTTCGTGATGGCCAGGCAATGAAAAACCCGTCCGGCTAGGAGGTTAGCGGGCCAACCGCGCGAGATTCCGCAGCATGAATCACGCCGAAGACGAGCTAGCCGAGTACCTGGAGAACGAGCCCCAGCCGCTGCCTCCGCGAGATCCCATCGGTCCGCCGGATGTCCAGCCGGGCGATGTGCCGCTCGAGGGTGATGAATAGCTTACGGGTATTAAACCCTATTGCGTTTGAAAGATCGGAAAGTAAACGACTGAGACATGAATATAATGCACCTATAGCGCACGCGGACGCATAACGTCTGGGATCACTGCACGTCGCACGCGGAAAGTCCCGGAAAATTTCAGGCTGTTAGTTTTTCATAGGCAAGCCATGGATTTTTGTGGCAAATCCGGCTAGGAGTGCAGAGCCATTCCGCCCCATGGCGTCGGAAGGCCAAACAAACCGTGGGTTAGACCGACAAAACGCTGTGATGACCGACATTGGAGTCCCGGCGGGCATTATGCTATGTTTGGTAAGGAGGTTGGCCCGTTACCGTTAGATATCTGGCCCGCCTATTATCCATCCCGTTATCGCGCGGCGAGCATGGGGGGCCGCATGGTCTCCCCGGTGGACTGCTCCCTTACGCACCACTTCCCTCACCTCAAACAGGAGACAGCATGCTCACCATGATCACCGCGATGATTCGCGACGAAACTGTGGCTATGATGGTCCAACTCGGCTTGCTCGTCGCTTTCGTTTCTATAGTCGTATACTGACTCTTCGGCGGCTGCCGCGTTCGGCAAACCGCGCCTACCTAGAGTCGAGACACTTCGAGAGCGCGAGATTCTTTGACGCGTTACCACATCGCGTGCCCCGAGTGCAGCTCCACAATCTATTTGGGTACAATGTCTCCTATGAAGATTGCGATTTTCGGCTCCAACCCTCGCGCGGAAGCCATCGGGCGCCTGCTGGTCGACGCGGGATATCACATTTGCTTCGGTGACGCCGAAGGCCTCAAGCCGGCCGAGGCAGCCGCCGAACGGGCGGGCGCCGTAGCGGACAGCCCGTACAACGATGCGGCGGTATGTGACATGTTGATCTTTGCGGGCTCTCGGGAGCACGTAGACGACCTGCTCGCGCAGGCAGGCTGCATCTCGTCCCAAACAATAATCGTCGACGCCATGGAGGGCGCGCTGCCGGGCGGCGGAAACGGTCCCGAGCAGTTAGCTCGCAAACTCGATACGCGCCGGGTCGTGCGCGCCCTGATCGTGGCCCCGCAGGCCGGTGCTAACATCCTATATTGCGGCGACGACGCCGACGCCATGACTAAGGTAGAGGAAGTCTTCCGCACCGCCGGATGCTTGACGACCGATCGCGGGCCGCTTGGCAATGCCGCAGAGATCGAAGCCCCCGACGAGGCCCGCGAGTCCTCGTTCGAGACCCTCAAGTCCGCGAATACAGTCGGCTCGACGTAGCGCTCGCGGGAAGCGAACGATGTGGGGGCTCGCGTTCGGTTTTTTGGCAGAGGCGGTAAGCCGACGCTATCTGCCAACATGAATATGCGTGATGTAGCTCCAAAGTCCAAAAATCTTGAGCAACCAGACAACGACGGCAATGACAACGACGGCGTTCAAGATTGACTTTATTGAAGCGGCCATTGGTATAAAGCGGTTGATCAACCAGAGCAGAACTCCGACGACGATGAGGACTGCGACGACTTGAATTAAAGGCACGCCTTATTCTCCTTGACATATCCCAGCAATACCGCACATGCCGGAGCTTAGCGCGGAGGCTTGTTGTGCGACTGGGGCGCTGCAGTGTGCGCCGTTGTGACGTGTGTCTGGGCCGCTTGCCGGTCTGCGTTGGTAACGGGCGAAGAATTCGGCGGGCGGTTCGTGGCACTATATGGATGCTGGACAGCTTTTGTCGGGGGATTGCCATGATTGACCGACGCCAGATGATTGCGGTCCTGCGCTGCCGTCTGTTCGTGGTGCTGTTGTTCCGTTGTTGGCGGATGCTGGTCCTTTTGAGCAGCTATCTCATCCGCAGTCGGCTGCGCGTGAATGCCGCCCTTGCCCCCGTTGTAGCTCACGTGATTGTAGGTGTTCCGGTTGATAACCGTTTTATCCACGTAGGTATTGTGGATCACCGTTCGGTTGATGTTGGTCACGGCGGTGTTGTAGCGGAAGGTATTTCCGTACCATCGTCCGCCGACGTAACCAGCGCCGAAATACCCGAACCCATAGTTGATGCCGCCGTAGAATCCAACGGATCGGCCCCAGTAGCCCCGGTGCCAGTAGTACGCGTTTGATCCCCAACCCCAATACCCAGGGGTCCAGAGCATTCCTAGTGCGGGTGCGGCAACCCACGTTCCGGGTACCCAGTAGTAGCCGCCCGGCCCCCACGCCCAGTATCCCGGTTCCCACAAGTAGTTCGCCGTGGGACAGGGAGGCTGCGCATAGACGGGTATCACCGGAGGAGCGATGGTGACGCCGATCCCTACCGAGACCTGTGCGGGCGACGGCATGGGAGCAGCAGTGAGCGCAATAAAAACGAAGGCGGCCAGCGCGACTCGAATCGGAATTTGCATGCTTTTATGCCTCACGAACGTTTAAAGATAAGTACGACGTGGGGCGGCCCCGCCCCACGTTGAGCAAACGCATCACTCGAATCGGAGCGGACGCGCCACACCGTTACGAACTCGGTGAAAGAGTCGTAATGATCGTTGCGTAGAAGTTGCTGCCATCCCAATAGCCGTGCGCCACGATCCGGCGGCCGACGGCCACTTTTCCTGTGAACTGATTGCTGAGCGCCGGTGTGTCATCGATAACGATCGCTCCGGTACTTTGCTGGACGGTCACGAGGTGACCCTTGACGATCGTGATCGTGCCTTCGATCCGAGCGTGACGTTTCACGTTGCCGGTGCAACTCCCATTGGGTGTCCAGGTGTCGCCTTGCCAGCTGCCGCAGGTGGTGTCTGTATAGGGGGCTGACGGAGAGGTTTGTGCGAAGGTCGCGGTCGTTAGCGCGAGGCCAAGCACAGCTGTAGAAAGTAGAACGTTAAGTATCTTCATTTCTATATCTTACCCACCGCCTGCTTCTTTCACGCCGAACGAGCACTCGTCAGTTTACCGCGCGATGCAGATGCTTAGCGTACAAGCGGCGATACGTGCACGCCATAGAGAAATCGACGGCCAAGATCAAAGGCCGGCCGACTAGCTTATGTCTCCGCTCGCCTAAATCATGAATCCGACCGATAGCTTCGAATCTCGATCGGCCGGACGCATTTGCCTTTTGACGAGGGCTGATATCAGCGTACCCGTCCCGCCCAATCCTAACTGGCAACCGCCGCCTGCGAGGGGCAGAAAGGCTCATTTCACGGACATACAGGACTAAGATTCGATGCTTGCCGCGCGGCATGCTAGAGGGTTGGTCCTCGGCGTCGCTTTACACTGAAGTGATGCCAAAATCGATTCCGGAAGGCTGGCATAGCGTCACGCCTCGGCTCGTGGTTTGCGACCCAGCCAAACTTGTCGATTTCCTCAAGAAGGCGTTCGGCGCTACTGGGAACTTCACGGCGGACTCACCATCCGTTATGAGAATCGGCGACTCGATCGTCCTGGTAAGCGGCGCCGGCCCCCGTGACCCCATGCCCGCTTTTCTTTACCTATACGTTGACGACGTCGATGCGACGTATCAGCGCGCATTAGAAGCGGGTGCGGTGCGCCTCGAGGAGCCGGCCGAGATGCCGTACGGAGATCGCCGCGGAATGGTTAGGGATCCGTGCGGCAACGATTGGCAAATCGCTACTCACAAGGGACGTGGAACCGTGCCTGCGATGGCTCGGCTCGGCGGATAATGCGTCTACTTGGCTACCGTCTTCAGAACCTTGAGCACTGCGTCGATCGTACTCCAGTTTCGCGTCGTAACCGGCACGCCCAGAGCTTTGTCGATCCGGCCGAGATACGAGATCGTCTTCATGTGGCGCCGGTAGACGCCGAACACGAATTGCTTCTTCCTTCCGACGATACGCACGTACCAATCGTCGTCCGAAGGGATTCCGAACGGCATCACGGGCAGCCGTTCGGGGACGGGTCCCGTAAGAACACTGACGAAACGCACGTGATCCTTATCCACCGTGATTCGTTCGAACGGCGAGCGGCTCTCAAGAGCGAGCACGTCCTTACCTTCGCACAACACCACTTGCGTATCGAACGGCAAACGGCGGACGAGCTCGGAGCGAAACGTTTGGCCCGAGCCGGGGTTGCGAACGACGAACAAACCCGTGGCACCGATGTTGACGACGTCAAAACGGTCTAACTCCTTGGCCACGAGCGAAGGGCGAAATCGTCGATGTCCGCCAACGTTCGCACCGCGCAAGAACGCTACAATTGCCATATCGTCCTATTTCGCGTTAGGCGTAACGACGCGCCCTAAGGTCCTTTAGCGGGCCGTTATACCGTATGGAGCATCGAACTGCGTGCTGCCGCCCACGACGTACTTAAACGGCGGGATATTGTTGTTGCCGAACGCGAGATTCACGTACGCCTTGTAAAGCGTCACGCTGATTCCTCCGACGTTCGCCACGTAGATTCTGTTGTTCGGGGTGACGGTGATGCCGACCGGGGCGTTGAGAGCCGTAGCCGATCCGGAAATGCTTTTCGTGGGTGCGACGTTGCCGTTGGAGGCCGCCGGGAAAATACCGATCCGGCTGCTGACAGCAGAATTCCCCGACGTGACATAGATCTTACGGTTGTGCCACGCGACGCCATATACTCCGTTGGAGAATCCGGTATTTGCGCCCGAGATGGTCCGGAGCGGCGCTACGTTGCCGTTGGCCCCCGTGTTATATACCGTAACGAATCCGTTCAGCGACGGAGTGTTCTCGTTCCCTACGAAGATGCGCCCCGGCGGATCCACGGCGATGCCGGAGGGATCGGCGAGGCCCGTGAGGGTGCCGGTGATCGTTCGCACCGGCGCGACGTTGCCGTTCGAGCCGGCGGCATAAACGGTAACGCTCGCACTTCCGGTATTGAGACCGTTGGCGACGTAGATGTTGTCGCTGCTATCCAGCACAATGCCGAACGGGTTTGAGAGCAGCGTATTCGTGCCGCTAATCGTTGCGAACGGCGCAACGTTGCCCGCCGAACCGGCGGCGTAGACCGTCACGCTCGAGTTGCCCATGTTAGTGACGTAAATGTTGCTGGCTGAGTCGAGCGCGATACCGGCCGGGCTCTGAAGCCCCGTATTGGATCCGACGATCACGTTGGTTCCGGGGTTGTAGTTCCCGTTAGCCGTTACGGGATCGATGATAACCGCGCCTGGGTTCGTCGAGCTCCCTTTGATGTCAGCGATGTATTCGCAGGGACAGGCGGGAGTATATGCCCGCCGCACGGCGTGACTTTGGGCCTTGGTTGTCGGCTGATTCGCTTGCGCCGGCGGCTCCGCGGTTCCGGAATTACACGCGCTGAGAACAAGCGCTAAAAGCGTTTGGGTGGCGACGACTGCGCCTCGGAGGTTACCATTCATCAGGTTTCCCTTTCCGTAGAGCCACAAAAGCCCAAGTAGGCAGCAATTCGACGATTGCTTGGTTATTCCGCTAGCGACCGGCCGTCCGGGGGCCTTACCGGCGACCTTGGTCACGCGGCGCGCTTGGCGTCACGCTATCCCAGCTTGTAGCGCTCCTACCGGCATGAAGGCATTCCTCGCCGCCGCCCTGACGGCGATCGTTTGCGCGTCGTCGTTTGCGACGGCTCTCGGCGACGAAGGACCGACCTTTAACGGACCGTTGTCGCCCAGCGAAGAGCAGTTCGTCGCGTCGGTCAAGGCCGATCTTCTCGCGCGCTTTCCGCGCGTGGGCGACGCCGATAAAGCCGGCTACGTTCGCTACACCAGCCCCGACGATACGGGCGCGATCAGCTACGCGAACAAAAAGTGGAACTCAGATCCAACGCATCCGAGCCAACTCTGGTACGACGCAAGCGGCAATCTCATGGGCGCCGACTTCTCAGTCCCGCGACGCGACGGCGAGCCGCGTCCGGATCTTTGGGGGGTGAATCCCGGCCGGTGGTACGAGTTCAACGGTCACGTGCACTACGTGATTATGGAGCCCAACGGCAAGATGGTCTACGACCAGTGGATTTGGAACACCGATTTCGTGAACGCCGGCGGAAATCTAACCGCGCCGTCGGCGGAAACGGTCGTAAAGATCGGCGCGGTGCCGAGCGCCGACTACATCAAGACGATTTTCGAGTTCCCCACCCAGTGGGACCTCATCGTTTGGGTCGTGCCGCACGCATCGGGTCCGTTCCACTGGTAGAACGTCAGCCTGCCGATTGATTCGGCTTTGGGATAAGAAACCAGGCGACGCCGGCGATCGTCAGGATGATCGCTTCGCGCATCAGGACCATATCCTCGGCGCCGGCGACGAAGTGCGTCTGGAGCAGATCCGAGCCATAGGGCGAGATGGCTGCGATCGAATGCGCGTAGGCAAATACATTCGCGACCGAGGCGCCCACGGCGAATATAAGAACCGCGATCCGATATCGTGACATGCGGCCGTCGTTCGCCATAAAGCGACAATCCCCGGCGTTCGCCGTGGAAGCCTAGCTCGGCATCTTTGGTCCGAACTTCAGCGTGTATCGGGCCGGGAACGGCGACGCGCAGTGCTGCGTCTTATAGACCACGCCGCCGACGGTGGTCGCGGCAAAGACGCACAACTGACCGGCACCGGGCAAATTCGAGAACACAACTTGCCCTGCCGAGTTCGTCGGATCCGAGGCGATGACGCCGGTAGGACCGCCGCCGCTGATCCCTGTGGAGAGCGTCACCAGGAGTTGCGAAATGGGGGCGCCTTTCGCCGTGGTGAGCGTCACCGTCGTCGAGCTTGCGTTTGGCGCGGTGTTCGGAGTACTGTTCGAGCTGCCGCTGCACGCGGCCGCGGCCAGGCACGCTGCGGCAGCGAAAACAAAAAGATAAGGACGAATCACGAGACGAGCCTCCTTTCAATCTTACCGGTCATTCTCGCGGCGGCGCGCTTCATCGCCCGCCTGACGCGGTAAGGAATTGATTAGAGTTCGGGAGGCCTCGCTCGCTTACGGTTCGCCGGCGGGAACGCGCATCGAATCGAGCTGCCGCTGCATCGGCGCGAGGCTGACGGTAATGAATCCTTGCTGGGGCCGATCGTAGTCGATCGCCATGCTCACGACGATCACGCTCGCAGCAATCAGCACCACGGACAGGACGAGCGGTCGCGAGCCGTCGCGCGCGAAGCGCAGACCTGCCGCCAGCATCGCGAGCGCCGAGAGCGCGAGCATCAGCGTGACGATGGCCGTGGGCACGTGCGCGGTCAACGCTTGAAGCTGCTCGGCCGAAACGTCGATGGTATCGTTGAGCGTCTGCATCAGCAGCGAAAGCCCGAGATTGTTTGGGTGCGCCGCGAGCGCCGATGACGAAATCTGCCACAGCTCGCTCTGATAGACGTCGCTCAGTTCGATCGCGCGCTCGTGAACGCTGCGATCCGTCGAGCCGTACGCTGTGAGGCGTTCCGCAGTGTAGTCGGTGAGAACGGAGCGGAATCGCTTCTCTTCACCGCGATCCAACTGATCGGCGCGCAGCCATGTGGTGCCGATCGCGTTGGCTTCCTGGACGACGAGCGCGCGTCGCGTATCGTAACGCCCCGACGCTTGCGCGAACGAAAGCCCGAGCACGAAGCTGGCCAGCGTGAACAACGCTACTTGCACCACGTCCCAATCGCCGGTTTTGACCGCCGACGATTTGGTGAGCAGGCCGCGCATACGGAACGGAACCTCGATGAGCAGCGTGAGAACGATGAAAAAGAGAACCGGGAGCACCCACGGACTCGACTCAAAGATCAGCCACGTCATCGAATGCACCGGAACCCGAGATGGCTCATCGACGTGTCGACCATCTGCGGCGACCGCGCGGCCGGCCGGAATCGCAAGCAGTAGTTCGGCGCGCAGAGATGCGAGCCGCCCTTGAGCACTTTGCGCGGGATGTGCACGCTCGGCTGATTCGGATCGTAGCTTTCGTCGATACTCGCTCCCCGCGGCGGCGCGGCGCCGCAGCACGGCTTCGCGGGCTCGGCGCTCGGCGTAGCCGAATACCAATCGGTCGTCCACTCCCACACGTTGCCGGCCATATCGTAGAGGCCGTAGCCGTTGGGGGGAAACGTGCCGACCGGCGACGTTCGCTCGTATCCGTCGAGCGTGAGATTCTGCCACGGAAACTCGCCTTGCCACGTATTGGCCATGAACCGTCCGGTGGGCACCATTTCATCGCCCCACGCATAAACGGCGCCGTCGAGGCCGCCCCGCGCGGCAAACTCCCATTGCGCCTCGTTCGGAAGCCGCTTACCCGCCCACGCCGCATAGACTTGTGCGTCCTCGAACGCCACGTGCACGACGGGGTACGTCTCGAAGCCGTCGAGACTCGAGTTTTTCCCCAGGGGCCGGCGCCACGATGCGCCCGGCGTCCACTCCCACCACTGCGACCAATCGCGCAAGTCCACGGGGCCTTCGGTCGAACGAAAAACCAGCGAGCCCGGTACGCAAAGTTCTGGAATCGCACCGGGGTATTGCGCCGGATCGATCGGACGCTCCGCGACGGTCACATAGCCGGTCGCAGCGACGAACTGCGCGAACTCTTCGTTCGTCACCGGATATGCATCGATCTCAAACGTCTCAACGCGAACCCGCCGAACGGGCCGCTCCTCCGGATAGAAATCCTGCGAGCCCATCGCAAACTCGCCGCCCTCGATACGAATCATTTCCTCACCTTCGACGTGTCGACTACTACGTGATCCCATTGCCAGAGCCTTTGAAAAAACGCGCGCGACGCGGGGGTCTCGCCGATGCTCCCGATGCCGCGGCGTCCGTCGACGGCCGCAAAGAGCCGGTCCTCTTCGGCGTCGATCGGCAAGTAGAGATCGGGATACGCGTGACTGCGATTGATCAGCACGGCCGCGGTGCCGGCGGGAAGCCGTTCCCGCACTACAACCGTCCCGGGCGCGCGGATCGGCACGTACTCGAGGCATTCGTCGGTTTCAAAGTCGAGATGCTCTCGCACGGGGCCGTCGCTTCGATACGTAATGGCGCTGTGGCGAACCATTGTTCCTCGAAAGAGCTCCATCGCCGCGTATCGTTCTTCGGCGTTTACGCGTTCCAGTCGCGAGGCGCGCGGCGTGGACGCGAATGCGCCGCATTCGGGCGAATACGGCGCCTGTCGGACCCAGCGGCCGAATCGCAAGCCGCCCGATCGCACAAATTCGAAGAACTGCGCAACGGTGTACGCCCGATCTCGCGGATGCAAAAGCGCGTCGGCGAGGCCGGCGGTGCTCGAGAAATCCGGCGAGTTTCGCAGCAACGGAACGATCGGGTGATCGAGCGGTAGCGCTTTGAGCGTCGCGGCGAGCGCTGCGACGTCGTCGTCGTTGTCTCCCCAATCGAGCCGCCGAAAGAAGTCTTGCAGCAGATAAATACCGGCCCTTCCGTACGGCGCGTACACCATAAGCTGGAGGGCGGCGTCCGGCGACATGACGGCCCGCAGCGCGGCGAGACCGGCAGGGGGATCCGCGAGATGGTGCAGCACGCCCGTGCACACGATCCGATCGAACGTACGCGCGAGGTCCCCCACGCGCTCGACGGGCAGCTCGTGCAGCTCGAGGTTTTCGAGGCGGTGCTTGCGCTGGAGAAGCCGCTCGAATTCGATGCTGCTCGTGCTAACGTCGATCCCCACGATCGCTGCGTTCGGCCAGCGCACGGCGTAGCGCGCCGCCTGCACCGTACCGCACCCCGCGATCAGGATCGTTCGGTCGTCGCGGTATGGTTCGCCCGGCCAAAAGAGATGGAAGTCGGCTCGCCGCCGTTCGTCGTTCCACTCACGGCGGTGCGCGTCGAGATCGTCGACCGGCGGCGGATACGGGTGAGCGTCGTAAAAAGCGTTCACCTGCGGCGCCGCCGGTCGAGCGGCGTTGTTAGCCGTGTGGAGTTTTCACCTGTTCCATCACCGAGTCTAGGTTGAACGAAGCGGGTTTCTGACGCGGAGGGAACTTCTTGAAGTCCTCGATCTGTCCCGCGATCACTGCCTGCATCATGTACATCTGGGGCACGTGATCCACCATCCAGTCGAAGTACGTGTTCGAGTTGAAGTCCGCGCGCTCGAATGGATCTCGCCGCAAGCTCATGATGTGCGGAACCCGCAGCTTCACAAACGGTTCGGCCCATTGTTCCATCGTATTAGCGCGCTGAACCGACAGGTTGAACTTCCAATCGCCGACTCGGACTGCGATGATGTCGCCGTCGTCGCTGAAGTAGACGATCGCGTTCCTTGGGCTTTCCTTCGCCTCCCCGCTAAAGTAGGGGATCTGATTGTAGCCATCCAGATGGACGTTGAACTTCTTGTCACCGACCGTGCAACCGTCGAGCAGTTGTTTGGTCACGTCGGGATTGCCGGCGGCGGCGAGCAACGTCGGGAACATGTCGATGTGCGAGACGATGCCGTTGTATACCGAACCCGGCTTTATGACGCCCGGCCACCGCATGAAGCAGGGTACGCGCCAGCCGCCTTCCCAGTTGGAATCCTTCTGTCCCCGGAACGGCGTGTTGGCGCCGTCGGGCCACGTGTCGTTCTCGGGACCATTATCGGTGGAGTACATGACGATCGTGTTGTCGGCGAGGCCCAACTCGTCGAGCTTGTCGAGCATCATGCCGATCTGCTCGTCGTGCACGACCATGCGATCGCTGTACGGATCCTGGCCGCTCTTACCGAGATTTTTCTCGGCGACGTGCGTGCGGAAGTGCATGGCCGTCGTGTTGTACCAGAGAAAGAACGGCTTGTCTGCCTTGGCTTGAGCCTCCATCCACGCGAGAGCCTTCGTGGTGATCTCCTCGTCAACGGTTTCCATACGCTTCTTCGTGAGCGGACCCGTATCGACGATCGTTTGCTTTCCGACGCGCCCCCAGCGCGGGTCGACGGTCGGATCGTCTTTCTCGGTCGCTTTGCAATGCAGCACGCCGCGCGGCCCAAACATCGCCTTGAACCTGGGGTCCTTAGGGTAGTCGGGTAGTTCGGGCTCTTCCTCGGCGTTGAGGTGATAAAGATTGCCGAAGAACTCATCGAAGCCGTGCACCGTCGGCAGAAACTCGTTGCGGTCGCCGAGGTGATTTTTGCCGAACTGACCGGTAGCGTAGCCCAGCGGCTTGAGGAGCTCCGCGATGGTCGGATCTTCCGGCTGCAGGCCGACGGTGGCCCCGGGCATGCCGACCTTCGTGAGGCCGGTGCGAATCGGGTTTTGGCCGGTGATAAAGCAGGCGCGGCCGGCGGTGCAGCTCTGCTGCGAGTAGTAGTCGGTGAAGAGGGCGCCTTCGTCGGCGACGCGATCGATGTTCGGCGTACGGTACCCCATCATGCCGTGACTGAACTTACTGATGTTCCAGATCCCGATGTCGTCGCCCCAAAGGATCAAAATATTTGGCTTCTTGGTAGGCATCTAAGCGTGCTCGCCTTTCTCATGGACAAGTAATGGACAAGTAGAAGAAGCCGCCGAAGGCCATGCCGGGCGGCGTCCATGCTTAGTAGCAAGGTAGGCCTCAGAATCCTCCGGAAAGGCGGTTAGCGATGAAGGGTCCGGAGCTGACAATCCTCGACTGTTCGGCGCGCCTCGGTGTCGCCGCCATCCTCGGCATCGCGATCGGGTTCGAGCGTCAGTGGCGTCAACGTGCGGCCGGCCTGCACACGAGCAGCTTGGTCTCGATCGGTGCTGGGCTCTTCGCGGTGCTCGACCTCATCATCGGGGCGGGGGATACGACGAGAATAGTCGCAGGTGTCGTCACGGGCGTCGGCTTTATCGGCGGCGGTGCGATTCTCCGATCCGGCGCGAACGTCAGCGGCCTGAACACCGCCGCAACGATGTGGGCGACCGCTGCGGTGGGTGCGCTTGCCGGCTTCGGACTCTTTCCGCAAGCGGCGGCAGGCGCGGCCGCCATTATCGCCGTGAACTTACTGCTGCAACCGATCGCCGATGCCATCGACGTGCGGGCTCGGCGCCGGCAGGCTTCGGAGACCGTCTACAAGGTCACGCTCGTTTGCAACTCGCAAAGCCAACCGGCAATCAGCGCGACCATGCTCGACGTCATCGGCGCGACGCCGCTGAGCCTTCAATCGCTCACTCGCCACTACGCCGAAGATGAGAACGTCGAGCTGCAAGCCGCAATCTACGCTGCATCGCCCGACGATGCGGCGATCGAGAGACTATCTACGAAACTCCTCACGCTCCCGGGAGTCATAAGCGCCGATTGGCTGAGCGCGTCACCATAACGCTCGCGCTCGCCGCGCTGGCGTTCTTTCCGGGCGCGGCATTCGCCGCCGATTCGACGGCCTCGCCGTCGCCATCGCCGCCGCCGCCCGCCTTCGTTTCGGCCGAAGACGAGCTCTCGCCACAATACTACGGCGAAGCCGGATCGAGCAACGTCGTCAACGTTCGCGCGCAACTGCCGTACGACGGCGGCGCATATCTGCTTCGCATCAAACTCCCAATCGTTACCGGAGCGCCGCCCGACTCCGTCACCGGCGCCGGCGACCTCGCGGTGTGGGATTTTGTGTCGTCCGCTACGGCCCACGGCGACTGGCTGACGGGATTGAACGCTCGTTTCCCTACGGCAAGCGATTCGCTCGGATCGCATAAATATTCGCTCGGCCCCGCGTTTGGCTATACGACGACCACGGCGCCGTGGTCGTATGGATTCGCGCAAGAGAGCTATTTCTCGATCGTCGGTTCCGCGTCGTACCCCGGCGTCGCAAAGACGAAAATATCGCCGAACCTTCGTCGCATTTTGAGTGCCGGCTGGAGCGTCGGCCTTTCGACGATGCAGTTCACTTACGACTGGAACTCCAACCGATGGAACGACGTGCCCGTCGGTTTGCGCGTTGAAAAGAGGGGCATCGCCGGCCTCGCGGCGCTCGACGCATATGCCGAGGGAGAGCGCAACCTCGCGCACGCACCCGACACGCCCGGCTGGACGATTCGCACGGCGCTGCGCTGGACGTTTATTCCATCTCCTTAAACGTTCGACTCAAAATCGCTCGGATACCGCGTGTCGCGGAGGGAACGGGCCGCGCCGGCGTGTAGAGCGCCCTGTGGTTTCGCACCAATCGCCGCCGCAGACCGCCACCTTCTCCGACCGGCTTGGCGTGCTGTGCATCTTGCTCGTCGTGCTCGGTCTCAACGTCGTCGACCGCTACCGGGTCGCGCCGCCGTGGCTCGGCGAAGCCACCTTTGCGCTACTGGCGGTTTGCGTCGCCGTGGCGACGATCACCAAATCGCCATTCTGGCATCGAGTCCAGATGTACGTCATCTGGGGCACGGTGCTGCTCGGGCTCGTGCTCAACTCGTGGAACCTCGCCAACGTCGTTAACAAACTCGCATTTCATTCCGTCGCGGCCTCCACGCTCTTCTACACCGCGGCGACGATTTGGCTCAACAACATGCTGTGCTTCACGCTGCTGTACTGGCTGATCGACGGCGGCGGCCCCGGCGCCCGGCGCGCGGGCGGCTCGCTGCCCGACTTCGACTTTCCGGCATCAAATGCGACCGACAAGGTTCGTAAAGACTGGCAACCGCAGCTCGTGGATTACCTCTTCTTGGGATTCACTACGGCAACGGCATTCAGCCCGACGGAAGCACTCCCGCTCACGCCGCGCGCCAAGCTCCTGATGATGTTCGAGAGCGCGATCTCGCTGATCACGGTCGCCGTCGTCGCGGCACGCGCGATCAACATCATCCAGTAGAGAGCAGCGGTCGAATCGCCGAAACGACGAAGGCGATCGCGGCTACGGCGGCGATGGCCGTTACCGCCCACCCCGCCGCCGCGAGCGCTCCGCCAATGGGCCGGCCACCCATAATACCGCGATTGCGCGCAACGAGCATCGTGAGAACGAGGGTCAGCGGCGTCGCGAGGCCCGCCGCCACCGAAACCCAATAGAGCAGCGAGAGGGTCGGCACCGGCAGGAGCGCGAGGATCGCCGCAGTCCCGAGCGACGCGAAGATCGCCGCGTAAAAGCCCTTCGCCTCGCCGACGCGGTGCGTTAGGCCTGCCCGGAGCCCAAACGTCTGCGCGACGACGTACCCATTGGTCGCGGCGATCACCGGAATCGCGATCGTTGCCGACGCCAATAAGCCGATTCCAAAGAGCGCTTCGTCGAACCCGCCCGCGAGCGGACGCAGCGCGGCCGCCGCGTCGGCGGCGGTTTGGATGTTCGTATGATGCACGCCGGACGTCGCCGCCGTCGCAACGAGGATGAAGAGAAAACTCGAGGCTGCGACCGTCATTCCCACGACGGCGTCTACATTGACCGCCTTGAGTTGCGACGGATCCGGGCGCCGCTCGGCAACCTCAATCGACTCCCAGAAGTACACGTAGCTCGTCAACGTCGTGCCCAGCAGCGCGAGCGCGCCGGCAATCGCGGCGGGCGTGACGGCGATGTGGGGAACGAAGATGCTGCGCCCAACGGCGGCCCAATCCGGCCGCGCGCAGACGGCGCTCGCGACGTAGCAGAGAAAAATCAACGTGAACCATGCCAGCGTGCGCTCGATGCGGAGGTACGATTTTGTTGCGAGCAGCCAGCCGACGAACGCGACCAACGGCGCGACAAAGATCCACGGCGGCGCGCCGCAGAGCAGCGTAACCGCCTGCGCGCCGGCGGCGACGTCAGCACCGAGCGTCAACAAACCGATCGCTACGATCGCGACCGCGCTTGCCAGTGCGAATCCACGGCCGTACGCTCGTGCGATCGCCTGCTGCAGACTCATTTGCGAAACGGCAGCCACCGACGCCGCGATCGCTTGCACGACGGCCAAAATCGGCAGCAGCAAGACGACGAGCCACGCAAGGCCGTATCCCGTCGCCGCACCGACGACCGCCAGCGTTCCGACCGTGGTAGGATCGTTCGCGGATGCTCCTGAGACGAGCCCTGGTCCAAAGGCGCGAAATGTCGAGCGCGCCGGTCGGTTCACGCCGTGTCCGCGCGCGCCGTTCTCGTGAAGTACACGCCCAGAGCCGAAACGATCACGACTTGGATAATGAGATAGGTGACGACGGATGCGGCGACGTCGGAGGATGCGAAGCTCGCCGTCGCGATCGTCGCGCAGAGGCCGATGTTGCGCAGCGCGGTTCCAATCGCCAGGACGCGGCGGTCTTCACGGTGCGGCCCACCGAGCAGCCATCCGATGCCGAGCGAGAGCAGCACGAGCGTCAGCATCGCAAGCATTCCCCTCGACCCGTAGATGACTCCGATATCGCGAACGATCGTCGGAAAGAGAACGATCAGCAGCGCGGCGGCGGAAGCGAAAAAGATCAGCTGCAGCGGACGCTCGAGCTTCTCGGCGAGACCGGGAATACGTCGCCCCGCTACCATGCCGACCATCAACGGCAGGATCTGGAAGAGGAGCAACGTCGGAACGAACTTGGATAGCGGCAGTTGCGCTTCGGCGCCCGGAGGCAGCACGAGCGCAGCGGTAATCGGAATCGTCACCAACGAGATCAGCGGCAAGAAAAAGGCGAGCGCTACCGCGAGCCCGAGGCGGCCGCCGCGCTTTCGCACCGACGCTACGACGAAGGGAACCCCCGGCGCGATCGCCATGAGCAGAAATCCGGTCGCAACATGAGGCGGCAGCACAAAGAGGCGCGCGATCAGCGCGCCGAGGAGCGGAACGAGGATGAAGTTGGCGATCAGGGCACGCGAGAGCAGCCCGGCGTTCTTGAGAATCGCCAACAGGTGGTCCCGATCGACTTGAAGTCCCGCCCCGAACGTGAGCGAGACGAGCATGATCACCGCGAACAGTTTTGCGAGCGCCACGTCAGACGGCCCGTTCGGAGGTGAGGAACGCCTTCCTATCGGCGACGAGCCGGGCTGCGGCGAGATCCTCGCACGCAAGCCCGAGCGACTTAAAGACCGTCGTTTGTGCCGCCGGCGGCGGCACGCTGCCGTTGAAGATCTCGCCGACCTCGGCGTAGATTCGCGCGCCCGACAGGATCACGTCGCCGGCTTCCGCCATTGCCGCATCGCGCGAATCGACGAGCACGGCATTACGCATGGCCGCGTCGTCCAGTTCGCGCCAATCGGGGCGGCACGACCCCACCGCATTCACGTGCGCGCCCGCTTTGAGCCACGCACCTTCTAAAACGGGCACACGCGACGACGTGACCGTCACGATGACGTCGGCGCCGCTCACCGCCTCCCTCGGGGAATCGACGGCGCGTACGTCGTGCGCGCGCGCGAAGCGATGCGCATGTTCCGAGGTACGGCTCCAAACGCGGACCTCGTCGAACGTTCGCACCCAACGAAGTGCTTCGAGATGCGCGTGCGCCTGCACGCCGCTGCCGAGGAGCGCCAGAACGCGCGTCTGTGGTGGAGCGACACGCGCGGTCACGGCGGCCGAGACGGCCGCCGTGCGCATTTCGGTGATCAGCCGCCCGTCCATCGCTGCGAGCGGCTGGCCCGTTTCGGTGCGATAGAGAACGATCGTTGCGTTGTGCGTCGGATGCGGGCTGCCGGCATTGACGGGGTAGAAGGATACCAACTTCAGCCCCATCACGTCGACACCGACCGCCGGCATCACGCCGAGATAGCGGCGTCCTTCTTCAACCGGAATGATATCGCGCACGGGCTGCACGATCTCACCCCGCGAGAATGCGGCCAGCGTCGTTTCCATCGCGGCGATGAGTTCGTTCCAACCGAGCAGCGGCCGAACCGCCTCTTCGTCGAGATAGAACACGCGCGCGAGGCCCGGGGCTTTACGAGAACGCCTTGATCAGGCCGGCGCGGACCTCGTCGGGCGTCATCACCGGAGCGATGTCGCACTTCGCGCCGAGCTCCATGAAGAACGGCTCGCAGATCGACGGAATATCGCTGACGTCCTGAAGATCGAAGACGATGTATCCGCCTCGGTCCCCGTTGACGGTCGAGAAATAGGCCGCCTCCGGTTTCAGCCGCTCGAGCGTTTTCTCGAGCAGCGTGCCGAGCCGGCCGTCTTTGATCGCCGCATTTGCGGCGCCGACCGGCATCTGCACTTTAAGCATCACGCGCATTGCTGTAGCTCCTCTTGCGGCCTTAGTAGGACTTGATGCCGAGCGGCGTTCCCCAACCGGCAGGACCCGAATAGCTCCCGAACTGACCGGTGCCGGCTTGGCAGAGATACTCGCTGCCGCAGGTGCCGTCGTTGCCGCTGGTGATCGCGTTGAGCTGCTTGGCGCGGTGTCCGCTCTTTTCGTGCCAGAACTTCCGCCCTGCGTTGCGCTCCGCGGCGTTGCCGGCAAGCCCGTATACCGCCGCCGTGATCGGCGTGGCAACGCTCGTGCCGCCGACGGTGAACCAGCCGCCATACCCGTAGGTGTCGTACTCGGCGACGCCCCACGCAACCGCGGAAACGTCGGAGTCGGTACGCGACGTGCAATCCGGATCGGTCTGCCACGCCGGTTTGGTGACGCCGTCCGCACAACCCGCGCCGGCGCCGTCCCACACGGTTTCGCTGTAGGTCGAGCCGCTCTTCGCGAGCACCGTACCGCCCACCGAGATCACGCTTGCGAGCGCTTCCGGCGCGCCGTTTTGATTGTAACCCGCATCGCCGGAACCGGCGGTATAGATGACGCCGGGCACGTCGAAGTACGAATCGTCGACGCACGCAACCGAGTCGTAGCAGATCCAGCTATTGCTCACGATGTGCGCACCGAGCGTCACGGCTTGGGCTTCCGCCGCTTCGAGGTCGCTATTATTGGAGCTGTTCGCCTCGATCAGATAGATCGTGCACTTCGGGCAGATCGCCGAGACCATTTGAACGTCGAGATCGATCTCGACGCCCCATCCGACGCTTCCGCGCGGATAGTTGCTCTGCTGTCCGTTCTGATTGTATTTCGTGAAGTTCGCGGTCCCGAGGCCAAACTCCGAGCGGTACTCCGCGACGTCCGACGCAACGTTGGGATTGTCGTAAGCGTCGACGATCGCGACGATCTGCCCGGTGCCTTTCGTCGAGGAGGGCAGATGATAGCGCGTTTGAAAGTCGCTGGGTGCCCATCCGCTGACGGTCCGGCTCGCGCCGCCCTTCGATTCGATCAATGCCAAGCAGGTCGGCACACCGGTGACCTGAGGGCACGCCGGCGTTGCGAGCCCGCGCGCCATCCACTGCGGCATCCTGGACTGCGGAACGATCGATCTCAGCGGTAGTTGCGAGGCGGCGGCGCCGGATGCAACCGGCACAGATGCGCCGCTCGAACTGCAGGCAGCGATCGCAATCGCTGCGACGAACGGCGCCGAAATTCTCACGAATGGGTTCACATCTGCTCCTTTGTTCCCGGCCGAGGTCTAGGAAGGCGGAAGTTACGGCAGGACGCGTCCGCTACCTCTAGAGGCGATGGTTGCGCGCGCGCTAAACCTGCGCGTGATGGCGAACACCGAGGACGAACAACTCGCAGCGTTCGGCTACCGTCAAGAGCTCTCGCGCGTCCTTTCCCTCTTCGACAACTTTTCGGTGGCCTTCAGCTATCTCAGCCCGATGGTCGGGATCTACTCGCTGTACACGCTGGGGCTGGGGACCGGCGGCCCGCGGTATATTTGGACGATTCCGGTCGTCGTCGGCCTCATGACGCTCGTTGCGCTCGTCTTCGGCGAGCTCGCGAGCGAATATCCCCTCTCGGGGGCGCTCTACCAGTACGGAAAGTTCACGGTCGGCCCGCGCTACGGATGGTTCATCGGCTGGATTTACGGCTTTGCGCTGCTCGCCACCGTAGCGTCGGTCGATTCGGGCGCGGTGACGTACGTTGCGGCGCTCGCGAACCGATGGTTCGGCACGCATTGGGACCCGAACAGCCACCTCGCGATCTTCGCCATCGCCGGCGGCATCGTCGTGCTCTCGGCGCTTTTGAATTGGGTCGGCGCGAAGATTCTCGGACGCGTCGCGCGTTTCGGCGTCTACGTGGAGACGATCGGAACGTTCGGCGTTTTTCTGGCGCTTGCGATCTTCGGCTTCCACCAGCATCTCGGCTTCATCTTCTCCACGCAAAACGTCGAACACGCCGCTAGCAATCCGCTCGGGCTGAACTTCGGCGGCAACTGGTGGACGGGCGCGGCGCTCGTCGCGATTCTCGCCAACGTCTACATCTTCTACGGCTTCGAATCAGCCGGCGACGTCTCGGAAGAAACGATCGAGGCTCGGCGCCAGGTGCCCAAAGCGATGCGCAGCGCGCTGCTCTACGGCGGTATCGCATCGTTCGTCCTCGTTTTGGGCTTGCTGCTCGCTACGCCGGCGGCAGGCATCAACGGTGTCGTCAGCGGCGGGATCGACGTCATCCTCGGAACGCTCCCGCGCTGGCTGCAAGACTTCTTCTTGGTGATGGTGATCGTCGCGTTCTTTAGCTGCGGCACGGCCGTGCAAGGCGCGGGCGCGCGGGTCGCCTACGCGCTCGCGCGCGACCGCGCGTTGCCATTCAGCGCCAGCATCGAGCGGATCTCCCGGCGCCACCGCACGCCCGCGAACGCGATTCTCCTAGGGACCGTGGTCCCGTTTCTTTTTCTGCTGCTCGTTCTGATCAATCCGTCCAAGCCGGTTCGGATCTTATGGTTCGAGTATCCCGCGCACGTGAACGCGCTCTACGCGCTCGTTTCGTTTGCGACGTCGGGCATCTACTTGGCGTTCTTGCTTACGGTCGGCGGCGTACTGATTGCGCGCATGCGCGGCTGGCGCCCGAACGGACCGTTCACGCTGGGTCGCTGGGGGCCGGCGGTAACCGCCGGCGCCGCGATGTATTTGGCGTTGATGCTGCTCGACATCGTCTGGCCGAGCTCGTTGTCGAGCGGGCGCGCCGTTTTCAACTACGGGTGGATCACGCTCTTGGTGATGGCCGTGATCGTCGGCATCGGCGCCGCGTACGAGGTGACGGCGCGCCCGGATCGCAGGATGCGCGGAGGCGCGCCCTAGCTTGACTTCGTGCAGTGAATCGAGGCGGTCGTCGCGTGACCCTGCGCGTCGGTCGTCGTTTGAGCGTCGGTCGTTTCGGTGTCGCTGTTCTTGGTCACGACGTCGGTGGCCGAGCTGCCGTCGGGATTCTTCGTGGTCCACGTCATGACGTTGCCCTGCCAGCCCGGCGACGTGCTCATGCCGTATCCGCCGCCGCTATCGACGCCGATCTGAATCCACTGCTTGATGGTGGGGTCGTAACCGGTGTACGTCGTTCCCGTGATCGCCACCGTGCGGTATTGATCGAACGGCGGTGCGGTATCTTGCGTCACCATCCAGGCGCCGTTCATGCCGATCGTCGTGGTGCTCGTGTCGGGACGCGTGCTCCCACGCAGCTGCTGCGTGCAGTTCCACGTGCCGGTCAAGAACATCACCGACGAAAAGTCCGTCTTGGGCATCGGTACCGGCGTCGGAGCGGGTGCCGGCTGGGCGGTCGAAACGGCCGGAACGGCCGCGAGAGCGATGGCGAGCGCCAGCGCGCCAAACGGGAGAATGGGGGAGTATTTCATTGTGTGTGCCTTTCGCATTAGAGGGAGCGAAAGGTTCGGCCCCTGCTAAACCGCCTCCTCGCTTGTCCGCTTAGGGGGTCAGCGAGAAGATCGTCCCTTCGGACTGCGATCCTCCGCCGGTCGTCGTGCCGTAGAGAGCGCCGTCGTGCAGCGTCATGCCCGATTCGGGATACGCGCCGTCGGGCTTGCCTCGAAAATCGTAGAGCACGTTCTCGGTGCCCGCGCTGGTGATGCTGAAGATTGTCCCGTGGTTTGTAGTGCCCCCGCTGTGCGTCGTACCGTAGAGAAGTCCGCCGATGTGCTCGAGATGCGAGTAGGGATACGCACCGTCGGTGCTGGTTTGGCAGCAGACAAAGCTGTGCAGCACGCTCTCGGCGCCGGAGTTCGGGTCGACCTCGTACACCGCGCCGTCACCCGAGGAGCCGCCGCCGAGCGTCGTGCCGTACAGCTCCCCGTTCATCGCGGCCGGAGCCGCCGCGGGATAGGCGCCGTCACCGGAGTTGGATCCGAACGAAAAGCTATGCAGCGTCTTCATCGCGCCGCTCGCCGTCGCGCGGAAGAGCGTCCCGCATCCCGTCCCGCAATACGCGGTCGTCCTACCGCCGTACTGCGTCGTGCCGTAGAGCGTTGCGTCGACGGCGATCGGCCGCGCCACCGGACCGGCGCCGTCCGAGCCGCCTTTGAACGCGTGCACGACGCTTTCGGTTCCGCTTGCGCCGATTTTGAAAATCGTGCCGCATCCCGACGGACAGAGCGCGGTCGTTTGACCGCCGTACTCGGTCGTACCGTAGAAGCTTCCGCCGAGCGAAACCAAGCCCGCCGCCGGCAGCGCGCCGTCTTTTCCGCCTGAGAACGCGTAGAGCACCTTTTCGGCCGACCCGTCGGTGCCCAGCTCGAAGACGGTCCCGCAACCGCCGTAGCACGCGCTTCCCGAACCGCCCGCGCTCGTCGTTCCGTACAACTCGGTGCCGACGGCGATCAGACCGCCGAGCGGCAACGCGCCGTCGGCGCCGCCTTTGAATCGGTAGAGGATGCGCTCCGTGCCGCTTTCGCTCACCGCAAAGACGGTGCCGCATCCTTGCGCGCACTGCGCGTTCGTCGCGCCGCCGTACTGGGTAGTGCCGTAGAGTTGATTCCCCACCGCAACGAGATCGGCAACGGGCCGATCGCCGTCCCCGGAACGGCCGGCTTGCGCGAAACTGTAGAGCGATCGATAGTGTACGCCGCTCGAAAGCTGCGCGGACGTCGCCGGCAGTGCCGGCGCGCCGGATGCATGCGTGCACGCCGCCGACGCAGCGCACAACAGCGCGGCCGGCAGTGCGCGCAGACGGCTAATTGTCCGGCTCCGTCGAGCGCTGCGTTAAGAAGTACTTCGGCGGATACGCCGCTGGGATGTGCTTGAAGCGCGTGGGCGACTTGCTGAAATCGAAGCAGTCGGAGAGATCGTCGGCGCGCTCGTCGGTCGTGTGCAGCGAGGGTAAGCCGAACGTCTCCTCGGTGAACTTCAGAATGCTGCCGAACTCGTGCTGGACGTGCGAGACGTAGTGATTCTTCGCATACGGCGAGATGACGACGAGCGGCACCCGGAAGCTCAGCTCGTACGAGTTGTAGAGCGGAGGCGCCACGTGATCGTACCACCCGCCCCAATCGTCCCACGTCACGACGATCGCGGTCGAGCTCCAAAGCGGGCTCTCGCCGATCGCATTGACGACCGCGGCGACCCACGACGGACCCGAGCCGTTATTTGCCATGGCGTGATCCGACGCAAGCGCGGTCGGCGTGACCCAGGTGATATCGGCGAGCTTGCCGTTTGCGATGTCGGTCAGCACTTGCGACGACGGCGCGACAACGTCGTTCGCGAACTCGGGATTCTTACGGATCGCGAGCACCGCGTCGGGCGCGTTCCAGATTCCCGGTCCGCTCATCGCCTGATAGTATCGCCACGTGACGCTCTGGCGGTCGGCGAGCTGCATGAGCGAGATGCGGTTGAAGCACGGATAGGCCTTTTCGCTCTCGATCCCTGCGGTGTTGATCAGCGGGTCGAGCGTATCGGCCGGCGAGTCGCAGCCGCCGACCCCGCCGCCGTTGGGGTGATCGGGATTCTCGGCGGCGCGCAGGGTCGACGAGTTCGAGACCGTCGACGTGCCGCTGACGATATATTGGTGCGCCGGGAAACTCGGCCCTTGATTGGTCTGAAACATCTCGTCGCCGAACGTATACTGCTCCGCCATGGTGAAATACGGCTGGACTTCCGACTGCGGCACGTAACCGTACGCCCGCACCGACGCCGGAGCGCAGACCGTACCGCCTTGGCAGGTCGAGTTCTCGCCGTTAAAACCGTCGAGCTTTCCATTTGCGTACTCTTGTTCGAATCCGGAGTGCGTGTGGTCGAGATCGTACGGTGCGGTGAGATTGACCGGCCGCAGCGGAACCTGCCGGCCCTTCGAGTTGAGACCAGTGCGCACGGTATCGGCACCCGGAAACCCGTTGAAGAGATCGTCGGTCGTCCGGTTCTCCTGAAAGATGATGACGACGTGCTGGATCTTCTGCGACGAGGACGCTGGAACGATCGTCGAGGCCGGCGTCGCGGTCACGGCGTTTTGCGCGCAGCCGCACATTCCCAACAGGGCGAGGAGCGCGCCCGCGCCGGATTTCATCTCAGGGGACGATACCGATTGCCACGGGTCCGTTCAGACCGTTCGTGATCGTCCGAAGCGGCTTGCTTCCCGTCGACGAGTATACCGACAGGGAGCTCGGGCACGAGTTGGCGACGTAGAGCGACCCCGACTTGCTCGTCGCCATCGCCGTCGGACAGGCGACGCCGTCGGTGATCGTGCGCACGAGCGCGAGCGTGGTCTCATCGTACACCGAGACCGAACTATTTTGATAGTTGAGAACGTAGAGCAGCTTCGACGACGTGGAGATTAGCGCGACCGGCTCGCGGACGCCTTTGCGGATCGTGTGTGGTGCGTTTTTGTGGAGCGGCTCGTAGACCGTCACCGTATTCGCGCCGTGGTTGGCGACGTACAAATTCTGCGCGTCGTCGAACGCGAGCGCGTCCGGGCGAAGAACGCCGGTGGAGTACGTCTTGAGCGGCGACATCTTACCCGGCGCGTACGACGTGACGGTGTTGTTTGCCCAGTTCGCGACGTAGACGTTGCCGTCACCGTCGAATGCAAGCGCTTCCGGCGAACGCACGTCTTTGCTAATCGTCTGCAGCAGCGTGCTCGAGCCGCGCGGATAAATCGTCACGGTCGTGCCGCCGCGGTTGGCGACGTACACCTTACCGGCGGGACCGAACGCAATCGCGTACGGGCCGAGCAATCCTTGCGTAATCGTGCGCGTGGGTGTGCTGCCGCCGGCCCCGTAGACCGCTACCGTGCTGGCACTGCTCCCGCTCGGGCTGCCGTAGTTGCCGACGAAGGCACGCCCCGATCCGTCGATGGCCAACACGTTGGGATACGCGACGCCGGCCGTGATTGTCCGAAGCTTGGACTTGCCGTCGGCGGAGAAGACCACGACGTCGTTGCCGTACCAATTCGCTACGTAGACGTTCCCCGCCGTCTGCCCGACGCCGTCGTGGGATGGCGCCGTTGCCGCGAACGGCGCGCCCGAAGGCAGTGCGCCGTTTCGTTCGGCAGAGCAAGCGGTAACGATCAACGCGGAACACGCGACGAGCAGCAATCTCTTCACGCCGCGTGCTTCGATTTTACGCAGGGTTGGCCTGCCGAACCGCTAAGCTGCTCGGCGTGGGCAGGCGGCATCGCACGCGCGGGCTTGCGCCGGTAGTCGTATCGGCGGCGCTGCTCGCATCGTGCGCCGGCGCGAAGATCGCGGTGCCCGCGGCACCCCTCAACGACGATGCGCACGACGTTCGCTTTGCAAGCGAGCAACGGTGGGGCGGCTCGGCCACGACTCGCTGGGAACCCGTCGTTGCCGCCGACCCCGGCTCGCGGTGGGTCTACCAGATGACGACCGAACAGCGTCCGGACTTCCTACTCTTTCGGGCCTCGAGCGACGGCGGACGAAGTTGGGGCGCGACGCGCCACATCTGCCGCCGCGGCACGCGCGTTCCATTTCAGTACGATCCGCAGTTGGCAGTCGGAGCGGGCGGCGTCGTCGACGCGGTCTGTTTGAACGGATTTTCGCCGGGCGTCGCATTTGCGCAATCGCGCGATCGCGGCCGCACCTGGAGCGACGCGGTTCGCCTCGACGGAATGCTTCGCTATAGCGATAAGCCGACACTCGTCGCCGCACCGTCGAGCAACGATCTCTACGTTTCGTTCAACGCGCGCTACGCGCTCTACGTTGCGGCGTCGCACGACGGCGGCGCGACTTGGGAAGCACCCGTGCGCGCCACGACGGCGCATCAGTGGTATTACTCGTACGGCGGTACGCTGGCGCCGGACGGTTCGGTGTGGTTTGCCGTGGATGGCGAAAGCGGGCGAGACCAGACCGGCGACGGGCACGTCGCGCTGGTAACGTCGGCCGATCGCGGTAAAACGTGGCGGACGATTCCGTTTACGGTCAGCCGCGAGGGTGCACCGTGTCATGGCCACGATTGCTACCCGGATTTCTTTACCGCGCAGGATACCGTCGCCGCCGACCGCCGCGGCGCGTACGTTTTCGCGTACGCGAAGAACGCGTCGCCGCAAGGGCCCAACGCGCTCTACGTCACGCATTCCGCCGACGGCGCGCGCTGGAGCAAGCCGTTTGCCGTCGCCGCTGCCGGCAACGCCACGAGCCCCGCCGTCGTCGCGGGGCCGGACGCCGGCGATTTTCGGCTCGTCTGGCAAGATAACCGCAACGGCGCGTACGCTTGGAACACATGGTTCGCGCGGACGCGAGACGGCGGAGCGACGTGGACGCAACCCGCGCGCCTCTCCGACGGCGGTGCCGACGCGCCGTACAAGCACGCCGCCGGGTACGACTTTCCGTTCGGCGATTATCTCGGGCTTACGGTCGACGGCGCGGGGACGGATTACGTGATCTGGGGCGAGGGTGCCGGCATCTATTATCCCGGCGGCACTTGGTGGACGCGGGACTAGGCCGCTACCACGTTCGCGGCGCTTCCGCGAGGAGACGGCCGAGCGTCTTCGTGAGCTCGGCGCGATCGGCGAGCTGCGTCCACGACGGAGTGATCGCGGGAATCTCGCTTTGACGCTCGCCCGCGACCATCGTTCCTAACAGACCGAGCGGCGTCGCCGGATAACCGGCGACCGTGCGAAAAAGCAAGTCGGCCCAGAATGCATTCGCCCACCCGAACTCCGGTCGCGTAAACTGCTGCGGATCGTTTGGGTTCAACGACTCGTGCATAAGGCCGTTGATCGTGTCGCTGCGATCGAGCATGTCGATGGCGTTTACAATCTCTTCTCGCTTCGTCGTGGTGAGGGCCGCTCCGATGATCCCAAGCGGCCAAACCCAGCCCTTCGGCGTGTGCGGGCTTCCCAGACCCGTGGCGTATCTGCCGCTGAAATAATACGGATCGTCGGACGAGAGCGTGAACCGCCGCGTGTCGAGATAGGTCGCATCGCTGGTCGAGCACCAGCCGTAGTACGGCAGCGTGGTGAGATTCGGGATGTTGGCGTCGTCCATGAAGTTCTCGTGACCGTAGCCGTCGGTTTCATAAACGTACATCCACTTATACTTGGGGTTGAACGTGCGGCCGTATCGCATCACCCCGGCCCGCACTTCGTTCGCGAGCGTGGTGGCTCGGCGCGCGAGCGCATCGTCGCCAAACGCTTCGGTCGCAAACATCGCGAGCAGCCGCATCGCCACGACCGCCATAGCATTCTGCGGAATGTTGTAGCGGTAGGTCACCGGGTCGTCGGAGGGGCGAAACGCGCTCCAAATCAGGCCGGTGTTCGGATTGTATTGCTCGTGGGTCGGCACGGGGTCGGGCCACGTATAGCGGCTGCACGCGGCATGATGCTGCTCGCACTCCAGCGTCGTCACGATGGTCTGCATCGCACGGTGCAGGTTGGGCGTGAAGATCGTACGGTCGCGCGTATTCGAGTAGTAGACGAAGACCAGTAAGACCGGCCACGAGAGCGAGTCGATCTCCCACTTGCGCTCCCACACGTGGTAGTCCGCGCTAAACGCTTCGGCGTACGGATCGGTGAGGATGTTCTTGGCGTCACGCTCGATCACGCCCCAAAATGCCGGATGCAGCGCCGAATACGTCTTTACGAAACGAACGTACGGGATCGTCTGAGCGGCAGAGTCGCGCAGCCACATCGCCGGAATGTCGCCGGTCTGGACGTACGTGGTGCCGTCCGTCTCCTTGAAGAAGTCGGCGAAGAGCTCGTGAAAGAGCGTCTCGGTTTGAATCGGCCGCGTGCCCGAAGAAAGGGGAACGTTCAGCGTCTGAGCCGGAGCTGGGGCTCCCGTGACCGCGACGAACGCGGCGACGCACGCCAACGCGCGCAAACTCTTCACTGCACCGCGCCGCTAACTCAGTAACGCAGGAGCGGTGTGCAGCGCGCCGACGCCGTTGCGCCAGACCGCGTACTGCAGCGACTGTTTCGAGTTCATCGACGCCGCGCCGATCTCGCCCGCCGGATTGATCGCGATGACGCAATACAGATCGTCGTGCAAGTTCGGAGCGGTTCTTGCCATGAACCGCATCGCATCGTCGCAGGCCTGCTGCGGATGCGCGCCGCGGCCCATCGCCTGCACGATGAACATCGACGTGCAGTAGTTGACCATCACGTCGCCGTTACCGGTCGCGGGCGCCGCGCCGGCCGCATCGTCGGCGTAGTACCCGCACCGGCCGCATCGTCGGCGTAGTACCCGCACCCCACGATCGGCGAATCGGCGACGCGCCCCGGGATCTTCCACGCGAGGCCGCTGGTCGAACACCCGGCCGCAACGTGACCCTTGCCGTCGGCGCCGACCATCCCGACGGTGTCGTGATGGTCGCGATCTATCCAGAACGTGTCGTGGTTCGGCGCGTTCTTCCACTTCAGCCACTCTTCGAGACTGTGCGGCGTCAGCAGCTGCATCGGCTCGAATCCCATCGCGAGCGCGAACTGCAGCGCGCCCTCGCCGGCCATCGTGGTGTGACGCGTCTTCTCCATCACGAGGCGCGCGACCGATATTGGGTTCTTGATTTTGTGCAAGTTGCAGACCGAGCCCGCCCGATGGGTCGTGCCGCTCATAATGCCTGCATCGAGCTCTACCTCGCCTTGCGCGTTCGGAAGGCCGCCGTATCCGACCGTATCGACGTTCGGATCGTCCTCGACGACGTTGATGCCTTTCTCGATCGCATCGAGCAGCGACCCGCCGCCCGCGACGATACCGACCGCACGACGGTTCGCCTCGATGCCCCACTCCCAGGTCGTCAGGAAAATCGCGCTGCCGTCGCCGGTCTGCGCCGATGCCGGTCCGGCGGCGGCGAGCGCGGCCGTCGCGGCACCGGTGCTAATCAAAAAGCCGCGTCGATCGAGCGGTTCCATGGCGCGCAATTTCCTTCTAATGCAAGACCCATCCTAGCCGGGCCGCAGCGAAAGCCGCGCGAGATCGAAGACAGCGTCGCGATGAAAGCCGAGTTTGGCATAAAAGCGCTCGAGATGCGGCTCGCGGTTGGGCAGCTCCACCATCACGCTGGAGGCGTCGGTCTCCTTCGCATAGGCGGCGACGCGCTCGACCAAGCGCTGCCCGATGCCGCGCTTGCGGCTCGACTCCTTGACGTAGAGATCGCTCAAGAACCAGATGCGCGCGCAGTACCAGGACGACCACAGCGGATAGAGTTGGATGAAACCGTCCAGCTCGTCGCCGGTGTGCGCGACGAAGACGACCGATTCGTCGCCGCCCAAGCGTGCGGCCAAGAAGCGCCGCGATTTATCCGGCTCGGCACGCCCGGCGAAGAACCGGCGATACGCGTCGAACAGCGGCACGAGCCCGTCGAGATCGCCCGCGCCGGCGCGCCGGATCGAGGCCGCGCTCGCCATCGTACTAGAGTTTGACCTGCAGCGAAAAGTAGAGATTGAGCGCCAGCGGATAGTTGCTCGAGAACGGGTCGCCGTATGACGGTGCAAACGATTGCGCGAAGTACGGATTCTCCGCTACGCCGTTCGCGGCGGCGTCTTGCGGGCTCGTGCCGTTGTAGAAGTGCCCGCCATTGTAGAACGTATTCGACGTGTACCCGCAGATGACGGAGTTGGGCGGGTAGGCCCGCGACCACGGCTCGCTCGATCCGCCGAAACACTGGTTCACGAGATTCGTCACGATCGCTCGTCCCGAGATGCGCGGCGTAAAGTCGTACGACATCTGCAGACCGAGATTGAAATCCCACGGCTGCCGGAACTGACCGAACGTATCGAACGCGCCGGTTTGCGGATTCGGAATGTAGAGTTCACCGGGGCTCGTCCCGTCGCTGGTAAGGGCGTGTCCGCACGAGGTATAGTCGGCCATCAGCGGATTCGATGTGGGGATCGAGAGGCTGCCTTGATTCGCCGAACAGCTGCGCGGGTCGAGGCCTTGAACGTCGGCCGGCGTCCCGTACGTCGTTCCCTCGAGAAGTTCGAATGCGGGCGTCACCGCAAACTTCCCGCGGCGGTAGTTAAGCACGACTGCGAACGTGTTGGGCGAGACGTACGGAAAGTCGAGTCCCGGCGCGTACCAAGCGTTGGGATCGAGCGTCGGCTGCGGCGTCATCGCATAGTAGGGGTTGAAGATCGCATTCGACGGACACGCCGGATTCGGCGTACCCTTGTCGTTCGGCTTATAGCAGGGGGCGCCGCCGCCGGCCTTGGTGAGCGCGTTGAACTCTTCGATATCCTGGTTGTACTGGTCGATCGGGCCGATCGTGCTATTGAGATAGTCGCTCCATTTTTCGGCCGCGTTCGTATACGTGTACGAAAACGTTCCCGCGAGGCCGTTCTTGCTGAAGTCGCCCTTGGTCAGCAGCAGCTCGATCCCGTCGACGCGCAGGGTCCCGGCGTTAAACGACGGCGAGACGTCGAGGCTGGGGAGATTCGGCGTCTCGTAGAGCTGATCGGTCGCGTACCGGTAATACGGCGTCACCTTCATCGCGACGTCGGTTCCCTTAAAATGGTGCTCGTATGAAAAATCGTAGTTGTTCGAATACTGCGGCTGCGCCTCGTGGAACGGCGAGCTGTAGCCGAAGGGAATGAATCCCAGAAGGGTCGAGGCTAAGTTCGGCTGCAGCGTGTTGTATTGAATCTCGTAATTCTGCGGCTGCTGCGCGTAGCGCCCGGCCGAAGCGCGTAAGACCGTATCGGGGTTCACCGTGTAGGTGGCCGATACGCGCGGCAGCGCGTAGCCGATCGAGTACGACGATGGGTAATCGTTGGTCAGCAGAATGCCGTCGGTTCCGTTGGGATGCACGGTTTGCACGGGAGTTCCGGTCGATCGATCGATCGGGCACTTGAACGAGACGTACGGCGTATACACGTAGATGCTCTGCGGCGGCTGCGGCACGAAGATCGGCTGCCGCGTCACCGGGTTCACGCAGAACTCGCGCTGCGCCGCCGCGAACCAGAAGTTCGTCGCCGGGTTGTCGGTATCGGCGAGATCGTACGCGTCGTTTTCGAACCGGACGGCGGCGTTCACGTTCCAGGCATCGCCGGGGCGCCACTGGTCGCCGAGCGACGCGTTCGTGAGCTTGGGGACGACGGCGTTGATGAAGCCCTGGTTGCCCGTATACGTCAGCAGCATGCTGGCGCCGGCGGCGCAGGCCGGCGCATTCGACGGCAGTTCGCCGTCGGCACACGGATTCTGGCTGCCGAAGCTGCCGTAGGGCGCGTCGAACTGGCCTTGGGAGACGTCCTTATTGCACGGCGCCGGATCGCCGACGTGATACCTGGCGCTGTTATACGTCGCGAAGCATTCCGAACCGTCGGTAAAGTTGCTTACCTGCTGGCTCGGCGTGTTGTAATAATTCTGGTTGTAGTAGCGCAGCGTGTTCGACGTGATGTACGATACCATGCCCTCGAGCAGATGGTCGCCCGAGATCTGGTCGGCGAGCTGCACCTCCAGGCCGCCGGTATGCGAGTCGACTTCGTACTGGTAGTTGGTGACGCCAAGCGTCACATTGTTCCCCCAGCCGTTTGGGCTCGCACGGTTGGTGTTGGAGTAGAACGTGTAGCCGAAGATTCGGGCGTAGGCCGTCGAGCCGACGTTCTTCTGGTACTGCAGCTTGACGATGCTCGCCGTATCCCAGCGCCCGTCCCGAACGTCGGCCGGCACCAGCGAATACATCTGATAGGCCGGATGGTACGGATCGGTCGGACAGGCGTTCGGCACGCCCGTCACGTTCGCGCAGCGGTCGGTCGGCGAACCCGGATAATAATACGCGATCTTGGGCGTTGAGGCCGCGTCCAGCCAGCCGGTACCGCTCGGAAACGTATAATAGTCGGGCCATTGATTCACGTTGCCCGTATAAATGCTGGGCTTGTACGTACCGAGCAGTCCGTTATCGTTGATCCCCATGCCCAGCGGGCCGGCATCATCGAGGCTGGAGTAATACTGCGTATAGTTTGCCGACGACATGAAGAGCAGTTGGACGTCGTCGCGCCCGGCATCGCGGAGGTGCGGAATGCCGACGTGAAAGTTCGTCACCACGTCACGGCTATCGAAGGCGGACGGCTGTCCGTAGTTCGACGGATAGGAGCCGAAGCAGCCGGGATCGTTCGTGACGACGGCGGGATTGCTGTAGGTCGTGTTATTGCGGCAATCGGGATAGACCGCCGGCCAAAACGCGAGGTTGGTCGTGACGTACGATGGCCAATAGCCGTACGGAATCGTGTCGATGAGGCTCGCGCCGTCGAACTGATCGAAGTAGCGCAGATCCTGATTCGTGCCGCTCATGCCGACGTAGTACGAGAACATGCGGTCCGGCGTCGAACCGCCGGCCTCGACGCGCGCGTCGTGATAAAAGGTGGGCGTGCCGATCGCCAGGCCGCCGGTCGCGTAGCCGGGATAGGTGCCGGTCTTGATGACTTGATTGATGAAACCCGCGAGACCCGTGGCGTTCGCATCGGCTTCCCCGCCGCCGGTATAAATTTCCAGCTCCTGCTGACCGAGCGTGGTCTCCGAGTTGCCCGGATAATTATCGAACGACCGGTTGATCGGCACGCCGTCGTACTCGTAACCGATCTGATCGTAGTAGCCGCCGCGGATGTAGACCGTCTGGTTCACGCCTACCTGATTGGGCGGAACGTACGCGCCGGGCATCGCGGCGATTGCCGAATAGGCGTTGTTGAGCCCGCCGCCGCCGCCGAGCGTTGCCGCCGCGCTCGTGAGTCCCGGATTTACCGAATAGACGTCGGTTCCGACGCCGGCCTTGACCGGACTCAACGCCGAGCGCGAGGTGACGTGCGCGATTTGTTTGAGGCTGGGCTGCAAGCCGACCGGAATGGATTGGCTTTGCCCTGCGAAGACGGCGATGCCCGAGATCGAGACCGCATCGAATCCGGCGTGCGTCGCCGAAATCGTATACGTATCGGGCGCCAGCGAAAGGAACGTGAAGCGTCCCGACGCGTCGGTCGTCACGTGTGCGATCTGCGATGGGCTCGTCGCGGTCACCTCGGCGGCGGCAATCGGCGCCTTCGTCGCGACGTTGAGCACGGTGCCGGTGATCGCGCCCGTCGTCGCGGCGCTCGCCGTTTCGACCCGCGACGCAAAGGTTGCCAAGGCAAGCAACGCCCACACCCATCGCAGGTTTCTCTTCATGCTCTCTCCGTTGCAGCAGCTCCGTCGAAAGAGGCACTTAGCGGCTTGGAACGGTATGCTCCTTCAACTCGTTCGTTCTCGGGGAGGTAAGTGATGAAGAACTCTTTGGCGAGCACAGCACTCAGTTTGGCGTCGGCGCTTTCGCTGTTTGCACTCTCGGCGTGTGGCGGAGCCTCGAATGGCGTTCCCAGCGGCGCGTCGGCGCTGCAGAACGCCGCAAGCGTGTCGCACTCCACCGGCACGGTCAATCTCGGCGGCGAATATGCCGGTCCGTTCGACGACAATGCCTACGGAAAAGGAAAGGGCTCGGCGTTCTACGCCCAGCAAGGCGACAGCACGGGCGGCGTGCTCTCGATCAACTACGGCTCGACGACGGTCACGGCATCGGTGTCGCAAGTCGTCAACGGCAGCACGGTTACCGGCACAACGGTCGGCGGCTCGGGCAGTCTCTACTGCAGCTTTTCAACGACGGCTGTTTGGAATGCGAAGAAGCACACGCTGAAGGGATCGTACCTGGCCGTCTACGGCTGCAGCGGCGAGCAAGGCACGTTTACGCTCAAACAGCAGTGCTACTTTAAAGGGCAAGGCAGCGAGGACATCCGCCCTGACGGCGGCGGCCATCCCTGTTAAGTCACTTCGGCTAGATTGAAAGCGCGTGGGTGACGGCCTGGTCGTCACTCCACGCCGCTCCTTGCGCGAAAAGAGCGGCGAGCGCGCCATCTTCGAATCGCTCGGCGAGGCTCGCGCGCAGGTCGCGCACCAACGCGGCGTCGATCGGTTCGAGTTCCCACGCCAGCTCTTCGAATCGCCGTGACGCGTACCCGAGGAGGCGGGCCGCCTTGGGCGCATCGGTTTCGCTCGCAACGACCGCGAGATGCGCGACCGTGAGCGACGCGCCAACCCAATGTCCCGCCTTGGCGGCCGCCGCGAGACCCTTGCGCGCAAACGGCTCGGCGCGCGCACGCTCGCCCATCGCGAGATAGCAGCCCGCAATATCGACGCTGTGAAACATCACGGCGCCGTCGCCGGTGTCTAACCGCGCGGCTTCGAGCAGCTGCGCCACGGCCTGCGCGTAGTTCCCCGCCGCCTCTTCCCACTGCCCCCACCACGTGCGCACGCGCGCGGTTTCGTCGTCGCGCCCGAGCGACGAAAAAAGCGCGACGCTCTCCGCATACGACGCGCGCACGCGATCCGGACCGTCGTCGGTGAACGCGCCGGCGCAGCGGCGCAGCACGTCGGCCAGCAAACGCGCGTCGCGGCCGGCGCGAACGATCGCCAGCGCCTCTTCGGCGGCGACCTTTGCCTGACCGTAGCGCGCTTGCCAGGCATGGCGAGAGGCGACTTGCGAGAGCGCCCGCGCCAGCCCGCGGCGATCCTCGGTGTTGCGATAGAATGTCGCCGCTATCTCGGCTTCCCGCAGGCACGCCGCATCCTGCGCGAGGGTGCTATAGAGCATCGACATGCCGTAGTGCAGCCGGGCGCGCACATCGTCGGGCATCGCGGCGCCGCAATCCTCGGCGGCCGCGCACCACGCGAGACCTTCGCTTGGAAGCGCGAGACGCAGAAACGCGATCGTTGCATGTCCGGCCAGCCGCGCCCCGAGTTCGGGGTCGTTGCCTTCGCCGGCGCTCCAGCGCAGCGCTGCGCGCATGTTTGCGAGATCTCGATCGACCCGCTCGAGCCAATCCGCAGCCGGCCCGTCGTCCCACTCGGCGTACCATGCGGCGGCGAGCGCGAGCAGGGCTTCGGCATGCCGTCGCTGCGCCGGCTCGACTTCACCCGCCTCGCCGAGCTTCTCCCATGCATACTCGCGAATAGGCTCGAGGATGCGATAGCGCTCTTCCCGCTCGCCGGCATCCGCGATGACGAGCGATTTATCGACGAGCGACGTCAGCGCTTCCAGGACCGGCCATTCGTCGTCCCCCTCACCGCACACGCGCGTCGCGGCGCCGAGTGTGAATCCGCGCAAGAAGACCGATGCATGCCGCAGCACGCGCTGCTCGCGCTCATCGAGCAAATCGTAACTCCAGCCGACGAGCGCACGCATCGTCTGCTGGCGCGGACGCCGGTCGCGGCCGCCGTGGAGCAGCCGCAGTTCGAGATGCGATGCGAGCGACTCGATCGACATGCTGCGGACGCGCGCGGCGGCGAGCTCGATCCCGAGCGCGATGCCGTCGAGCCGGCGGCAGATCGTCTCCACCGCGGATCGCTTTGCGTCGAGCGAGAACGCTGGATTCGCGGCCCGCGCGCGATCGGCGAACAGCGCGACTGACGACGCATCGTCGAGCGTCGAAAGCCGGTAGACGCGCTCGGCGGAAATGTCGAGCGGCGACCGGCTCGTCGCCAGCACGGTGACGTGCGGGCAGCGCGCCACGATCTGCGCGACGATTGCCGCGACGGCGGAAACGAGATGCTCGCTGTTATCGAGCACGAGGAGCAGCTCGCGCTTGTCGAGGTGCGCCAGCAGATCGTCGAGCGGATCGCGATCCGACGTCGCCTCGCCGCCGACCGACGAGAGGATCGTTCCGGCAATCAGCGCCGGATCGCCGACCGCCGAAAGATCGGCCAGCCACGCACCGTCGCGTACGTCGTTGAGGCGATTGGCGGCGACCTCGAGCGCCAGACGCGTCTTCCCGATGCCGCCGGCGCCCGCAAGCGTCAGCAGCGGCCCCTCGTCGAGCAGCGCCTCGACGCGCGCGATGTCGTCGTAGCGGCCGACGAAACTCGTCGTCTGCCGCGGCAGATTATTCGGCGGAGTCTGCAGCGCGCGCAGCGCCTTGAACTCGGCGCGCAAGCCCTCGCCGACCGGCTGATACACGCGTTCGGGTGCGTTGACGTCTTTGAGCGGGACGGTGCCGAGATGCCGCAGCGTGATTCCCGGCGGCAGAAGCGGCAGCACGCGATCGGCGGCGTCGCCGGAGAGCAGCACCTGTCCGCCGTGGCCTGCCGAGAGCAATCGCGCCGTACGGTTCAGCGTCGCGCCGAAATAGTCGCCGTCGCGCGCCTCCGCTTCGCCGGAGTGCAGCGCCATGCGTACGGAGAGTCCGTCGACTGCGCCGAAATCTTCACGCCCCAGGCGCCGCTGCGCCTCGATGGCCGCCCCGAGCGCGTCGCTTGCCGTTGGAAAGACCGCGAAAAAGGCGTCGCCCATCGTCTTGAACACGTGCCCGCGCCGCGCGTCGATGGCCGAGCGAAGGATCGTGTCGTGACGGTGCAGCGCCTCGCGCATCGCTTCGCCGTACCGTTCCCAGCGGCGCGTGCTTCCTTCGATATCCGAAAAGAGAAATGCCACGGCGCCGGACTGCACGAGGTGCAGTTCGCGACGGGCTCCGCCGCACCCTGACGCGAGGCTGCGGCGGCTATATCCGGTGGTACGTTAGTTGCGGCGGCGTCTGTGGTCGAGGACGCTGAGCGAAGCGACCGGCTTCGAGAGCGTCGCCACGAGCTCGGCGCGAGTCTTCACGTTGAACGTTTGGAAGAGTTGCGCCAATTGATTGCGCACGGTGTTTGGGCTTCGCCCAAGCGCCGTGGCGATCTCGGAGTTGCGCCGTCCGGCGCGAACGAGCTCGAGAACCTGCCGTTTCGCGGGAGGGATGCGATCGAGACGCAGCACCGATGTGCTAGTTGCCTCGGTCACGCGTCGCGCGATCCAGCTGTGCGGCCACGGATCGATCTTGCGGGAGGCGCGCTGGACCCAGCGGCGGTCGCCCGTCGCTTCGTAGAGCGCCAACGCGCAGAGTGAGGCGCGCCACGCGTAGTTAAAATCTTCGAAGATGGACCAGGCTTCGGTGAGCGCCGACGTGGCTTCGTCGGAGTCGCCGAGCCGCAGCCACGCCACGCCCTGCGAGTAGGCTTCGAAGCCTTTGACGCGAGGGTCGGTGCCGTAGGAGAGAATCGGGATGACCGAACCGCGCAGGCTTCGGAACCGAGCCAGGTACTGCTCCGCGACGGCCGGGTCGTCGTGAGCAAACAGCTGGGCCAGCACGAGGAGCGCCGAGCGCTCTTCGCCGCTCACGTCACTCCACGAGATCCGCTGCGCAACTTCGTGGGCCTCTTGGAGTTGTTCGGTGGCGAAGGCGACCTCGCCGGTGTTCTTGGCCAGCAGCGCCCGGTCCAGGAAGCAGAGAACGCTCCAATGCTCCGACGGGGCCAGCCGCGCCGCCTTACGGAATCCGGCGAACGCGGCCAATTCGTTGCCGTCCAGCTCGTCGATAGCCGCCAGGAATCGGGTGACCTGGAACCGCTCTAACTGAAGGCCGCTCGTCCAAGGCAGCACGTCAAAAATGCTGCGCACACGATCGGCGATCTCGCGGAGCGGAAGCTCGCGGCAGAGCAGCGTCAACGTCAGAAGCGCGTTGGCTCGGAAGTACTCATCGGCGACGACGGCGTTGTCGAGCTCGTCGAGAGCCTTCTGGAGCTCGTCGACCTGGCGCAGAATTTCGCCGCGGCGCAAGGCGACCCAGGAGAGGAGTATCCTGGCGCGTGCACGGTTATTGGGTTCGGATGACTCAAGTTCGAGCCGAGCCACCGCTTCCGCAACGGCATAATCCTGGCGCATCCACGCGATCAGCCCCTTGTGGTGCAGAGCATCATAGTGCCAAGCGCCGCCAGGGGGCAAATCGTTGAGAGCGCGCTCGATCAGGCGATTTCCGCCGACGTAGTCGCGCGTAAAGCCCAGGGCCGCGCCCAAAAGCACGTCCCGCTCGGCGCGAATCGCCGGGTCCTTCGGCACTTCCGAGAGCGCCCCGATGATCTCGACGTAGCGATGCTCGCGCAAAGCCAGGCGAGCGCCCGCTAAGACGGCATCATAACCCTCGCCTGCGGCCACGAGCTCACGGCACCGGACAAAGTCCGCCGCCGTAAACGCTCTCTCAAATTCCTCGGCTGCGAAGCCGGGGCGCCGTACTATAGCGCTTATCAAATTTCGTCCCTTTTACTAGATTACAAGCATGATAAGGGCCGGCGACGGTAAACCGTCGCGGAAAATGCGTTGCCTTATCTTACCACATTTCCCTCAATGGTTCCCTTCCCTAGCCGCTCTTCTTAACCGGACCCCCGCCTACCGAGTCCAAATGGTGCATCCCCGAGGTATGCGTCTTAACCGGACCGCCGCCGACCGAATCCATGTGGTGGATCGAGCCGGGGCCCTTGACGACCGGGCCGCCGCCGACCGAATCCATGTGGTGGATCGAGCCGGGGCCTTTAACGACCGGGCCGCCGCCGACCGAATCCATGTGGTGGATCGAGCCGGGACCTTGCACGACCGGACCGCCGCCGACCGAATCCATGTGGTGGATCGAGCCGGGGCCTTTAACGACCGGGCCGCCGCCGACCGAATCCATGTG
>Ga0302325_10001121_pt1 | contig 69592 bp, 67 predicted proteins | sample Palsa_T0_2_FD_201948 | JGI IMG/M metagenome (GOLD analysis project Ga0302325, IMG submission 201948) | Peat permafrost microbial communities from Stordalen Mire near Abisko, Sweden - Palsa_T0_2 | ecosystem: Environmental > Terrestrial > Soil > Palsa > Peat permafrost | place: Sweden: Abisko...
CTCGCGGATCTTCTGACCGTGCAGCTCGGTGTCATGGGTGGCGGTGCGGGCGAAGTGGGCGAAGGCGGGAAACATGCGAAGCGACTCCTCGACCGCGCCCGGCACGAGCGAAGGGTCATCGAGCACCATGCGCCTCTGATCGGGATTCTCCATCAGCGCCCGCATGCCCGAGCAGTAGGTCGCCTTGGTGCTGTCGTTGCCGGCGGCCATCAGCAGAAGGAAGCCCATCACGATCTCGTGGTCCTCGAGGCGCTCGCCGTCGACTTCGGCGTGCACGAGCACGCTCGTCAGATCGTCGGTGGGGGTCTCGCGCCGCTCGGCTATCAGCTCGGCGCAGCGCTCGAACAGCTGCGGCACGAGGCGCTCCATCACGACCTGGGTGCCCTCGGGCGTCGCGTCGGGGTCCCCCGCCCCCACGATCGCGTTCATCAGGTTCGCCCACATCTCGTCATCCTCCGCGGGCAGGCCCATGAAGCTGCCGATCACCCGCGCCACCACGGGCTGGGCGACGTCGCTGACCAGGTCGCAGCTGTCACGGCCCTCCAGCCTGTCGAGCACGTCGACCGTGATCGCGCGGATCGCGTCCTCGTGCTCGGCGATCCGCTTGGGCGTGAAGCCCCGCTGGAACAGCGCCTTCAAGCGATCGTGCTTGGGCGGGTCCATGCCGATGAACATCGACTGCTGCAGCTCCAGCGACAGGCCCGCGTTCTTGGTGCCCACGAAGCCGCCCAGTTCTGAGGAGAAGGTCTGCCAGTCGCGGCTCACCTCATGCACGTCCTCAGCCGTCGTCACCGACCAGAAACCGTCCTCGTCGGGGTACTCGGTGATGCCGTCCGACCAATGCACCGGGCACTCCGAGCGCAGCTGGCGGAACAGCTCGAGCGGCGGACCCTCGAGGAAGTTCTCGCGATCGCCGACGCGCAGCTCCTGAAGCGGCGTCTGATTCTGGCTCCCGGGGCTGGTGGTGCTCATGAAACGGCCTCCTTCCGCTCGCGGCTGTCGCGCACAGCGCTGTCCATCGGAGCGTACTGCACGGGCGAACGGCCGCCGCAGGCCCGTGGCGCACCGCCCCGGCGAAGTCGGCGCTTCCTGGCGCTAGATTGATATCGATGGCCAAGACATGGATCCTCGATACGGAGACCAAGGGAACCGGCGCGCACGTCGTGCCGCTGGAGAAGGCGCTCCAGAAGCCGTCGTCGCGAGAGGACCTGTCACTTGTCACGCTGGAAGGACCACCCCGTCCGGCCGAGCCGGCCGAGCCGCTCGCGCCCCTGAGCTTCAAGATCGTCGATGTCAGAAGCTCGCAGGTGGTGGCCGAGGGCATCGGCGCACACGCGGCCGTTGAACTGCTGGAGGACGTGGGCAGCGTGGTCGACATTCGCATCTACGTATGGGCGCGGCTGGCCAAGCGCTGGCGCCTGTTGACGCTCGATGAGCAGAAGGCGCTGTGGGCGTTTCGCGGCCGCCACACACCGGGCGTCGCCTCCGCGAACGCTCGCTAGCCTCAGCTCGCGGCCACCGCGCGCGCCGGCCCGACGATCACTCGCTGCAGCCGGCGCAACGCATCCAGGTGATCCCCCGTCCAGATCATGCGAACCGCGGTTGCGCTCGCGTTGCCGTCCTCGCCACGCAGGTCGTGACGCACCGCCTCCACCAGGCGCCCGTCGGCGACCTTGTCGTGAGGAAGGGGCCTGCTCGGCTCGCGCCGGTTCAGCAGGCTGTCGGCGAGATCGTCATACCAACTCTCCACGCGCTCACTCGATTTCAACAGCTGCTCGCGGACCGCGGTGCGGTCGCCACCGGAGCCGTGCTCGGCCTGCCATAGATCCAGGATCGCGTCGGCGGCGAGGCGAAGCCCTCCGACACCGCTGAGCAGGCTGGTCACCTCCGCCAGGGCGATCGGCTTTGAGCCGCGCTCGGCCAGATAGCTGCGGAAGGTGTCGTCCAATCTGCTGGCCGCCGCCGCGGCGCGGGCGCCATCGTCGACCGGCGACACCGCAGAGGTGGCGCCGTCATCGCAGCGCAGCATCCCGAAGTCCACGGCGCTCGTCACGTAGGCGGCGCTGTAGGTGTATGCGTCGGCCAGCGCCCGGCGCAGCGCGGCGCCCGCGCCGCGCGGCCAGAAAAGCAGCCCCACGATCAGGCTGACCGAGGACCCCAGGGCGATGTCCTCCACGCGCAGCAGCCCGACTCGCCAGCCGGCCGGCTGGATGATGTTGAACAGGAACACCAGGGTCAGCGTGAACCCGGCCTGACCCGCGGCGAACGAGATCGCTGCCGGAGCGATCCCCGCCAGCAGTACCGCGAACGGCAGAAGGAACCACAGGAGCGTGGCGTTCGTGCCGATGGCGGCGAGCAGCGCCGCGCCCACGAGGAAGCCCACGACCGTCCCGGACAACCCGCGCAGCGCGTTCTGGCCCGTGTTCAGCGCGTTCGAGCGCAGAACCGACAGTGTGCCCAGCACGACCCAGAAGGAGTGCTGTACGCCGGTCCGGTTGGCCACGAACACGGCCAGTCCCAATCCGGCGGCGCCGCGCACACTGTTGTGCAGCCACACCGAGTGGCGGTCGAGGTGGGCGCTCGCGCGTGCCTGCGCAGCGCTGAACGTCCCGGCCAGGCCCTCGGGCTGGCGGCCGAGAACCCGCTGCACCCAGCTGCGTCGCTCGGCTGCCGCGGTCAGGTCGATGTTGTGGGCGATGCTCGAGACCGCGAAGCCGAGCTCCTGCGCGCGGAAGCTCGGATCGAGGGACGTGATGAACTCGCTGGCCTGCCCGCTCATGTCCGAGTCCGATCCGGGCGAAAGCCGCCGGACGGGAAGATCGGCTGTCGCGCTCTGCTCCATCCGGGTGAGGCGCTCGCCCAGCTCGGCCATCGCCGTATGCAGCTCGGCGCAGTCCCCGCCCGTCCGCTCGAGCAGACCGGCTCCGCGTTCGAGCACCGCGGCGGCGGCCACCTTGACCGCACAGGCCGAGCGGCTCACCGGAGCGCCCTGCGCGGCCAGGGCGGACTGGGCGACGATCGCGCCGAGGAAGCCGAGCTCATCGACCAGGCGCACCACGGTCCTCGCGGACGTGCTCAGGCCGGTCGGCCTGTAGGGCGTCGCGAGAAAGGAGCGGTGGAGTGCAGCGAGGGCGTCGTCGGCCTGCACGACCGCGTTCTCGTAATCGCGCGCAGAGGACGCCTGTCCGTCGCTCGTCAAATACGCGACCTCCGAGCGCAGCCTGCTCGCAAGCGCCCTGCATGCGCTCACGGCCGCCGCGCGCAGCGGGCCGCGCGCCGGCGCGGGCCACAGCAGCCCGACGGCAATCAGCGAGGCGGCACCGGCCAACCCCCAGCCGGCCGCGCGATCGGGCACCGATGAGACCGGGCCGGCAAGCGTCACCGACAGGATGAAGGCCAACAGCAGCGAGGTCGTCGCCCCCGCCAGCACGGAGCTCACGACCCCGGCGAAGATCACGGCGAAGCCGATCAGCACCATCGTCACCGTCGCGAGCCACACGCTCCTGGAAGCCAGAGTGCCGAGGCAGACCAGCACGCCTCCGGCGATCACGAGCGCGGCCTGGGCCTGCAGCCGCTCGCGCATCGGCCCGCCGAAGTCGACGAGCAGCAGCATCGCGAACGAGCCGAACGCCGCGAAGGTGGCGAGGGCCGGGTTGGCGAGTACCTCCTCCCCCAGCGCGAACATGGCCGGCATCACGATCGCCGTTCGTCCCGCCCGGCGCAGCGCCGCAAAGTCGCGATCATGCCGGGCGAGCCACTGCAGCGGGTGCACGATGTGCCGTCCCGGAGTCGATCGATGAAGCGCGCGACCAGCCACGCGATCTCAGGTTAATGGTCGGCGGGGTACAGTGGGCGAGTGCCTGCTCCCTGCGCGATCGACACGGGCGGGCCGGCGGCGAGCGCTCGGGCGCGACGGGGGAGGAGCCGGTGAGGGCGGCCGTCCTGCGTGACTACGGCATACCGCGAGCCGCTGATTTCGAGGAGCCCCGCGCCGGTGGGAATGAGGCCGTCGTGAAGGTCCTCGCGGCCGGCCTGAACCCGGTCGACGTGGCGATCTGCGCCGGGCGCTTCTACGCCGGGCGCCCGCCGCTGCCGGTGATCCCCGGGCGCGAGGGCGTCGGGGTCCTGGACGGAAGGCGCGTGTACTTCGACGCGCCCGTCGCGCCCTTCGGCTCGATGGCGGAGCGCGCGCTGATCAACCCGCTGTCGACTTATGAGATACCCGAGCAGCTCGAGGACGGGGCGGCCATCGCGCTGGGCATCTCGGGGATGACGGCCTGGCTCGCGCTCACCTGGCGGGCCGAGCTTGAGCCCGGCGAGCACGTGCTCGTGCTGGCGGCGAGCGGGGTGCTCGGGCAGATCGCCGTGCAGGCCGCCAGGCTGCTCGGCGCCGCCCGCGTGGTCGCCGCGGCGCGCTCGCCCGAGGGTCTCGAGCGCTGCCTCGAGCTGGGGGCCGACGCGGCCGTGCGGCTGGGCGAGCCCGAGGATCTGCCCGCCGCCCTGTCCGAGGCCGCGCAGGGCAGGATCGACGTGGTCGTCGATCCGCTGTTCGGCGAGCCGTTCCTCGCAGCTGTCGACGCTGCCAGCCCGGGCGCGCGGATCGTGCAGCTCGGAGCGGGCGCTGGCGCCGAGGCCACGCTGGCGTCGGCCTCCGTCCGCGGGAAGCTGCTCGTGATCATCGGCCACACCTACTTTCTCGCGCCGGCGGAGATCAAGCGCGAGGCCTACCGCCGGCTCACCGAGGCGGCCGCCGCCGCTGAGCTGCGCATCGAGAGCGAGTCGATGCCGCTCGAGCGGGTCGAGACGGCCTGGGAGCGCCTGGCTGCGGGCTCGCACCGAAAGATCGTGCTCGTACCGTGAAACCGCGTGCGCGCGTGCTCGCCGACGGAAGTGAGATGCCGCTGCTCGGGCTCGGGGTCTGGCAGGTGCCCAACGGGCCCGAATGCGTCGACGCCGTCCGCTGGGCGCTCGAGCTCGGATATCGGCACATCGACACCGCCCAGGCCTATGGAAACGAGGAGAGCGTCGGGCGGGCGCTGCGCGACAGCGGCGTCCCGCGCGAGGAGGTGTTCATCACCACCAAGTTCTTTCCCGCGCACACCGATCCGGCGGCCGAGGCTGAGCAGAGCCTGCGACGCCTGGGCGTCGAGCAGGTCGACCTGTACATCGTCCACTGGCCCCAGGGCGGTCCCGTGTGGGCGTGGGCGGGCATGGAACGGGCTCACGAGCTCGGCCACACCCGTTCGATCGGCGTCTCCAATTTCGACGCCGGCGAGCTGGAGCTCCTGATGGCCGCGGCGAACATCGCTCCCGCGGTCAACCAGGTGAAGTTCAGTCCGTTCGAGTACCGCCGGGAGCTGCTCGAGGCGTGCCGCCAGCGTGGCGTGGCGCTCGAGGCCTACAGCCCGCTGGGAACCGGCCGCCATCTGTTGAACGAGACCGTGAACCTCCTCGCGCAGCGTCAGGGGCGGACGCCCGCACAGGTGCTGCTGCGCTGGTGCCTTCAGCGCGAGCTGCCCGTCATTCCCAAGTCGACCCACCGCGAGCGGATCGAGGAGAACGCGCGGATCTTCGACTTCGTGCTGTCCGACGAGGACATGGCGGAGCTCGACGCGCTGGATCAGACCGGAGGCACCGACCGGGCCCTCGAGCGCAAGTGGTGGTGAGGCGCCCGCCGCCGCGGTCCTGAGCCGGGTCGGTCGGTCGGCCGGGTCGGTCGGGCCGGGTCGGTCACCGGGTCGGTCGAGCGGCCTTCAGTACAGGGCCGCGGCCAGCCGGCTGCGCGCATCGCGAGCGAGCGGATGCTCCGGCCCGAGCGCGTCGAGCTCGCCGACGATCACGCGCCGGATGTCGTCGCGCGTGCCGTCGGCCGATCCCAGCGCCGCGAGCAGCTGATCGAGCGCGTGCTCGAGCTCACCCCGGTCGAGCGCCGCGAAGGCATCTGACAGCCCACCGTCCTTCGCCAAGCGCAGACGGGCGGCGAGGCCGTCGGCCTGGAAGCTCCCGCTGACCGGCTCGAGGACCGCGAGCGCCTCCTCGCTCTCGCCCCTGGCGATCAGCATCCGCGCGAGGGGAATGGCGGCATCGGCCCGGCCCGGCTCCAGCTCGAGGGCTCGGCGCAGGTCCTGCTCGGCGCCACTCGACACGAGCTCATCGGCCTGCGAGGGCAGCAGCTCCTCGAAGAATCGCTCGACCGCCTCCCGTCCCTGCGCCCCGACGAACTCGTTCACAAGCCGCCGGTCGCTGAACGCCTTCACGGCCGGAATGCCGCGAATCTGAAAGGCCGCGGCCAGGTTGGGGTTGGCATCGGTGTCCAGCTTGGCGAGCACCACCTTGCCCTCGCGCTCGGCAGCGGCCCGCTCGAGCAGCGGGCCGAGCTGCTTGCAGGGACCGCACCAGTCCGCCCAGAAGTCCACCACCACCGGAAGCGCCGTCGAGCGCTCGATCACCTCGGCCTCGAAGTCGGCTTCGCTCACGTCGATCACGGTCATTGGCACAGGGTAGGACGGCGAGCCGAAGAGCCCGCGTCCTGAGCCTCATCTCAGCGAACGCGAACAGGCGTGCCTGCGGGCACGTTGGTGGCGATCCAGGCGATCGCCTCATTGGCCAGCCGCACGCAGCCGTGCGAGCGCGCTGTGCCGAGGGGGTCTTGAAGGCTCGCACCGCCACGGCCGTGCAGGGCGATCTGACCGTCGCCCCCGGCGAAATGGGAGAGCACGTCGGAGTGCGCGGTCAGCGGCAGGACCCATGAGCCCTCGAATTCCCCCCGGTCCGGCTGTCGCAGCTCGGCGGCCACCGCGAACAGACCGGCGGGAGTGGGAGTCGAGGGCTTGCCGACCACCACCGCGAACGTTCGCATCAGGCGGCCGGCGCGGTAGATGAGCATCTCGTGGCGCGCGCGCAGGACCGAGATCCTCCAGGAGTCGGCGTAAAGGATGGTGTCTTCGGAATCGATCCAGGCGGCGTACCCGTTGGGCCGGTAGTCGAACAGCACCCGAAGCCAGAGACGACCCGCGGAGTCAAGCCGCGAGCCGAGAACCAGCAGCTTGGTCGGGGTGCCCCAGGCTGACACCGGCGAGACGGTGAACAGGCTGTCGGCTAAAGCGGCGCCGGGTTGTGAGCGAGCTGTGGTCGGATACACGACCTTGGCAACCCACTCCCGCAATGAGGTGGGAGGCGATGCCTGCGCCGGCAGCACGGAGCCTGCGCTCGGCGCGGCTTCGGCGACCGCGACGCCCAGCGCCCCGGTGCCGAGGACGAGCGTGGCCGTCAGGACGGCCAGCGCAGTGCGCAAGACGCCACCGAAGCGCATCCGCTCGCGCCCGCTAACCGGTGACACGGCCTTCTCGGCTCGGATCGGCGCCCGCGCCGGTGACCGGGGTCGATGTCTCGGCGTGCTCTGGAGCGAAGTTCGGGCCCGTCACGGCGGCCCGGTTGACGATTCGCCCGACGGCGTCGGAATCGGCTCGCAGAACAACCGTGAGGGTGCGGCTGCGGCCCGGCGCGAGCGTCGTCAGCTTGAAGCAGATGCGCCCGAAGGAGAGATGACCGTAATCGCGATCGAGGACGGTGGTCTGCTCGGGCAGCAGGTCGCATACGAGCAGCTGCCTGGCGACGTGCATGCCGCCGTTGCGTACCGTCAGCCGATAGTCGAGTCGTCCCCCGGGGGCGACGTCGTGCTCGAGCACCACCTTGCGCAGGCTCACTCGGGTGCTCGCCGGCTGGGTGATGCTCGCGGACGGGTCGGGGGGAGCGGTGATCGAGGTGGTTGCACTCGCGCTGTTGTTCTCGAGTTCGGGGTCGGCCTCCTGGGCGGTGACCGTGGCGGTGTTGCGAAGGGAGCCCGGGCCGGCGGTCACGGTGGCGATGACGGTGATCTGGGCGTCTGCGCCCGCGGCGAGCGTGCCCGCTTCGCAGACGAGTTGGGAGGAGGAGTACCGGCAGGCGCCCTGGGAGGGTGTCGAGCTCACGTAGCTGGCCCCGGCCGGGAGCGGATCGACGACCGTGACGCCGTGCGCCGCTGAGGGCCCGTTATCGGCAACGGTGAGCGTCCAGGCGATCTGCCCGCCCGTCACGACGCTCGCCGGGCCGGTCTTGGTCAGGGCCACGTCCGCTGCCGGTCCCGTCGCGATCGCGGCCGCCGAGACGTTGTTGTGGACATTCACATCACCGGTCGCGCTCGTCACGTGCGCAACGTTGGTGACCATCTGTTCGCCCAGCGCCGCCCCCACCCCGACCAGCAGATGGACCTTGCGGATGGCTGCGACGGCCAGTTCGCCGAGCTGACAGGTGACCGTCTGAGCCACCGCCGTGCAGCCCGAGTCGTCACTGATGTACGTCTCACCGCTCGGCAGGGGGTCGGTCACCATGGCGGCCGCGGCGCGGTCGGGTCCCAGGTTCGTCACTTCCAGCGTGTAGGTGACTTCGCCGGGGAGTTCGACGACGGCCGGGAACACGGTCTTTTCCAGCAGCAGGTCGGCCGACGGAAGGACGTGCACGGTCGCTTCGGAGGAGTTGTTGAGGGGTTCGGGATCTTCGGCCGTGCTGGAGACGGTCGCCGAGTTGCGGTACACGCCGGCGCCGGCGGTCTGCGCCACCAGTTCGACGGTCGCGTGCCCGCCCGCCGTGAGCGTCCCCAGCAGGCAGGTCACTTTCTGCCCTGCGGCCGAGCAGCTGGCCCCGCTTGCGCTCACGAACGTCAGCCCGCTCGGCAGGTTGTCGACGATTTTCGCTTCGGGGGCGTCGCTCGGCCCGATGTTGGTCGCAAGCAGCGAGAACACCGCCTGCTGACCGTCGAGGACTTCCCCGGCCAGTGCGGTCTTGACGAGGCTGAGATCGGCGCGCGCGTGCGCCGGCACTTCGACGCCGGCTTCGTTGTTGGCGCTGTTCGGGTCGGGCGTCGTGCTTTTGGCGAGCACGATGTTGTCGACCGGCAGGGACACGCTGCTCGGGACCGACACGACGATCTGGAAGGAGGCTTTCTGAGCCGGTTCCAGGGCGCCCGCCTGGCAGGTGACCGTGCCCGCGCTCACAGCGCAGCCGGCTTCGGCGCTCACGAACTGCACGGCCGCGGGCAGGTGGTCGGACAGTTCCACCGCTTGGGCAACCGACGGCCCGTCGTTGGTGACGCCCACGACGTAGGTCATGTGTTCGCCGGGGATCGCGGGACCGCCGCCGAGAACGTGCTTTTCCGCGACGAGATCGGCGCTCGTGGTGGTCGTGATGGAGCCGCTGGTGCTCACCGGAGCGGGCTGCTCGACGGAGTGCACCGCCACGTCGTTGGTGAGGACGGTACCGCTCGCCAGCCCCGGGTTGGTGCCGACCGGAACGGTGATGTTGACGCTCGCACCCGAGCCGATCGAGGCGATCGTCCAGGTCGCGGAGGAGCCCGCGGCGGACTGCTCGGCGAACCCCGTCGAGGGCGACGCGGTCGCCGATTTGGCGAGGTAGGTCATGCCCGCGGGCAGGGTGTCCGCGACCACGATTTCGTGGGCGATGCCTTCACCGGCGTTGTGCACGTGAATCGCGTAGGAGTCGCCTTCGCCCGCCGGCACCGAGGCTTTCGCCGGGATCTTGCTCACTTCGAGCCCCGGCAGGACCAGGATCGCCTGGGCCTGGGCCGGGCCGGCCGCGAACGGCCCTTCTTCATCGGCGGAGTTGCCGGCGAGGTCCGTTACCGCCGCGCTCGCTCTGTTCAGGTTCGGTTTCCCCGGGCCGCTGCCGGGGCTGCTCTCGGCAGCGAGCAGCGGCCTGGCCTGGTAGCTGAGCACCGTGCTCTGGCCGGCGGCCAGTTCGATTGCCGTGTTCCAGGTGAGCTGCAGGCCCGTCGCCAGGCCGCCGGTGACCGCCGGCTCGGAGCTTCCGCCCGGTGCGAACGCGGCGCTGCTCGCGACGTATTCCCAGTTGGCGGGGAGGGTGTCTGTGACCTGCAGGCTCCTGGCCGTGACGGTGGAGGTGTTCTTGACCACAACCCTCCAGCCGAAGGGCTGTTTGACTTCCGCGTTTGCGCTCGCTGGGAACCCGCCGGCCCCCGTGGTCTTTTCGATGGAGATCGACGGCAGCGCGACCCTGAGCGTGACGTGAGTGGACGGGCCGGTGTATTCGCGGTAGCCGATCGCTTCACCGGCGAAGTCTTTGAGCCCTTCGCCGCGTTCGCCTTCTGACGCGCCGAAGTAGGTCGGGATGACGGCGGCGTTGTTGATTTCCTGCGCCGCCCTCAGCCCGCCGACGGGGCCGAGCTTGGCCTGATATCCGAGTTCGACGGTTTCGCCCACGGCAACCGGTCCGGGGAGCCTCCAGCGCAGTTCCGGCGAGCCCGCGCTCCAGGCCTTGGTCAGATGGCTCGCGCCGGTCGTGGCGGTCACTTCCACGAGAGCGCTCGGGACGGTGTCCGCGAGCGCCACGGTGTAGGCGGGTGAGGTGCCGGTGTTGGTCGCGCGCAGCCGGTAGCTCACGGTTTCGCCGTCGCCGATCGCCGCCGTCGCGGGACTGACGACGTAGGCGCCGCCGGCGACGCTCGCTTCCTTCGTCAGTTTGAGCACCGGCTCGACCACGGTTGCTTTCGCCACAGCCGGCGGCGTTGTTTTCTTGTCGAAGCCGCCGGGGGCGGGAATGGCGTTTTCTTCGAAGGTTTTCTTGTTCGACTGGTCGTAGTAGAGCGTCGCTGAGTTTTCGATTTTGCTGGGGGCTGCCACCGTGGCTCCGCCGCTGCGATGGGTGGCGCGCACGCTCGCGCGGTAGACGAGCTTGACGACGCGCGGGCCAGCCGTCGCGGTGAGGTCCCCGAAGTCCCAGGCGACCGTCGTCGAGCCCGATACCACCGGTTTGTAGGTCTGCACGGTGGGCGAGGCTTCGGGTGGGCACCCTTCGAAGCATGTGGCGCTCACGTATTCGTCGAAGTCCAGGCTGTCCGGCAGGGTGTCGATCACCGTCTCGTCGTAGGCCACGACGTTGGCGGGCAGCGTGACCGTGAGGGTGTAGGTGATGCGGTGCCCGATCGTGGCTTCGGCGCTGTCCGAGGTCTTTGTGACGGTCGCGCCTTCGACCGTCAGCGTGTCGCCCGCTTTTTTTTCGTAGTTTTCTTTGCTCGCCGTGCTGGGTGCGTTGCCCGCCGTGCGTTCCAGTTCGCCCACGCCCTGCAGGCTCGACGTCGTCGCGAGCGCTTTGTCGGTCAGGGTTTTCGCCGATACGGGCGAGTTGTTGACGGTCACGTAGTAGGCGAACACGTGCGGGCTACCGGCTTCGAGCTTTTCCAGATTCCAGGTGATCGTGCGTGTCGCTTCTTCCCATACGCCCCCGCTCGCGGTCGAGGCGCCGTCGGCGAGAGCCACGCCGGATGAGTTCGAGGGGGTGACGCCCACCGGGATGACGTCCTTGAGCGTGTTGTCCCAGGCCGTGCTCCCGGCGTTGCTCAACGTGAGTTCGTACTTGACGAGCTGCCCGCCGTGAACGCCTTTGGCAGTGGAGTTGTTCGTCTCGTTGAGGCCCAGCGACGGCTCGACGATCGGGACTTTGTCTTTCGCTTCGCGTGTTTCGGTGGTGCTCGAGATCGGATTGACCCAGGTGAGCTTGCCGGTGTTGACGATTTCCGTTGCGCGGATGTTGGCGGCGACGTTGGTCACGATCGCGTGGAAGCGCATGGCGACTTCCACCGGCGCGCCCCCGGCCGCGTAGTCTTCCGGGAGCGTGACGGTCGGGCTGCCCGCGACGGATTCGGCTTTGAAGCCCGCAGGCGCCGCCGCTTTGTTGACAAGCGCTTCGAGCGTGCCCGGTTCGTATTGGAGGCGTTCGCTGGGAATTTCGGGGTCTGTCAGCTTGGCGACGCCGCTCAGCGTCGTCCCGGCGGGAATGGTGGCGGTCACTTCGAACGTGACCTCCTCGCCGATCGTGGCGTCGGCGAGGGTGTTGGTCGTCCCTTCGACGATCGAGCTTGTGTGGGTCTTCGTCAGTTTCACGTCTTCTGTGTCGAGCGAGGCTTTCGCGCTCGCGGGAGCGGCGTTCTCTTCGGAGGCGAGCAGCGGGTCGATGTTTTCCTCGGGGATGTAGCGGAATGTGCCGCCGGTGTTGGTGGGGCTCGTGTATTCGCGCACCCCGGCGTGGTCTTCCAGCGTGGTCGCGGGGTCGATCGTGGTCGGCACCACGACGGTGAAGTGCAGAACCGTGCTTCCCAGCGCGGGAACGGAGACTTCTTCCTGCCCGAGGCCGGTTTCTCCCCAGCTGATCCGTTTCGTGCCTTCTGAACATGAGCCGTGGTTCGAGATCGATGCCGCGGCGATGTCGCTGCATTTGATGCCTTCGGGGAGCTCATCCCAGACCTCGGTGCCGTTGGCGGCGACTTCCCCGGAGTTGTCGATGGTGAGCGCGAACCGCGCTTCCTGTCCGCCTTTCACCGTTGCCGAGCCGGCGGGCGCGATCGCTTTGCCGCCGACTTCGACGATCTGCTTGGCGAGGCTCAGCTTGGGGAACTGAAGGGCGAAGTTCGCTTCGGCGCGCTTGGAGAAGGATTCGCCCGGAGTGTTGAGGTTGGCGAACTTCATCAGGTTCCCCTGAAGTTCCCCGACGGCGGCGCCGACGGGCAGGCCCACCGTGGTGGCGTAGATGCGTTCGAAGCGCTGGCCTTCGCTGCTGACCACGCCGGATTCGGGAAGCGTCCAGGCGAGCGTTCCCGTGCCGGCTTCGGAGTCGCTGAATGTGGTGCCCGGCAGGGTGTCGTTGGCGGTCGCCTGTTCGCCTTTGCCGCCGTTGAAGCCGGCGTCGAACAGCACGCTCGAGGGCAGGGAGTCGGTGATCTGCAGGCCCTTGGTGTCGGTCGCCGCGGGGAATTCGGCCTCCAGGCGCCAGCAGACGAGATCGCCCGGGTGATAGACGGGGACCGACGTGACGAAGGTGTCGGTGACGCAGTCGCTGCCCGAGGCCGCAACCGCCTTTTCGATTGTCGGGCCGGCGGCCGATTGGCTGGCGCTCGAGGTGTCCGACAGCGCTTCGGGGGGAGGGGTGCGTTCGTGGTCGATCAGGGCTTTTTCGCTGCCCGAGCAGTCGCTGTCGCTCCCGCAGACCACGTTCGCAAACCCTTCGGCGAGGACGTGATTGGTGATCGAGTCGTTGGCCAGAATCGGGCCCGCGGCAGCATGGCCGGACTGGTAGTGGGTGCGCGTCACGCTGGCGAAGGTGATCGTCGTGGTCGCGTTCTGGGCGAGCTCGGCCAGCGCCAAGTCAACCGCGTCGTTCCACGTGAGCGCCCAGGTTCCGTTGGATTCTTCGACGGCAATGGCAAACGGCGAGGAGGGATCGTCGCCCGATTTCGGTTCGCATTCGGCGGCTTCCGGGCCACCTGCCAGATTGGTCGAGCTCAACGGGCAAAGGCCGTCTGGGAGCGTGTCGGTGACCACGACGCCGGTCTGGTAGCGGTACTCGGAGGAGTGCACGAGGATCGTCCAGTGGGTGATCTTTTTCTCTTCGAGCGTGCTCGAGCTGGCGGACTTCTCGGTCGTTATGTCCTTGGCCACGCGGGTCATGTGGTCGGCGGCCGCCACGGCCAGCGTTTTGTCGTAGCTGCCGGCCGCTTCGGCGAACGTGACGATCGGCTCGCCGTCGGCGGTTTCTCTGCCGGAGTTGTTGTCGAGGTTCGCACCCTGGTGGCCGCTCGCGGCCGTTGGGATCGCGCCGGTCCAGGTCAGCGTGTTTTCCCGAAGCGGCACGGCGGCGCGGAATTCAAACGTCTTGGTTTCCCCGGCTCCGAGCGTGCCGAGGCTCCAGTGCAGGTGCGTGTAGACGGCAGTAGGGTCTTCGCCTGCGCCGTCGGGGTCGGTGCTGAGCGTTTCCACTAGCGAGGGCGCCACGCATCCCCCGACCGCGGCCACGCTGATCGGCCCGGAGCCGGGGTACTCTTCGGGGCTGCCGGGGTTGGTGGGAGGGTTGGTGGGCGCTTTCGTCGTGTGGTCGGCGTCCGCTCCACCGCAGCCCAGGTACTCGAGGTCGGCGGGCAGCCAATCATCGAGCGTGGCGCTGGTGGTTTCGTTCACCGAGGTGTTCTTGACGGTCACCCTGTAGACCACCTGGTGGTCGTGCACACCCCGCAGGATCTCGCCCTCCGGTTCGGTGCTCTCAGCCTGCGTGATCTGAAGCGCGGTGAGCTGCGTCGTCTCGCTGCCGGTGGCGCTGCCGGTGAACGATCCCGCTTCGGGGCCTTTGGGAACCCCTTCTTCGTTGAATTTCGGCACGTAGCGCTCTTCGGTTGCGACGTAGGCGCCCGCGTGCACGGTGTAGGAGGACCCGACCGCCAGGGTGCTCGTGGAATGCATCAGCCCGAAGCTCAGGCTGTTGTGCGACGCCGGTGACAGGTCCGAGACGTTCCGCCAGATCAGCGTGGTCTCTCCTGCTGCGGGCTCGTTGGCGAGCGTGTCGGGGTCGGTCGTGGCCGTGCCCGAGCCGAGCTGGCTGCTGCCCGCCACATACGACACCCCCGCCGGAAGCACCGCGCGGAAGCTGAGGTTGTAGCCGTAGGGCTGCCCGGAGGGGTTGCTGGCCGTGAGCGTGACGGTGGCGTGGGTCCCGTACAGCAGCGTTTCGGGCCCTTCGACGGTGAGGCCGAGGTTTGGACTGCCTTCGGCGTAGGAGGCGACCGGCAGGACCATGCCGAGCAGACAGAGGAGAGCGATGCCAAAGCCCAGCCGTGGCGATATGTGTCGCAACCTACTCAGCCTTCGACATCCCTGGCCACGAGCTTGAGCGAGGCGTCCTCGGCCGGACGGAGCCTATGATGTCGCGATCGCGCGAGTCATCAGCGTCAACGTCGGGCGGCCGCGGCTCATCGACACCGGGCGGCGAACCGTCCTCACCGCGATCTGGAAGGCTCCGGTTGAGGGCCGCGTTCCCGTGCGAGGCGTCAACCTCGACGGTGACGACCAGGCCGACCGCTCCGTGCACGGCGGCCCCGACAAGGCGGTCTACGCCTACGCGATCGAGGAGACCCGGGCGTGGGAGGCGGAGGTCGGCCGCGAGCTCGGGCCGGGTGCGTTCGGCGAGAATCTGACGACCGAGGGCATCGACGTCTCCGGAGCCCTGCTCGGCGAGCGCTGGCGGATCGGCACGACCCTGCTCGAGGTCGTCCAGCCGCGGCTGCCGTGCTTCAAGCTGGGCCTGCGCATGAGCGATCCCTCGTTCGTCAAGCGCTTTGCCCGGGCCTCGCGGCCCGGCGCCTACCTGCGCATCATCGAGGAGGGCGATCTCGGCGCGGGCGACGCCGTCGCCGTCGATACCGGCGCGCTGCCCGATCACGGCGTGACGCTGCGGCTCGTGTTCGACGCGATCCTGATCGACCACAGCCTGATCCCGCAGGCGCTCGAGGCACCCCAGCTGATCCCGTTGCTGCGCGAGTCGATGACGCAGATGCTGCGCTGACGGCCGCGAACGGGCCCGCGCGCGCACCGCACCGGCGAGGCGGTGTTAGATTTGGGGACCCCGGCGACCTCGCCGGCGTGCGTTCCAGACGGCCCGCCCAGAATCCGCAGTTCGAGATCGGAGCTTCCAATGGCGCTTGTGTCTCGCGGCTTTCACGGCCGCCGAAGGCCGGACGTGGACCCGGCCCGTATTCCGCCCGGCCAGTACGTGGTCGAGGATTTTCCGGTGCTCTCGGCTGGGCCGACACCGCGAACGCCACTGAAGGAGTGGAGCTTCACGATCGGGGGCGCGGTCGGCGAGCAGGTCTCCTGGCCGTGGGAGCAGTTTCTGGCGCTGCCATCGGAGACCTTCACGGTCGATATTCACTGCGTTACGAAGTGGTCCAAGCTCGGCACCCAATGGACCGGCGTGTCGATCGACACGCTGATCGAGCATGTCGCGACCGAGGCCGAGTATGTGACGGCCTGGTGCGACGGCGGCTACACGACCAACCTATCGTTGCGCGACCTCACGGCCGGCCGCGCCTGGGTCGTACACAGCTTCGACGGACGGCCGCTCGAGCCCGAGCACGGCGGACCGGCCCGGCTACTGGTCCCACATCTGTACTTCTGGAAGAGCGCCAAGTGGGTGCGGGGCCTGAGGTTCACCGTGGAGGATGAGCCCGGGTTCTGGGAGGCGGCCGGCTACCACAATCACGGAGACCCATGGAAGGAGCAGCGCTATTGGAGCGACTGACCCTGCCACGGGCGCCGATCGTGTGGCGCGAGATGACGATTCTCGAGATCGTGGAGGAGACCACGCACGCAAAGACGATCACGCTCGAAGATCCCGGCTGGCCCGGGCACGTGGCCGGCCAGCACGTCGACGTCCGCCTCACCGCCGAGGACGGTTATCAGGCGGAGCGCTCCTACTCGATCGCCTCGGCCCCCGAGGACCCGCGGCTCGCGCTGACGGTGGAGCGGATCGATGACGGCGAGGTGTCTCCCTACCTGGCCGATGAGCTGCGCGCCGGCGACCCACTGGAAGTGCGCGGCCCGGTCGGCGGGCACTTCACCTGGCGCGTGGAGGACGGTGGTCCGCTGCTGCTTCTCGCCGGTGGCTCGGGGCTCGTGCCGCTGATGGCGATGCTGCGCCACCGCGCCGCCCGCGAAGCGATCCTCGACACACGCCTGCTCGCGTCGAGCAGGAGCTGGGAGGACCTGCTCTACCGCGACGAGCTGACGCGGATGTCCGCCGACGACGGCGTGAGCATCCAGTTCACCCTCACGCGGGCGCGGCCGCCGGGCTGGAGCGGGTTTGATCGCCGCGTCGACGCCGCCATGCTCACGGAGATCGGGCCGCGTGTCAGCGAACGGCCGAGGATCTTCGTGTGCGGCCCGACGGCGTTCGTTGAGACGGTCGCCGACGCGCTCGTCGCGATCGGCCATCCACCCGCCTCTATCCACGCCGAGCGCTTCGGGCCGAGCTGAGGATTCCGAGCTGAGGATGAGATGAGCAGAGACCAGCTGTGGCTCGACGGCAACGCCCTCGCCGGCCTTCTGCAGGAGGTGTTCGCGACCGAGATGACGACGGCCGAGCGCCGCTGCCAGTCGTGCGGGACCCGCAGCGCGCTCGGCGCGCACCGCGCCTACGTCGGGGCCGGCGCGGTGCTCCGCTGTCCCGCGTGTGGCGATGTGGGCATGCGGATCGCCAGCCTCCCCGACCGCCACGTGATCAGCCTGGTCGGCGAGCTGACCGTCGAGAAAACCGTCCTCTGAGTGAGAACTAGCAGCGGCTGGCCAGGGGAGCCGCATGGCGCAGTGTCGCGTTTCGCCCGCTGTCCTTGGCCTGATACAGCGCGATGTCGGCGAATCGCAAGAGCGTCTCGGCGTCGCCGCTCTCCTCCAGCGAGCACACGCCCGCCGACACCGTCACCGTCCCGGCGAGATGGAACGGCTTGCGCTCGATCGCCAAGCGCGCGCGCTCGGCGACCGAGAAGGCGCTCACGGCATCGGTCTCGGGCAGCAGCCAGGCAAACTCCTCACCCCCCACCCGCGCGAGCAGATCGCTGTCACGCGCCTCGGTGGCAAGACGCCGCGCCACCTCGGTGAGGACCGCGTCGCCGATGCGGTGCCCGTGCTCATCGTTGATGACCTTGAACTTGTCGACGTCGATCACGACCAGACTGAGCTCACGGCCGTGGCGCTTGGCGCGCTCGACCTCCGCGTGCAGGCGCTCGTGGAACGAGCGGTAGTTGGGCAGGCTTGTCAGCTCGTCGGTGGCCGCCAGGCCGGCGAGCATCTCCCGAGCCTCGGCGTTGCTTATCGCTGTGGCCGCAAGATCTGCGAAGTGCGTCGTGCGCTCCTCTGCGTGGGGAGGAAGCCGCCCGTCACCGGTCGCCGCCGCGCCGACTGTTCCCCACAGCTTGCCCCCGATCGAAATCGGCGCCGCAACGCCTGCCCGAGCCGCGTCGCCGAGAGCCGTGGGCCCGTCGTAGCGGTCGATCCGCGCCGCGCTTCCGGTGCGGGCGACCACCGAGACCGCATTCGTGTCGCCGAGCTCGACCGTCGGCGTGAGTGTCATCGCCGGGTCTGCAAACCACTTGCCCATCACGGTCGCTTCGTGCGCGTTCTCAAAGCGCGAGACCACCCCGACCTCCAGGCCCAGCAGCCGGGCGACCTCCTCGGCGACGAGATCGAAGACGGCCGTGGAGGAGACGCCCTCGGCCACCGCTGTGGCGACCCGCCGAAGCGCGGCCTGCTCGGCCTCGGCCTCGGCGAGCGCCAACTCGGCCCTGCGCCGCTCGGTGATGTCCATCACCGCCCCGCCGATCGCCACGAGAGTCCCGTTCTGATCCGTCACCGGATACTTGAGAACCCAGTGATAGTGATCGGTTCCGTCCACATTCGGCGCCGCGGACTCGCTGCTCACGCTTTCGCCGCGTTCACGTATGGGCCGCTCGAGCTCGCGAGCCCAGCCGGCCAGCTCGGCCCCATGCAGCTCGGTCGCGGTTCTGCCGACGATCTCGGCGGCGGGCCGCCCGAACTGCTCGGCAAAGCGTGCGTTGACCAGCTCGTAGCGGTCATCAAGCCCACGCAGATAGATCGCGATTGGCAGGTGGTCGAGGATCGCCTGCAGACGCTCCTGGCCGGCGCTCGCCGTACGCTCGGCACGACGGCGCTTCTCGGCATCGCGTGCGAGCGATCGAGCCGTCACGAGGACCACGCCGAGGAATCTCACGATGATCGAACCCGCGGGCATGTCGAGCCCCGAGCGCAGGCTGCGCCGGCCCGCCTGGAGGGGCCCTGCGGTGTCGCCTTCTCCTCGCCTGTGTCGATGCTCAATGGGTCGACATCGCCGGCATGCAACTTGAGCGTTGCGCCGTCCTTCCGATCCGCCCGCGCCTCAGCTGACGAGCTGCCCGCGCAGGTGACCGGTCGCGTCTCGCGGCCGTGCCATGCGGGCGTCAAAGGCCCGTCCGATCTCCCGCATCAGCGTCGGGTAGACGACTCGATGGCGAAACGGCGCGATCAGCGCCATGTACGCCTCCCCGAACGCTCCACGCGGCTTCACGTACACGCCCATCTGCCCCTGGTAGCGGCCGTCTCCCCGCTCGACCCACGCCAGGTGCATGATGGCGTGAACCGTGCGGTTCGAAATCTCCCCGGCCCACTCGACATCCGTGCGGTAGAGCGGGGTGAATCTCGCGGGATGAAGATCCGAGCCCAAGACGCTGCCGCGCAGGTCCACGGGCAGGCGGGCGCTGAGGGTCGTCCTGGTGTCGTCCGGGATGGGAAGCGGGCTGGGCGCGTCATCCCACCCGAGCCATCCACCCACGGTCCAGCGAACGGCGAACAGGGCACGGGCCGCACGCGACTCCCAGTCGGCCGGGTTGAGCGACGCCATCACCTCCAGCAACTTCGCAAAGTCCCCGGCGCCGCCCTCGGCCGGCAGCGCCCACACATCCTCCAGCCTGAAGTCGTATGCGACCTCGCGGATCCGCCAGGCGTGCTTTTCATGCTCGTCGTTCGAAAGCCTCATGACGGTCTCAGGCGGGCGCCTGCACACCGAGCTCGCGCTGCACCGCCACCACCTCGGCCGCCATCGCGTCGGTCAGCGCGAGCATCGCCGAGCGCGGCCGCACCATCACGGTGAATTCGTCGATCAGCCCGTCCTTGCCGGTGTGAAGGAAGTCGCACCCCTGCAGCTCACGGTCCCCCACGCGTGCTCTGAACGTCAGGGCGTGGTCGCTCGCCCCCTCGGCGCCGATCTCGCGCTCGTAGCTGAAGTCCTCGAACACGCGCGTGACCGCGCGCAGGACCACGCCGAGCGCCTCGCGTCCGTGGTAGGGGCGAAACACGACGGGGCTGTTGAACACGACCTCCGGCGAGAACAGCTCGAGCGCACGATCGATATCGCCTGTCTCGATTGCGCTGCGGAACGGATGCATGGGACCCGACCTTTCTCTAGGAATTGCCTGAGCGCGTTCTGCGTCCGGGCAAGATAACATACATGCATGTATGTACGTAATCACCCGGCCGCCGATCGGCCCCCGGCGGCGGGGTCCGCGGGCGGTTCCCGCTCGACCCAGGCCGACCGGAGCGCGCGCACGCGCGAGGCCCTGCTCGAGTCGGCCGCGAAGGGGCTGTCGCGCTACGGCTACGGCAACCTGATCCTGGAGCGGGTGGCGACCGAGGCGGGCTACACGCGCGGCGCGCTCTATCACCAGTTCAAGGACAAGGAGGACCTCGCCCTGGCCGTGATCGATTGGGTCGATGAGACATGGCGCCAGGAGGTCGGCCGGCTCGTCGAGCAGGCGCCGGATCCGGTCGTCGCGCTGATCGTGCTGGCGCGAGGTCACGCCGTCTTCTGCCGGCGCGACGTTGCGCGCGTGGCGATGGCGCTGAGGCTCGAGTTCAGCGGCCAGGATCACCCCGTCGGACGCCACCTCGAGCGCGTGTCCGAGAGTCTCGTCGAGCGCTGCGCCCAGCTCATCAGCGCCGGGCGCCGAGCGGGGACGATCCCGCCCGGCCCGCCCGCCAGAACCGTCGCGCTGGGCCTCATCGGCGCGCTGGAGGGCACGGTCATCCAGCTCGCCGGCCAGGCGCCACACGACGAGCTGCTGGCGGCGCGCGCGACCGCGGGCCTGCTGGGACTGAAGGGCGTGCCGGCCGTGGCCGAGGAAGCGGCGGTGGGCGCGCGCTGACGAGCGCTCGGGCCGGACCTCAGAAACTCAGGCCGGCCGCTACGCGCGGGAGGCCCCCGCCGGGGTCGACGCGATCAGCTCGTTGACCTGGCGCGCCAGGTCGGGCCCGGCATCCTCCTGCAGGAAGTGGCCCGCATGTGGCGTGCTGTGGGGCTGTCCGGCGGCCCCGGGCACGTGCGCCTGGAACAGGCGCTCGCCGCCGCGCATGATCGGATCTCGATCGCTGAAGACGGTCAGAAACGGCTTCTGCCATCGGCCCAGCGCCTCCCACGCGGCACGGTTCTGCACGACAGCGGGATCGCGGGGCGAGATCGGGACGAGCTTCGGGAACGCCCGGGCGCCGGCCGTCGAATCGGGCACCGCGAACGGCGCGTCATAGGCGCGGCGCTCGCCCTTGGAGAGGGTCCTCTCACAGCCCGCGTTGACGATGGCGCTGACCGGAAACACGGGGCTGTAGGTCGCGAACGTTCGCCACGTGAGGAATGCCATCGCGTTGCGAAGCGGCGGCCGCGTGAGGCCGTCGACCGTGGGGAGCACACCGTTGCCGACGACGATGCGATCGAAGCGATCATCGTTCTCGGCGGCCACGCGAAGCCCGATCAGCGCGCCCCAATCCTGGCAGAACAGCGTTATGCCCCTGAGGTCGAGCGCTTGAACGAAGCCGGTCATCCAGTCGACGTGGCGCTGGTAGGAGTAATCGTGCTTGTGGGTCGGCTTCTCGGACTTCCCGAAGCCGATCAGATCGGGGGCGATCACGCGACTGGCGCCTTCGGCGCAGACCGGGATCATGTGGCGATACAGATACGACCAGGTCGGCTCACCGTGAAGCATGAGCACGGGCGCCGCGGATGGATCGCCCTCGTCGACGTAGTGCATGCGCAGCCCATCCACGCCGATGTAGTGCGGCTCATACGGATAGTCCTCCAGATCGGCGAAGCAGGAGTCGGGCGTTCGGATGGTCTGCAATCGGTTCCTCCTCAGTTGCCGTGGCCTCAGGCGTTGCGCGCTCGGGGCAATCGCAAGCCCGGCAAATTATCGAGCGATCTCCTCCAGGGCGTCGACGATCGCGGCCACCTCGGTGCGCGCGGTGTAGTCCGCGTGGGTGTCGGCAAACCCGATGGTCCGGTCGCTGTCGACGATCAGGACCGTCGGCATCGGCAGCTCGGGCGCATTCGAGTCGTTGACCCGCTTGAGATCGAGCCCGAGCTCGCGCTGTGCGGCGAGGACCTCCTCGGCGGGCTGAAAGGCGATTCCGACCGTGCGCGCCAGGGCGGCTCCCGGGTCCGACAGCACGGTGAAGCTCAGCTCGGCCTTCTCGGCGGTGGTGAGCGACTGGTCGGGGCTCTGCGGGCTGATCGCCACGAGCCGGGCGCCGTAGCGGTCGAGCTGCGGGAGCAGCTCTGTCTGATAGGCGCGTAGTGCAAGGTTGCAGTACGGGCACCATCCGCCGCGGTAGAAGACGATGACCGCGGGGCCGTCCGCCACCAGATCGCTGAGCGTCACCGGCGAGCCGGTCGCGTCCGCCAGCGTGAAGTCCTCGAGCCGGTCGCCTGCCGCGAGGATGCCGGAGGGCGCACCCTGCTCGCGCCAGCCGCGCTGCTCATCGGCGAAGACCTGCGCGAGCGCCGCCGGCAGGTGCGTGGCGGAGGCGGCGGAGATCTTGGTTGCCTGCTCTGTGATGGTGCTCATGCGTGGTCTCCTTCTATCGGATTGGCTGGTCCACTTCCGCGAAGGAGCTCTAGCACTATTTCGAAGACAGCGCGGAGGAGCGGGTGAGCTGAGAGCTGCTCAGTCGGTGCGTCCGACGAGCACCACGACGTGGGCGACCGACCGGAACATGCGCAGCGCTCCACCGGCGAGCGCGCTGGGCGCCTGTGCGTGGATCGCTCGCGCGACGCGCACCGCGAGCGCGCGCTGGCCGGGTCCATAGAGCACCTCATCGCGGGCCCGGCGCCCTGTCACCGCCGTGCCCAGCAGCGAGGCTGCGAGCGACGGCATGCGCGAATGAATCACCGCCGCCACCCTCTTAAGACGCGGTGTGCTCGCCAGTGGTCCCTGGCTCGCGGAGTACAGCCCGGTCTGATCGACGAGCACGACCGGGGTGGGATTGCGCGTGAGCACCGCGGCCATGTCCGACGCGCTCACGACCTTGCCCACGCTCGTGCTGAGCGCTCCGCCGTAGACGCCCCCGGTGGCGGCGAAGGTCGCGGTGGCGTTCTGAAAGCGCACCGCGACCGAGCCCGTCCCCGGCGGGGCGAAGCCAGCCACGAGCAGCTGCCCGCCGCGCTCGACCGACACGGGTAAGCTCGGGCGGGAGAGTTCCGTCGGGTCGCGGCAATCGAAGCCGACGAGCGCGAGCTGTGCGTAGACGACCACGCAGACCTGCGGGTCATAGCGGTTGCCTTCCTGCTCGTAGGCGTCTTCCGGGTCTTCAGGCCCCCCGCACGCGAGCCCGGGTATCACCCACCAGGCGGCAGTGCTCGTAGCGCCCCATAGGGTCGCGTCCGGATACCACGCGAATGCGAGCTGATCCCCCCACGCACTGGAGGCAGACGTTTCAGACCATTGCGGCAGGACCTCCTTCGACCAACGCGGGCTATGCAGGAACGGCACCACGCCAACCCCGCGCAGCGCGGACGCTGAGCCGGACGGCTCGTAGGGAGCGCCGCCGGTGCAGACGTCCGCGGAAGCGGCCGCGGTCCGAGCGAGACCGACGATCAGCACTGCGAGCGCCAGGACGAGCATGTGCACCCAGCCCGAGCGTGAGAAGCGCGGTGGCACGACGCGGCCAATGTAGCGCATGGCCGAGCGGTGATAATGCGGCGGCGATGAAGGCGTCCGGCGACGATGCCAAGCCGCAGCACGAGGCGAAAGGACCGGCCGGCCGCTCGGCTTGGGCCCCGTTCCGCTCGCCCGATTTCGCGAGGATGGCCTCGGCGCAGTTCGTGAGCAACATCGGCAGCTGGATGCAGACGGTGGGCGCGCAGGAGCTGATGCTGAGCCTGACGACCTCGGCCACGCTGGTGGCGCTGATCCAGACGGCCGCCGGCCTTCCGGTCGTCCTGCTGGCCGTGCCGGCGGGCGCGATAGGTGATCTGGTCGATCGTCGCCGGCTGCTGATCGCCTCACAGTCGTTCATGCTGCTCGCGGCCAGTGTGCTCGCCGGGCTGGCGCTCGCGGGACTGGTGACGCCATGGGTTCTGCTGGCGTTGATCTTCGCCGTGGGCGCCGGGCAGACGCTCACCTCGCCCACGTGGCAGACGCTGCAGCCCGAACTGGTGGCTCCGGAGGACCGCACACAGGCGATCTCGCTCGGCGCCGTGAACCAGAACCTCAGCCGAGCGGTGGGCCCCGCCATAGGCGGTGCCCTCTACGCCGCGACCAGCGCGGGCGCGCTGTTCATCGTCAACGCGCTGAGCTTCGTGCCGGTGATCGGCGTGGTCGCTCGCTGGCGCGGCGGCGCGCGCCGGGCGAGGGCCACGACTCCTGAGCACGTCGGTGAGGCGATCCGCGCCGGAGCACGCTATATCGCGGGGAGCCCGGCGCTGCGGGCCATCCTTCTGCGCGCCGGGCTGTTCACGTTCTGCGCCAGCGCGCTGTGGGCCCTGCTGCCGCTCGTGGCGCAGACCCGGCTCAAGCTCGGCTCGGGCGGCTACGGGCTCCTGCTCGGCGGCGTGGGCATCGGAGCGGTCGCCGGCGCGGTGGCGCTGCCGCGTCTGCGCAGCCGCGCGAGCTCGGGGGCGCTGATGACCAGTGGCACGGTCGTCTTCGCCGGGGTGACACTGGCGCTGGCGTACGTACGGGTGAGCGCCCTGGCCGGGTTGGCGCTCGTCGTCGCCGGCGTCGCGTGGATCCTCGTTCTGTCGACACTGAACTCCCAGTACCAGACGACCCTTCCCGGCTGGGCCAAGGCTCGCGGCATGTCCTACTACCTGGTGATCTTCCAAGGCGGTGGCGCGCTCGGCAGCGCCGCCTTCGGTGTCGTCGCGCAGAACGCCGGGTTGACGACCGCGCTTCTCGCGGCCGCCGTCGGGCTCGCGCTCGTCGCGCTGGCCGGTCGGTGGCTCCCGTTCAGGGCGATCTCGGCGGAGGATCTGCTGCCCGCCGGCGACTGGCCGGACCCGAAGCTCGTCAGCGCGACGACGCCGGACGGGGCGGTGCTGGTGACCGTCGAGTACTGGCCAAAGCCGGGCCAGGAAAGCGACCTCGTCGAGGCGCTCCGCGTCGCGCGCCATGCCCGACGGCGCACAGGGGCGACGAGCTGGCGGGTGTGGCGCGACGCGTCCGATCCCGGGCACGTCCTCGAGCAGTTCGTGGTCGGCTCCTGGGATGAACACCTGCGCCAGCATGAGCGCGTCAGCCGCCGCGACCAGCAGCGCTTCGACGAGATCGCGGCCATGACCGATCCCGGCCGGCCCACGACGGTCACCCACTGGCTGGCTCCCCAATTCGACGATGACTCTGCACAGCCGCCGGCGCGCTAGATGTGTCCTTGAGCCCAGGCTACGGCTTCAGCGCAACAGCGGCCTCGGGCGTCGCGACGTGGAAGCTGAAGCTCTCCTGTAGATACAGCCGCACCACCTCGCCATCGTGTGAGTCCCAGCCGATCGACAGGTCCTGGCCTGACTCGAACACGAAGTCGCCGCCGCGCAGGCTGAGCACGACCGCTCCCTTGACGCCGGGCGCCCACACGATCGGGCCCTCGAGGATCTTCCCCAGGTGATCGAGCAGCGGATAGCCGCCGTGCTCGGCGGTCTCGACCACGGTCCGGTACTGCTCGCGTCCGAGCGCGAGGCCGTAGGGACCGGTGATGCCGCTGCACAGCAGCTGCTCGACGGCACCGGCCACCTGCCGCGGGTAGCCCTCCGTTGAGGCGCCGAGCTTCACCTGCTCATGCGGCGAGGCCTCGCCGATGCCGGTTATCGCACCCTGCCAGCCGTGGAACACGGCGACGTTCTCGGCGACCGCGATCTGATGGGCTGCCTCGTCCAGCGCCTTCAGGTCCGCGTCATCGGCACCGCGATCTGCGTCCTGAAGCTCTGCGCGGGAGAGCTCGAAGTCCGCGCGCAGCTCGACCAGCTCAAGGACGCGGCGCTTGCGAGCAGAGACCCCCGCGCTCGGGGCCTTTGCAAGCGCTTCGGTGCGCCCCAGATTCGTCGCGGAGTGGTCCCAGCCGTGGGGGCCGGAGAAGTCGATCAGCTTGCGCGCGGCGAGCGCCGAAGTCAGGCGCTCGCGCGCCTCGGCGTCAAGCAGCTCCCAGCCCGCATCGCTGATCGGTGCGTGGGAGCGAAGCAGGTGGTTCATCGCGGCGCTCCTCTCAGGCTTCCGATCCCGAGCGAGCCGTCCTCGTATGAACCCTCCGAGCCCGAGCCCCCGCCGTCGAACGCCTCGGCCTCCGCCTCCTCGCCGCGCTCGACGATGTCGCCCTCCTGAAACAGGATCCCCTGAGCGACCTCGCGCCAGGGCGGCGTGCGCCGAAGAAGGAACTCGAGGTCCATGCTGAAGTGCTTGAACTCCTCCCCCTGGGCATCGCGCATTATCGCGAGAGCCTGCGAATCGGTCTCCACAGCGATGCGCTGCTCATACCAGCCGAGAGCTTCGGCCTCCTCGGTCAGCGACGCGCACAGGCGCGCGAACGTGCGCGTGGTGGCCGGCAGCTCATCGGGTGGCTCGTGGTACTGGTCGAAGCCCATCGGATCTCCTCCTCAGGTGGGAATGTGGACTGGGCGCCGTCGCTGCTCAACCATGTTGAAGCCCCTGCAGCAGGACGAACACCAAACCCTATTGGACCAGTGTGGCGAGGCGCTCGTGGACGGATCGCACGGCGCTTGACCCCTCACCGACCGCCGCGGCGACTCTCTTCATCGAGCCGTGGCGCACGTCGCCGGCCGCGAACACCCCGGGCGCAGAGGTCTCGAACGGCAGAGGATCCGACGCGTCCGCCCTCCGCGGACCCGAGAGCTGACGATCCGTGAGAACGAATCCGTGCTCGTCGAGCAGCACGCTGTCTGAAAGCCACGCCGTCGCGGGACGCGCGCCTATGAAGCAGAACAAGCCGTTGCAGCCGACCTCCCGCGGGCGGCTCGTCGAGCGGTGCGCGAGCGTCACCTGTTCGAGATGATCCTGACCGGCAAGCGCCTGAACTTCGACCTCGGTGATGAGCTCGATCTTCGGGTCGGCTTCGATCCGCTCGATCAGATAGTGCGACATGGTCTGGGCGAGATCCTTGCGCCGGATGGCGATCGTCACAGCGCAGTTGTTCTGGGCGAGGTAGAGGGCGGCCTGGCCGGCGGAGTTTCCGCCGCCGATGACAACGACCGGGGCTCCACCACACACGCGCGCCTCGAGATCGGTTGCCGCGTAATACACGCCGGCGCCCTCGAAGCGCTCGAGGTCCTCGACCGGCAACCGCTGATAGCGCGCTCCGGAGGCCACGATGACCGCTCTTGTCGGAATCTCACTGCCATCTTTCAGAACCACCACGTGGAAGCTCCCCTCGGCTCGCAGTCCCGCCACCTCGCATGGGGCGTTCAGCCGAGCCCCCAGCCGCAGCGCCTGGACTGCTGCCCTCGAGGTGAGATCCTCTCCGGAGATGCCGTTGGGGAAGCCGGCGTAGTTCTCGATGCGCGAGCTCGAGCCGGCCTGCCCACCGACTGCGACGGCATCCAGGCAGACCGTGCTCAACCCCTCTGAAGCGCCGTATACGGCGGCAGCAAGCCCGGCCGGACCGCTGCCGACCACCACGAGATCGAAGCTGAAGCCGGGGACGGGCTGGAAGGTCAGCCCGAGGGCCTCCGCGAAAGTCGCCGCGGTGGCCCGGCGAAGCATCTCCGTCGGCGTGATCACGACGGGGGTGTCCTCGGGGTGCACACCCATGCTCCTCAGCAGGGTGTCGACGTCGTCTGCCTCCTCGAGGTCGATCCACATATGCGCGATGCGCGAGTGCTCGGCGAAAGCCCTCAGGCTCATGGCCTGCGGCGAGTACCGCGATCCGATGATGCGGATCGCCTGGGCCCCCGGCCCGGTTCGCAGAATCTCCCGCCGCGCTGTGAGCGCGCGGAAGATGGTTTCGGCGAGCGCGGGCCGCACGCTCATCAGCCGGCGGAACTCGCCCTGCTCGATCACCAACACCCTGCCCGGCCGTGTGACGCGACCGTTCACGAAACGACGCTGACCGGTCAGCAGCGCCAGCTCGCCGGCGAAGCCGCCGGGACCGTATTCGGCGACGACGGTTCCGTCGCCGGCGACGATCTCGACTTCGCCCTCGAGGATCACGAACAGGTCATCTGACGCCTCTCCGGCCTGGAACAGCAGCTCCCCAGCCTGTGTCGCGCGCTCGGAGCCGAACGTCGCCACGTCGGCGAGGTCCGCTGCGCCCAGCACGGGCCACGCGACCGGGTCGCGACCGCTGCTGTCAGCCATAGTTGACGGGGTGTGCGTTGGCAGGGGTGAGGGCGGTCATCTCGGAGCGATCCCAAACTAGCAGCGGGTGCCGGGCCGCCTCTATGCGCTCGGGTTCTCGAGGATCAGCGCCACGCCCTGTCCGGAGCCGACGCACACGCCAAGCACGCCGTAGCGCGCCCCGCGCAATCTCAGCTCGGTCGCGAGCGTGAGGACGTAGCGGGTGCCGGAGGACCCGAAGGGATGCCCGATCGCGACGGCGCCGCCGTTGGGGTTCAGACGGGCGTCTGGCACCTCGAAGCCGTCGAGCTGGCGCGGCAGCTCCCGCAGGACTCCGAGTGCCTGCGCGGAGAACGCCTCGTGAACCTCCCACACGTCGATGTCGGCGGGGGCCAGCCCGGCGCGCCCGAGCGCGGTCGCGATCGCGAATGCCGGCGCGATGCCCATGAACTGAGGGTCGAGCGCATGAGTCGCGGAGGCGACGATCCGCGCGAGCGGCTCGATCGCCAGCTCTTCGGCGGCGGCAGCGCCGGCGATCACGACAGCGCTCGCGCCATCGCTGAGCGGCGAGGAGTTCCCCGCCGTCATCTGTGTGGTGTTGGGCTGCGGCGGTAGCGCCGCCAGCGCCTCTGCGCTCGTCTCGCGGATGTGCTCGTCGTGCTCGAACATCCGCGCCGGCTGCTTGCGCGTAGCGGCGATCTCGACGGGCTGGATCTCGGCGGCGAACCTGCCGGAGTCGCGGGCGGCCAGGGCCTTCTGCTGCGAGCGCAGGGCGAACGCGTCGATCTCCTCGCGCGTCAGCTCGTAGCGGTCGGCGACGTTCTGCGCGGTCTTGATCATCTCGACATATGCATCCCTGGCCAGCAGCGCCGGGTTCGGGGGGCCGCCCGCGCCGGCCCACATCGTGTCGAGCATGAACACCGGTCCGCGTGGAGCAAACGCCTGCTCGCCCTTCATCAGCGCCCAGCCGGACCGCGACATCGACTCAACCCCGGCGGCCACGCCGACGGACAGCTCGCCGCTGGCGATCGCATGACCGATCGAAATCGTCGCCGACAGCGAGGAGGCGCAGAAGCGGTTGAACGTGATCGCGGGCACCGAATCGGGGAAGCCCGCGGCCAGGGCCGCCCAGCGGGCGATGTCCCCCATGCCCTCGTGCGCCGGATTCACACATCCCGCCGCGATGTCCTCGACGCGGTCGAGCGCGATCCCGACCCGCTCACAGGCGCCCACCATCGTCTGACCGAGGAGCGCGTCGACACGTATGTGCGACAGGGAGCCCGCGTAGCGCCCCACCGGCGTGCGCACCCCACCGAGAACGAAAGCGTCAGCCATCTCAGCCATCGATACCTCCTGCTGGTTGCCCGCTTGTGCTGCGACCAAAGACCGCAGAGATCCTTGATCGTATGCGTCAGACTTCGCGACGTGAGCGATCCTCAGCTGATCATCGTGGCGGACATCCACGGTCTGGTTGGCCAGAGGGCCGAGTTGGGCTCCCTGCTGGCCGAGTTGGCGGACGGCGCGCGCGGCGAGCCGGATTGCCTCAGCTTTCGCGTGCTCGCGGGGGAGGATCCAGGCGACTTTGTCCTGCTCGAGAGCTGGACGAGCGAGAGTGCCCTGCTCAAGCACTACGACACGCCCCACTACCGTCGCTATCGCGAGCGGGTCGGGCCCCTGCTGGCGAGGCCCAGCGACGTCCTCGTGCACCGCCTGTCCGCGACGGTTCACGCGCGCGACCCTAATCCGCCCGACCCGGCGGAGCCCGACTGAAGCACGCTCGATCGGGGCGAGGGCCTGCGCACCGAGGGCAGCGGCCCGAGGGCAGGGGCGGGCGCCTCTCAGCAGTCGACGTGTAGCCCGGGCAGCCTGTCCGGGCTGATCCCGGCGTCCACACACGCCAGGTATGCCATGCCTCGATGGATGCCGTCGATCACGAGCACGGTGCCGTCGAACACTCCCAGCCGCAACACCAGATCAGAAGTCCATCTGTTGCTCGCCATATCACGCATGAAGCGGTCCACTCGCAGGTCGTTGGCCTGATCTTCCCCCGGTTGCAGGGCCGCGCTGCGCTCTCGGTATATCGCCAGAAGCTGGCCAAAGGTCTTGTGGCGCCTGTCGACGTAGCCCATGAAGCTGTTGAACAGCGTCGGCGTTTCGGCCAGCTCTCCTGACGATATGGGCCTCAGAGCCATCCCATGCATCGTCCCCGGGGGAAGCGTGCGGCGATATGGGCCGCCGGCCAAAGTATTCGGTCCCGACCTGTTACGACCGTCGAGGTTGTGCCGATCAGCGCAAAGCCGCAGCACCCGCGCTCATGGGGCGATGCCGTCGAGCTCGGCCAGGTCGTCCTCGGAAAGGCTCAGCGCAGCTCCGGCGACGTTCTCACGCAGGTGCGCGACGGAGGAGGTACCGGGAATCAAAAGGATGTTCGGGGAGCGCTGCAGCAGCCAGGCGAGCGCCACCGCCATGGGCGTGGCGTTGAGACGGGCCGCCACCGATGCCAGTGCCTGCGACTGCAGCGGCGAGAAGCCGCCCAGCGGGAAATAGGGCACGTAGGCGATCCCCTGCGCCGCGAGCGAGTCGATCAGGGCGTCGTCGACCCGGTGGGCGAGGTTGTAGAAGTTCTGCACGCACACGATCGGCGCGATCGACTGCGCTTCTGCGACCTGCTCGGCGGAGACGGTGCTGACGCCGAGATGCTTGATCAGGCCCTCCTGCTGCAGCTGCACGAGGGCGCCGAAGGGCTCAGCGAGCGACCCTGGCTCGGGGCTGTCGAACCCGCCGACGCGCAGGTTGACGACGTCGAGCGCCTCGAGGCCGAGGTGAATGAGGTTGTCGTGCACGGCCTGGCGCAGCTGCTCGGGAGACAGCGCGTGTGGCCAGCCGCCATTTACGTCGCGATACGCCCCAACCTTGGTGACGATATGCAGCTCGTCCGGGTAGGGGTGCAGCGCTTCCTTGATGATCTGGTTGGTGACGTGCGGGCCGTAGTAGTCGCTGGTGTCGATGTGCGTGATGCCCAGCTGCATCGCCTCGCGCAGCACGGCGATCGCCGCGTCGCGGTCCTTCGGCGGCCCGAAGACGCCGGGACCGGCGAGCTGCATGGCGCCGTAGCCGATGCGACTGACCGTCACGTCCTCGGCCATCGTGAACGTGCCTCCGGTGAGTGTCCTCGCTGCCATGAGCGTTTCCCTTCGTTTGTTGTCGGATGGTTGGCGCGGCCTGAAGTCTGCACGATGGCCGCTTCCGCAACCGCACAGCCGTCAGGCGCCAGCCAGCTCACGCGGCCGCACCGTGGCGATGGCCGTCTCCGGCGCCCGCCGGGACCCGCGATGGCCGTCTCCGGCGCCCGCCGGGACCCGCGACGGCCGCGAGGGCCGCGACGGCCGCGATAGCCGCGATAGCCGCGATACGGCCATCGCGCATGTGCTGGCGTCAGCCGGTCGCCGGCCCCGGGGAGGCGTAGTTCGTGGGGCTCGGAACCCAGGTTGCCGATCCGGCGTCCTTGATCCAGAAGCCCTTGCTGTCGTTGATCACGGCGCTGAGATCGTTGCCCCACTGCCCCTTCCTGTTGGGACGCATGATGAGCCCGCGCTGGGGAGAGGTGCCGACTGTGATCTGGAGCAGCTTGTCGTGCTGCTTGGCGAGCTCGAGTCGCGTGGCATGACAGGTCATGTGCACGATCGGGTAGGGGGCTGCGACGAAGTTCCAGCCCCTATGCAGCTTGAGCGTGGGTGCGGCGAGCGGCTCATCGCCGGCCGGCGCGCGCCATCTCAGCTTCCGGCTGAGGCGCACGATGACGCCCTCGTTCGTGAACAGGTCGAAGTTCTTGGACCTGCGGGGAACGTAGGTGTGCCAACGCCCGTTGATGTAGACGCGCACGAACACAACGATCTTGCGGTGCGCCTGCCTGTTGATCGAGCGGACGAGGCCCGCGGCGGTCCTGGTTGCGGCCGGAACGGCGGAACCAGCCTTGGCCGCGGCGGCTTCGGCTGCAGGGGCTTCTTCAACCGCCGCTTCTGCGGCGGGCGTTTCGGTGGTCGCCGCGGGCAGCGCGACTGTGTTTTCGCCCGGAGCGAGCGTCATCGCCGGCGGTGCCGTCGCCATGTCCGTGAAGTTGCCGCTGCCGTCGACCGCAACCGCGTGCAGCACTTCGCCCGCATTGACGGTGATGTTGGCCGTCCAGGTGCCCGATGCGACGGCGGTCTGCGTGGCCGCCACCGTGTTGAAGGAGGCGCCGGCGGCGCCGCCGGCTTCGACGATCTTGTTCGTGTAGAAGACGACGCTCGTGATGGCAGCGGTCGTGGGCGTGGCGCCCGTGTCAAGCACGTTCTGGGGGCTGTCGCCGACGCCGGCCACCTTGGCCGCGCCGTTGGCGTAGGTGATCGCGCCCATCACGGGCTTGCCCGTGTCCGCGGCCGCGGGCGGGGTATAGCTCGCCGGCTGTTCGGCGAAGTCATCGACCCAGTAGGTTCCCCACATGCTGCCCGGCGCATTCAGAAAGCCGATGCCGATCCAGTTGTAGATCTTGTTGAGGATCGTCGTGCGGTGGCCCCAGCAGTATTGCGGTGTGGCGGGGGTGCAGTAGGAGTTTCTGCTGCCGGGACCGTCGAAGTACATGTAGCTGTACATGGCCTCTGCGGCGATCGGATAGCCGGCGGCGGCGTCCTCGCCCACGAACCCGTGCGCGAGCGCGGGATTGACGCTGTCGCGCAGCTGCAGGTTCTGGGGGTTGCTCACCGGCGGCGGCTCGTTGACGGGGCTGGGGTGATTGAAGTAGCCGTAGGTCGCCTCCTCCTGGGCATGATTCTGCGCGATCTCCCCAAGCAGGGTGGAGTCCTGCCTGATGGCCGCGAGCCCGCGCACTTCCCGTTCGGCGTTGATCAGCCACAGCAGCTGCTGGGGCGGGGCCATCCCGTCGTAGCCCGCCGGCAGCACCAGTGGGACGTTGCAGCCCTCCGCCATTCGGACGGCCGTGAAGTTCGCTTCGATGGCCTTGTCGCTGCTCCATTCCAAGCTGACGGGATCCTTCGCGTTGGCCGCTGGAGTGGCGGTGCTACATGCTTCCGCGGCCTGTGCGCCGGCCGCGCAGAACAGGTACAGCGGGAGGGCCATGGAGGCGGCGAGGAGGCGGCGGGGTAGCAAAGTCGATCAGCTCCGTTCGTGTCGTGTTGCCCGTGGTCGCGCGTGCTGCGGCGCACGGCCTGGCGGCGCTCGCGAGCGACCGCGCTTGAGTCCCCCCGCCGGGGCGGAGACTACTACGCCGAGTGCTCGCCTGAGACGGTCGTGGGGCTACCGCGATGCATCCCGTCATCCGGCATCGGGAGCCTCGCGTCGCTCAGCCGCTACCCAGACGCACATTGGGCCTTGTACTTCTCGCTACCACCGTCACTGTGTCACCCAGGCTGACCGTGGCACCCGGCGTGTATACGTGATTCAGGTTTTGCGCGAAGAAGACACCCTTGTTCGAGTCATCGTGAGCATTGACCCCCTTTCGTGTCACAAGAGCCCTGCGTACCGCCTTGCCCACACGCGCAGTGTCCTGGTTTACGTCGGGAATCACACATCTGTCACAGGCCTTGACGACAAATGCGGCCAACGTGCCTATCCGCACCTGGGTCCAGAAGTCCTCGTCATACGCCGCCAGCCCATCGCCGTCGACGACGATGTTCGGGCGAAAGCGATTCATGGGGACCCGCTCCTCGAGCTCCGTGTTCAGCTGAGCCAGGGAGGGCTCGGTCGCCAACAGCATCGAATTGCCATCGGCGAATCCAACCTGGTTGGAAGCTCCGTGCTCCCGGTACCGGTCGGCGACGTAGCGGGGCATGTCATCACGAACGCGCAGCAGGCGCAGGCGCCTGTTTTGCTTGTAGCTCGGCAGAAAGGCGGTGATCCACTCGTTTACGTCCTCTCCGACGACCTGGCCGGATACCGGCCTACCGTGAACCGTCGCGGATATGAGCTTCTCATCGTTTGGCTCGATCTCGAGCGGGACCTCGGTGCTCTCCATCCCGGGCGCCGTCAGCGTGATCGAGCTCTCGCCTATCGTCGGCACGATGCGGGCCAGCTCGGGGAGCTTCCGCTGGGAGACAAAGTCGTTGTCGTCGTCAACGACCATGAAATCCCGGTCGTGCTCGAGCCCTCGGGGAGTGACCCGCGCTTGCTTGAGGTGGACGCCGGCACAGGACTTGAGAGGGTACGTCACGAGTCCAGTCACCATAATCGCACTCATATATGTGGGGGCATGCTATCCCCCGAGGTAGGGTGCGGCCGAGGCCACGGGCGGCGGACCCAGCCTCACTGGGTCACGCCGGCCGGCCCTTGCACCTTCTCGCGACGGGGCGCTCACTCGTTCTGTCGTAACGCCGAGGTCGATACCATGCCGGCCCCCGCGGGGCCCGCCGCGGTCCCTGCGGCAGGCTCGGTAATAAACCGGTGCCCGGGCGCGTGAGCGTGCTGCTGATGCTCCTCCTCGCTGATCGCGATCTCGTGTGCCGAGAACTCGAGCGCGCGCTCGAGGTCACGCTGGATCCCGGCAAGCGCCCCGGACTGCATACGGTGCATGTAGTAGATCCGCCCACCGCCCAGCAGCATGAAGCCGAGGAAGATGTAGGGGAACAGGTTGACCGGATATGCCGGGGCCGGATAGAAGCTGCCCACGAGTGGCACCATCAAACAGACGAAGGCGAGCACCGCGACGAGGACGTTGAGAGCGCGGAGCTCGCCGAGCTTGCGCAGATAGAAGGGCGCCGCGACGGTGATCATGAAGTAGGCGAACAGGAAGCCGAACGCCGCCATCGTTCCAGCGTCGCCGAACAGCGTCAGCGGTTCCGTGCCCGTCGTGGAAAACACCACCGCAACCGCCAGGATCGCGGCCCCGTAGGAGGCGAGCGCCACGTGGGGCGTCTTGTTCGTGGCATGCACCGCGTGCCCCTTCCTCGGCAGGAAGCCGTGCCCGCAGAGCGGGAAGATGATGCGAGCGCCCGCATTCAGGCACGAGAGCGACAGGGAGAAGAAGCTCACCATCGCGCCGAGCGCCACGGGCACCTTGAAGAAGGAGACGCCGTAGGCTGATGAGATCGCCGTGAGCGGGGTGGTGAAGGAGCTGAGCGACTTGCCCATGTGCTTGGTCGCAAAGACCTCGATGTAGCTCATGAACACCATGAACGCCCCCGTTATGAGAAGGCTCCAGATGACCGCGCGCGGCACGTTGCGAAGCGGCCGCTTCGCCTCACTGCCGAGCGTCGTGGCGCTCTCGAAGCCGACCAGGCTGAAGATGCAGATCACGATCGCAAAGTCCATACCTTCGAGGTGAACGCCCTTGAGCTGGAGCTGACCGGTGTCGACGGACACTCCGTGCTTGAACAGCACGACCCCCGCGAGGGCAAGGATGATGGTGACGGAGATGGCCTCGAGCGCGAGCGTCAGAAGCGACGAGATGCGAATGTCCTTCCAGGCGATCGTCAGGCAGGTGAAGCCGCTGATCAAAAAGAAGATCCACGGGCTGACGGTTCCGTGCACGCCGATCCCCGACAGGAATTCCTGCGCGAAGATCGCAAAGCCTCCGAGCCCGGCGGTGGCGATGCCCCAATAGGCCCAGACGAGCGCCCATCCCGACAGTACGCCCGCAGCCGCGCCGAGTCCCTTCGCGGTGTAGGCGTACATCGAGCCGGCGGTCGCCGAGCGTTTGGCGAACTGGTTCAGCCCGAGCACGACAAACAGAAGCATGATCGTGCCGAAGAGATACGCCGCCCAGGTACCCTGGCCGGCGTCGGCAAAGGCCAGCGCGATGATCAGCACGGCGGTCATCGTCGGCGAGATCAGGGCCACCGACTGGGCGAGCAGCGGTGGGAATCCGAGTGCGTGTGGCCGCAGCTGGGCAGCTCCAACGGCGGTGTCAGCCTGCGACGTGGCAGGTGACTGAGTCGGGGTGGCGGTGCTCATGACGGGACGACCCCCTATGTTTGGCGATGTGGCAGTGCACCTGCAAGCTAGGCGCGTAGCCATGGTGTCTCTATGGACCACTGGCCAAAATCGGCCGGCTCACGCTTCGACCGATTGCCGCATGGTGTCAATTTGAACAACCGTCCACACGACGGCGGGCACAGGGACGTGGTTTATGCAGTAAGTGACAAACGCCGGTGCGCGACCGGTGCTGGCGGCGCCCTCCAGCCACCGCGAACGAGCAACTGCCACATCACCCGCACCGCATGGGCGGCTGGAAGACGCACCCGCCACTCTAACCGAACGAGGCGAGTCGCCTGCGTGCGGCAAGGACGCAGTGTCAGCGTTAAGCGGTCCGCGCCAGTTGGCGGCGTCTGCGGTCTGAATCCGAGCTGGCAGTGAGCGCGACGGGGCTGTCGAGCGGCGATCGTCCGAACGCCAGCTCGTGCGCCGGCTTCGGCCTACCGATGAAGTAGCCCTGACCGAGGTCGCAGCCGAGCTCGGAAACCAGGTCGAGGGTGGCTCTGTCCTCGATGCCCTCGGCGACCACTCTCAGCCGGAGCGCGTGGCCAAGCGCGATCGTCGCCCTGACGAGTTCAACGTCGTGTCGCCTGTTGCCACTCGCCAGTCGGGTGATGAGCGCGCGGTCGACCTTGAGCTCTTCGACCGCGAGGCTGCTCAGATATGCGAGCGACGTGAAACCGGCGCCGAAGTCGTCGATCGACACGGACACTCCGCGGTCGCGCAGATCCTGTATCACGCCACTGGAACGCTCGAACTCGGTGATGACGCTCGTCTCGGTGATCTCGACGACCAGAGAGCTCGCAGGCTGACCGTGCTGTTTCAGAAGCCCAACAATCTCCTCGGTGAGGCCGGCGTCCAGCAGATCCGTCGCCGACACATTGACCGAGACCCTTATATCCCGGCCTGCGGCCCGCCACGCCGCGCATTGTTCGATGGCCTGAGCGAGCACCAGCCGGGTCACGCTTCCCATCAGCCCGGCCTCCTCCGCCAGCGGAAGAAACCTGATCGGGGGGATCAGCCCGAGCGTCGGGTGTGGCCAGCGGACGAGCGCCTCGACGGTTGAGATCTCCCCCGTGCGGAGATCGAGCTGCGGCTGGTAGTGCAACACGAGCTCGCCCGCGTCGACCGCCGCGCGCAGCTCTTCGGCGAGGCGCAGTCGGCTGCCACCCTCGCTGAATCCCTGCTCGTACAGCGCATACGGTCTGGCTGCGAGCTTGGCCCGGTACATCGCGACGTCGGCGCACTCGATCAGGCCGGCGACGTCCGAAGCGTCGGCGGGCGCCAGCGCGATGCCGATGTTCGCGCCGAGCTGGGCACGCACCGCCTCGAGCGCAAATGGCTGCTCGAGGGCCGCGCTGATTCGCTCTGCGACGCTCACCGCTTGGGCCGCATCCGCGTCGATCAGGACGACGCCGAACTCATCGCCGCCGATTCGGGCCACGACGTCAGCGGGCGTGAGTGATTGGTACAGGCGCTTAGCGAGCTGTCTGAGGACCTCGTCGCCGGCGGGATGGCCGAATGAGTCGTTGACCTTCTTGAAGTGCTCCAGATCGATGAACAGGAATGCCAGGCTCCTCTGCGGCCGCACGGCCGCCTCGTCGGCAAAGAAGCCGTCGAGAACGTCGAACAGGTGGCGCCGGTTCCCGAGCTCGGTCAGATGGTCGGTCACGGACAGGCGCTGGCGCTCCTGCGTCAGCGCCCGCATGGCGCGGACCGACGAGGCCACGCGTACGCCGACGAGCACCAGCGTGGCGGTGGCCAGCCCGATCGCGACGCCGTTGACCCCCGTGAGCGTGCCCACGAACAGGATCCCGAGCCCGCTCGCCGCGGCGAGGCCCGGAAGCAGAAAGCCTGTCGGCTTGCGGAACGCACGCGGATCAGACTGCACGCGCGGCAGCCACATCGCCCTGGAGATGAGATAGATCGCAGCCGGCCATGCGATTCCACCGAGCACCATCCCGACGCGCGAGTGACTGGCCGCGGACTGGAACAGGTTGAATGTGTCCCCGACCACGATCAGTGCGATTCCGCTGGCAACCACCAGCCACGGCCGCCTGTCCCTCCCGGCGAGGACGGTGACGCCGCCGACGACGAGCAGAAGGAGCAGGAGATCGCCGACCGGGTAGGCGAGATTGACCGCGGTCGCCAGGGGGTATTTGCCGGTCAAACTCGCGACCTCATGGAATGCCGTCGCTGCACACAGGGCCGCCGCGCCCAGTCCGGCGACGATCCCGTCCAGCCAGCTCGGGGTCGCCAGCCGCCGGACCTCGCCGCGCAGATAGAGCACCATGGCGATGTAGGCGAGAGGGTAGAAACACAGCTGGAAGGCGTCGTAGAGAGCGGCTTCCGGGGGCGTCGCACCTCCCAGGGTTTCGATCGTTTCGGTGAGGTGCCCGACTGACCACGCCATCAGAGCCGCGCCGAGGATGATCGGCACCCAGCGCGCTTCTCGCCGCACGAGGCCACTTGCTATACAGAGGGCGCCGCCGACGATCTCGAATGCGCTGACGCCCCAGCCATCGATCAGCGTCGACCGGCTGCCCGAGATCAGCCACCCGAGGTATGCCAGGAGCAGGATGCCCATGGCCGCATATGCGAGCCACAGCTTGGACGAGCGGTCGTAGCCGATCCAGCGCAGCTTGCGTGGGCCCGTTTGCAGAGCCCTAGACCAAGGGGTCGATCCTGACATTGTAGTTTTCGTCGGGAATCGGCGGCAATCGCTGCAGCTCTTGCCGCCATCGTGGACGAGGAGATGATCCGCTCGCACATCAGAACCGAAACCGGCCTGGGGATGCCAACATGAGCAGCATCGAGACGGCGCGCGAGACAGATCGATGAGCGGTCGGCTTCCGGATCCCCGCCTGAGGAAGGTCTACCGCCTGGAGGCGACCCTCGGAGCACCGCTGGATCTCGGCGAGGCCGCGCGGGGCCACCGGCGGATCGTGCCCCTGACCGGCGGGACATTCTCCGGCTCTGAGATCAGCGGCAAGCTGCTCGGAGGCTCCAGCGCCGACTGGCAGATCCTGCTGGCGGACGGCACCGCACTCGGCGACATCCGCTACACACTGCAGACCGACGGCGGCGATCTGCTGTACGTCCAATCGCGAAGTGTCCGCCACGGCAGCGCCGAGGTCCTCGCACGTCTCGGCCGCGGTGAGGACGTCGATGCCCGCGAGTACACCTTCCGCACCTCAACTTGGATCGAGACCGCCTCCCCCCACCTCGACTGGTTGAACAAGGGCGTCTTCATCAGCGTCGGAGGCCGCCAGGCCGCAGGCGTGATCTACGAGACCTACCTCGTCGAATGAACTCGCCGCCTGAGCACAACAAGGAGAAGGTCGCGATCATCACCGGCGCCTCGCAGGGCATCGGTGCGGGCCTGACGACGGCATACCGCGAGCTCGGGTATGCCGTGATCGCGACTGCCATATCGATCGGGCCGTCACAGGACCCCGGCATCGTGACCGTCGAGGGCGACATCGGAGACCCTGACACCGCACAGCGCATCGTGGACGCGGCGATCGAGCGCTTTGGCCGGATCGACACCCTGGTCAACAACGCTGGAATCTACATCGGCAAGCCCTTCACGGACTACACCCTCGAGGACTTCAATGCCCTGATCGCCGTCAACCTCGCTGGTTTCTTTCATATGACGACGCGCACGATCAAGCACATGCTCGACCAGGGCCGTGGCCACGTGGTCAACGTCTCGACGACGCTCGTTGACTACGCGGACAGCAGTAGACCGGCCGCGCTGCAGATCATGACCAAGGGCGGTCTTGTCGCGGTCACCAGATCGCTTGCGATCGAGTACGCCGCACGGGGGCTACGGGCAAATGCGGTCTCTCTCGGCGTGATCAAAACGCCGATGCACGACGAGAGCTCCTACGCAGGGATGGGCGCGTTGCACCCCATCGGCCGGGTGGGCGAGATCGAGGATGTGGTCGGTGGAGTCCTCTATCTCGAGTCGGCGCCCTTCGTGACCGGAGAGGTCCTGCACATCGACGGCGGCCAAAGCGCCGGGCGCTGACCGTCAGGGCCCGTGACACGCTCGCCGCCCACGTCGAGAGCGCGGGAGATGCGGCGTGAACGCGGTCGCCGAGTTGCCGAGTTAGGATCGGCTCAGCGATCCAAGCCAACAGAGGGGGTTGATGGTGGCCGTTGCAATCGTCATGGACTTCGAGGGCGCAACGCTCGACCAGTACGACAAGGTGGTCGAGTTGATGCACCTGACGCCCGAGGGTGCCGGTCCGGGGGGAAGCCTTTTCCACTGGGTCGCCGCGAAGCCGGATGGGATCGTCGTTACCGATGTCTGGAAGTCGCGCGAGCAGTTCGAGAAGTTCGCGCAGGAGCAGATCGGGCCCCATTCGCAGGCGGCGGGCTTCCCTGCGCCGCCCGAGCTCACGTTCTACGAGCTCCACAGCTACATGAGCGAGGGCTGAGCCGCCGGCCGTCGAACGCGGAGCAGTGTGATTCCACTCGGCGCTTGGGGAGCGCTGGCCCACTCCGGGGGTATCCCTCCCGCCTGGATGTGAGTGACCGTTTGGTATAGTCGCGCGCCCCGTGAGTGAGGGAATGACGCGGGGAAATCAGCCGATGACCGTGGGGTTCGCTATGAGACTTTTGCGTCCAGTCCTGATGGTATGCACCTGCGTGTGCTTGGCGGCGCTCGCCGGCACGGCGTCGCTGGCGGCCGGGGCGGCCCAGCCGGGTTGCGTCACGACCGCGCCGACAACGGAACTCAGCCAGCCCGAACACGAAGAAACGGACCAGTGGGTCGAAGAAGCCTTCACGAAGGCGCGCGCCGCAGAGGGCTGCAACGTGCCCCTGAAGCTGCCCGCGGGCTACGACCAGATGACCCAGGCGCAGAAGATCTTCTGGCTGATCAACAACGAGCGCGAAATCAGGGGCGACCCACCGTTCAAACAGGACACCACGCTGGCTCAGCAGATCGCCTACAACCACTCCAAGGAGGAGGCGGTCTACAGCTACACCGGCCACTACAGCCCGATCAACGTCCCGGTCCCGGCGGGCAGCACAACGAATTTGCTGCTGCGCGAGGACATCATTCCGATCGCAAAGAACAAAAAATGGGGCATTGGTGAGGTCATCGACTGGGGCCCGGGCGTGGCCTCCAACGTTCTCTTCTGGATTTATGAAGATCACAAAGGCGCGAACAATTGGGAACATCGTGGTCTGCTTTTGAACCCCGAACTGAGCCCCGAAGGCAGCTATCTGGGTGTCGGCTACTACAAGGGGGGACCGTACGGCGGTTACGACACCGTCGACATGCTGACCCCGATGAAGCCGCTGAACCTTGAAGGCGCCCCGATCACCAACTTCCCCCCAGAACAACAGGCAGAAGTGGCGGAAGCCGTGGCTCCGCCCACGCCCTACACGCCGCCGCCGACGGCGGACACCGAACCGCCGGTGGTGGGACAGCTGAGCTACTCAAATGGCACGGCGACGGTGACGGGTGTGACCGACAATCCGAAGAACATCAACGACACAGGGGCCAGCCCGCTCGTCCCGGCGATGTCCGGCGTAGTGTTCTACACGAACAACATCGTGGGCCCTCCTGGCGGTGCGTTCGCACCCGGAGGGTTCAACACGGTGAGCGCCAAAGAAACAGCGCCGGGGACGTGGAGCGCGCCGATGACGGTGAACGCAGGTGAAGTCCTGCATGCTGTCGCGGTCGACGGCAGCGGCAACTTCACCGACGTGTCGAACGCTCCTCCCGCGATGGCGCTGACCGCCGGTGAAAACACGATGGCGCTCCCGGCCGCGACGCCGGCGACGCCGGCGCCGGAAGAAGAAGGCGCTGAAGCAGCCGCGTTCGCGCGGGAGGCGGCCGCCAACGGTAAGCCCTTGGCTGCGCCGCGGTCCGCGGCGGCGCTCGTGAAGTCGGTCGACAAGCGCGCGCACGGAAAGATCGCGCAGTGGGTGCGCGTGTACAACGATGGGCGCTGGAAGACCTACCGGCCCGGCCACAGTGCGAACTTCCCGCTGTACGTCGGCGAGGGCGTGGTGCTGAAGCTGAAGCGGAGGGTCTCCTGGCGACCCCCCGCCGGAGAGGAGCTCAACAAGCCGATGGCGATCAAGCTCCACCGCGGCTGGAACTTCGTGGCGGTGCCGTACCCGACGACCGGCATGACCTGCCACGCGGTCCGGCTCGAGCTGGCCAAACAGGGTGACAGGATGCTGCAGATCACGGTCGGCCCCAACCCGCAGCATGGCGTGTTCATGAAGCCTCACAACGGCAAATGGGGCAACGACCTCAAGAAGCGCATCCCTTACGGAAAGGGCTTCTGGGTCCACGACGAGGGATCCGCCACCTGGACTCCGAGCCCCACGGGATATCTGGCGCCGAAGATCGCATCGAACCCGGTCGCCTACCTAAGGCATCCACAGACGAGACCGTAGAGCTGCGGGGACGGCGGGAGCTTTCGTCTCGTGGAGCGACTCCTTGCACCCGCCGCTTGCGCTGCCGTGCTGGCGGCGATGCTCTTGCCCGGCGTGGCAGTCGCGTCCACCTCGAGCACCCTGAACTGGTCGACGCAGGGCGAAGCCGTCGTGTGCGGGGTCGCCGAAGGGATTGAAGGGACCAGGCTCGATCCCGCCACAGGAGCGCCTCTCAACGGATTGTGGCGCGGACTGCAATGCCAGGCGACGGGCCTCCCCCACGCCCCGGGGATCGGTGACCCCGCCGTGCAGCTGGGCCAGGGCCGAGCGGGCCGCGCCCGGCTCGTCGACATCAGCCAGGATGATCTCGTCTCCAATGCGCCGTATCTCGCGCTGGCTCCGGGCTCGCTTTGGAAAAGCTACGGCATCACCTGCACGGTCGACGCAGCGTCGATCCGCTGCACGAACGGTCCGGGTTACGGCTTCACGATGTCTCCCGGCCAGGTTCACCTCTTCTCGCCCGGGCGCGCAAAGAACTGTGGCGCCGTCAGCTACACGTTCCCGAACACGCACGGTCAAGGTCACGCCGCGCTGAACAACCTGGTGGCGGTTGGCGCCTCATGTTCGACCGCGCGGTCTGTCGCGAACGCCTTCCTGGTCACCGGCAGGCCGCCCAAGAACTGGCACGCAACCATCAAGCTCGCCTCCGGCGAGGAGATCTTTACGCGCGGCAGGGCACGCGTGAGCGGCCACCTCGCCAACTGACCCGTCTCGCGCGTCGATGACGCCCGCGAGCTCTCATATCGACGATCCCTTCCTGCACAAGCGGGCCGGTTGGGTTTGCCGTTGAGGGCGCTCGAGCTGTACATGCTGCTCGCGATCGCTGAAACCGAGCGACCGGTAGATACCGATGGCGTGGTATTCGGGGTCCGCGTAGATGAGCAAGGTGCTCGCGCCGAGCTCCGTGAGAGCGTACTGGCCTGCGGTGAAGAGCAGATGGCTTGCAAGGCCCTGGCGCCGGTGCGCGGGATGGGTGTCGACGGCTTGAAAACGGGCAAGCCCGGGTCCGGCGCGGAAGATCCCCAGCCCCGCATGCATCTCACCCTCGCGAAACGCACCGAACCAGGCACCGTGCCCTTGCTCGCAGACGCGCCGGGCCGCGTGCAACCGGCGCTTGACAAACTCGCGATGCCCCGGAGTGTCCCTGAGATCGTCGTTCGCCACCCACAGGTCGGTTGCCTTTCGCCAGTCGCCGTCGCCGGCCACGCGCCGGAACGTCGCCGCCGGTGGCTCTCTGGAGGGCCGCCGCACGGTGGCGGTGCTCAGCACGGTGTAGACATCGGTGCGCATGCCGAGTGCCGCGAGCTCCTCGATCGCCCCGCGCTGTCCCGACGGGCTGTCGATGCCGATCGCGACGTGCCCGGCGTCGGGGAACGCCGCGTTGAACTGGCCGATCCAGCGATCGGCATCGCCGGGTTTTGGCGGTGCGTCGACGAGAATGAAGTTGCCCCACCAGAAGCCCGGATTCTCGGCGCTGCGCACAACGAGGTGCTCCTCGCCTTCAACGATTTCGGCGCCCTCCAACCTGCGCAAGGTCAGGTCGGTTTGCCAGCCGATCGACTTCACCCGCATGGCCCGAGCCTAGCTCCACCCGGCCGAGCCGGCCATGTTGCCGGGACGCTCTCAGGTTGCCCGCCGGCCAGTTGGCTTGACCGCGACATTCCTGGGCATCGGCCCGAGCCGGCGGCGAAGGATCGTGTAGGCGATCCCACCGCCGGTCAGTGGAACAAGCAGGCCGATCGCCTGGTGGAGCAGGACGGCTGCGACCGCGGCATTGTGCCTGACGCCGTAGAGAACGAGCATTCCCGCGATGCCGCCGACTGTGCCCGCCGAGGCGGGCAGGGGAAGAGACCCACCGAGCGCCCCGATTATGTAGGCCATGATCACGACCGGGAGGGCGGGAAAGGGGTGCGCATGCACGGCGAGGAACGCGCTCCAGAGCACGAGCACGTCCAAGCCGAAGTAGGCCAGGACCCCGAGCACACTCCTCCGGGAGCCGCGGTGGAACACGAGTCGGCGCGTATCCTCGACGGCGTTCGCAAGCGTCGAGATCGCAACCGCGATCTTCGGGTGCCCCGGCTGCAGGCGCTCGGCATCGGTGCTCGCGCGACCTGCGATGAGCAGCGCAGCCGCGATCCCGCTCGCGGCGAGCGCTGCCGGCAGCAAGGTCAGCAACAGGTCCCCCTCGCCGGCGAGGACGCCCAGGGCGAGCGCCACGCCGAAAACGATCAGCGCGAGTGCGTCGACGGCGGTGTTGAGGAAGCTGAGGTTGAACTGGCGCTCGGCGATGACCTTGTCCGACATCCCGAAGCGGCGCAGGATCAAAGCTCCGACGCCGACGCCCCCCCACGAGCCGCCGGGGAGAAGCAGGCCGCCCGCCAGCTGCGTCCACGCGACACGGCTGTCCATCCGGCGCCCGCCGTCGTCGTGGCCGAGCAGGTTCTCCGGGTCCACGATCGCGCTCCACGCGACGACGAAGCCCGTCTCAGACAGCAGCTCGATCGCGATCGCCGCGAGCAGCCACAGTACGGATACGTGCTCCAGGCTGTGGAGCGCCCCCTTCAGTGCCGGAATCAGCTTGAGCACGACATAGGCCACCAGCACATAGCCCGCCAGCTTGAGGGCCCGGCCTCGCAGATGGCGCTTCGTGTCCCTGAGCGCAAGCCTCGCGTGGTGCCCCCGCGCGGTCTCGTCGACGATCTCCACCGGGTTCTCGCCCATCACGCACTCCCGGCGTACATGGCCATCGGCGGAGCATGACAGCCGCCAAACGGCCCGGGAGCGCCGCGCATCTCAGACCGGGACGGGTTCTGGATCGATGACGCAGGCTCAGGCACCTGGACCCCCACCCCCGAGGGCTACAACCAGCCCGGACGCCAGCTGTAGGGCGCCACGCCGGCGCATGCCGGGCTAGCGGTACATGCGATCCAGTGCCTCCCACGCCACGCAGGTATCCACCCCCAGTTCCCGGGCGAGTTCCTTCACCTGCGCGGGCGCGGGCCTGTCCGCGTGCGGGTCAGGAGTGACCATCGCCCAGTGGGAGCTCGAGTGAGCGCTCGTGTCGGTCGCCCAGTCGGCCGCTGATGACCCGCCACGAACCACGAGCAGGTCGGCGATATGGCGGGGTCGAGCCCGCATCTCCACTCTGTTCGTGGTTCTCGATGTCGAGCTGATCGAACTCAGCCGGCGCCTGCTCTCGGGTGGTGTGGCGTAGGTGTTCATGCTCTCATCTCCTTGCACGGTTGACTGCACCGATTCTTCGACGCGCAACTGAGAGCAGGCTGGACGCGGCGTGAGTGCTTGCCGATAGCTGACACCGAGCCGCGCGATCGCGCTCAGATCCCGGCCAGCTACAAGCAGGGATCCGGCACCATCGTCAGCGGAAGCGCGGCGAACAACCCCACAAAGGCCGCATTGACGGCCTACCCGGGCGGCATCGTCGACCGTGTTGTGAAGCTGAGCAACGGCGAGTACGAGGTCCACAACATCGGCGTCAACTGGCCGCACCACATCTTCGTCAACAAGGACTTCAAGGTCGTGGGCGCCGACGATTAGCCGCCACGGCTCCGGATCGCGGCGTTCGCAGTGCTGCGGACAGTCCGGTGAGCGCCGCGACGCCGAGCACGGATCGCGGCTGGTAGGCGGCTCGCCACAATCCGCCGTGTGCCGCGCCTTCGCTGAACAACATCTCGGGATGGCGTTCCTCAGGCGGTGGCTCGTGCAGGTCGTGCACCAGCAGCGCGGCCATCAGGACCCGCGAGGTGGAGGGCGCGAAGATCTCTATACCGAAGTGGCGCGCTCCGTAGTAGGCGGCCGCAAGGACGCGGTTCTTGGTCACAGACCGCGTCCATGTCGCCGGCGCCACGTTGAACGACACCGTGAACCCGCCTGCACTCGCGGTGACACCTCGCCAGCGCTGGATTCGCTTGGCCAGCGCATAATTGGGGCCTTGCTGAGCCACCAGCACATCCGCGACCGTGCTCGTGCCGGGATACGCGGGGGCGAACAGGCCGCCGCGCGAGAGGGCGCGAAGCGGCGCCTGCAGTACGCGACGCAGGCCGCGGCCGGCATAGGCAGCCCGCGCCTCGGCGACAACGTCCTCTGGAACCACGAACGCGTCAGTCGGTGTGGCGAGGTAGGCCAGCGCCGTCCCCTCCCGTCGCTCGAGCAGATCGGTGGCAAGCGCGTCGGCAGCTGCTGTCACGCACACATGAGCGCCACCATCCGCGTACGCGTACATGCCCAGGACGAGCTGATCCCCGCGAGCAGCTTCATCCAGCCAGCTGCGCGTCTCGGGCAGCGACCGCACCACGTCGATGCCCGGCGTTCCATCTGGTGTGAGCGGAATCGTCGCTCGGCCCGCTCCTTCGCCGATCACGTACTTGATCCGGTTCCAGATCTTCTCGACCGGGAGATCGATCGGAATCACATGCGCGCCCCAGCGACTGAGCGGTTCCAGGGGTCCCATCTCGGCGCCGGCGCCGATAAGGGCGACTCGCCGGCCGGGGAGGGCGAGCCACTCGGGGTGCTCGATCACCCTCCCGATGGCAACCGCGAATGACGGCTCGACCACGCTCGAGCGCACCCACGCGTCCAGCTGCGCCTCAAGCTCCGGACCCCGCAGCTCGCGCCCGCGGTAGGGCACGCTCAACTCGGTTATGGGCTCGGCTGTCCCGGATATTTCGCCAATCTGAAAGCTCTCGCCCCCATCGGCACTGACCGCCCGCTCGAGCTCGAGGGTCTGACCCCCGCGCTCGAACACCATTCGCGCTCGCGTCGAGGCGAGACCCGCCTCGGAGATCGCGAGCGAGCACCGGGGGACCGCGCAGGCTTCGGTCAGCTCGCGGACCAGCAACGGGTAGTCCCTGCGCCAGTTGGGCGTCGACTCGATGCGCTCGGCGAGTCCCGCGTCGGCGACGCGCGCGGCGTCAGCAACGATCGCGCGCGCCGTCGCCGTCGTCGACCGGGAACCATTGATCGCCGGGAAGCACACGCCGTCCCCGTTGGCGCCAAGCGGCCTCACGGCGGCTCGCCCGTCCTCGCGTGCGGGGGTGATGCGACCCGCACCGGGCGCCGGCGCGTCCCTCTGCCCTCTCGAAGTCGGTGGACCGGCCCCGGTCGCGCTCATCGATCGCACGCTACTCCCCGCGACGACGCGAAGCCGAAATCGACCCAACGCGTGCACCAACGTGCGCCCGCGAGGCGAGCTGTCGCACGCCGGCGCTGTCCGCGGAGGCCTATCCTGAGCCGATCCATGACAAGAACGCTGACCATCGTCGGGCTGGGCGGATCGCTGGCCAGAGTGTCAAGGAGCCGCGCCGCCCTGCAGCTGGCGCTCGAAGGGGCAGCGAGCGCCGGCGCCGCGACGACGCTGCTCGACCTGCGTGAGCTCGCTCTGCCGATGTACGACCCCGACGATGAAAAGCCGACCGACGCAGCCGCACGGCTGATCGAGGCATGCTACTCGGCCGACGGGATGCTGTGGAGCAGCCCGATGTACCAGGGGACGATCTCCGGTGCGTTCAAGAACGCGCTCGACTGGCTGCACGTGCTCGGCACGCGCGACCCACCGTTCCTGCACGACAAGGTGGTCGGGCTGATCAGCGCCGCGGGTGGAACCCACGGCCTGCAGGCGATCAACACGATGGAGTTCGCCACCCGAGCGCTGCGCGCGTGGGACGTGCCGTACGTCGTTCCCGTCGCAGCAGCAGCGCGTGTGTTCGACCAGGACGGGCAGGTTCAGGACACTGCCGTTGAGGCGCAGCTCACGACGCTCGGCCGCGAAGTCGTGCGCGTGGCGGAGCGGTTCGTCGCGGACAAGCTGGCCCATCGGACGGGCGAGTGCGACGAGGCGGCCGAACGCGTCGCCGCGGCTGCGTAGGCATCAGGCGCGAGGGGCGCTCGTGCTAATCGCGCCAAGCGTGGGCCCACAGCTACCTGGGCTCACAGCTCGGGCGATGCGGGTGGCGTCACGCTGAGCGACGCCTCCAGCCCGGCCACCTGATCTGCGCTGAGGGTCTGCCGGGCGATGTGTTGCGCGCTCTCGCCGAGCGCCGCGACCATCTCGTCCACCTCGGGCGCGCCGGCGATCAGGACCAGTGCGGATGAGGACCTGGGCACCGCTGCGCGCAGGTGCTCGGCGAGCGCCTCGGGCTCAGCCTCTGTGTCGCTTGAGGGACCTCTCTCCGCGCCGACGATCATGCCCAGCAGGAGCCCGACGGCGATGCCTGGCGGTCCGAGCAGCACACCGACCAGGCCACCGGCGACCGCTCCCTCGCCGGCTCCCCGCTGGGAGACGTGGTCGCTCTCGTCCACGTCGACATAGTGGCCCGCGAACGTCCCGCGCAGCGCGAGGCGCCCGTTGTGGCGGTGTTCGACGATGCCGACCTCACGTGTCCATCGGGCATCCTCACCGGCGCCCTCCTTCGCGGCCGCATACCTCTCGACGGCGGTCCTCGCGCCGTCGAACTGGGCCACCGCGAGATCGAGGCTCATACGGCGAAGCCTACCGCCCAGGCGTCATTCGCTGATGTCCGGCGGTCGCGCTTGCCGGCCGACCTCATATGCCACTGCGAGAACCGCGGTCTCATGAAACGTCGTCGCTCAGGACTGCACGAAGGCGAGCAGGTCGGCGTTGATCGTCTCGGCCTGGGTGGTCGGCATGCCGTGCGGAAATCCCTTGTACGTCTTCAGCGTCCCGTTCTGCACGAGCGCCGCCGACAGTGGTCCGGAGTCGGCGTAGGGAACGATCTGGTCGTCGTCGCCATGCATCACAAGGACCGGCACCGTGATCTTCTTGAGGTCCTCAGTGAAATCGGTCTGGGAGAAGGCGACGATGCCCTCGTAGTGCGCCTTCGCGCCGCCCATCATTCCCTGGCGCCACCAGTTCTCGATGATCGCCTCCGAGGACTCCACCCCGGGCCGGTTGAACCCGTAGAAGGGCCCCGATGGCAGGGCCCGGTAGAACACAGACCGGTTGGCGGCGAGTTCGGCCTGGAGGCCGTCGAACACGCTCTTCGGCAGCCCGCCGGGATTGGCGTCGGTCTGCACCATCAGCGGCGGCACCGAGGAGATCAGCACCGCCTTCGCCACACGGCTCTCACCGTGCCGGGCGATATAGCGCACGACCTCCCCGCCACCGGTCGAGTGCCCAATGTGGACGGCGTCCTTGAGGTCGAGATGGGCGGTCACCGCAGCCAGGTCGTCGGCATAGTGGTCCATGTCGTGACCGTCTGAGGTCTGCGTGGAGCGTCCGTGTCCACGCCGGTCATGGGCGATCACGCGGTAGCCGTGCGCCAGGAAGAACAGCATCTGGGTGTCCCAATCGTCGCCCGAAAGCGGCCAGCCGTGGCTGAACACGATCGGCTGGCCCGAACCCCAGTCCTTGTAGAAGATCTCCGTGCCATCGGTCGTGGTGATCGTTCCCATTGCCTGCTCTCTCCCATGCTCTGGCCGTCGACGCCGAAACCTGCGAGCGGCAGGGTAACACCCGCTATCCGACGGCGGCAGCGTCGGTGCGCGGCCAGCGCGACGCGGACTATGATCGCGAGCGCTCCGCGTCGAGCACCGCCACCAGAATTCGATGACCCGCACCTCGACCTCGAAGTCCAAAGAAGCAGCCGCTGAGGCGGGCGGCGACCGCGAGGGTGACTCCATCGGCGCTCGCGCCGCCGCCCGATCGGCACTCGACGTCATGCTCACCGACGCGGCGATCGACGACGGAGGTGTGCACCGGTTCGTGAAGCCGACCGCTGCCGTGAAGGTCGCCGCGGCGCTCGCGCGTCATCCGGGCCGGCTGGCGGGCCGCGTGAGCGGGCTCGGCCAAGAGGTCGCCCGCGCGGCCGCCGGGCGCTCTGCAAAGGCGCCGGCGAAGGGTGACCGGCGTTTTGCCGATCCGGCTTGGAGTGAGAACTGGCTGCTGCGGCGGTTGCTGCAGTCATACCTGGCTGCGGTCGAGGCGGTCGACGAGCTGATCGACGACGCGCAGCTCGACTGGCGCACCGAACGCCAGGCCCGCTTCGCCGCCGGCAACATCCTCGACGCCCTCGCGCCGACCAACTTCCCGTGGTCGAATCCCGCGGTGCTGCGCGAGATCGTCGACAAGGGAGGGGCCAACCTGGTCAAGGGCGGGCGCAGGTTCGCCCATGACATGTCGAAAGCGCCGCGCCTGCCCGCGAGCGTCGACACGACCAAGTTCGAGCTCGGCGAGAACCTCGCGCTGTCGCCGGGATCGGTGGTGCTGCGCACGGACGTGTTCGAGCTCATCCACTACCGGCCGAGCACGGAGAAGGTGCATGAGGTCCCGCTCCTGTTCGTGCCGCCGACGATAAACCGCTTCTACATCCTCGATATCGCCCCGGGGCGCAGCCTGGTCGAGCACCTCGTGGCCGCCGGGCAGCAGGTGTTCCTCATCTCATGGTGCAACCCCGGCGCCGAGGAGGGTCACTTCGACCTCGACACCTACGCGCGCTCGGTGCTCGAGGCACGCGACGCGGTGGCCCAGATCACCAAGCAGAAGTCCGTTCACGTAAACGCGGCCTGCTCGGGTGGGATCATCACGGCGGCCGCCCTGGGGCACCTCGCAGCCGAGAAGAACCTGGGTGAGGTCTCGAGCTTGACGCTGTGGGTGTGCGCACTGGACAACGCCCGCGCGGGCACCACCGCGGCCCTCGCAAGCCGGGAGCTCGCTGCCGCTGCGGTCGCCGAGTCCGCGCGCAAGGGGTATCTGGACGGTCGCGCCCTCGCCGGGGTGTTCGCGTGGCTTCGGCCGAACGACCTGATCTGGAACTACGTCGTCAACAACTACCTGCTCGGCAAGGACCCGCCGGCGTTCGACATCCTCTACTGGAATCAGGACTCGGTGCGCCTCGCCGCGGGGCTTCACCGCGACTTCGTCCACCTGGCCCTGGAGAACGCGCTGACCCACCCGGGCGCCCTTGAGACGCTCGGGACCCCGGTGGAGCTTCAGGCGATCGACGTCGACAGCTACATAGTCGCCGGCGTCAAAGACCACATCGTTCCCTGGGAGAACGCCTACCGCAGCACGCAGCTGCTCGGCGGCTCATCGCGCTTCGTGCTGTCCACGAGCGGTCACATCCAGGCGCTGGTCAACCCCCCCGGCCCCACGAGCCGCTCGACATACCGCGCGGTCGACGAGCCGCCCGAGGATCCGCACGATTGGCTCGGACAGGCGGAGCTGAAACAGGGCAGCTGGTGGCCTGACTACGTCCAGTGGCTCACGGACAGGTCGGGAGCGCTGAAGGCCGCACCGAAATCGCTCGGCAGCCGCGCCCACAAGCCCACCGCCAAGGCGCCCGGCTCATACGTCCGCGCCGGCTAGCACGATGAGCGCAGCGAGGCGTCCTGTGCGCCGGCGAACCCTGCGCGTTGAAGCCGCCGGCATCGACCTGCGTGTGTCTCGCCGCGGCAGCGGACCGGCTCTCTTGCTACTCACGGGAATAGGCGCCAACATCGACATGTGGCGGCCGTTCGAGCGCCTCGTGCGCGGCCGCGAGGTGATCGCGCTCGACGCACCCGGGACGGGCCGCTCCGAGCGGCCCCGCTACCCGCTGCGTATGCGGGGACTGGCTCGGGTGGTCGCCGCCGCCCTCGACGAGCTGGATGTCGAGCAGGCCGACGTGCTCGGCTACTCCTTTGGCGGCCTGCTGGCGCTCGAGCTCGCGCACCGCGCCCCCGAGAGGGTGCGCCGCCTGATCCTGTGTGCGACCGCGCAGGGCCTGCCCGTCGTCCCGCCCAACCCGCTTCCGGCACTGATGCTGATGACGCCCGCGCGCTACTACCACCCGCGCCTGTTCAACCTCATGATCCCGCACATCGCGGGGGGGCGCACCCGCCGCGAACCCGGCCAGCTCGAACGCCAGGCCGCGGCGCGGCTCGCACGCCCGCCACAGCTCCTCGGCTACGGCTACCAGCTGTACGCCGCCTCGGGCTGGACCAGCGTTCCCTGGCTGTGGCGCGTCAAACAGCCCACGCTCATCATCGCCGGCGACGATGACCCCATCATCCCGCTGGCGAATCCGAGACTCATGGCCCGCCTGATGCCCGACGCGCACCTCCGCGTCGTCGAGGGCGGCGGTCATTTGTTTCTGCTTGACGAGCCCGAGAGCGTGATCGACGACATCCACGGGTTCCTGGACAGTTGACCCCGAGCGGCTCGAGCTGCTGCGGGTCGACCGCCGGGTTACGCCAGGGGATCGACGTCGAGGTGCTCCTGTAGGAAGGCCCCGGCGCCGGTGAGGGCTGCGTCACCTTCGTCGAGCATGGCTGCGACCGCCTGAAACACGTAAGGGGATCGCCGTCGGCGATGTAATCGGCGGCTCGCCGCCGCGGGCCCTCCGGAGTGAGCGCGGGGTCGACTGCGGCCTGCGCGGTGATGCTGTCACCGGACAGCGTCAGGTCCGCAGGCGGGCGCCGACGCGGCGGGCGAGATCGTACGCGCCACCGTGCGGGTACAGAATGACCTTCCCGGGGTCCGCGCCGGCGACGTCGACGTTCACGACCGCGATCCCACCGAGGCTGGCTGTCGAGGTCTGGACATCCGAGGGGATCGGGATAGCCGCCATCATCTGATCGAAGATGGTGCGCTGCTCGTGCGCCTCGCCCCCAGATCGAGCGGCGCAGCTCGCAGCATCGCCTCCAGTTCGTGGCGCTGTTGCTCGCTCACGGAAGCTGCCCGGGTGGCAGCAGTTCGGTGCGGTACCGCGGCGCGAGCGCCACGGCCTTGGCGATAAACGCAGCGGTGCCCGCTTCATCCAGGGCTGGCGGTGCCTCGGTTCGGCTCGCGACGGGGACGCCGACGTCTAGAAAGAACTCCTCCTGCCCGGACGGTGAGCACAGACACAGCAGTCGCGCGGGCTCCTTGGCGGCATTGCGAAACACATGCGGCGCGTTCGCGGGCACGTTCACCGTGTCGCCGGCTCGCGCAACGGCTGTGACACCGCGAAAGGTGATCTCGATCTCGCCGTCGAGAATGGTGAACATCTCCTCGAAGTCGTGGCGATGAGGTGGGGGACCGCCGCCGGGCGGGACATGCATGTCGATGAGGGTGTATCGCCCAGCCGTGTCATGGCCTGAGAGGAGGATCGTGTAGGTGTCACCGACCACGCCGATGTGCGGCAGGGATTGGTCGTTGTCGGGACTGACGTGCGTGAGCTCCCTGGAGGGGTCGTCGGCCGGGATCGGCCGTGGACCCTCTGGGGTGGCGGGCGGGTCGCTCCTCATCGCTTTCCTCCGTTGCAAAACCTAAGCGGTCGAAATCGTCCGGATAAAGTGGGTCAGCATAGCGAACGCCCCGCGAAGCTGACTGCGGCATTTCCTGCGTATGACAAGGACAACCACCGAACCACACCGTGGCACTCGCCAGCTGCGCAGCGATGCGGCAGCCAATCGCGAGCGCGTTCTGGCTGCCGCCGCGGTTGCCGTCACGCGCGACGGCGAGAGGGTGCCAATGGCCACCATCGCCGCCGAGGCGGGTGTCGGAGTGGGCACCGTGTATCGCCATTTCCCGACTCGCGCAAAGCTCCTCGCGGCGCTCACAATGCGCTCCTACCATCTCGTCCTTGACCACGCGCGCACCGCCCTCGACAGCGACGAGTCTGCGCCCGCGGCGCTCGAGCATTTCTTCCGGCAGACAATCGCCGCCGGCGACGACCTGATCCTGCCGCTGCACGGGGGCCCCGTCAGTGTCGACGAGAAGACCGTCGCGCTGCGGACCGAGATCAGCGACCTGCTCGAGCAGGTCCTCGCACGAGGACGGGCAGACGGCACCATCCGCGGCGATGTCAGTGCCGTGGACATCATCATCACCGGAGCGATGCTCGCCCAACCGCTTCCACACGCAGCCAACTGGGAGCAGCTCGCGCGACGGCAGGCCGCGATCTACGTCGCCGGCCTCGCCAAGACCACCGATCCGCCTCTCCCGGGAAGCGGGCCCACCCGCGCCCAACTCGAGGCCGGCTTCGCGAACGTGAAGGGAGCGTCTGCTGGCCGACGGTGAGCTGCTCAGCTGATTCTCAGCCAGCCAACAGCTGCTCAGCTCTCCTTGGCACCCTGGGCTCGCTGGGCCAGCCAGTCCCACTCCTGCCAGTTCTCGATCCGCGTGGCGTACTCGCGGCGGGCCAGCTGCAGGCCGGTGCTGCCGAAGAAGACTCGCAACGGGGGCTCGGCAGCATCGACGAGTTCGAGAATCGCGGCGCCAGTCGCCTCAGGGTCGCCGGGTTGCGTTCGGATGGGTCCGAGTGCCTGCAGTCGACGCTCACGCACGCCGTCATAGACGGCCATCTCCTGCGCCCGCCCTGCCGAGTCGCCCGACCAGTCGGTGGTGAAGCCTCCGGGCTCGACCAGGGTCACGCGGACGCCGAACTCGGCGAGCTCCGCCGAGAGCGACTGGCTGAACCCCTCAAGGCCCCACTTGGAGGCGTGGTATAGGCCTAGCATGGGGAACGCCATCACGCCGCCGATCGAGGAGACCTGGATGATGTGGCCGGAGCGCTGCTCGCGCAGCAAGGGGACGACGGCTTTGGTTACCCACAGTGGGCCGAACAGGTTGGTGTCAATCTGGCGGCGGGCCTCCCGCTCGGTGAGCTCCTCGATCGCACCGAACTGACCGTAGCCCGCGTTGTTCACGACCACGTCCAGGCGGCCGAAGTGCTCATGGGCGCTGCGTACCGACTCCTCGATGCCCGCCTTGTCGGTGACGTCGAGCTCCAGTGCCAGCAGGCGCTCGCCATGCGCGGCGGCCAGGTCCTCGAGCGTGCGGGTGTCCCGTGCGGTCGCCGCGACGCTGTCACCGCGCTCGAGCGCCGCCTGCGCCCATACGCGTCCAAAGCCCCTCGAGGTACCTGTGATGAACCATATCCTCGTCACGACGGCTCCTCTCGTTCGATCGCGGCCGGTGGCCGCACGACAGGTCATCTAAGCGGAAGGAGTCCCCCAAGGGTCGTCCGGCTCGGCATGCCGCGGATGCGCTACATGTGAGGCGACTAAGCTGCACCCTTCTCTGAGAAGCGACGACGGGAGGGGCAGCGATGAACGGCGAGATGGTCGACATAACTACCCGGGACGGCGTGGCGGACGCCTACCTCTCGCGGCCCCCTGGACCGGATGGGAGCCATCCCGGCGTGCTGCTCATCATGGATGCCTTCGGCTTGCGCCCCCGGATCGAGGAGATGGCCGACCGCATCGCAGCGCGGGGTTTCGTCGTCCTCGCCCCGAACGTCCTGTATCGCGCCGGACCGGCGCCGGAGATGCCCGATCTGGAGGACCCCGCACAGCGGGATCCGTTCTTCGCGCGGCTGAGGCCTGCCATGGCGGAGCTGACGCCCGAGCGGATCGAAAGCGACGGGGCCGCCTACCTCGACTACCTCGGCGAGATCGCAAGCCCGCCGTTCGCCATCACCGGCTATTGCCTGGGTGGGCGTGTCGGCTGGCGAATCGCCGCCGCCTACCCGGAGCGCGTCGCGGCGCTCGGCGCCTTCCACGCCGGGGGGCTCGTGAGCGACGACGAGGACAGTCCGCACCTGAGCGCCGGCGCGATCTCCGCCGAGCTCTACCTCGGCCATGCCGACAACGACCAGAGCATGACTCCTGAGCACGTCGCGGCGCTCGAGCAGGCCCTCGAGGAGGCCGCGGTGCGCTACCGCTCAGAGCTCTACGAGGGGGCCGCACACGGCTACACGATGAGCGACACCGCCGCCTACGACGAGGCGGCGGCCGAGCGACACTTCACCGAGCTGTTCGCGCTGCTCGATAGGACGATCGGCGGCTGACCGCGACCGTCAGGCGCGCCTATCCGATTCTGACGTGAGGCGGAGCATCTCGTCCCGTTCGGAGGGCTGCACGACTGTCCGCCGTCGTCGTTCCAGCGGGTGGGACGCCCGTTACTGCCAGTACCGCTCGACGGTGTTGGGGTCGCGCGCTGCGGCTTCACCGGGATCCACGCCGGCGTCCCTGAGCGCCCGTCGTTGGCGCAGCAGGTCCCAGCAGACGTCCAGCTCGACCTCAACGGCACGCAGCCGCTCCGCATCGGCCTCGAGTGCGCCGGCCGCGTCGCTCTCCTCGCGGTTGCGCAGCTCGTGCTCCTCTTCTACCAGCCGCTCGATCCGAGCAGCGATGCTCTCGTCGCTCACGGCTGAATGCTACGCCTTCACAGGCGACCGAGGGGGCCGCTGATCCGAGCGGATACGATGCGCCTCATGTCCCGTGCCGCAGCGCTCGTCGATGAGCTTGCCAGCGAGCTAGCCAGCTGGCCCGGTGTCAGCATCGAGCGAATCTCGGAGAGTGCCGCGCTCGTGCGTTATGAGCGCCTGGAGCTGGGCGTCCTCGATCGCGAGCATGGTGTGGCGGAGTTGAGCTTCTCGGACTCGGAGCGCGAGGAGCTGGTAGAGCATGGCGATGCGGAACCATCCGATGAGATGCCCGAGGGTGTCAGCCATGGCGTCCACGGGCCGTCGGACATCACTGCGGTGCTGGAGCTGTTCGACCGCCGCTACCGCGATTTGCGCGGCGAGGACGACCCGTACAGCACCCAGGACCCGGCCTGAGGATACTCTTCGATAAGTGATCAATGGGGCCGCCGCCGCGGCGTCTCCTGCGTCGTGCACGCCGCGTCTGCTAGGCCCCCAGCTCAACAGGTTCAAATAGGCGAATCAGCGTCCGGGCGCCGACCCCGTCCGTCACGAGGATCGCGGTGGGATTGATCGAACTCGACTCCTCGACGCTGATCGTGCGCGGACCGGAGATGAAGTGCCGAAGCACGACGGGGTAGCGCACCCCGCGTCCGCCGAGCGCGATCTCTAGAACGTCGTCCTTTGGGTCATAGCTGATCGCCTGCAGCGGCATCCGCTCAGCGTCGAGTTGATCTCCCGCCTGCGCGTCCATGACCTCGATCGTGGCGAGCATCCCCTCGATGCTCGGCGTGAGCGAGTCGAAGTACTCATGCCATCTCTCGGCGTCCAGCTCCTGAGTTGTGGTGCTCATGCGAACTCCCTTGCCGTGCGCTCCATGGAGGAGGGCAGATTGTCAGGTAGGTCGCGAGCCAGGTCAGCCGAGGGCCTGCGTTGGGCCCATCATCCTGGCCGTGATCTATGCGCCGAACCTAGCATCAGATACGGCGAGCGTGCCCGGAGATTCCCGTCCCGGGAGAGGGGCCGCCTCGCGCCTATCCGGACGTCTTGCTCACACGGGTTGACATCTGCCCCAGCTGCCCGCGAAGGATCGCGTAGGCGATCCCACCACCGGCCAGCGGCACCAGCAGTCCGATCGCCTGATAGAGCAGAACGGCGGCGAGCGCGGCGTTGTGCTCCACGCCGTAGAGGATGAAGACACCGAGCATGCCTCCGACCGTGCCGATGCCGGCCGGCAGCGGAATCGAACCGCCGAGTGCGCCGATTATGTACGCCATCACCACGAGCGGGAAGCCCGGTAGCGGCTTGGCGTGGACGGCAATGAAGGCACTCCAGAGGACCAGTAGGTCGAACAGCAGATAGACCAGCGCCCCCAGGACCGCTCGGCGGCGACCACGATGGAATAGAAGGCGCTGCGTGTCGTTTACGGCGTCGGAGAGAGTGGTGATCGCGCCGGCCACCCTGGCGTGCTTGATCGGCTTGCGTTCAGCATCGGTTACCGCGCGGCGGGCAACCAGCAGGGCCGCGGCGATCGCGGCGGCTGCGACCGCCGCGGGCAGCAGGGTCAAGAGGAGGTTGCGCGGGCCGGGCAAGACGCCCGCCGCGAGACCGAGCCCGAAGAAGATCAGAGCCAGCGCATCGACGGCGGTGTTGAGAAAGCTGAGGTTGAACTCGCGCTCGGCGATGAGCTTGGTGGGCATTCCGAGGCGGTGCAGGATCCAGGCACCCACTCCGAGGCCCCCATAGGAGCCGCCGGGGACGAGCGTCCCCCCTCCCAGCTGCGCCCACGCTACGCGCGTGTCCATTCGCTCGCCCCGGCCCTCGGCGATGAGCAGACTTTCGGGGTCGACGATCGCGCCCCAGGAGACGACGAAGCCCATCTCGGAAATCGTCTCGAGCACCAGCGCACCGAGCAGCCACGGCCAGCTGACGTGCTCCAGGCTGCTGAGCGCCTGTTCCAGGGCCGGAATCAGCTTGAGCACCAAATAGGCGACGAGCAGATAGGCCGTCAGCCTCAGGGCCGATCTCTGCAGATGGAGCTTCGCGAAGTTCAGTGCCCGACGCGTGTGGTGTGCCTGCGCCAGACCGTGTCGCGATGAAACGGAGGCGGCTTGTGTTGCACCGTCCACCATCACGCACGCGCCATGAGTCGGCTCCCGTGTTCGACCCGAGCGCCGCACCCGTGACCTTGGCCCTGACCTGGCATGGCGATCGCCTCCGCGCCTTGAAGAAGGTGGCGCTTAGCGCCCCCCGACAGGTTACTTTCCGCGCGCACTCATGTCCCTCTCATCGGGCCACACGAACGTATGCATCGCATGGCGAATCACGAACAACGCAAGACACAGTTGGTGCACCCACCGCAATGGCTCAGCCAGCGCGATCCCGACCTTGGCGCGCTGCGTCGCGCCGGTCGGGCCGCAATCGTGATGCCGGGGGTGTTCGCCTTGGGCGAGGAGGTGATCGGCGACCCTGCGTTGGCGCTGTTCGCGGCGTTTGGATCGTTCGCGCTGCTGCTGATGGTCGACTTTCGCGGCCCGACGCTCGACCGCCTGCGCAACCAGGCCACGCTCGTGGTGGCGTGCTGCGCTTTGATCTGCCTGGGCACGTTGGTGTCCCAGACCGCCTGGCTTGCGGCGCTAACGATGGCGGCCGTCGGCTTCGTGGTGCTGTTCGTGGGCGTCGTCAGCTCTGTCCTTGCGGGAGCCAGCACCGCGCTTCTGCGCTGGCAGGATCTCGGCCGGCAAATCGCTCTCCGGGACCATCGCGCGCCACAGCAGAAAGCCGGCGTAGACAGCCTCCGGGTGCTCGGGCGTCACCGAGCGGCGGACGGTGCTACGCGCGCCGTCCGCGCCGATCACCACCTCGACCTCGTCGCGCGATCCATCCCCCGGTACACAGGCGGGCTCTCGCCCAGGCCGGTCACCTCGGCGAGCAACCGGACGTCCACTCCCAGGCCACCGCCCTGGACTCCGCGATGAGCGAGCGCGATCGCGCTGCAAAGCCCGACCAGGGACCCCCCCCGACGATGAGCACGCGCACGTCGCGTGCGGCCATATCGCTCATAGCGCCCGATCAACGGAGACGGACGTCACGATCGCGAAGGCTCGCATTCCGTGATGAGACGGACATGAGACTCGAGCTGCGAAGCAGTAGGCTCTTGAGCCCAACCCGGACTGGATTGATGCACGCTTCGCACGAACTCAACGTCAGCGTCGTGAGCCCTGAAGAGGCCGAGTACGGCACCGCCGAGTTCTGGGCGGGCGACAGGCTCTTCGGGTTCACGCGGGTGGAGGACGGCGAGCTGGTCCTCAGGATCGAGCCGCGGAGCGATGGCGGCGCGGTGGTTGTCAGCGCACACAGCTTGGCCGAGGCGCTGGCGCACGCGAAGCAGCTTCTCGAGTCCCAATGATTCAGGCCACCCACCTCGACCGCCACCATCGCAGCACGGCGGAGGCCGTCCTCTCCCACCCGGTCAGCCACAACATCGAGTGGCGTGACGTCCTCTCCCTGCTGGAGGCGATCGGCGAGGTGACCGAGGAGCACAACGGCAAGTTCAAGGTCGCTGTCGGTGGCGAGACCGAGACGCTCCACCGGCCAAGTGGGAAGGACGTCGGCGAGCAGATGGTCGTCGACCTCAGGCGCCTACTCGCCGCCGCCGGCATCACCGCCGAGGGGCTGCACGAACGCCGAGACGTCGCTGCACAGCCGGCCGCGGCGGAGCCCAGGGGGCACGCGATCCTGGTGATCAGCTACCACGGTGCCGACATCTACCCCACGGATGCATCGAACAGCGCGCCGACGAGAATCGTGCCGGAGGACGTCACCGGCAGGCTGCGCACGATGCACCACAGGGCCAACAACCCCGGGGGCTGGTATGGGGAGATCGCGAAATCATGGTATGCCGAGCTCGCCGAGGCGCTCAAGCCTGCGGCCCAGATACTGATCATCGGCAACGGCAAGGGACACAGCAACGGCACGCTGAAATTTACGCAGTACCTGGCGCAACACGACCATGAGCTGATGAAACGGATCGTCGGCTCGATCGAGTCCGACAGCGAGGACCTGACCGAGGCGGAGATACTGGCGCTCGCGAGGGAGTTCTACGGCGAGACCTCGCCGCGCGATCACGGCGACGGCCGCTGGAGCGAGAACTAACTCGGGACTACGCGCCCCCTTCGATCTCGGCCACGTCCTCGCCGGTGAGCTCGAGGCTCGCCGCGGTGAGGATCGGGTCGACCTGGTCGGGTCGGCGGAAACCGACGATCGCGCCGTCGACGGCGGGATTGCGAAGCGTCCAGGCGACCGCAACGGCGCCCGGTGTGGTGTCGTAGCGCTCGGCGACCGTCTTCAGGCGCTCGACCAGTTCGAGGTTCTCAGACAGCGCCGGCTCGTTGAAGCGTGCGTCGCGTTTGCGCCAGTCGTCCTCAGGCATGTTTTCGACGCGCTCGCGGGTCATGCCGCCGCTCAGGATCCCTGAGCCCATCGGCGAGTAGACGATCACGCCGATGCCCTCCCGCTCGGCGAACGGCAGGAGTTCGTTCTCGCCGTCGCGCTCGATCAGCGAGTACTGCGGCTGGAGCGTCTCGACGGGAGCGATCTGCTGGACGTCGCGCAGTTGCTCGACGTCGAAGTTGGAGACGCCGATGTGGCGCACGAGGCCTTGCCGCTTGAGCTCGGAGAGCGCCGCCCATCCCTCCTCGATGTCGGCCGCAGGGATCGGCCAGTGGATCTGGTAGAGGTCGATCGCCTCGAGGCCGAGCCGCTTGAGGCTCTGCTCGGCCTCGCGCAGAATCGAGTCGCGCTTGAGGCTGTGAACGACCCTGCGGTCCGGACCTTCGAGCAGGGAGCACTTCGTGAACACGTAGGGTCGCTCCGCGACGCCTTCAAGCGCGCGCCCGACGGTCTGCTCGGAGCGGCCGAAACCATAGGCGGCAGCGGTGTCGATCCAATTGACCCCCTGCTCGAGCGCACGGTGGATCGCGGCGATCGACTGCTCATCATCCTGCGGACCCCAGCCGAACTCCCAGTCGCCGCCGCCGATCGCCCACGCGCCGAAGCCGAGGCGGGTGATCTCAAGCCCGGTGTGGCCGAGGTGGGTTGTCTTGAGTCGTGTGGCGGGCATTTTGAACCTCCTGAGTGTTTGAGAGCCAAAGACCGTCGTGCGGTCGATCCGATCTCGGGCTTGAACGGGCCGTCGGTCTTGGGGTACGCGAGCGCGCCCATCGTGATCACGTGGCAAGCTCGTATATCGCCGCCAGGTCCTGATCGCCGAGAGCCTGGCTTGCGGTGAGAAAGCGCTCGAGAACCACGTCCAACAGCGGCATCGTGGATTGAGAGCTCTGCTCGACCTCGCGCACGAGCTGCAGATCCTTGACGGCGAGCCGCACCGGGAAGCCGGCCGGATACTCATGGCGGCGCATCTCATCCAGCTTCTGCAGCGCATAGCAGCCGCCCAGCGGCCCGCCGTCGAGCAGTGCGACGAACTGCTGCTGATCAAGCCCCATTGCCTGGCACAGCCGCATCGTCTCGGCGAGCGCGGCGACCATGCCGATCATCCAGTGGTTGGCAGCCAACTTCAGGCGCGAGCCCATACCCGCCTTCCCGACCCAGAGCACCCGCGATGCCAGCGCGTCGAAGACCGGTTCGACCGCGGCGCGCGCCGAGTCAGGTCCAGAGGCGAGTACGGTCAGCTGACCATCTTCGGCCGGATGAGTGCTGCCAGATACGGGCGCGTCGACGAGCGTGATCCCGTGCGCTTCGGCCAACTGCGTCAGCTGATCGGCCTCGGCCGCCCCCACGCTGCTCATCTGCAGCCAGACCGTGCTCGCGGGCCAATCCTCGAGCAGCGGCTCGACCACGTCGAGGACGATGGCGGCGGTTGGCAGCATGGTGATCACAGTGGTGGCGCCGCTCACCACCTCGCCGGGCCCCTTGAGGGACTTCCCACCGCTACCTTCAAGACCGCGCAGGTGCTCGGAGTCGCGGTCCCATGCGACGACCGTGATGCCCTGCTCGAGAAGTCGATGAGCCATCGCGGAACCCATCAGCCCGACACCCAGAAGCCCCACGCGAGCCTTCTCCTGGTCGGCCTTCGTGCTCGCTTGACCCCTTGGGCCTCGAGTCGTGTCATCCGGCACTTCGTCTGGGCTCCGAGTGGAGCTCGTGGCGGTTTCAGCGGTCATGGCTCACCCCGTTGGTCTCGCTTGATCGTTATCTGCGGCGAGGCGGCTCGCCTCATCTCGCCGGTTATGGTCGCACGCACTGATGAGAGAGCCGTGAGAGCTCACGCCGCGCCAGTCGCACATCGACCCCGCGCGACCGCCCCGCGGGCGGTCCTTCTACGTCTTCAGAAGCGCTTCGACAGCCGCATCGAACGATGTCGTGTCGGTCGGTGCGAACGTCGCCATCGCGCCCGCGCTCCTGCCGATCAAGAATGACGGGGTGCCGTTGAGGCCAGCGCTCTCGGCCGCGCGGGCGTCTGCGGCGATTTCGCCGGCCAGTTGCGGATCACTGCGATCGCGGTTCCACTGCGAGAGGTCCAGGTCCGGGACCTCGCTGGCGATGCCCTGCAGGAATCCGTCGGTGACGTAGCCCGAGCCCTCCTCTCCCTGCTCGCGGTAGAAGGCCTCGATGAAGTGCCACGCCCTGTCCTGCCAACCCGCCGCGAGCGCCGCCACCTGCTGGGCCACGAACACGTCGGGCTCGCGCGTCGCGGTCTCCAGCGCGTGATACTCGATCCGCAGATCGCCGGCGCGCACCCATCGCTCGATCATCGAGGGCAGCACCTCGAGCGTGAAGTCTCTGCAGAAGGGGCACTCAAGGTCGCCGAAGTACTGAAGGGTGACCGGGGCAGTCGCTGAGCCGAGCGCGTTCGCGCTCTGCGGGATGTCCGCCAGAAGGGCGGCGGTCTCTTCGTGGCCTTCCGTCGGAGCCATCGGACGGAACCTAGCAGCAGACGTCGCTCAAACGGTCCGTCGCCGGGCGCCTCCGCCCCTCCGGTCGCCACGCTCTCACGGGAGGGGCTTTAAGCGGAACAGCGTCGGAGATGTGGCTGCCCACTCCAGGCGCTAGCCATGGCAGTCCACGGCCACGTCGAGCGCTGCGCAGACCTCACGCATGCGATCGTCGCTGAGCCGTCCGAGACGCTCCACAAGGACGGCAAGCGACACGCTCTCGACCGAGTCGAGGTTGATCGCCGACCGGCGAGGCACTGGATCGCCGCCCTGCTCCAATACGACCTCGCTGGCCAGGCCGCGGATCGTGGTCGTACAGGGTGCGACCAGCGTGCGTTTCAACCGTGGAATGGCTGCGTCACGCGAGAGCACGACGACCGGCCGTCTGCCGACATCCGGGAGCTCGCACCACCACATCTCTCCGCGTGCGGGCAGCGGGCTCACACTCAAGATGCTGCGGCCGCCTCGCGAAACGAGGCCAGATCACCCCAGGCGTCGGCCTCCTCGGGCGGGTGCGCGTCGTAGGCTGCGTAGGCAGCGTCGATCTCGGCGCCACGATGCCTGTCGAGAACGGCAGCAAGCGCCTCATCCAGGAGAGCGGCATCCGTCAATGGGGAAAGTGCGCTACGTGCCGCGGCCAGCAGCTTCCCATCCACGGTGGTGCTCACCCTGACTCTTGCCATGCCCTCATTATGCCATGTCTGTGCCACTGGGGCCCCGCGGGCCAGGAACTTCTCCTCCCACCTGGCCGGCGTGAATGCGACGCCTGGTCGGCCGCCGACGACGAGCACCAGCGTGCCGGCCTCGAGCGCGACCGCCTCACGCACCAGCGCCGGGTCGCGCACCGCGACGACGCCGCCGTGCGGGATATCGACGGAGGTGCCGTCGACGGTGAAGCGTGCCGCACCGCGGACCACAACGTAGATCTCCTCGGAGCCACCGGCGTCGTCATCCTCGGCGAGCTCGTCATGGCGCTCGATGACAAGGTCGCCGGCCTGCTCGGCGATAAACGCGTTCGTCCCGAAGGCGGTGATCCCAAGTTCACGCCGCAGCGGCTTCCAGTCCGGGAGCGGCTCGCCCGGGAAGCGACCGTGTAAATCTCATCGAGGTGCGTCACGCGGTAGCCCGGCTCCATCGGGCGACTGTACTCGCCCCGCGGCCTCGCGCGAACGGCCCGTGTCGGGCGCGCCGCCATCAGCTTCGCCACTGCGTGGCGTTATGCTCGGCCCCATGCCCAGGCCGGAACCGGAGCTGGTCTGCGTTGTCGAGATCCCCAAGGGCGGGCGCAACAAGTACGAGTACGATCCGCAACTGGGTGGGATCAAGTTCGACCGGTTGCTGATGAGCGCCGCGACCTATCCCACCGACTACGGCTACCTGCGCGACACACTCGGTCAGGACGGGGATCCACTTGACGCTCTGGTGTGCCTGCATGAGCCCACGTTTCCCGGCTGCCTGATCCCGGTCAAGCCGGTCGGCATGTTCAAGATGACCGACGAGAAGGGCGTTGATGACAAGATCATCTGCGTGCCGCTCCACGATCCCTATTGGAATCAGAACGAAACGCTGGAGGATCTGCCGCTGCTATTGCGCCAGGAGATCGACCAGTTCTTCTCGATCTACAAGGACCTGGAGGGCAAGACGGTCACGGTCGAAGGATGGCGCTCCGTTGAGGAGGCGACGTTGGAGATCGAGGCCGCGAGGGTGCGAGCCCGCCAGCACTGAGGCCCTGCGCGTGCCCCGCGTGGCACATGATGACCAGGAGCCGATCAAAGCTCGGAGCCGATGGGCGTCACGCCGCTCGCACCGGGTTGCTGAGGACGCCGAGCCCGTCGACCTCTACGTCGACGGTGTCACCATCCCGGAGGAAGCGGTTCTTGCTAGCACCGACTCCGGCCGGGGTACCCGTTGCAATGATGTCGCCGGGAACCAGGGTGACGGTGCGTGAGAGCCACGCGATCGTTTCAGGCACGTCGAAGATGAGCTCGGCGGTGTTCCCGTGCTGCAACAGCTCGCCGTTGATCCGCGTGCGCACGCCGAGGGCGTGCAGGTCATCGATCTCATCGAGTGTCACGAGCGCCGGGCCGCAGGGCGCAAATGTGTCGACAGCCTTGCCGCTCGTCCACAGCGGGTTCTGGATCTGAAGGTCTCGGGCGCTCACGTCGTTGAAGGGCATCGCCCCGGCGACGTAATCGAGCGCCGTGGCCGCGTCCACGTTGCTGGCCGTTCGCCCCATCACGATCGCGAGCTCGGCCTCGTAGTCGACGTAATCAGGATGTGCTGCAGGCAGCACGATGTCCTGGCCGCTCCCGATCAGCGAGTTGACGAACTTGGCGAACCACATTGGAGCCGTCGGAATCTCCTGACCGGACTCGGCGGCGTGATCTCGGTAGTTAAGTCCCAGGCAGATGATCTTCTCGGGGTCGGGCACGGGCGCGAGGAGGTGCACATCAGAGAGTGCCAACCGCCCGGGCGTGTCCGCCGCGCGCCGTCCGAGCTCGGCCAGGCCGGCCGCGTCCAGCGCGGCGAGCACTCCGCGCACGGACTGCGCCGGTGCGTCCAGATCGGAGAGCGCGACAACCTCCTCGCCGACAAGCACGCCCGCCCGGGGTTCACCTGTTTCGCGATACGTCACGAGGCGCACCGCTCACTCTCCGGCCGGGATGTCGACGGGTGGGATCTCCGGCGCGAACTCGCCAGCCATGGCGCGGCCATGGATCTCGGAAAAGTCCTGGCCGTCCTCGGCGGCCTGTGCAATCAGCTCCGGTCGCACGAACACACCGATGGGGTTCGCGTGGAAATCCTCGCTCGTGCGCATCCAGTCGCTCGATCTGGCCGGGTCGCCGAACACGTCGCACTGCAGCTCGACGTGGTTTCCGTCCGGGTCCTTGTAGTAGTAGGAGAGCGTCATGCCGTGGTCGATGCAGATATCGGGCGTTATGCCCGACTCGCGCAGGCGCAGGTAGCTCGCGTTCAGATCGTCGAAACTCTGGTACTCGAACGCGCTGTGGTGCAGGCCGGTGCGGGTGTCCTTGTCCGGGTCGTCCACGAATCCGGGGAAGGCGAGCAGTGCGATCCGGTGGTTGGCCTCGTCGTTGGACAGCCAGGCGCCGACGTCGTCCTGAAACTGCACCTCGGCGCCGACCAGCGTGCCGTACCAGTCGATCATCTCCTGCAGGCGGGTCGTCTTGAGATTGACGTGGTGGAACTTGGGATGGATCACGGCAGTGGTGTCGGGCATCGATGGTGCTCCCTGGTCGGGGTTGGTAAGGGGGGCTGCACACCGAGCTGGGCTTGCAGGTCGAAGATCAAAGCCGGCAGCTCCTGAGGGGATGCGGCGCTTCCAAACACGTAGAAATCCGGACGCACGAGGACGGCATGGGCGCCATGCTCGACGAGCCAGGCCGTCAGCCGGCCGTCGACATCGCGCACCCCACCCGGCGCGTCCGGGTCAAGCGAGGCGACCGTGACCCCGAGCGTGTCGAGGATCGCGCGGTGCTCGGCGTCGAGTGGCTCCCGGGGATCGCCGCCGGCAGCGATCAGCGTGAAGCCGCGTCCCACCGCATCGTCGAACAGCCCTTTGCGGCCGGGCACCGCGACGAGCCCCTGGACGCCGAGCCTGCCGGCAAGGGGATCGGGGGCACCGTCAAGGCCGTGGTGCAGCACTCCGGCTGTCAACGGCGGCAGCTCGAGCGGTGGGGGCGCGTCCGCCTGGCGCAGGGCTGCGTCTCGCTCGGCTGCAGCTTGGGGGTCGAGCTGACAGAGCAACTGCCCGAGCTGCACGGCGAAGTTGATCACCCACTCGTTATGCGGCTGGCGCTCGAGGTCGATCGTGTCGAGCAGATCGCCGGGCGCGACCTCGCGCAACACGAGGTCGAGCTTCCAGGCAACGTTTGCCGCGTCGCGCAATCCGGAGCACAATCCCTGTCCGAGGAACGGCGGGGTCAGGTGCGCGGCGTCGCCGACGAGCAGCACGCGTCGGTCGCGCATTCGATCGGCGAGCATCGAGCGAAACTCGTAAACGGTGCTGCGAGTCAGCGGGCCGTCCGCGGGCCGATACCACGGTTCGAGCAGTCCCCACACGCGGGCCGGATCCTCGAAGTCGCCGGCTAGCTCACCTGGGAGCAACATGAACTCCCAGCGCCGGTGGCGCGGCCCGCTCTGGATGTGGGTCGTCGGGCGCCGCGGGTCGCACCACTGGCAGGCGATCGGCAACGCGGCGAGCGCCGCCATGTCGTGCGGCTCGGCGTCAATGACGAGCCACTGCTCCTGGAAGCCGAGATCGCGGCGGCTGATTGCGCTCGCCTCCCGCACGAACGAGTTGGCACCGTCGGCGCCGATGAGCCAGCGGGCCCGTACGGTGCGCGTTTCCTCGGTGGGCGTCAACCGTCCGGCTGCGTCCTCCTGCACCCGGCGGACGGTGAGCTCAGCCCCCTCCGCGGAGTTGTCGAGCCGCTCTGCGATCCAGCCGCGCTCCACCTTGACGGTCGACTGTGACCGTGCGACCCGGTCGAGCGCGTGCTCGAGCGCCGGCTGGAAGAACATGTAGTCAGGCTCCCATCCCGAGCTCGCCCGCGCCGGCGACTGGAGCGTCAGCAGCGGCTCGTGATCGGCGCCCAACCAGTGGTACTCCCGCACTGGGACCATCTCCTCGGCGAGCTCCTCGGCCAGACCGAGCCCCTGCAGCAGCCGCATGATCTCGTGGTCGAGGTGAACCGCACGCGGTAGACGGTAGATCTCGCCGTGGCGCTCGAAAACTGCGACCCGGTGGCCGGCGCGGCCCAGCAGCGCTGCCAGCGTTTGGCCGACAGGACCGTACCCAACGATCGCGACATCGACCTCGGAGACGGGCGGGTGATGACTAACTCCCTCGGACAAGGCCATAAGGCTAACCCATAACTGATGAACTTGTCAATATTGATATCCGCCATCAGATGTGCCACCCTTGTGAGCGTGACCGCGCGAGCGACCACCGCGGCGCCTGCGACCCGGGGCGCCCGGCGACGCGCCCAGACCCGGGCGCAGCTGCTCGACGCTGCCAGGACGCTGTTCGCGCGCCAGGGCGTGGACGGGACCGCCATCGCCGAGATCACCGAAGAGGCCGACGTGGGATTCGGCTCCTTCTACAACCACTTCGCCTCCAAGGAGGAGATCGTCGAGGTCGCCCTGAGCGAGTCACTCGAGGCGCAGGCCAAGATCGTCGACGCGCTCACCGAGCATCTCGAGGATCCAGCTGAGATCGTGGCCGTCGCCCACCGCTACTTCGTGACGCAGTCCACACGCGACCCCAGCCTCGGCTGGCTACTCGTTCGTCTCGACACCACCCACCGAGTGATGACCCGCGCGCTCGGTGAGCGAGCCCGTCGCGACCTGGAGCGGGGCATTGCATGCGGACGGTTCAACGTCACCGATCCCGACGTCGCGTTTCTCGACACCGCCGGCGCGCTGCTGCTCGTCATGCGCGCGGTCCTCGACGGTGATGTCGGCCCCGAGGCCGATCGCTCCCACGCCGAAGGATTGCTACGCATCCTCGGACTCAGCCGGGAGGATGCCGCCGAGGTCGCCCGCCGGCCACTACCGGAACACTAGCCGGTCATAGAAGTGCCGCGCTCGAGTACGTCGCGGAGCTCACCCCTGGAGGTGATGCCGAGCTTTGGAAACGTCCGGTAGAGATGCGAGCTGATCGTGCGGTGCGAGAGGTAGAGCATCTCCCCAATCTCGCGATTGGTGAGTCCGGTTGCGGCCAGCTGCGCGATCTGCAGTTCCTGCGGAGTCAGCTCGTCGCGCACCTCCGGGACGCGGCGACGGCTCGACTCCCCGGACGCACGGAGCTCCTGCCGTGCTCGCTCGCTCCAAGGATTGGCACCGAGATCAGGCAGTACGGATGCCAGGGCGGACTGCGCGTGAGGTAGCTCCGAGACGCTTGCCGCTTGGCGGATGGCAGAGCGGACCGGCGGGTGGCGGAACCTCAGGCCGGCGTCGTCGACGTCTACCAACCGGGCATCCACAGCCGGGGTGAGATCGGCCAACGTCACCTCAGCCCCGGTCACTAACGAGGCGGCGCCGACGGCCTCACCCAC
>Ga0302325_10001126_pt1 | contig 69429 bp, 66 predicted proteins | sample Palsa_T0_2_FD_201948 | JGI IMG/M metagenome (GOLD analysis project Ga0302325, IMG submission 201948) | Peat permafrost microbial communities from Stordalen Mire near Abisko, Sweden - Palsa_T0_2 | ecosystem: Environmental > Terrestrial > Soil > Palsa > Peat permafrost | place: Sweden: Abisko...
GCGATGCGCGAGAGGGGTGCGTCCTAAGTGTCACTACGCCGAATTCGCTGTTTCCAGTTCGTCGATGCGTGCTTTCGCTCCAAGTATTGCCATGTTGAAGGCGGCAATATTGGCACGCGCCCTAGCAACGGTCGGGTTTGTGTCCACGGTCCCTCGCTGCTTCTCGCAACATGCTGTTGCTTCATTCACTCGTTGCTGAGTGCCTTCAATTACCAGTTCCCAGACGCGGATTGCTCTTTCCAGATCGCGAATGGCTCTTAGCCTCAAACGTCCGATCTTTCTAGACCGCAACATTTCTGAACTCCTGAACGATAAGAACTCGCACAGCGATCAGGGGACACAGCGAGGGAACATTGAGTGCCGCGACGTGTTGGGTCGGCCTACCGCGCCCATGGACGCAATTGTAGTACGCAAAGGGAAGGCCAAAGACTACCTCGGTAGTGCAAATCGTGTACAGGACAACCTCTTGCATTGGCCATGCCACGAGCTCGAATGAGGTCTCGCAATAACGGCAGTTGGAACTTTATCGTTGGCCCAAACGTATACTTGAGGCAGCACGATAGATTTTATTCCTCGCCTCCAGCTGATGACGGCTTGCTCCAGACGAGCGCCTCTCACGACCTACAAGCATACGATTGGAGACAATCATGAGCTTTGGTAACAAATCCGCGGTAAAGAACCATCTATCCACGAAACATTCGTTGTTCTCGCACAAGCTGTTCCAAGAAAATGAGCCCGCCAGGTTTGTGGAGCCTGTCCGCGAAGAAGAACATTCGGGAGATAGATCTCCTCCGCCGAAGGTGGAAAAGCCAGTGGTTCGCTCGTCGTAGCAGCAGATCCTCCGGCGCTCAGCAACGCGTCGGGGGGTGTATTTTAGGAGCTGGAGGCAAACTAGAAATGCGCGCTGGCGTAATTGAGTCACCTCAATAGCGCCTACGGTAAGGATTCGTGCTGGATTGTCACGCTGAGACCTGGCTTTCATTCATAAGTTTTGTTTACGTGACGTCGCATGGATTCATCCTTTTTAGATGTGGGCCAAGCGCGGCGATGTTGGTACCGCCAGCCCCACAGTACGAGCCCGCCAAAAACCACTACCAAAGCAGTCCAAACATTGGTTCGCATGACTACAGCACCATGCCTGATTATCGCTCAGGCATAGTGTCAGGCGGCGCTCAGATCCCGGAATGATACCCGTTTGTTTTCAATCTTCGTCAGGGATTTAACTGCATCCTCACCTCACGTTCACCCCGGACGGAGTTCGTGCTGAAGTTCGTTCGGAATTTATGTATGAGAACGGCACTATCACCGTTGAATACAACAGCATCTGTCCTGGATTTCGATGCAGGACAGTTGCCTGATCCCGGCATTTGGGTGCCACAAATCAAGCCGCCGGTGCAACTTGCGGGATCTGAAACTAGCCCGACAGGGGGATTACTCCAGTGATTTGGTAAGGAATGCTGTCTCGCGTCCGGAACCTCATAGCGTCGCGAGCCGTATATCAGATCGGGAGAAGCGCCAACTTGAAAATACGAATCTTCGCTGCCGTTCTTGCATTATGTATATGCTCCGGCTCAGGGTTCGCAGTTTCACAAACACCTCCGTTCCAATTCCTGCAAGAACCCGGACCGTATCCGGTAGGGTTGAAGGTTGTCGATCAGTACGATCAATCACGCACATATCCCGCTTCCCCCAAGAACCCGTCAAAGCCCTCCATGGGCGAGGACGCCCGTCCCATGCAGACACTGATCTGGTATCCATCGTTGAAAAGTACAGGCAAACCGATAACGGTTGGTGACTATGTCCTGCTGGCCGACACGGAGATCCACTTCAATACGCCAGATGAGAAAGAGAATCGGTGGCGTTCGCTTCTGAAGACATCCTTCGATATCCCGTTGTGGGCGGTGCGTGAAGCCAAGCCGGCAAACGGGCATTATCCCATTCTTGTCTATGCTCCCAGCGACTCTTCCGTTTCGTGGGAGAACGCCGATCTGTGCGAGTATCTTGCCAGTCATGGCTACGTGGTTCTTGCAAGCCCATCTGTAGGGGTGTCGACGCGCGACATGACGGATGATCTGGACGGGATCTATGCGCAGACTCGCGACATCTCTTTTCTCATCACGTATGCCAGGTCGCTTCCCGACACGGATTTATCTGGGGTTGCCGTGGTGAGCTGGAGCTGGGGAGGAATCTCGAGCCTGTTTGCCTCAGCAAGAGACCCTCGCATCGATGCCCTGGTGGAGATGGACGGCAGCATGCGCTATTACCCTGGCCTCGTGAAAAGGGCTCCGGACGTTCATCCAGAGCGAATGACCATACCGCTTTTCTGCTTTACACGAAATGTGAGTCTCGAAGATCTGGAAAATGACGACGTTCCTCCCGCAGACAAAGTCGGTCCAAATGTCCTCAACGCCTGGATACATGGTGATCTCATCACCGTGAATATGCTGGGTATGGCACATCCAGAGTTCAGTTCCATGTACCAACGCAAGGAGAGTGCGCAGCGCTTTGCGGAGAATCAGGTAGCCGACTACGGACGGGAGGATGCCAACACGAGTTACGCCTGGGTTGCGTTCTATACATTGAACTTCCTCGATGCTTACCTGAAACACGACGCTTCCGCGAAGGGGTTCCTGGAAAAGACCCCCGCTGAAAATGGCGTTCCGAAGCACTTTATGAGCATCAAGTTTAGTCCTGCGCAGAAAACATCCGATACGAACAGTAGGTAATCTCTTAGTTACAAACCGTAGAAGTGCCGGCACTTTTTAAGCGCATCGATAGACCCATTCTGTTGAGTACCGGCTACATGGAACTCTCGATCTGATGCACCCGGTTTCGTGGTCTTTGAGAGATAAGCCCGAATCGGTACTTGAGAAAAGTGAACAGTAGTAAGGCTCGACTGGCGACTTCAGGCCTCAGCGCGTTTCCGGTAGCAGACAACCTCGAAACCTGCTGAGGCAATTTGGCGCCAATTGAACCCGCCGAACGATCATGCGCGGCTGATCGCAGGCAAAAATTCTGGTTACCTAGCTCCTACATAGTTGGAGGCAAGATGCCATTTTTCTTCGAGGAGGGATTGAGCGAGAATACAAGAAGGGGCGGGATGAACAGAAAAAACACCAGAAGTGATCTCTACGCAAAATACGAAAACTCCGTCGCTCAGCGCGCTGCTATGACGATGGCGGTTGGCGCATGTGTGGGATTGGCGTGGTGGTTGTTGTTGGGGGGAACCGGATTTGTCGGCGCGTGGCTGGCAAGATCGTGGACGCCCGGCGATGACGCCCGGCGCATGTGCCTCGCGGTGATGCTCACTGTTTATTTCGTCCGCCTGCTTCTCACTCAGTTCGTGTTTCTAAAAAGAGCCGTAGGTTGGAGTGAGGTGCTCATGGTCGTGCCATGGGTCCTGTGCATCTATCTCCTGCTCGCCATGGCGGGCGGTACGAATCCTGCTAAGTTTGCCGTGGTTGCCGGAATCGGAGCGGTTCTTTTTGTTTTGGGCTCCTGGATGAACTCGTATGCGGAGCACGAACGTAACGTTTGGAAACGCCAACCGGAAAATCGTGGACGCCTATATACCCTCGGCCTGTTCCGATATTCAAGGCACCCCAATTATCTTGGCGATCTGATTTCGTTCTCGGGGCTTTGCCTGGTCTCAGGACGATGGATAACCATTGTCATTCCATCGATCATGCTGGCTGGGTTTGTATTTGCCAATATTCCGATGCTCGACTCGCATCTGCATGATCATTACGGCGCGGCATTTGATGAGTATGCGGCGCGAACCAGCAAATTGATTCCATTTGTGTATTGATTCCATCGCGTGGAAATCCGGATGCATGGCGTTTTCAACGACAGCGTAAGCTCACGGATCTCGTTCGTCTGGCACTAACAGACCAACGCTCGTTTCCAGGCACCACAGTTCTGGAAACGAGCATTGGCGATTTGTTATGAACCGAAGAAACAATTTGGGAGTGTCGTAGCGAAAAGCCGGCCCTCGAACACGCCGTCAGTGGCACCTCTGATAGCCGTCCTTATCGAGCCAGACTGCTGATCCAGAGTTTGGAGATTATCCTATTCAATGCACCAGTGATTCCGTCAGCTTTATAAGCCCTTCCATGAAGAATAGCGATGCGGTACATCACGTTTGCGACGCCCGTCCGGCGCACGTGTCTGCTTGACACGAGCGGTACATCTGATTTTTAATTAATTCGTTAGTTAATTAAAGAAAAAAAGGCATATGCCCAAGAAATCGCGCGGAAAACCCGGCCGGCCGGCGGCGAACGGCGAACGCGATGCACGCGACCTGCTATTGGCGGCAGCTACGGAGTTGTTTGCCGAACATGGTGTTGCAGCGACAACGTTTGCCATGATCGCCAAGCGAGCTGGCCTTACGCCTGCCATGGTGCACTACTATTTCACGAACCGTGAACGATTGCTGGATGTCGTCGTCGAGGAGCGACTTGCTCCTCTCATTGCTTCGGTATGGACCCCGGTCGAAGCCGGCGTGGCTCCGAAAGAGTTGATTCTCGGAATCGTGGAGCGCCTCCTCGGAGGCATCGAGCGGATGCCCTGGGTCCCGTCGACCTGGATGAGGGAGGTCTTGAACGAGGGCGGCCTTCTGCGAGCCAGAATGTTGCGTCACCTTCCGTTTGAGAAGGTAAAGATCCTGGGCGAGGCAGTCGCGCGCGGTCAAGCAAGCAAGACAGTCAATCCGAATCTCGACTCCGGCCTGATTGGCTTCTCCATCGTAGGGCTCGTGATGCTGCACATGGCCACGGTGCGCTTTTCGGCAGAGGTCTTTGCGCACAAAGCAACTGCGGCGGAAGTAATGAGAAGTCACATTACGGGCCTGCTGCTCGATGGCATGCGACCGCCATCGCCTGCTCAGCCAGGCAAGACACGCGGCAACAAGAATAAATAGGAACGGGGGAGATCATGCGCGTTCGCTGGACACTCGGAAGCTCTACCAAGCTTGGTATCGCTGCTGCAGTTACATTCCTCGTGGCGGGGTGCTCGCGTGGGCATGTGAATAGCTATCAGGGCTATATCGAGGGAAGATTCGTCTATGTCGCATCGCCTGAAAGCGGCAGGCTGGACCATCTTTCTGTCACGCGAGGCGAGACGATCGAAGCGGGGCATCCGCTGTTTGAACTCGATAAGGACCCTGAAGCGACTGAGATGCGCGAGGCTGAACATCAGCTGCGAACCTCTGAGGCGCGGTTGAGGGACCTGCAAACAGGAAAGCGCCCGGCGGAGGTCGATGTCACTCGGGCGCAGCTCGCGCAGGCGATCGTTGCAAAAATACAGGCCGGCCAAATTCTGTCGAGCGATCAGGCCCAGTATCATGCCGGAGGCATCCCCCAAACGGACCTCATCAACGCGCAGGCTGCGGCTGAATCGAGCGCGGCGAAGGTGCGAGAGCTGGAGGCCTCTCTCGCCGTGGATGCGCTCCCCGCGCGCGCGCAGCAGATCAAGGCGCAGCAGGGCCAGGTTGGCGCCGATCGTGCTTCTCTCGCGGATACCTCGTGGAAGCTGCATCAAAAGTCCATCGCCTCCCCGCGGCGAGGGTTGGTATTCGACACGCTGTATCGCGAGGGCGAGTGGGTCGCAGCCGGAAATCCTGTTGCCGAGCTTCTGCCGCCGGAAAATATGGAGATTCGTTTTTTTGTGCCCGAACCAGTGATGGGCAAATTGCAGGTAGGACAAAGCATTCGTGTGACCTGCGACGGACGCTCTGCCGACATTCCCGCGACGATCAACTTCATTTCGCCTCAAGCCGAATACACACCTCCCGTCATCTACAGCAACGAGAATCGGTCGAAGCTCGTGTTCATGGTGATTGCGAGACCATCCGTCCAGGAGGCAGCTGACTTGCATCCCGGCCAGCCCGTGGAGGTCACACTTCCATGACTGAGGTTTCCAGCCCGGAGTACACCGTCGATGTGCGGGGCCTGAACAAGCACTTCGGCGACAAGCACGTGGTCAAGAACCTATCGCTGCGCGTGCGCCGTGGCGAAATCTTCGGCTTTCTCGGGCCGAACGGCAGCGGCAAGACCACGACGATCCGCATGATGTGCGGGCTGCTGAAGCCCGACTCGGGAACGGGAACGTGCCTCGGATTTGACATCCTCCGCGACAGTGCCGAGATCAAGCGCCGCGTGGGCTATATGACGCAGAAGTTTTCCTTCTGGGAGGACCTCACCATCACGGAGAACTTAGACTTCGTCGCGCGCATGTATGAGGTTCCGTCCCGCAAGCAGGCCGTGCGGCAGGCACTGGACGGTCTCGGACTGACGGCCCGCGCCGGTCAACTCGCCGGCGATCTATCCGGTGGCTGGAAACAGCGCATGGCACTTGCGGCCTGTATGTTACACAAGCCAGATCTGTTGCTGCTCGACGAACCCACCGCGGGGGTCGACCCCCGGGCAAGGCGCGATTTCTGGGATGAGATACAGGGCCTCGCGGCGAAGGGCATTTCGGTCCTGGTAAGCACACACTATATGGATGAGGCGGTGCGCTGCCATAAGTTGGTCTACATCGCTTCGGGAACACTGCTGGCGCAAGGGTCTGCAGCTGAAGTCATCGCTGAACAACACCTCAGCACCTGGGCGATCCACGGGGATCATCTCTCCGAGTTGCAGCAAACGCTGCGGCAGCAGCCCGGAATCGCGCAGACCGTCACTTTCGGAGATGTTCTGCATGTGAGTGGGACGGACGCCGGCCAACTACAGCGCATCGTGGAGTCCGTCGTCGGCTCCAGCGGGAGACGCGCCGAGCCGATCGATACCAGTCTCGAAGACGTGTTTATCCACCTGATGAGCAGCTCGGAGGAGCAATCCGGAGGCAAGCCTTGAAACAACACCACGGCTTTTCGATAGCGCGCTGGTGGAGCATCGTGCTCAAAGAGTTCACGCAACTCAGGCGCGACCGCCTCACCTTCGCGATGATTGTGGGTATACCGATCCTGCAAATGGCGCTGTTCGGGTACGCCATCAACACGAATCCTAAACACCTCGACACCGCCATCATCAGCTCCGACGACACCAACATCACACGAAGCTTCATTGCGGCGATGCAGAATTCCTCGTATTTCAAGGTCGTCGGAGAGCTACCCAACGAAGTGGCGGCGCGCGAGGCGTTGGCCCGCGGGCAACTGCTCTTTGTGGTCAATATTCCGGCGGGATTCACACGGCAGCTGCTGCGCCATGAACGGCCGACCCTGTTGATAGAAGCAGATGCCACCGACCCCACGGCGACGGGAAGCGCGCTGGCCGCGATCAACGGCATCGTGCAGGCGGTAGTCCAGAGGGAAATGACAGGGCCTCTTGTGACCCTCCAGGGCAGCCCTGCGCCATTTGACGTGAGCGTACACCAGCTTTACAACCCCGACAGCATTACACAGTACAACGTAGTACCGGGATTGATGGGCGTGGTGCTGACACTCACAATGGTGATGATGACGGGACTCGCGATCACGCGCGAACGCGAGCGCGGCACAATGGAAAACCTGCTCGCCATGCCCGCCACTCCGATGGAGGTGATGACAGGAAAGCTGATTCCCTACATCGGCATCGGCCTGATTCAAGCGTCCATCATCCTGCTGGCTGCGCGATTCATCTTTCAGGTTCCCTTCTTCGGCAACATCGGAGCGGTATACCTTTCAACGCTGTTGTTCATTGCAGCCAACCTGACGGTCGGCATCACCTTCTCGTCGCTGGCGCAGAATCAGCTCCAGGCGGTGCAGCTCGCTATCTTTTACTTCTTACCGAACATTTTGCTTTCAGGCTTCATGTTTCCGTTCAAAGGGATGCCGGTCTGGGCGCAGATGATCGGAAATCTATTACCGCTCACCTTTTTCAACCGCCTCATTCGCGGCATTCTGCTCAAGGGGAACGGATGGGCGGATTCCTGGCCCAGCGTGTGGCCGCTGATGGTCTTCACGCTGGTGCTGATGAGTGTTGCGGTGGCGACATATCGCAGAACCCTGGATTGAGGATCGCTGCCCATGGATAGATCAACAAAATCAAACGCGGCCGCAGCAAGATCGAATTGGGCCGCGGCGGCAACCGTTGCACTCATTCTGACACTGGCCGAAGGATGCACCGTTGGTCCGCATTATCATGCGCCTGCGCCCCCGGCCGTTACGTCCTACACGCCGCGGCCCCAGCCGAACGAAACAGTGGGCAGCACCGGTCCCGCGGGAAGTGTCCAGCACTTGAGTCCGTCGGCTGAGATTCCAGCGCAATGGTGGTCTCTGTTCCAGTCGCCGGAACTCAACAGCATGGTCAACGAGGCGCTGCAAAATAGCCCCACGCTGGAGCAGGCCACGGCCCGGCTCAAGCATGCTCAGGAGGAACTCAGCGCTCGCACCGGGGCGACGAAGTACCCCTCCGTGACCGGCAACGCCTCGGCGAAGGCGGAGCAGCTCAATCTCGCGGCCTATGGAATCCCCCTCAAGAATCCATCACCCTTCCTTTTACTGAACGGATCGGTAGCCGTCTCCTATGCGCTGGACCTCTTCGGCGCCAACCGGCATCTCATCGAAGGCTTGCGCGCAGAGCGAGAGTATCAGCAGTGGCAGCTGGAAGGAGCACGCCTGATGCTCGCCGGCAACGTGGTATCGGCGGCCATCCGCCAAGCGGAATTGCAAGAGCAGATTGAGATCACTCGACAGATGCTCGATGTACAGCAACAGGAACTGAGCATTACCCAAGAGCGGTATCACGCAGGCGGAGTCTCAGACTACGACCTTCGCAGCCAGAGAACAGCTGTAGCGCAGATCGAGGCCACTCTCCCGCCGCTGGAGCAGCAAAGGGACGCCATTCATGATCAGCTCGCCCTGCTCTTGGGGAAGTCTCCGGCCGAGGCTCATATTCCGAGCATTTCACTTGCAGGCCTGCGTCTTCCCGAGCAACTGCCGGTCAGCCTTCCCTCCTCGCTGGTCAGGCAACGTCCGGATATTCTTGCCACAGAGGCTCTCCTTCATCAGGCCAGCGCGAACGTCGGGGTTGCGACGGCGAATCAGTATCCGCAAATCATCTTGTCAGGAAGCGGGGGCGCTATTGGAACCAACTTCACCGCCGGAGGCGATATCTGGAATGTCGGCTCGTCCCTGGCACAACCCATCTTCAACGGCGGGTCCCTGCGGGCGGAAAAGCGCAAGGCTCAGGCAGCTTATGATGAAGCGGACGCCGTCTACCGGCAGTCCGTGCTTGAGGCTTTCCGGGAAGTAGCGGACGTCCTCTACGCCATTCAGCACGACGCCGAGACGTTACAGGCGCGAGTTGAAGCCGCCAACGAGGCTCAAGCGGCATATCATATCGCGTCCCAGCGCTACGCGGCTGGAGGCATCAGTCACCTGAACCTGCTGGATGCGCAACGCCAGCAGTTGCAGACTGCTCTGGATCGCACGAACTCGACCGCAAGCCGCTATGCGGATTCAGCGACCCTGCTCCAGGCGCTCGGCGGTGGCTGGTGGAATCAGACCTATACAGCCACGCCGGCCGCGAAACCAAGTGCCAAGGCTTCAAAGGCATCCCCATCGCATTCTTCGGGTTCCTCGCTTGAATAGCCCTCCGGGATTACTTGGCATAAGTCGGCCTGTCGGCAGCGATCAGGATGACTCCAGAATCACGTGTAACCAAGGAAAGGCAACTATGTACTTGACTCACCCGACCTTTTCTGTGGCCACTCCGCAACATCCGACGCAAATCGCCGCCTCTGCTATCCTGCTCCGATGCTCGTTCCCGATGTAGGCTGATGGTTGCTTGGGCTCCACTCGCAACTACGGTGGCAGCGGGGCAAAAACAACCCGACCTGCCACAGAATTGAGTATCCAAACAGGTTCTCAGTGGGCTATATCGACAACCAGGCCCGGTAGGGGCTCGTTTTCGGGCGGATCAGCCGGGCCGCTTCCGTGGGGCAGATAGATGTCGTCCTGGGCCAGTAGAGCTTCATAGACCGGAGTGTGGCGCCAATGGCGCGCAAGTGCGAAGGCGCTCATGTTGGCGATCATCAGGGGCAAAACCAGGCCGTAACCGCCCGTCATTTCAAAGATGATAAGCACCGAGGTCATGGGGGCGCGAACGATGCCGGCAAATACGGCTCCCATTCCGACTACGGCGAATGCACCGATGGAGTCGGCCGAGTGATGAAACACGGTCACATCAAGGTAGCCTACTGCGCCGCCCAGCATCGCACCCATGAACAGCGCTGGTGCAAAGATGCCGCCCGAACCGCCGCTGGAGTAGGAACTGACAGTGGCAGCAAACTTGAGGACACAGAAGACGGCCATGGCGGTCACTGTCATTTTCCCAGTGAGCGCCAGGGTGAGGGTCTTGTACGGATCGCCAGCAATGCCATTGAGATGGAAGAGCGCCAGCGCAGCGACCGCCATGCCGCCTGTGGCTGCGCCGCCAATGGCCGGATGCACCCAGCGAGGCACGCCTGTGAGTCGGCGGAACCATGCGCGAAGGGCTAGCAGCGAATCGGTGAAGGCAACCGAGACAATGGCCGCGAGCAGGCCCAGCAACGCATACCACACCAGCGATGAAGAATTGGTAAGCGTGTAGTTGCCTTGCACATGAAAGACGGGATTAGAGCCAAGAATCAAGTGTTCGACGACGGCGGCCAACGCGGCGGCCACAATGACGCCGGAGAGCATGGTCTGGTCGAGGTCGCCAATCAGTTCCTCAAGGGTGAAGGTGACCGCAGCAATGGGCGCGTTAAAGGCAGCGGCAATGCCCGCGGCCATGCCTACCGAAGCCATCCGGCGGGAGTTCTTGGGGCCGAGCCGGGCGAGGCGCGCCAGCATGCTGCTGACCCCGGCGCACACCTGCACAGTTGGTCCTTCCAGACCGAGTGAGGCGCCAGAGCCGATTTGAAGGGCGCACAGGACAAACTTGCCGATGGTTTCGCGGACGGTGACCAGGCCGGAACGCAGCGTGTAGGCCACCTTCACCTGGGGAATGCCGCTGCCTGCGGCGGCGGGAGCGAAGTAGGTTAGGCCAACGCCGGCAACCAAGCCCCCGATGGTGGGAGAAAGGATGGTCCACCATATCCAGCTGTGCCCCGAAGCACTGTTGGCGCGCTCGATGAACAAAGCCTCAAGCCCCATAATGCTCAGGTGGAATGCCACGGCAGCCAGTCCGCAGAGTCCGCCGGCCAGAATTGTCACCGCCAGAAGGCGCTGCCGCTCGCTGGGCATGCGGCGCAGCAGCCAAGAGTAGAAACGCGCATACAGCCCCGGGAATCCTGCCCAATAACTGCGTTTCGGCATTTCCTCGCTCGTCGGGGGAGTCACATCTCTAGTATAGAAGCAGAGTGGGAAAGGGCAGCTCAGCTCTTGGAACGGGCTCGATGTCGCACAGCAATCCCGATCATGAGTTGCAGCGTGGGCTTATATTCAGCAGATGCAGGTCAATCTTCGTGCCGCCCTCACTCTCGCTATCGGGCCGAAGACGCGAGGATTCACTGCAATAGGCATTTTTCTATTCTTTGGTGCCATTATGGCGAGTCTCGCCGCAACTACTCTGCTCTGGCCAGGTACGGCTCTCGATCGTATCTGGGCTTTAAACCCTGCCGCGTACAAGCAACTCGCACCGATGGGAGGGATCGTTGGGACTTTCTTCCTGGTGCTCGGCGTGGCGCTCACTACGGCAGGAATTGGGTGGTTCCGACGTCGCCTTTGGGGATGGAAACTAGCGGTCGTAATCATCGCTACTCAGGTTCTGGGTGATGTCGTTAATTGCTTCAGAGGCGACTTACTGCGCGGCGGAGTTGGCATCATTGTCGCCAGTTCACTATTGCTGTTTCTTTTGCGGTCGAAAGTCAAAACCGCGTTTTCCTGAAATCCGCACCGCGATCAATCCCCGAACCCTACCGAGCGGATACCTAACTCAAAATTCAAAGCACCCCTCCTCTCGATGAGGAGCGGCAGTTCTGAATCCATTTGAATCAAGTAGGCTGAAGTCAGCGCTATGACTACTCTTGCACTCGTCAGCATCGTCGTCACCGCAGCTGCTTTCTTCGGCTGGATGAGCGTTCGCGTCTGCCGGCTTCCCATCACCATCGGCACGATGCTGCTCACGGTGATCTCGTCCGTCACGATGATTGCGTTGGGCCGTGTCTTTCCTGGGTTACAGGCGTGGGCTGTGAGCCTGGTAGGTCGCATTCGGTTTGAGGATCTGATCTTACATGGGCTTCTGGGTTTGCTGCTGTTCGCAGGCGCATTTCTGTTGGACCTCCTCTACCTTTCCAGGGAAAAGCTTGCTGTCGGGCTCCTCTCTGTCATCGGCACACTCCTCTCGACGGCAGCTCTTGCCGCGGTCATGCACTGGACTCTCCCTCTTCTTGGCATTCCTGCTCCTTGGATCGAGTGCCTCTTCTTCGGTACGCTGATCTCGCCAACTGACCCGATAGCTGTTCTCGAAATGCTTCATAGGGTCGGAGTACCTAAGAACATCCAGGCACAGCTAGCAGGGGAATCATTGTTCAACGATGGCATTGGCGCAGTCCTTTTCCTTGCAGTCCTGGCGGCATCGAAGGGACAAGTGCCTTCGATTGGTCACATAGGCGTCCTACTGCTGCTGAAGTCTGGGGGTGGTCTCCTTTTAGGCATCGTTCTTGCATGGGTGTCCTCGGAACTGATGCGGCGCGTCGAGGCCTACCAGATCGAAATACTCTTAACTCTTTCACTCGCCTTGGGAGGCTATGCCTTAGCGGAAACGTTAAGTCTTTCAGCTCCGCTTGAAGCGGTTGCGGCTGGACTGGCATTGCGCAGATTCAACATGAATCATGTGCATGGCGAAATCTCGCACGAATCCCTGGATAGGTTCTGGCGAGTCATCGATGAAATTCAGAATGCAATTCTTTTCGTCTTGCTGGGCTTCGAGGTGCTCATCATTCCCTTTACACGAAGGTCATTCGAGTCAGGCGGACTTGCCATTGTCTCCGTCTTGGTTATTCGCTTCCTCGTGGTTGCGCTCGTTTTGGGCTTGGTGCGCCTGCTGCAACGCGGACATAAATCTTCGCTTCTCACGCTCGGTTGGGGCGGCTTACGCGGCGGATTGTCCATTGCGCTTGCTCTATCAGTCCCAGACCTCCAAAGCCGGACATGGATACTTGCCACCACTTATCTTGTGGTCGTTTTTTCCGTCGTATTGCAAGGTGGCTCACTTGATCTCTTTCTGAAAAAAATCGGCAGATTCGATCAAAAGGCAATCGTTTTAAACAGCAACAAGTAGAAGATCCTCTCTTATAGTCGAGGACACTCTCCATGGCCTACATCCAAAGAGGTCGGTCGCACTGAGGATCATGCGCCGGGAGAATTGGGCCATGTGCTTTGCAAACCATTTTAGCGCTGGCCCTCTTTATTTAGCGTCTTCAGGAGTCGCATCGCACTTGCGCTTCATTTCGCTGCCCCCATTTCTTTGGGCCTTCTTTGCACGTCTGTTCCATGTCTCTTTCAACATCCGGCTGCTTTTCCATTACATGTTTTGTCATGGTGGCCGCGATTTCGTTCCACGACTTGGCCGAAAGTTTCTGATCACATTTGGCGCTTCGCAAGGTAACAAACAAGTCGCCTCCCGATGGTAACTTTTGGGTGCCCGTTTGCGGAGCCCGGATCGAAGGAAACTCCGGAGATTCAAGCCACAATCTCTCCCGTAAACGGGCGGGAGGCCGGATTAGCCGTGAGAAATCCGCCTCTGGTGAGCCATCCTGCAAGAGTGAGCTCGTCTAGCGCATTCAGGTCAATGCGCGTTTCGTCAGCCGACACCGCTCGAACGTCACATAGAAGATTCTTCGCTCGCCGAAAGCTGAACCTGGGGACTGATGGTCTTCGCATTCAACGGATTGCTGGACCTCATTTCCCACTTGGGGTCCAGCTCTCGAACCATCCTCCATCGCGTCCGACGCCTGGCGGGTCCGTAACGAACCTGGCAGCTTAACGCAGCGAGAAATTACGTAAGAATCACTGACACAAATGAGCCACCTACTTCCGTTAGCAGGATGAACCACTATCCGTTTCGTCTGCTTGAGGAGTCTCCGCTTGAAATATCTCCGCATACTCTATTTGTTCTTGTTGATTCTCTGCGCAACGAACTTGCTTAAAGCACAGTCCACCGATGCCACGATTAGCGGCGTAGTCGTCGACCCTTCCGGCAAGGTCATTCCAGACGCCGGCATCGAGATTATGAATGAAGCAACTGGGGTCCACTATTCCAGCAAGACGAACGGAACTGGAATTTACTCGGTAACGGTTCTACCCCCGGGTCAATACATCGTTCAGGTCTCCAAGATCGGCTTCAAGACGTTGATCAAACCTGACATCGTCCTGAATGTGCAGAGCGCTTTGGCGTTGAACTTCACTTTGCCTATCGGGGCGGCGTCCGAATCGGTGACTGTGGATGCCGGAGCGTCCTCCATCAATACGACGGATGCCTCCGTGAGTACTGTGATTGATCGCCAGTTCGTCGAAAATATGCCACTGAACGGTCGCAGCCTGCAGAGCCTCATCTCCCTCGCGCCAGGAGTTGTTCAGACGCCGATTCCCTACGGTTCATCCTCGGGCAACAGCGGAGAATTCAGCGTCAACGGCCAGAGAACTGAGAGCAATTACTACACCGTTGACGGGGTGAGCGCCAATGTTGGCACTGGAAGCAACGGCTCCTATACTGCCGGTGCTGCGGGGCTGCTTCCAGCGCAAACTGCTCTGGGAACGACGCAAAGCATGGCCAGCGTCGATGCGCTCCAGGAGTTCCGCATCAATACGTCCACGTACTCGGCAGAATACGGACGGACTCCGGGGGGACAAATCTCCCTCCAGACCCGGTCCGGAACCGACACGCTACACGGCAGCCTGTTCGACTACTTTCGCAACGACGCGCTTGACGCAAACAACTGGTTCAACGACCACACGACACCAACGACAGCGAAAACCGCAGAGAGGCAAAATGATTTTGGTGGAACTCTGGGGGGGCCGCTCTACTTGCCCCATATCTACGATGGGAGAAAACGCACGTTCTTCTTTTATTCGTACGAAGGTCTCCGCCTGAGCATACCTACACCCGCGACTATTAGCGAAGTGCCTGATTCGGCTCTCCGGCAGTCGACAGCTTCTGGATTGCAACCCTTGATCAATGCCTTTCCGATTGCCAACGGAGCTGAGGTGCCTGGCGCCCCAGGCCTTGCGTACTTTACCGCAGCGTATTCCGTCCCATCAGGGCTCAATACGAGCAGCATCCGCATCGATCACACGCTAGGCAACAGTACTCATATCTTTGGCCGTTACAGTGACTCGAGTTCCTCCAGTGACAGTCGTTCGGCAGACGACGTTGCTCAGGTGATTCCACAATCGTTTGTCACCCGTAGCGTCACCTCCGGCCTCAGTCGAACCTTTACTCCGCAAGAGGTAAACGATCTCCGATTTAACTACACGTGGTATTCGTTGAACGAGGCTGACACCATCGATTCGTTCGGTGGTGCCGTCGCCTCTGCGCAAAAGACCTTCCTTCCAGGCGCGCCAAAGTATTCACAATTCGCGGGATTTCTATTCTTTGGATCCGACCCGGGCGTCGACTTGGTCTCTCAGGAAATCGGGCAGACCCAAACCAACATCATCGATACCCAGCAGATCACTTTGGGGCGGCATTCTTTCAAGATGGGCGTCGATTACAGACGGTCCGAGTTGATCGAGAAATTCAATCGGCTCTCTGCGGCCCTCCTTTATTTCGAGGAGCAGGGGTTGCAGTCCAATAGTGCGGACTTCGCGATGGCGTCCACGAGCGGAGCCGTACCGGACGAGCCAATCTTCACGAACCTCTCGACGTTTGTCCAGGATGAATGGAAGCTCAACCAGCGGAATACACTGTCCATCGGTCTGCGCTGGGATGTGAACCCTTCGCCCACAAACGGGAATGGCCGCATCCCTCCAGTCCTTAACCAGATAACCAATATTGCGACGGCGCAGTTGGCGCCGCAGGGGGCCCCTGAGTGGAATACATACTATGCGGGATTCGCTCCACGCATCGGCATCGCCTCTCAACTGAATACTAGGGACGGACGAGAGACCGTTCTGAGAGCCGGAGTGGGCCAATTCTATGACACCGGGAACACTCTCGGTGCGATCGGCTTTACTCAACTTGGATTCGCATCGACCGAATATTACTCCGGCCTCAGTTTCCCATTGGCACCTGCTGTTTACCAGCTGCCTGCTGCTTCTACAGATGCGCCTTTCAATCAGACAGCAGTGGGCTACAACAGGAATCTGAAGCTTCCCTACACGCTCGAGTGGAACCTGTCTTTGGAGCAGAGTCTTGGCGCTTCGCGCTCTTTCACGCTAGGGTATGTTGCATCCGCTGGACGGCGGCTGATGGAAGGCACCTATCAGAATCCTGCGTCGATCAACCCCGCGTTCTCGCTCGGAAATGGCCTCTATGTGATTCAGAATGGATCTTGGTCAAACTACAACTCCTTGCAGGCACAGTTTCACCAACGCGTGATTCATGGCCTTCAGGTGTTGGCATCGATGACCTGGTCCCACAGTATTGACAATCTATCTTCAAGCTTCATCAGCTATCAGCCACTTCTCAAGGGCGACTCTGACTTCGACATACGTCGGAATTTTCAGACGGCCGTTACTTACAATCTTCCGTCTCATGCAGCCGGACGCACGGCTCGAGCGGTCACGAACGGCTGGGCCGCAGACGTGCGCGCCTTCGCCCGTAGCGCTGCTCCGGTCGATGTCTACGGAACCGCATATGTCGCCTCGAACGGAACGCAACAATATGCCCGACCGAACCTTGTACCGGGAGAGCCCTTTTACCTTTATGGTTCTCGAGACCAGATTCCGGGCGGAAGGAAGCTCAACTTTACCGCCTTTCAGGATGTGACGGGGGTTATAGGCAATTCTCCCCGGAACTTTCTGAGAAGTTTCGGCGCCAACGAAATCGACTTTGCATTGCGGCGACAATTCGACCCTTCCGATCGCGTGAAGATTCAATTCCGTGCAGAGGCATTCAACATCCTGAACCATCCGGATTTCGGAGCAATTTACAACACTCTGAATTCCGGCGCTGCGCTCTTCGGACAGGCTTACAACACTCTCAACATCGGTTTGAAGAATCAGAATGCTCTGTATGAACAGGGTGGTCCGCGTTCTCTTCAGCTTGCTCTGAAGGTATTGTTCTAGCTCCTCGCGTTGAGCTTGAGTGCGTCCAAAACTATTCACCGATCGACCAAAGTTAAAGGAGTATTCGCAATGCTGAGGCCCCCGGCCCGGAAGGTCGTGCTGTGCGCGATTTTGGCGTTTTTCGTCTCATCGATGAGTCTTCGTGGAAGCGCCGAGCAGCGTGGGTTCACAGTGACAGACTCGATCACAATGACCACATTCAGTGATCCGTCCAGCCTCGTGCCAAACAGTCAAGCGAGCCTTTCGCCGGATGGAAGACACTTCTACTGGGTCACCACACATGGAATCATTGACTCCAACCAGGTTGAGTCCACTCTGTGGCTGATTGATGCCGAGGCCGTCCGACGCTTCCTTTTCGATCGTTCGGGCAAGACTCAAGCCCCTGCGCCTCAGGCAATTGCAAGGATCTCCGCTGTCCCTGGTATCCAGGCATCGGTTCCCAACGCCCCGCTGATCACCGATTTGCGATGGTCCCGAGATTCGCATGAGATATTTTTCCTGGGACAGGATTCCCGTGCTGAGCGACAACTCTACGAAGTTGACATGGAACACCGGAAGGCGAAGGCACTGACGAGCGAAGGGCGGAGCGTCCGCCAATTCGATTTTGTCGGGAACAAAATCGCCTATACCGCGAACAAAAGCGGCGATGCCGAGCCCAGTGTTCCATGGGATCGCGCCGCGGGTGTGAATGCGGACGCCGGTACGGTGACTGGCATGGGCTTGGAGGACATTCTCTCATTTCCCGAAGAGGGGCATGGAATGGGAAGCGCGCGGTTCTTGCCAGACCTCTGGGTTAGCGATGGCCGGGAGTTTCAAAGAGTAGGAGGTCCAGGCAGTCATGATCCGGTTGCGGACGTTGAGCACTCAATCGATGTGCTCTCACTCTCACCGGATGGTCGAGAAGTTGTCCGCCTCTTGCCCGTCGCAACGATACCGAGTTCTTGGTCCATGTACGATCCGATGCCCGGCTTCGAATCCTGGCGCATCAGCCCGCAGGACACCTCGCTGATATCTCCGTCGTACTGGTATCGGCTTCGGGAATATCAACTGATCGACACACGCACCGGTGAAGTACGTACGCTGATCAACGCCCCCAATGCGGACTCGCTGGCGGAAGAAGATCTGACGACCGCGGTGTGGTCCCATGATGGAGCACGTGTACTGGTCGGAAACGTAGCTCTTCCTCTCGATGGGGTTGATCTACCGGAGCAAACCAGACGAAGACATACTTGCGCCCTGGCATCGGTGGACATTCCTTCACTCAAAGTACAGTGCGTTGTGTTTACGCGCGACGCAAGCGCTGTAATGCCCGCCGACAATTCAAAGCCATTGCGGCTCAAGGACGCTCGCTTCGGTACGGATAACGACGAAGTGCTCCTTCGCTTTGCCTGGCATGGAAGGTGGGGTCAGACCGAACGCTATCGTTATGAAGGCGGCCAATGGAAGCTTGCTGAAATGCAAGCCGGGGATCCATACACTGGCGAGCCCATCGGCGGCCTCGGGCAGGTTGGGAAGTCTGACAATAAAATCGCGCTCGTAATCAAGCAGGACCTGAATACTCCGCCGACTCTTTGGGCCATTGACGCTGGTTCCGGCGTGGAGAGGATGCTTTGGAATCCCAACCCCCAACTGAACGACATCAAGCTTGGCAAGGCAGCCCTATATCACTGGAAGGACAAAAGTGGCTACACGTGGACTGGAGTTCTCATCACCCCTCCGGATTACCAAGAAGGCAAATCCTACCCTCTCGTCATCCAGACTCATGGGTACCTCGACTTTGCTTTCATCTCGGACGGTCTCTATCCGACGGCTATGGCAGCGCGGCCTTTGTCCTCTGCTGGAATCATGGTCTTGCAAACGACAGGTCGAGCAGATCATTTCAGCACAGGGAAGGAGCCCTATGACGAGGTTGCCGGATGGCAGGCCGCTATCGTCAAGCTGAGCGCGGATGGCCTGGTCGACCAGAATCGAGTGGGCGTCGTCGGTTTCAGCCGCACATGCTGGCACGTTGAGCAGGCGTTGATATCGGACCCAAGGCTTTTCAAGGCTGCCACAATCGCAGACGGAATGGATACAAGCTATCTCACCTACCGATTGTTCGGAGAGGGGCGGCCTTCACTTGCCAAAGAGTATGACAAAATCATCGGGGTCCAACCGAGTGGAGACGGACTGTCCACCTGGCTCGAACGAGCGCCGAGTTTTCACCTGGATAAGGTAGTTACGCCACTCCAGATTCAGGCCATCGGTCCAAGTTCTGTACTCGCAGAATGGGAGATCTACGCCTCGCTGAGGCAACAACACAAGCCGGTAGACCTGATGTACATTCCTGGTGGTCAGCATATTCTTCAGAAGCCTTTGGATCGGTTGGCATCTCAGCAAGGCGTAGTCGACTGGTTTCGCTTCTGGCTGCAGAGCTATGACGACGGCGCGATCGAAAAGCGCGCGCAATACGATCGCTGGCGAATGATGCGCGCCGGCATGGCCGACATTCGGTAGAGCATTGTCCCGGGGCGTGATGTGACCTCACAGCCCCGCGACTTCAGTGCAACACCGTGACTTCTACTCATCCGCCGCGTAGGCGGGACTGGTGGCCTGGGTTCCGTCGTAGCTGTGCCCCATCTTCGTGGCTTCCAGGCGCTGTATGGTTGACTTGGCGCTGGAGGTAGTGAGCACCTCCGGTTTGACGTACAGCTTGGAGCATTTTGCAGTCGTGTTCATTTGTGGTTCACCTCTGTTCAAATTTCCGCTCAGCCGAGTCGGCGTTAACCTCGTATGAACGGATCTTGTCGGTTGCGAATTTCGCAACGAATTCTAGTGGGCCCATACTTGCACGATGCCTAATCTGGCTGGGCGATCGAGAAGAGATCACAGACTCCATCCATGTGAGAAACGCTCAGCCTCCAGCTCGACTTCAAGCGAGTTGTCGTCGCGGGAGCGTGATGTGCACCTCACGGCTCCCGAGACTAGTCCAATGAGCGAGTTCTACTCATCGGCCGCGTAAGCGGGACTGGTTGCGTGGGTTCCATCGAAACTGTGGCCTACCTTGATGGCCTCCGGGTTTCGGATGATTGACTTGGCGCTGGAAGCACTGACTACTTCCGGTTTGACGTACGTCGTGGAGTGTGTTGCAGTCGTGTTCATTTTGGTTTACCTCGTTTCAAATTTCCGCTCGGCAGAGTCAGTCGTGACCTCGCTTGAACGGATCCTGCTCGTCGCGAATCACGCGACAAATTCCGATTGGGTCGATCCAGATGCAACGCCCATCGAACAGGTGCCTTTGCACCAGAGCTCAAAGAGCACCAGCCTCGTAACCGCGTGGATCCATGTCGGATCATTTGCGTGGACAGCTCGAACGACGGAGTCGGCAAGTGCGGTAGGGTTGACAATCCCAAGAGCCGCAGCCATCGAATGGTTCAGTAAACTTCTGATTCTGACGGTTCCATTTCCTAGAGGCACGAATATCGCTCTATGGCGGGCTCCTTTGCGCCGTCGTTCGAGGATTTCGGTGGGAGTGATACCTAGCAAAGCACTTCTCATTAAAGAACGTCTCCGTCCAGGCTGGAGCAGTTGTTCGCGAGGCACTCGAAGGAGAAAATCGACAAGGTCTCGGTCAAGGTATGGATAGCGATATTCAAGCCTTCGGATACTTCCAGGATGACGATGCGGCAAGGTTTCAAGCGTTGCCCACCATGTCCGTCCATTCCCGATGCTGCTGGGTTCGAAGCCAAAGAAGTGTCCTCGGTCCGCTGAGTTAGAGCGTTCTTTCTGGACAAGCTCATGCATGGATGAGGTGCTCCATGGCGGCAATCGCTTGTTCGGAATGGCGGACCCGAGATACTGGTCGAAGAGGAATGCGATGGCCGCGGCGCTGATGTGAATAAGAGGTCTTCGAAGATGCAGGCACCAGGGCACAGCCCTTTTTGCGAAAGCTCGAAGGTGCCCTAAGGCCAAATGATCCGCGAGCTCTGGGAAGGGAGTGGGAACCCCTCCTAAGAGCTCGTCCCCTCCGATTCCCGAGAGGATGATGCGATAGCCATTCGAGTGGGTTTCCTGCTCGAGTCGCAGCTCATTTGCATAGGTCGCTAGATCCGCGCCAGGCAAGAGGTCCGGTACTGGCGACGGCACCAGGTCTTCACTCAAGAGAGGTAGAGGAAGATGAAGCCCTCTCTTTCGCCGTTCTCGCTCCACGCAGGAGAAGTAAGGGGCCTCGTTCCAGCCGGGGTCGCTTTCGTCATAGTAGGAGACGGTATCGAGAAGATCCTTGGGTGTCGCTCCTTGTTGATTACGCATTTGATCGGACATGCAAACGATGGAAGACGAGTCAATACCGCCGCTGAGTTCGGCAAGGATGGGAGCGCCTGGTCCTGTTCGTCGATTCAGGGACTGCCGGAATAGAGTTACAAAGTGTTCCTGATACTCGGCGTCTGTTTGGTATCGAATCTTGTCTTTTGCCATCCATCGCCAATGGGCCCTCCGAACAAGTCTCCCATCACACCAAACGACGTAATGTGCGGGCGTTACAGCGCTGATTCCCTGATACGGAGTCAGATCACGAACAGGTTGGCAAGCGAGGTAGCAGGCGGCATAGGCGGCATCTGGTTCGCACTTCTTACCTCCTACGAAGAAGGTCTCCAGATAGGTGGACCAGAGAATACTGCCTGCGATCTGCTCAAAATAGAGAGTCCGCGTTCCCGCATTGTCCCGAGCCAGGTAGAGCGTTCGATCTGCCTGCGCCCAAAGTGCAATCGCCCAGTCGCCGACGAGTCGCGAAAAGCATTCCTCTCCCCAGCGCTCAAATGCCGCAAGTACGATCGCAGAGTCCGCTGTCTCATCCCTGGGCAACTCCAAGAGCTCGCATAGTTCGAGGTAGTTGTCGAGCCGACCGTCAAAAGTAAGCATATTGCCCTGGGTACCGACCTTCGGAAGAGATTCCAGTTTGGATCGTTGGTGTGTATGGTATGGCTGAAAGCCCATGCCGATCCTGCCAATTGCGCGAACGAAGGTCCCATCCGGAGCGAAGCGACCTGTCCCTTGAGCGAGTTCGATCAACTCGCGTTCTTCGACAACTTGACCTTCGGGCTGGCATATTCCGAAGAGGATGCTCATTTTGAAAACTCCTGGGCTAGCAGCGTTCCAGCTCCTGGTAGATATCCCGAATGTAGGGTTTGTCGTTCACAACGTTGCCATCGACTTCGACCCACGCATGGGACAGGAATGGCACCAACTGGGCGCCGATCACCATCTCGGCGCGAATGCCGTAGTCGCGCAATAGCTGCGTTGTAGCGGCTGCACGTTGCAGGCACAGTATCTGCTTTGGGTAGAACACGCAGGCGAGATCCATCGCGAGGCAAAGTTCGTCCGCGCGGTAGAGTCGACCTGACCTGGGAGAGTCCACTTTTCGCGTTCGCACTTGTGTATGCAAAGCGCGCAGGCTTCGGAAGACCATGAAGCACTCAGTCCAGAGCAAAAGCAAAAAGCTCTTAACAATCAGTCGGCTCATCGCACGCCTCCGAGGGGACTTCAATGCCAAGCTCTTGGCAGAGAAATGCAAGCCTTCGTGTAAGGGCATCAATTCGCACTGTCAAAGGAAGAACTGGCGAGTGCCCCCGCTCTGCGCTGTAGTCGACCAGAATCGGATTGACCTGTGCCGCGCGCTCCTGAAGTCGCGCTGCCATCTTTCGAACATGCGCGGGATTGCAACGATCGTCTTTGTCACCAGAGACAAAGAGCGTTGCGGGGTAGTCCACGGCGCACTTCACGTTGTGGTAGGGAGAGTAAGTATGAAGCGCATGGAAATCCTCTTGGTTTCTCACGCTGCCAAACTCCGCACGCCACTTGGCCGCTTGATCGAAGTGCTCATAGCGCACCATGTCCAGGAGCGGCGCGATGCACAACACAGCACCGAAGAGATCGGGCCTCTGTGTCATCGCCGCTCCAACCAGAAGGCCGGAGTTCGATCCGCCAAAGATGCCAAGCTTCTCGGGAGAGGTAACGCCCTCTGCACATAGCCACTCGGCCGCTTGAATGAAATCGTCAAATGCCATCTGACGGTTTCGGCCTCGGCCGGCATCGTGCCATTCCTTGCCAAAGTCACCGCCTCCGCGAATATGGGGAAGAGCGAAGACCACGCCAAGTTCCAGCATGATCGTGACAAGCACCGAAAACTGCGGCGTTATAGGGATGCCGAAACCGCCATAGCTGGTCATGATTGCTGGCTGCGGTCGCAGACTTTGAGCAGCGCTCTGCCCAATGAGCGTTATTGGAATCTCTGTCCCGTCTTCTGCGGTAAAGGTGTGTGATTGAACCTGGAAACCATTGGGATCGAACGAAGGTCCGGGCCGGCTCCAAAGATGGGACTTCCCGCTTCCGGTTGTGTATTCGTAAATTGCCGGCGGCTGCGTGAAGGACTGATGGGTGTAGAAGACGCTGCGCTCTGAGGAACCAAGTCGGGGCAGCAGCTGAATTGTGCCATCTCCCGGTAATCCCATACTGGAGGAATGATCGCCTTTCATAGTCCAGTCTTCGATCGACAGGTGCCCTTTCCTGAGATAGCCAATGAAGAGCCTCCCCGACGCGATAACAATCTGCTGGATCATCGATTTGCATTCCGGAACAACGATGCGTGCTTCACCCCGGTCCGGAATCAATTCGATGACCTTTCCGTTGGGTGCTCCTTCGAAAGAGAGCACGAAGATCCGGCCACTATGGAGCATTGGAGTATGCGGCAGAGTCTTACCGGCAAACACTTCGTGCCATTCTTCGTCTCGTTCCCGACGCGCGATATAGAAGTCGCAGACAATTTCCTCGTCGTATTCGTAGATCCACATCGCGCCGAGATGGATCGTGTCAGCTGTCAGAACCAGGCGGCTTCCGTGAGAGCGGATCTTTCTAAAGACCGTCCGGTCCGCTGAGCGTCCGCAAAGGCCGTGGTATTGAATCCGATGATCCTCGGCGCTCGAAGGAGAGTCGTGGCAAAAGTAGAAACCATCATTATGGGAGGCGAAAGTGAAGCCGCGCGCATAGCCATTTCCGATTTGATCGGGAAGCATACGCCCCGTCGATACATCGACGATGCGAATCTCCTTCGCGTCACTTCCACCTCGCTTGACCTCGTAGGCGGCAAAAGATCCGTCATCGGATACCCGGTGAATCCCGACCGATGCGAATGGCCCCTCGCCGGATGGATCAACCAGAAGACGTTCCTGATTCGTGTCGATATCCGTTACATAAATGCATGCCTGCTCTTGATCCTTGTTCCGGCGCCGGTAAATGTAGCGATCTCCGATCCGCACAGGTTGATCCACGACCTCCACATTCAGATATCTTTCAACCCGGCCCCGTAGCGCGTCGAAGGCTCCGCAGCGTGAAAAATAGTCTTCGCGTCTTTCACTTTGCTCTCGAATCCATTCCTCCGTCTCCGGTAATCCTCGGTCTTCGAGCCAGCGATCTGGATCGTTTACAACTACGCCTTGGATAGCTTCTTCAACGGGAGGGTAAGAGCGTTCTCTCCAAGTCATATAGCCTCCAGCAGCGAAGAATCCTGTGCGGCACGGTCCATGTGGCGGGCCAGGCTACGCGCGTAGGCCTTGACTTCAGGTTCATTCCGCCGAGAGGAGTGCAACCACGTGCCTCGGCCGTATAGGTGAGAGAAGATGGCCAACAGCGGCGACAGCGCGAAGGCCGCATCGATTTGGGTTGATTGGAGTAGGTCAAGCCAGCAATTCCGGTAGACCATCCGCAATTTTGAGTTCCCGTCGCCGGTTCGGGATGGTTGGAGAAGACACAGTTGCTGGAAGGCAAAGAAAGGGTTGCCGACGCAGCTCTCACACCAGTCCGTGAAGACGCAGCCTCTCTCGCTGAAGAGAATGTTGCCGGAGTTGAGATCGTTGTGAATGAGCGTGTCCGGAACGCCCAGATCTTCCATACAACAGCAGGCATTCTGGAGGATGCTCGCGATCTGCCACAGGCGGCGCGGTTCAACCTTTGGGACTCGACTTGACACCTGCTGAGCCATAACCTCGTTGAGGTACTCGACGATTTCAAAGATGTGTTCGCGAAGTGTGCTGGTGCGCTGATCTGCTGCTCCCACGGCAAGGAATTCGCTGGCTCTCCCGACGAGCTTCTTCTGTAACGAGGCCATCGATAGGACTGCTTGCTCAAGCGTAGGCTGGTTCCAGGTCTTCACAGGTTGTCCTGCATCTTCCATCAACCACGCATTCCAGTCCGCTCGCGCTGCTATTTGAGCGGGAAGAAACTCCGGGCACGTCTCTGCGAGCATTCTGGTGACTTGAAACTCATGGAGATTGGGCTCTCCTGTGCCTTTCAACCAATAGGCCGGGCCAGATCGAGTCCCGAATCGAACCAATGCAAATGTGCTCGTTGCGTTGTACTGCCGGATTTCCCCGGAGAGATCGACGTTGCGGCCCACCACTGCGCATAGCCAAGCTTTGGCTTCCTCTATCCAACCCGTCCGCGAGAATGGTCCTCGGATACCCGGATTGCCCGTAAGAATATCTTTGATGATTACGCGCTCTCCGGCAGTCATCTCCGTCTCAGGAAGCTCGTCGATTCCGAGTGCGGTAAGACCGTAAGGGAATTGGGTTGATGGGATCTCAGCAATCGCACTTGGTGCATGATTCTCGCCGCCAGAGTAAAAGTCCAAAACGATTGCACGAGTGCGCCAGGTATCTTCGATTGCTCTCTGCAATTGCTCGGCCGGTCTCGTCCATCGCGGTATCGCCACGCGCGGTAGGCGTGCAGCAAGGCCATTGAGATCAGTCCATGTCCTATTGGAGCCGAGCCCCACGAGAACCAGCCGATATTCGTCTACTTCGTGCGGAGTGTCGTGTAGTCGCATGGGAACACCTTTAGTCACACTGTAAGAAGATGTCTCGATTTCAGTTCGTCGAGGAAGGCTTGAACATCACGATCGACCGCCACTGGGTCGGCGCCAGTATCGCTCGCAAGTTCGCGAATGATCTCATCGATCTGCTTACCTTGCTTGAGCCTCTCCCACACATAGCTGCCAGTGGAGTTGATCGTCAGCATTGAGTCGCGCTCGATATCGAGGATTACTGCGCCGTCGCGATCGACGACGGACCGAAGATGTGGTCGAAGTGTGGGCACTCGATTGTCCTCCAGGATGGAACGAAACGGCTCCATAGGCGCGGTTGCTCTTAGGACCACGCATTGCTCGCGCAGAGCTGATGCGAAGCCGTCGGTATTGTCCAATAGGTGGTTCTGAGAATGGTGAACAGATCGCTCGAGAAGAGCATCAGAGCGGACGTTTTATCTCAAAGCAGGCACCGCCAATCCAACTGTGGGACGAGTCTGACACTTGCCAATTTCAGATGCAATAGAAACCGGTTCGCAGGAGGCGACAAAACGAAAGGAATGGGACCCGCTCGATGCTAGCGCACTCTGTGTACCATGCGGAAAGAGACCATCAGTCGCGCTTGGGGGCGCTTTCCGCGCGTGCGATCTTGGCGCGCTCCTTACGGCCCCACTCCGATGGGGACTGTCGCGTGTGCTTCTTGAAGAATCGATTGAAGTCCTGCACCAGGTGATATCCCAGAAGGGCTGCGATCGCGCTGACTTTGGTTGGCGGAAATATACTCAGTAGCAATTGGGAGAAGGCGAGGCGGACCTCCACCTGGAACTGCGTCATGGTCATCTGATACTCACCGATGAAGGCCCGCTCCAGCGTTCGCATCTCGACCCCAAGTTCGCCTGCGATGGTACTGAACCGCAGTTGCACGTTGCCATGCGAGTCAAGAATGAAGTGATGTGCAAGCTGCGCCGGATTACCGAGAATACGGGCATGGAGACCGCTTTCCGCGGACGCTCTCAAGGCCCGGATCTCCGCGATCACCTCGCGTTCAATTGTTGACAGGCCGCCGGCAGGGTTACCTCTCACAGTTGTTCCCTCCGGATAGCGGATCAGCACAGCGCCCCTGAACATTCGTGCGAGGAGCGTTGCCGATTTTGTGTTCGACCAGCTGGACTGCATGGTCTCTGAATCGATCACGATCGTCCTGGTGCAGATGTGTCTATCAACAGCGAGTCAATCGGGAATCCTTGCTTGAGGCGCTGAACTAACAAAGGACGCATATCCAGGCCAAACTCTGTCCCAATGGGCAACTACGCGCACCAAGATGGGGGGATAAGCATCGGTCTTATGCGCTGCACCTGAGTCGATCACCAAACGACAGCCTCTCCAGAAGGTCGTAATCTTGATGGCGATGATCCCTTCGTCTTCTACGATGTGACTTTGGCTATCAGTTCGCCGCGTTGGCAAGAACGCGTCATCTGCCAACATCGATAGAAAACTATGGCGAAGATCAAGCGTCAATCATCGGGGGAAGCGTGTTGCGCATACGAAAACAAAAGGTCTGATACAGTCATACCGCGTTTGTTCTGAGAGGTTTGCGTAGTGACCGATACGTCAGATGTCTTGTTGCGTGGACGAAACTCTTACCTCGTCATTTGACGCGGACAAGATCGTACCGGCGAGATTTTTCAAATCGGCGTGGGCCTGGGATTGATGTGAATCAGCCTCGGACTCATGGTGATTGTGCAAGCGGCGTACCTCCTATTTCTCCTTGTTGGGCTTTTAGTCTTGGGGAGGTGTCTCGCGTCGCCACATCTTGTGGCTTCGGTCTCGAAAGGCAGCGGTAACCGCCGTGCTGGCCTAGCACTCGGCCATTGAACTGAGGCCAACCGCCTCGGCATGATGAATTGACTCCAGACCCGTTCGAGGCCGTATTTCCCAACTTCTCGACCATCTTATCCATTTCCATCCCGGCCACTGCCGCCTTCGCCTTCGGTTCAAACAGTGGGCCATCTGCCGTGGCGATGTGCGGGTTGAACCGAATTCTGTCCCGTGACCTAGGCTTGTGCCGTAGTCGTCGATGAGTGCGCATGGGAATTCGCTTCGCTTAGAGCTAGAAGACACAGACTTGCACCGAGGTCAATGTAAACATTGACCTCAGTGATAGATAGATCCTTGCCGCTCCCGGTAGTTGTGGGAATTAGCAAATACGAGGTCATCGGCGTTGCCTGGTACTAGAAGAACTCAATTCGACCCCGCCAGTTATCTTGCTGCCGCAGGCGTCGTGCGAAAGACAATCCACGTGAAGGCGAAGCACGTCTTCTTCTCTCAAGGCGGCCACGCAAACACCATTTTCTTCCTTGAATCGGGACGCGCAAAACTCACCGTGGTCTCAAATCGCGGCAAGGAAGCGACCGTCACAGTCCTCTCTGCCGGAGACTTTATTGGAGAGGAATCTCTTGCGGGTGCATCTGGACTTCGAATCGCGACAGCGGTCGCGATGACGGCCTGTACAGCGCTGAAGCTAGATCGTGATGACATGGTGCGGCTTCTCCATCAGAAGCATGCCTTTTCCGATCTCTTCTTGAAGTTTGTTCTGCTTCGAGGAGTCCGGACACAAGAAGACCTTATCGATCAGCTTTTTAACAATAGCGAAAAGCGACTAGCACGCACTCTACTAATCATGGCGGAATTCGGAAAACCTGGAGAACCGGAGACCCTCATTCCGCCTATTACTCAAGAGGCGCTGGCGAATATGATCGGAACCACCCGGTCCCGCGTCAGCCGTTTCATGAACCGATTTCGAAAAATGGGATTCATCGACTACAACGGTCGCATCCATGTTCACAAATCATTGCTAAACGTAGTTTTGCATGATCGACTACCCGAACAGTCCGCCAAGAGGCCAGTCGTACTCGGATCTGGACCCACGCCAACAGCCAAACGGAAACAGGCAAAAGTGGCCTAAGATTGCCACCGTATCTTGCCCACAAGACATCGCTTCGATGCTCATCCGCCTGATTATTCATCGGAACCTGACTATAAGCACAAATGAATTTACTTGATGATTGTCAATCGAATTCAGGTGTTTGGCCCTGGACTGATAGCCCTTGCGCGTCGCCCGGATCGCTGATTCACCGGTGCTTCTCTCTTTAAAGACAACAACGGGTCGCCAAATCGCGAGAGACCATCCACAAGGACTCGGTCTCGGACTTCTTTCGAAATGGCGGTTTCACCATTTCATTGTGGTCGCCAGCTTTGGCGTTCCTCGGCTGGGAGATCTTCAGGTTCATTTTTTTCTTCCGAATCGTATCCTGGCATTTTGGTTGGATCACTCTCAAGCGGGATCGGACGAGGGTTCTGGATCAGGGGGTCATTATCGTGGGTTTCGCCACTCTCGGTTTTGCCCCCGTAAACACGAAATACTTCAACTCTGTGGCCACGGGGGTAGGCTGACAACTTCTCAAGCATCGCCAGGAGATCGTCGTCATGAATTCGACGATCAACTGCTTCGTCGTAAAGGGGATCATCCAGCACCCGCTGGCCGGCTCCAAGGATCAGAATTCGTGCAAGAGGCCATTGTCTGCGGATAGTCTCTGCAGCGCTTCGAAGACCCGCTGATCCAAGGCTATCGCTTAGTACGGCTAGCCTTATCGCCCTTGACCGTAGGTCGAAGAGCTCGGGAAGTTTGCTTGTCGCCTCGACTTGGTAGCCAGAATCTCCTAAAAAGGCAGCGTGACCTAAGAGTGAGTCTGCATCAGCTTCCACAAGAAGTATGGAGAGCTGCACAGGACGGTTCGATAGCGCATCGCAAAGAACAGGATTGACCGGTATTTGCTGAGGCATACTCAATTGCGTGGATGAACTTAGCATCTTATTTTTTCCTAGAAAGCAGTTCTTCAGCCCAACTCCATACTCCACCTCCTCGACTGCATAAGGTGTGTCCTTTAGACCGTTGCACTCGCAGCGTGGGGAAACGATGAAAATTCCACACAGATTGCGTCGAAATGCCGAGGACCGCCTGCTTTTGGTTCGCTTTCGAGCCAAACGCAAGTCGAGTGAGCCTACGAACAAATGGAGCGCAAACTTGCTTCACCCGATCTGCCGAGTGAATCGCGGGAATATACTTAAAGAAAAGGACTTTAAGAACTTAATCGGCTTCAGGGGGCGTACATGGGAATCAGGAAGTTCTACGCAGCAGGATTTGCTGTATTAGTGGCGCTATCGACCGCTCCGGCGATCCAGGGAGCGAATGTGAACAGCGCCCAAAGTAGCACACCTTACCGACTGCGCCTCTATCATCTGCACACCGGGGAATATCTTGATGTCGTTTACCGGGTCGGAGATCGATATCTGCCCGAGCGCGTAGCAGAGTTGGACCACTTCCTTCGCGACCACCGCACCGGAGATATGAAAGACTACGACCTTAAGGAATTCGACCTGTTGCACGATCTGCTCATCAAGTTGGGCCACCCAGAAGGAGAGATCGACATTGTGTGCGGGTATCGCACTCCGTGGAGCAACAACTACCTCCGCCAACATGGGCACGGGGTCGCAGAACATAGCCAACATATGGAGGCAAAAGCCATCGATATTCGCATTCCTGGAGTTTCGACTGCCAAAGTCCGCGATGCTGCTCTGTCACTGCAGCGCGGCGGAGTTGGTTACTACGCACAATCTGATTTTGTGCATGTAGATACCGGTCCGATACGCCGCTGGTAGCCTTCCGGTTCACTGCTTATAGGGCCTTTGCTTCGCAAGCGCGTCGTTGAGCGAGAGATCATTGCCGTAGATATCATCGAAAAAATAGACCTCCCCATTTTCTTCAACCACGGCTGTCATGTAGACGATCACTACCGGCACAGGCACTGCGAGATTGACCTGCTGATTGTCGGGGCCTGATTGCATTGCTGCGTTGATTTTTTCAAGCGTCCACTTCGGTTGGTTCCGCAGTAGAAATGCAGCTAGTTCAGCCGGCTCTTGTACCCGGATGCAGCCGTGACTGAAATCCCGTCGCGATTGCGAGAAGAGTTGCGGGGTGGGAGTGCTGTGGAGGTACACGTTGTATTCGTTGGGGAACATGAACTTCACTAATCCGAGGGCATTCGCCGGCCCCGGCTTCTGTCGCACCATCAACTTGCCGGTTTGCAATTGAGCAAGGTTGCTGGCGCTCACCCCTCCGCCGGTAATCACATGCCCGGTCTGGTCCGTTATTTCGAGACGCTTCCGGGTCAGGTAATTACCGTTTTTTCGCAAGCCAGGAAGGATTTCGCTTCGCACAATACTCGGGGGTATGTTCCAGTAGGGCCGGAAGATGATGTACTTCATGTCCTTCGCAAAGATTGGAGTTCTATGGCCGAACGCCTTACCCACCACGACATTCATGCGCAGAGCAATGCGGTGATCTGGAGAAAACACTCTCAGGACAAATTCGGGAATGTTCACCGCAACGGGCAACGTTGAAAAGTCTTGCGGTAGCCATCTCCATCTTTCCAGTGCGTCTTCCAATTGAGTCACTCGAACGCTCAACGGAGTGTTGAGTTGGCGCAGAGTCTCCTTACTCAGCTTTCCGTCAGGCGCGATGCCGTGTCGGACCTGAAAGTGTTTTACCGCATCCACTAGCGAGCCAGCGTATAGACCCGATGTCGTGTCCACTACTGCGGTTTGCGGCAAGTCCCCACGCACGCGCAAACGCTGAGCCAGTTGTTCGACTTCGCCGTAGGTGTCGCCAGGCGCTGGTGTCTTTTGTGCTTCCTTCAACGCGGCAACATTGTCCTGAGCCGTCAGCACCAGATAGGCCTGCAATGCATTCAGTGTGCGCTGGTAGCCGTCGTATTGCGGTTCTACTTTCTTCAGTACCTCCGGCACATCGTTCGCCGTCAGTATCTTCTGTGCGAGAAACCCGGAGAGATCATACTTCGTCCGGTCAAATTCAATACTGAATGGGGAATGGTTTGGATTGACCCGCCCAATATGCAGGTCTGAGATGTAGCGCATAGCGCTGACCGTAAGTGCGGCATCAAATCGAGCCACTACATCCACATCCGTACTTGCCGTTTTAAGCGCATTCAGGCGGGACGGCCAGAGCGAGGCATCGTAGTCTTGCTGGTTAAGTCCCTTTTGCTGGCTATTTTCGAGTGCCGCAACGATTGCCAGCGCCTGAGGCGTCACCTGCCCATTGCGGTCCCATATTGGCGCGTAGTTTTCGGCTTCGTAGAGTCGCTGAACCTGGTCGCGGCAATCCGCAAGACCAGGCCAACGAAGGTCAGCGAGCGTACCACTCCTCACAATCGCTCGAAGTCGCTGAGATACCGCTGCCGAGTTCTGCACACTTCCCGGCTGGGCCTGTCGCGGCAGTGTATTGGAATTACATCCAATGACAAGCAGCCACAAGAACGGTGACAAGGCACATGAAGGGGGAAGATAATTTTTAATTCGCATGTCGCATTCGAGCGGCACCTTATCTGGCAAAAGCGGGGTTATTGGAACGGGAAGTTGCTTTTGAAGCGGCGGCCGCGCGATGCTTCTGAATTGCGCGGTATGAGGTTCGTTCCTTCGCGCAGAGGACTCGCTCAGGTCGGGCCGGAACAATCAATATCTTTGGTGGCTAATACCCGCCCTATCTAATAGTGCTCCTCACTGGCGCGAGAAGGATGTTCTCTTTGGACCTTTGCTGTTTTCGACTCACAATGCAATCCTGTTTGCCTGAGCACAACGAATGATGACCTTTCAAAGCACAGTGTCCTGGTTTATTCCGCCCTCACAAGAACAGCCGATGTGTCGCTGAGCAAATTCTTCGATATAGGCGGGAATTCAATTTTTGACCTCCGTGAGGATCGAAGGCTGCATAAGCAACGACAGATCGATCGATCCTGCCTCCACCCATGATGAGCCGTCCTCCTGCAGCGACTGAGGGCTTTACCTGATCGAGAAGGTTGAGGAGCGCGGATTCCGAGCAGAGCCGACCGAGCGTTGTTGAGGCGTCCGTAGGGTCGCCGGGGCGAGAGTCTCCAAAGCTGCCTGGAACTTGCCGATGAACTGATCGACGATGAACCCCTCATGAACAGACCACGCTATCCCGAGATATTCTTCAACAGACTAGCGTAGCCACCGAGAAAGACGACGCCGATTCCCATGCTGTAAGCGGCCGTTAAGCCTGTAAGAACTGGGTACCAACCGGACCAGGTCTCGCCTACCCTGAATACTCCGGCAGCCGAAGCGGTCATGAGCGTATTCATGGCAAGCAACCCCACCAGGAAAAATCCAAGTCCCAGAAACCCGCGGCCCATGCCGCCAAGATTCACTGCCAGTAGGAAGAGCGCAAGTTGACTCGGAGTCTCCGCTCCAAGACCATGGATGACGCCAATTCCAAAGCATGCGGACGCGGTCACATCCGATTGAGCCTTCTTGCGTTGGCCGGGGGCGCCGGTGACCCACTGATGTAACCGCCAGTGCATCCAACGCGCACCGATGATCAGCATAGCCGCGCGAGATCTTGGCATTTCTCTCCCCTTTTTTCGAATGAGAGTGCTTAAGACATACGCGGCAAGCAAGATCAGCGTGATACCAACCAAGCGCTCAGCCCAGCGATCCATCCCGTTCGGCAAAGCAAGCTTGAATCCGATCACTACGCTTCCTAGGATCGCAACCGTGGCGGCATGTCCGAGCGCATACATCAGTCCGAGCCGCATTGTCGCGGACACACGCGCCTGTACTCCCGCTATGTCTGCGATCGCGGCAATGTGGTCGTAGTCGAAGCCGTGACGGAATCCAAGGAAGGCGCATGAAAACAGAACTAGGCCGAGAGACGTCCTCATGGTCGAAACCTCCGCTTTAGTTGGTCCTTGAGCCTATGTCGAAACTCGAAGTATTGATTCTTCCGGTCAACATATACGAGGGATCTGTTCACCGATCTGCAGAGGGATGACACGAGTGCCGCCAATTGCCGTCTTGGCGGCAAGTATTCCAGCGTGCTGGGCAGTCACCGTGCCGATGATTGCGGCGTCTCGGCCATATGGGCTCTCATGCATGACTCTTAGCATGTCATCGGCACAACCAGGCTCAACGATCGCCACGAGCTTTCCTTCATTCGCCACATAGATTGGGTCCATGCCAAGCAGGTCGCACGCCGACTGCACATCGGGCAATATTGGTAGCTTGCGTTCATCAATGAGGATGCCCACTTTAGACTGACCCGCGATTTCGTTCAGGGAACTGGCAAGACCTCCGCGCGTCGGGTCACGCAGAACATGCAGATGCGGTGCAAACCTTAGAAGCGATTCAACCATTCCGTTCAGCGGAGCAGTATCGCTACGCAGGATTGTTTCGAACTCAAGACCCTCTCGGACACTCAGGATTGCCATGCCGTGATCACCGATAGTACCACTCAGGATTACGACATCGCCGGGTCGAGCCTGGGAAGGCGCAATACTCCCATTGCAAGGCCCAGCCATTGAGATAACACCGACGCCCGAGGTGTTGATGTAGCAGCCGTCACCGTGCCCCTTCTCAACGACCTTCGTGTCTCCGGTCACGATCGCAACTCCCGCAGCTCGTGCAGCTGCACCCATGCGCTCTGCAATTGCAGCGAGATGCGCGATTGGGAAACCCTCTTCAAGGATGAATCCGGCGCTCAAGTAAAGGGGCTTGGCGCCACTCATGGAGATGTCGTTGACCGTCCCGTTCACGGCCAGATCCCCTATGCACCCACCGGGGAAAAATAGCGGCTGAACAACGTAGGAATCTGTCGAAAAGGCAAGCCGGCCTGCGGGTAAGGTGAGCACGGACGAGTCAGCCATAACTTCAAGAGCCGCATTACGAAAAGAGGGAACGAAGATGTGCTCGATAAGTTCACTCGTAAGCCTGCCGCCGCCTCCATGGCCCATGACAATCAACGGGTAGTCGCGGAGAGGTAACGGACAGCTCCATTGCGAAAAATCGGGTTGGGCAACTGAGCTCATCTGCTCCGGCTCACTGAATTGACTCCACGGGGACGAAACGGCCATAGTTGAAATACGCGGCACAAGCACCTTCGCTCGAGACCATGGTGGCTCCGAGAGGATGACGCGGCGTACATTCCTTTGCAAAGCCCGGACACTCGTTCGGCTTGAGATTACCCTGGAGCACCTCTCCACTACGGCAGAGCGGCGATTCTTCAGCAGTTATGGTCGAAACCTTGAATCGCGACTCGGCGTCAAACTCCCGATACGCGTCCCTCAATCTCCAACCGCTCAATGGAATCTTCCCAATGCCGCGCCAACTTCTATCCGCAACCTCGAACACTTCAGAGAGCAACTTCTGTGCGGACTTGTTTCCTTCGAAAGATACAGCACGCTCATAGGCGTTGTTGACCTGCGGGGTTCCAGCCTCAAGCAGCACTACTGCCCGGCGAATGCCCTCGAGCAGATCGAGTGGCTCAAAACCAGTTATCACGATAGGCACCTTGTACTTCTCGACTAATGGAGAGTACTGCCAGTAGCCCATAACACTGCATACATGTCCAGCGGCAAGAAATGCCTGCACACGGCAAGTTGGCGACTTCATAATGGCTGCGATAGCCGGAGGAACAAGTACATGCGATACAAGCATGGAGAAATTCGTAATCTCCTGAAGCTTGGCCTGATGGACAGCCATCGCGTTTGCCGGTGCGGTAGTCTCAAATCCGATGCCGAAGAAAACAACTTCACGTCCCGGACTCTCTCTCGCGATTCTCAATGCGTCGAGCGGAGAATAAACGACGCGCACATCCGCCCCCTGAGCCTTCACCCTAAATAAATCCATGTGACTTCCAGGAACGCGCAGCATGTCTCCAAAGGAGCAGAAAATGACCCCGGGGATGGATGCAATATGCAAGGCCTTGTCAATCAATTCAAGCGGCGTGACGCAAACTGGACACCCGGGGCCGTGGATCATTTCAACTGCCCCATCCAAGAGTTGATCGAGTCCGTTCCGTACAATCGAGTGGGTCTGCCCACCACATACTTCCATAATCGCCCATGGCCGAGTTGCGATTTGACGAATCTCTCGAGCAAGATGCTGGGCCAACTCTTCATCGCGAAACTCATCGAGGTATTTCATCACTTGCTCCTGCCTGAGGGATGTTCCGCCAGAGCCATTAAGATTCAAACAACTTCGCCAAACTCCTCATCCAGCAAACCCATCTCTCGAAAATTCTCGAGTGTCTTGCGAGCGGACTCTTCATCGACTTGGGTGATGGCAAATCCTACATGAACGATGGTGTAGTCCCCGACTGCAATCTCCGGCAGATAAGCGAGGCACACATCCTTCACAATACCTCCGAAGCTCACCCGTCCCATGCGCATACCAAAGGAGTCATAGATGGCTCTTACTTGTCCTGGGATCGCGAGACACATCGACAACCTCCGGGCCTCACGTTAAGGCAGCTCTAGTATTTATTGTATACAGCATCCTCGAATACACGGCACGAATCATGGCGGAATAAAGCGTGGATAAGGAAGGCGCATGTCAGCAATTACACTGTTCGTATTTGTGTGCAATCTTCCTTACCTGCAAAGACATCAAGAGATGAAGCAACGAATCAGAATTGCGGTCAACGGGATAGTACAAGGAGTGGGATTTCGCCCATATGTATACCGACTCGCCCAGCGGTTCAATCTGACCGGCACAGTTCGCAACTCTGAGTCCGGAGTCTCAATTGAAGTTCAGGGAGCCCCGCGAGATATCCGCTCTTTTCTGGATGCATTGCCGAAGGAGTCTCCGCCCTTGGCAAAGCTGCTTGCGATCGAGACTACCGATCTGACCCTCGTCGAGGAGTCCGCCTTCGTCATTCTCGAGAGTGACCGGTCGCACACTGCAAACACGCTTATTCCAGCCGACATCGCGACTTGTGATGAATGTATAGATGAACTACTGAACTCGACTGATCGACGATTTTCCTATCCCTTCATCAACTGCACCAACTGCGGGCCTCGATTCACAATCGTGAGAAGCGTGCCATATGACCGCGCCTATACTTCTATGGACGCATTCCCAATGTGTGCGCTCTGTCAAGCCGAATATGACAACCCTCTTGATAGACGATTTCACGCGCAGCCAAACGCCTGTTGGGACTGCGGGCCGACTGTTGAACTCCTCGACGGAAAGGGAAATTTACTGGCTGGCGATCCCCTGGCCGAAACGATTAAGCTACTCACGCAAGGATCAATCATTGCCATCAAAGGCTTAGGCGGCTTTCATCTTGCTGTGGACGCACATCAACCTCACGCCGTCGAAGAACTTCGCCGAAGAAAGGCCCGGGAAGCAAAACCTTTCGCAGTGATGGTTCCTCATTTAGGGGTCGCAAAGGTTCTGTGTGATGTAACAGACGAGGAAGCGACACTGCTCGCGTCCCCTCAACGCCCTATCGTCTTGCTTCCGGAACGGTTGAAGCTCTTAAGGGCTGTCGCTCCGGACGGAAACCAGTTGGGTGTCTTTCTCCCGTACACGCCGTTGCATCATTTGCTCTTCTCAGGCGGAAGCCTGTCCGCGCTGGTAATGACAAGCGCTAACTTGAGCGAAGAACCGATTGCCATAGACAACGAAGAGGCTATCGATCGACTAAGGGGCATTGCCGATTTCTTCCTGATGCACAATCGCAAGATCCTCCTGAGATGTGACGACTCGGTGGTGAGACGCATTTCAGGTCGAACGCAATTTGCTCGACGCTCTCGGGGGTTTGTACCCTCTCCTGTTCTGCTACAGCAGGCTGCTCTCCCCATCCTCGCAGTCGGCGGGGAACTGAAGAACACGATTTGCATGTCGAGAGACAAATATGCATTTCTGGGTCAGCACATCGGGGACTTGACGACTCTGGGTGCATTTGAATTCTTCAAGGAGTCGGTGCAGCACTTCGAAGACATTCTCGAGGTGCGTCCTCAGGTAATAGCGCACGATCTGCATCCTGGCTATCTGTCGACCCAATGGGCAACAACCCAACGCAATGTTCGGGGGGACATTCGACTTGTTGGTGTTCAACATCACCACGCACACATTGCCAGTTGCATGGCAGATAACCTTCTATCGGAAGAAGTCATCGGCGTCGTTCTTGATGGCAGCGGCTATGGCGCGGATGGGTCAGTCTGGGGAGGTGAAGTGTTGGTTGCCGGACTACAGGGATTTACTCGTGCCGCGCACTTGGCCTATTCTGCAATGCCGGGCGGGGACAAGGTAGTCCGCGAGCCATGGCGAATGGCGATCTCACATCTGATGGAGACGTTTGGGGACTCTTGGCGAAGCCACGCGCCGCAATCTCTGCTGTTGAGCATCCCTGCTAACCACATGACCATAGTAGAGCGGATGCTGAAGAACGCAACGCACTCCCCGCTCACATCAAGTTGTGGGAGGCTTTTTGATGCCGTGGCGGCACTGGCATGCGGCCGGATGTTTGTCGCTTACGAAGCGCAGGCGGCGATAGAACTGGAGACCTGCTGCGACCACCAAACCAATCTGGGCTCTTATCAATTCACAATCAGCGACGACCGTTGCATTCAGATTGAGACGAAATCGTTGTTTCGGGATTTGACAACAGACCTCAAAGGCCGCGTCGCGACCAGCATTATCAGCAGACGCTTTCATAATGGACTGATCGATGTGATCGCCGAGGTCGTGTTCCGCACTGCCCATCGATGTGGCCTCGAGAGGGTGTGCCTGAGTGGTGGAAGCTTTCGGAATGCTATCCTCTCCGAAGGATTGAAATACAAGCTGGAAGCAGCAGGATTGAGCGTGTTCACACAGATCCAAGTCCCGCCCGGTGATGGTGGACTGAGTTTCGGCCAACTCGTCGTTGCGGCGAACCAACTCTAAATCCTTGACTACTGCATGCCCATCTCTGTGAGCAGCTTCGGAGTGGGCTCGTCGACTGCCAGCAAGTTGTGGCACATCGAACAGTCATTGGTGATGCTCTTCCCCGCCTTGGAATTGTGATTGCCGTCATGGCAGCGAAAGCATCCAGGATAGTCATTGTGACCGAGGTTATTTGGGTGTGTCCCCCAGCCGACCTTCATAAAGGGAAAGACGTTTCTGCTATAAATGGCTGCGAGAGCCTTGGCTCCCTGATCGATTTGTGTTCGCTGGCTGTCCCAGACAAGGGGGTACTGCGAGCGATAGAAATCCTCGAATCCCGAAGTGATTTTGCCATTGGCTTCTTCCTCTGACGCGTATTGCGCTTTGATCAGCGCCAGCCCTCGCTTGTGAGCGAAGGGGAGGGATGCGCTCGGAGCGCCGAGAGCCATGTCCTTATTCAAAGCCTCCTCAGGAGTTTCAAACGAGTGAGCAGCGCGGTTGTGGCAGTCGATGCAATCCATTACATGTCTTTGTCCGCTGGTTGCAACCTTCGGGTCAGTCGAGTTGAACTCAGTCACTGAGCCATCGTCATTTGTCTTGCTGACCCAGGGAATGGTTTGATTCGTCGAGTCTGTAGACACATATTCAATGTGTCCCAAGTGGGCGCCGTGAATCCCGCTCAGTTGGCCAAACTGATTTTTCCCTCCGATATGCATCAATGCCAGCGATCGCGTCACCGAATTCTTTTCGTCGTCTCCATACGTGGAGCTGACCAGCAGCTTATCCGTAGAGAGCCTCTCTGGATTATGGCAATTGACGCAGGTATCGCGTGCAGCAGGAACCTTGCCATCGGCCATGATGGGCTGCGGATAATTGTGCAGGACTACCATCAGGAGTTGTTTGGTGCCATTCACCTTCGCATGGACGTATCCGGGTACTCCTGGAGCGACATGACAATCGGTACAAGCGACGCCCGCGTGTGCCGCGAAATGATAGGCATTAAACTCGGGCTTCATCACGTGACATGTCTGGCCACAAAAGCTGGTTGTATCCATGTACGCGACTCCGCGATAACTCGCGGTACCAACGATGATGAAATTGATAAACGTTGCGGCAATGACGAAATCAATTCCACGGCGGAAGATGGGGTCCGCGAGATCTATCTTGGGAAAGGTCGATGGAAGCTGACCAGAGGCCTTCAGATGGCGGTGTCGAAGCCAAATGCCCAGGGGAATGAGCGCAAGCCCAAACATGAATATTGCAGGCAAGCACAAGTCGAAGATGATTCCCAGATAAGGATTGTTAGAGCCGCCGTGGCCCACGACAGCCACAACCCAAAAGCCAATCAAGGTCATAGCCGAGGCGCTGGTAATGGCGCCACCGATTAGGCTTATCGGATTATTTCCCAAAAACAACACCGGCCGGAGCCAGTTCTTGCTGAAGCTGCTCAACCGAGTCATCTTCGCTATGCTCCCATCGCTATTTCTTTTGCAACGTATGAATATAGGTGATTACGGCTTTGATATCTCCATCCGAGAGTTTGCCGGCGTAAGCAGGCATTTTGCCTTTGCCATTCTTGGTGGCTGCGATCAGATCCACGTCGGACTTGTTGAGGATCTGCGGGTCGCTAAAAGGTATTGCTTTCATTGCTTTGCCCGCGGGCGTCGCGCCCATCCCGTCTGCACCATGACACATCTGGCATTTGGCTGTGTAGGTAGCTGCTCCAGATGACTGGGCCTGGGCGGCGCTGCATGCAATCGATAAGCTCAGGACTAGAACTGTTGCGCGAAGAGTTTGGTTCAACATGGGCCATCACTCCTAATAGAAACGACAGTTGACTTGCGGGAAGGGTTAGAACTCATAATGCAATTTCAGGGTCACATTATTCGCATGAAAATTCCTGGGCGCGGTCAGGCCGGCCGGCGACTCCGTCAGACCGGTCGGATAAGGCAGAGAAGTGCACGGGACAACCACCGATGTCGTCGACGTCGATGTGCTGCAAAACTGGGATCCGGAAGGGCCGCCCTCGCCGTAGCCGTAGAAGTCATACTCCGCTTTCGCGATCACTCCTTTGTGGATCGTCCACGCAAGATTCACAAAGGGTGATTGGTACGTCGAGTCAAGCGATCCATTGACCGATCGCGCGTCGTTGAAAAACTGACTCCCATTGACAGAGCTGATGCGATAGCCGATGTTGCCATGGATTCTGCTGATCGGGGAGAGCGTGAGAGCCACCGATCCGTACTGGGTCGGAGCATCCATGAAGTCTCTCGCATGCCAATCCACAAGTTGAGTCGTCGAACCCCTGGAGTATACGCCGAGGCACACATTCGGTGCTCCATTGCTTGTGGTGGAAGCAGTTCCGGGCAAGGTGCTCGTAGCTCCATTGTCATAACAGATGTTGGTCGCCGTATACACATCGCTATAGGCGTAGTTGAAATCAAAACCATAGTGCTCATTCGGTGAAAGAACTGCACCGAGGCTCACGATCCGGCTGTGATCGACATGGTTGAGTGGCCCCTCGTACGGGTCATCGCCTGCCGCGACGGCGCTCTGGTTATTGTTCGTGTTGTTATGCCGCTCCAGGTCATTGAACGCACCTGAAATCGTAACCCAGGGCCTTGGCCGGTACATGGTATGCAGGCGGTAGTGCTTGGTCTGCCTAGGACCGAGTGGAGTAAAGGCGTTGTCGGCATAGAGAAGCTCGACAGTGCCATTGACGGTCCAATTTGCGGAGGGACGCAACGCCGCGTTGAAGATCCCGCCGTCTTCGTCAATCGTTACCGTCCCGTCTCCCGTTGCGCCCACGGCTAAAGCAACATTGTGAGGACTGCCCTGAGCGATGGTGTGGGTTTCGTGGCGATAGGTGAGCGAGACCGTAGCGCGCGATGAGGCATCCCAGGTTCCCGTCAGGTTATTGGTCAGAAAATTCTGGCCAAAGTACGCCGGCAGTGGAGTGCCAACAGCGCCGCTGCCTTCTAGCGAGGCGGAGCCGGGTGCTCCAGTAGTCGTGATCAACCCACCCGCATAGTTGATCGTTTCATTTCCCGCGGTGGCCGGAGTCGACTGGGTCGTCACACTCGTGATGGTTGCAGTTCCCGGTTGGTGCACGCTGGAGAAGTCCACTTGGTCGGAGAGACTGAAGGTCTTCGACGCTTGCCACACAATGCCATAGTCGGCAGCGATCACGGCACGGTGGGCCTTCGCTTGGGCGGTATAGGTAAGAGAGCGAGTCGTCCCGCTCAGACCCTGGTAGCTATCGTAGTATTCGGGCAGATTCATATTCGCGTTGGTATAGCGAAAGTCGCCGTTCATTGCGATGTTCTTAATCGTCGAGCTTTGGAACCGAAATATCTCGGTGGGATAAAGAATTCTGGTTGGCTGCGAGCGCAGATAGTTGGTAACCACGGCGCATGCCGCATTGATCACCGGCAGGCCTCCGGTCGTTTGTGACGGAGAGAAGATGGGGGTAGCGCCTATGCTGTTCGCATTGCAGGCCTTGTTTGTGGGATACGGTGTCTGGCTGTCGTAGTCGTCCAGCGCAACCTTGGTTCCGTCTGCCTCCTGCGCGATGAAATCACCGGGGGCCATGGTGAAGTAGGAATCTGACTTGTAGTGATCGATCTCCTCCGCGAAGGTCAATGTCGTGCCGCGAATGGGCTTCCAGTCGACCGCTCCCGTGAAATCGTCGGTACTGTTACGCTGATACTCCTCAAGCACGGCATCGTACATGGCAAATGGATAGCCGCTTGGGCTCCGGCTCGGTCCCTGGAAAATATCCTGAGAGTATCCCACGCGATACGTCACCCTGGAGAGCGGTAGCAGGGTGAGGTTCGTATCTGTCATCCGACGTACGGTGTTGTATAAAAAGGGAGATTGCTCGACTTGCGGCCAGGCGAACGAGCCCGTGGGGGCGTTCGAAGGACCGATCGGAAGCGACTGTCCACCAGGAATATTCGGATTACCAAGTAAATCGTAGTCAAAGTACTGACGATCGCGACGGAACATTCCCGAGAATTCGTAGATCTTACCTTTGAAGGCATTGAGCTTGGTGAAGCTGTTCGGATCGCCGCCGTATCCGGTGCTCACGCCACTGATGGTATCGACAAGGGTATTCTTGTTGCCTTTGAGCGCGCGCATCTCAAACGTTTGGCCGAGCACACGCGGCCCCGATTGAAAATTGACGAGCGTGTCGTACATGGCACCGCTGCCTGTAAGGCCTACGACGCGTCCCCCGACATCGACGGTTTGGTGGATGCTATACCCGGCAGGCGCGGAAATGGGCGCCTCCGGCGTTGGCAATGGGGCGGCGGCTGTCGGGTTTTGGGCAAGAGTTATGCTCGTCGACCCCATCAACGCTACGGCCACAATGCATCCAGCGATGCGCTGGACCGTAGCCATAGAGAGCCGTTGATGGGAGTGCCGGGAAACCCAACCCGTGTTCATAACAAGCCTCACTAGAAAACCCGTCGCTTACATCGATAACTCGCACCTATTTGCGAGGCCTGCCCGGAGCCGCTACCTGAGAAATGCCGGATTGATGTTTGACCCATGGATATAGGTGTGGCAACTGGTGCATGGTGTGAGTTCCGAAGACCCTGCGCTCATCCCATGCACCGTTGCGGAGGCGACCGGACTATGGCATTGGTTGCACAACGTATTTACAGTGGGCATATTCAAGAGCCGTGCGTTCTGCGAGCCATGCGGAGTGTGGCATCCCAGACAGCCCTCGGCCTTGACCACGGCATGCTCATATACAAAAGGTCCACGAGTCTCTGTGTGGCACTTGGTGCAGATGGCATTCTGATCGGCCGTGGACTTGAGGTTGTTGTTCCCGAAGGTGCCATGCGGATCGTGGCAGTCGGAGCACTTAATCAAGCCCTCGTTAATCTTGTGGTGAAAGGTCATATCGAAGGCCGGTTTGACATCGGTATGACACTGGAAGCAAAGGGCCGGCTGGCTGGCCTTGAGCATGGCAGTCTCCGGAGCAGCCTGATGCACGGAGTGGCAGCTGATGCAACTCACGTTGGCCTTAGCGTGAGGCGAGCGGAGGAAGTTCGGATGAGCGCCTGCGTGGCAGCCGAGGCAAGTGGCATCTACGGTCTTGGCATTCGCTCCCGCAAGATCCAGGATCTTTGTCTTGTCGCCGCCAGACTCTACGTGAGCCTTCCCCGGCCCGTGGCAGCTCTCACAGGTGACGCCCTTACCGCCATGCTCCAGCGCCAGTTTGGCATGAGGATTTGAGTCAAAGGTCTTTGCTTCCGCTGTGTGACAAGTAACGCAGGTTTCAGATCCGACATAGTCGGCAGAATTTTTCTGAACATTCGCGATGAGGGGCGGATCTTTCAAATGAGAGTGCTGATCGGCTTGCGCATCGGCGCGCGACTGCGAAATGCAGAAGAGCACTCCCGCTACCGCCAAAATTCTGAGCCCACGTCTCATCTACCAGCACCTGAATTCGCCGTCATCCAGCCGTTGCATGTCTTTGTTTGCCTGCGTTCGATGACTCTGCGCAGTGCATATCGAAGATGAGTGGTGCCTCGCATCAACTGCTGTGATATTGGTCACGCCCGGTCGCGTCCGCCTCAGTGTCAGGTCTGCCTTCGCGTAACGTCTTCGCCGAGAATGGACTCAACCGTAGGGAGAAATCTGAGCAATCTAGCTCGTTCCCTTGCTGTACGAAAGCCGGGATGAGCCCGTTTTTGCGAGACATCATGAGCAATAGTGACCAGTCTTTTCGATTACGCGAAGACTACGCTGAGGCCACTTGATCGATCTCAAGAATCTTCCCTAACAAACGATTCCGGGTATGGACTTTCGCTTCTCAGTACGCGGATGGGACGTACTGTTCAGAACGTTCATAAAGCCATCGAGGATTACACAAACTCCTTCATTCTTGCACTCTGAGGAACATCAGTGTCAGGATCTCCGCTTGTTGACTCGACCGACCTAGGAACGATTGACGAACGGCTGCGGGATTGCGGAGTCAGTCGCCGCAGCTTCCTGCAGTTCTGCTCTTCGCTCATGATCGCTGCTCCTTTCGGACTTGCAATCACGGACATGCTGACCCCGGAAGCAGTTGCCGCTGGTCTGCGGCAGGTTGTTCGTCCGCCGGTGATCTGGCTCGCTTTCCAGGATTGCACCGGATGTACAACAGCGACTCTGCAGAGCTCGCATCCAGACTTTGCAGACTTGATTCTGAATGTCATTTCGCTTGAATATCACGAGACCCTCATGGCGGCCTCCGGCGCTCAGGCACGTCAGGTCCTGGACGAGGCCGTTCAGAAATACGCAGGGAAATACATTCTCGTTGTTGAGGGTTCGATACCTACCAAAGACAAGGGCATCTATATGAAACTGGCGGGGCGACCCGCGCTGGATGTGCTTGCGGATATCGGTGGTAAGGCTGCTGCAATCGTTGCGATTGGTTCCTGTGCATCCTGGGGCGGCATTCCGTCTGCTGATCCAGACCCAACTGGAGCAGTTGGCGTGGTTGATCTTCTGCCGGACAAATCAATTGTCAACATTCCTGGTTGTCCGCCTAATCCATACACACTCATAGGCGTACTACTTCAATTTGCGGCAAATGCCACCTTTCCAGAACTCGACGATCAACGACGCCCGAAGTTCGCGTTCGATCGAGACATCCATGAACATTGCCCACGCAGGGCCCACTTCGACGCCGGCCATTTTGTGAAGCAGTTTGGTGATAAGGGTCATCGCGAAGGTTGGTGTCTGTATGAGATGGGCTGCAAGGGACCAGACACCCACGCAGGATGTTCGACACGGCACTTCAATGACATTCCAGACGTGTGGCCTATCGGGATCGGAGCTCCTTGTATCGGGTGCACTGAGAAGAGCATAGCTTTCAAAGTGCCCATGTTCCAGGTAGTGCAGATCCACACCATTGCCGCTCCTCCTGAAACATACGCGCCAATTTTCTCCCCGCAAGGGAAGATCAGCCCGATGGCCACTGGTCTAGTAGGGCTCGCGGCAGGCGCGCTTGCAGGTGCTGGCTATGTGGCCTCGCGCAAGTTCTCCAATATCAGGGACGACGAGAGTGTACCGGGTATCAAGCCTTCGGATAGACATCAAGAATCCCACCATAAGCCCGATCCAGGGCCCGGCCAGGATTCGCCCAAATCGGGCTCAGATGGCAAAGACCCTCATGACGGTCCGAACAGCGGTCCAGAGGCCTCCGTATGAGCATTGCCCTCAATCGCCGGCAACTACTTCGGGGTTTCGCAGGTATTGGCGGAGCGCTCGCAGCCGTTAGCACCTCCGCTGAAGCCACCGAAGAGCACCCTGCCCATCCAGTTGCTCCTGCCGACGCAATTGCCATGCTCTTCGACAACACAATCTGCACCGGATGCCGAGCGTGCATGCCCGCATGCAATGAGGCCAACGGCTTGCCCGCCGATTCGCTGATGTCCGGCGGCATCTGGGATATGCCCTCGGATTTGAATTCAAAGACGAAGAACATCATCAAGGTCTACGAAGAGCCTGGCGAACCAGGCTATGCCTTTGTGAAGAAACAATGTATGCACTGTCTGGATCCGGCATGCGTCTCCGGCTGCCCCTTTGATGCCCTGAAGAAGAACGAATGGGGAGCCGTGACATGGACAGGTTCCCTCTGCATCGGTTGCCGCTACTGCGAAGTAGCTTGTCCCTTCGATGTACCGAAATTCGAGTGGGATCACTGGAATCCCAAGGTCGTAAAGTGCGAGTTCTGCTTTGACCAGCGATTGACCAAAGGCCAAGAACCAGCCTGCACGGCTGTATGCCCTACAGGCGCTGTCATCTTCGGCAAACGAACCGACCTGCTGGCCAAAGCGAAGGAGCGGATCGTAGACTCCCCAAGCAAATACTTCGAACAGCGAGTCTATGGTGAACATGAGGCAGGCGGTACACAGGTGCTCTATCTTTCCAATGTCGCGTTTGAAAAGATCGGTCTTCCCAAGCTAGCGTCAACTTCCCTGGCACACTACGCTACAAAGGTCACATCTGTTATGTACAAGTGGCTCACCGGCCCGATCCTCATGGCGGGAGTTCTTGGCTTTGCAATCAAACACAACTGGGATCGTCATGAAGCTGAGCGGTCTGAGCGCGAAAAGAAGACCGGATTTCCCGATCAGCTATGAGAGTCAAAGCTGGGAAGATTCGACGATGAGAACCCGCACCCCGCCATCTCGCGACACGGCCGGTACCACGCTGATCAATCACTGGCAGCGTGGCGTTCCCGTCTCGCATGAGCGCGTGTTTACTCCAACGCTGATCTTCTTTGGAGTATTGGCTCTCATCGGTTTCACGCTGGCTTTCATCCGCTTTGTCTCGCCCCTAGGTCCATTTTCGGGAATGAACGACGCCTATGCATGGGGCATCTGGAAGACCTTCAATGTGATGACGCTTACCGCATTGGGCTCAGGACCCCTGGCTCTTGGTATCGCAGCATGGGTCTTCAACCGGCAAAAACTGCACGTCGTCATGCGTGCGGCGCTCGTATCCGGATTTCTCTTCTACGCAACAGGACTGATTGCGCTTGGCTTTGACGTCGGCCGACCATGGAATTTCTACAGCGCAATTCTCCCCTGGCGATGGAACGCCGAATCGGCCATGCTCGAAATCTCCATCTGCATGCCGCTCTACTGCGCACTCTTCCTGTCGTTTGAAATTCTCCCGCTCGTACTGGAGAGGTTCTATTACACCGGCAGCGAGAAGACGAGAGCCATGCTGGTACGCGTCTCGCCCTACCTGAGACGCATGTACCCCTTCATGATCATTGGCGCCTATGTGATCCCGCTGATGCACCAATCCTCTCTGGGAGGATTGCTCCTTCTGGCCGGCACCAAGATCAATCCCCTCTGGCAGTCCCCATGCATGCCGCTTCTGTATTTATTGGCCGCCGGTCTCTGTGGGATTGGCTTTGTCATTTTCCTACTGCTCATTACTTGCTTCCGCTACTCTCGTACGCTCGACGTCGGTGTCTTGATCGAGTTAGGCAACCTGCTCTCCTGCGCCTGCCTGCTTTTCCTTGCAGTTCGGTTTGTCGACCTCGCATGGAGGGGCCAACTCAAACTTGCGTTTTCCCTTAACAGGATGAGTTATCTCTTGTTCATCGAGACAGCTCTCATCACAATTCCTGCGGTCGTACTGCGTTTCAAAGCACCGCGGGAAACGCCACGAACCCTGCTCAAAATGGCGACGCTGGCCTGTCTCGGCGGAACACTCTATCGATTCATCCCGACAACGATTGCATTTAATCCGGCACGCAATGCGAGCTACTTCCCTTCGCTCCCTGAAGTAATCATGACGCTGGGCTATATTTCTCTCGGCATCGTAGGCTTCGGCCTGGCTGTCAAGTTCTTTGCCGTCTTGCCTGGAGATGACCACAACTGGAATCACATCTTTCAGCCCATGGGTCGCATCGCGTGGCCCACAAAATGGCACTCGCAATGGCAGAAGGACGCACGTAAACCGAAAGGAGAGACACCATCGCTCGTATCACAATAGACCCAATCACCCGCATCGAAGGGCATCTGCGCATCGATGTCGAGGTCGATGCAGGTACAGTAAAGCAGGCATGGGCCAGTTGCACCATGTGGCGCGGGCTCGAAGCGATCCTGCGCGGGCGCGATGCACGTGAGGGGTGGGTCTTCGCTCAACGGTTCTGTGGCATTTGTACGACAGTCCACGCCATCGCATCGGTACGCGCAGTAGAAGATGCGCTTCAACTCGAGATACCAGCCAACGCCCAATACATTCGCAACATCATTCTGATCGCCCATGCGATGCACGATCACATCGTTCACTTCTACCACTTGTCCGCTCTGGATTGGGTCGACATCATGACCATCCCCAAAGCCGATCCGGTAAGAGCAGCTGCCATCGCGGATGGTTATAGCAACTGGTCAGGCAACTCGCATCAGGAGCTGCTTGCTGTTCAGAACAAGGTCAAAGGCATGGTCGCCGGAGGCCAGCTTGGCTTCTTTTCTCACGGCTACTGGGGTCATCCATCGATGCGTCTAAGCCCTGAGATGAATCTGATCCTGTTCTCGCATTACCTGCAAGCATTAGACTTTCAAAGGAAGTCGGCACAGATTGTAGCCATCCTCGGCGGAAAGATGCCGCACATTCAAAACCTTGCTGTAGGCGGCGTGATGAATGCGATCAACCCCAACAGCCTCGCCACTCTCAATATGGATCGGCTGGCTATGCTTCAGGCCATTCTTGAGAATTTGATTCCGTTTGTGCAGGAGGCCTACTTAAGCGACGCATGTCTGCTCGCCGCATCCTATCCAGAATGGTTTCGCTACGGGCGAGGCGTCACAAACTATCTTGCTGTTCCAGATCTTCCGCTCGACGCCAAAGCGACGAAGTTCGATCTTCCCGGCGGCGTAATTATGAACGGAGATCTGTCCGCAGTTCGACCAATCCTCAATTGGCAAGATCAGCCGTTCCGCACCGCTGTTGCCGAAGATGTTACCCATGCCTGGTATCAGGGTGCGGGATTACAGCAGCCCTGGAAAGGTGAGTCCGACCCCGATTACACGGATTTCGTAGAAGAAAAGAAATACACGTGGGTAAAGGCTCCGCGCTATAACGGACATCCCATGCAGGTAGGCCCCCTTGCGAACATCCTCGTAGGTAACGCGACGGGCCATGCGGGCACGCGCAAGTGGACGGACACGGCCTTCAAAGCGATCTCTTCTGTTCACGGACAAAACGTGACCTTAAACGATATGCAGTCGACCATGGGCCGGCACCTCGCACGCGCCATCCGCTCAGCCATGCTTTCCGACATCGCTCTTGAACACCTTCAATTGCTGCAGAACAATATACTCGGCGGCGATGACACGACGTTCAATCCGCCTGAATTTCCCCAACACGAAATCATGGGTATGGGCATGCATGAGGCGCCGCGTGGCTCCCTATCGCATTGGGTAGTCATCGAGAAAGGTTCCTTCACCAACTATCAGGCGGTTGTGCCGACTACCTGGAACGCAAGTCCACGCGACCTGCAGGGTATCCCTGGGCCCTATGAGAGCTCCCTTCCCGGCAATCCCGTGGCCGACCCCGAAAAGCCCTTGGAAGTCCTGCGTACCGTTCACTCCTTCGACCCATGTATGGCCTGTTCTTGCCATACTCTCGATGCCACCGGCCAGGAGATCACACAGGTGAAAGTGCTATGACACCAATCTGGCATGACGACACTTTGAAACATGTCAGCGTCCTCGGAATTGGAAATGTCCTCCTCGGCGACGACGGCTTCGGTCCGTTGGTTGTAGAAATGTTCCGTTGCCATTACGAATGCGGATCGAGCGTTGAAGTGCTAGACCTCGGCACACCCGGCCTGGACATCGCCCCGTATCTATATGACAGAGATCTGGTGATCTTGATAGATGCAATTCATATGGAGGCTACGCCCGGAACTCTGTGCCTCTTCCCGGAAGACGAACTCATCAGTCATCGGGCTGAGCTTCATCTGACAGGACATGACCCAGGCATCCAGGAGTCTCTCGCGCACCTAAAGCTCGCTGGTCACGCTCCCAGAGAACTCATCGTCCTTGGCGCTGAGCCGCAAAGGTGTGAGTTCGGTGCAGGCATAAGCCCTTCCGTGCTGACGGCCGCGTCGGCCGCAATTGTTGCTCTCGCACGTCTATTGAAGGAACGTGGTGTAAGTTGCCAAAGCAGGCATCCTTCTATCCAGCCAAATATCTGGTGGTTGCCGCAGGGATCACCCGCCTCGGCACTCGCATGACTAATCTCGTAGCCTCTAAGCTCGCATCTATTTCCTATGCATGAAATCTCGATAGCCATCAGCATCGTCGAAATCGCGGAAGCCAGTGCACGGAAGCATGGCGCTCGTTCGATACAGCTTGTAAAGCTGCGTCTAGGCGAGTTCACAACCATCGTCCAGGAAGCACTTGAATTCGCATTTGAGATTGCCCGCCAGGACACCCTCGCTGCACACGCAACCCTCGTAGTTGAAATCGTGCCAATGGTCGTTCGGTGCTCATCGTGTGGAGTGATTCCCAATCCCGTGCGCGACATCATCCTGTCATGCCCGCAGTGTGGACTACCACTCGAAATAATGGCCGGTGAAGACATTCAGTTGGAATATATCGAAGCTGAAACGGAGAACATCGCATGGAGCGTATAGCGGTTCAAACCAATGTACTCAAAGCCAATCAGGAAGCCGCCGCTGAAAACCGTCTTGCCTTCGAACAGGAGGGGTTGCTTGTCATGAACCTGATGTCAGGCCCAGGCGCCGGCAAGACATCGCTACTTGAAGCCACCATAGGGGCGTTACGGGGCCAGTGCCGAATCGCCGTAATCGAAGGGGATCTGCAAACCGATCTCGACGCAGAGCGCATTCGAGCTCTTGGCAGCCGCGCACATCAAATCAACACCGGCACAATGTGCCACCTCGACGCCAGAATGATCGCTCGCGCCTTGCAGGATTTCCCCGTTCAGGGGCTAGATCTGCTGTTCATAGAAAACGTGGGGAACCTCATTTGCCCAGCCTCCTACGATCTCGGAGAGAGTCTGCGAGTCGTATTATGCAGCGTGGCTGAAGGTCCTGAAAAGCCAAAGAAGTATCCCGTAATGTTCCATAAAGCGGACGTCGTCATCCTGAATAAAACAGACCTGGGGCTACCTTCCGGCGAAGATCAGAGTGAGTTGGAGAAGAACGTACGCGAAGTCAACCCCCGCGCGAAGATCTTCGCCCTCTCATGCCGAACGGGTGAAGGACTGGAAGCCTGGATAACATGGCTACGAGAGGCGGTTGCCGCTCAGAAGATGATCCCTTTACCGGTTTCGACTTCATAGGAAAACACTTACGAGATGGGCTCCCGCAGCGATCTTCTTACCGGCCCTTTCGACCGCTGTTCCGATGAGGCACATCGGAGATCACAACGTGCGACAAAGAAAACGATGAATCTGCCGTGGATAGGAAGTTTGACTCCCTTCGCAGACCCGCGGTGCCAAGTGAAGTATCCGATTGCTCAGAATATATCCCTGCCGGGTGGAAGTCTTGTGTGGACGTCGATGAAGCAACGCTGAGTCGAATCGTCGAACAACTCTTGCCTCAATCATCTTTCGCTACTGAAAACAGCTGTCTTGACAGCAGTAGCTTTGCAGCGGCCAATTCACCTCAGGTAAACGGGAGTTTCAAATGTCGGTAATAAATTCAGTTGTAGCAACTTATGAAACGCACGAGCAGGCAGAGCAGGCCATCAAGGAACTTCAGAAGGATGGCACAGATATGAAGAGCCTTTCAATCGCTGGTAAAAACACACACACCGATGAGCAGGTCGTCGGCTATTACAATACCGGCGACCGGGTGAAATTTTGGGGCAAAGAGGGAGCCTTCTGGGGTGGTATATGGGGGCTGCTTTTCGGCTCAGCTGCATTTGCGATTCCTGGGATCGGGCCAATTCTTGCTGCGGGTCCGCTTGTCGCATGGATCGTAGCTGGCCTGGAGGGAGCAATCGTGGTGGGCGGTGTCAGTGCTCTAGGTGCGGGGTTAATGAGCATTGGCATTCCAAAGGACAGCGTCATCAAATATGAGACGTCGTTGGCGACAGACAAATATTTGCTCATCGTTCACGGAACCCCCACCGAGGTAGAGAGGGCTAAGAACGTCATCGCCGATAGTCCCCACGTCTTTTACAGTATGCATGGTGAGGGCGTCCTCGCCGGGCAGAGCAATTACTAAACATCACGACTACGCCTCACAACAAAACGACTCAACTGAGAACGGGGTATATCTGCATGGATCTGCAAGCCCTTAAAGAAACCGCCAAATCGCTTTTAGAAGGCGACAAAGGGCTGCTTGCAATGGATGAGAGCACACCAACCTGCAACAAGCGATTCGCAGAAGCGGGGATACCCCAGACGCAGGAAGCGAGATACGCTTACCGGGAGTGGATCGGATCCACTCCCGGTCTCAGTGATTACATCAGCGGAGCGATCCTGTTTGACGAAACCATCCGTCAAAAAGTAACGGACGGTAGATCCTTTGTACAGTTGCTCACCGACGCAGCGATTATCCCTGGCATCAAAGTTGACCTGGGTGCAAAGCTCTTGGCAGGTCACGCCGGCGAGAAACTTACCGAGGGCCTGGATGGCCTTCGGCTGCGCCTCGCCGAGTATGCCCAAATGGGTGCTCGGTTTGCGAAGTGGCGTGCGGTAATTACGATCGGAGACGGCATTCCGAGCAGAGCCTGCATCGAGGGAAATGCGGAGATGCTCGCGCTCTACGCCAGTTTGTGCCAGGAGGCCGGTTTAGTTCCAATGGTTGAACCCGAAGTCCTCATGGATGGCGACCATACGATAGAGCGCTGTGCAGCGGTCACAGAGGAAGTCCTTCGGACGGTCTTCGCAAGGTTGTACGTGCAAGGGGTGGCACTTGAGGGAATGATCCTAAAGCCAAACATGGTCTTACCGGGACTGAATTGCCTCGCGCAGCCGGACCTTGACGAAGTGGCGGAGGCAACGGTCACGTGCCTATTGCGATCTGTCCCGCCGACCGTTGCAGGGATTGCGTTTCTCTCCGGAGGGCAACCGGGCAAGCTGGCCTCGCAAAGGTTGAGTACGATGAATTTCCTTTTCCGAGCGGACATTCCATGGCCGTTGGCATTTTCCTTCGCACGAGCCATCCAGCAACCGGCGTTGGAAATATGGAAAGGCATTGCAGCCAATGTCCCGTCGGCGCAGAAGGCGCTTAGCCACCGGGCTCATTGCAACAAGGCGGCACGCCGTGGCGACTACACCGCCGAGTTGGAGAATCATGGGCAATGAACGCGCTCTCACAGACGCAGAGGTAAGGCCAGACGAGGCCAGATACGGTCGCGCAATCAATGACACAGTGCGCGGCAATCTGGCTTTTGTACCTCACGGCTAGTGCTGTTCAGGTGCAACCATGTGGCCTTGATATTGAAAGGGCTCTATCTCAAGAAGCGTTATGGGGATACTATCTTCTGTCCCTGTTGCCTCCATGACAGTTAAGGATCTATCGTTTTCTCGTACTCGCATTGTCATAGTGCAACATGATGATCGATCTTGGGTTGACTATATATTTGGAGCCAGAGACTAGTATCCCCTCCTTTTCAGTAACAAAGTCAACCGGCGAGGCAAGAGAGGTATCCATGAGACGCAGCCAGCCGGTACTTGAATCTCCTACAACGGGAGGTAGAGCGAACTCCAGTGACTTCCAGTAGGAGTTAATCGCGACGTAGCGGACGTGGTTAAGAGTAGTGTTTTGTAGAGTAAGTGCCAGACTGTGCGACTCGCTGCTCCAGTCCGGCTTACCGAGCTCGACCCCATGCCATTGAATGCGCGCCTTCGTGAGAAATTCTTCCAGACTTGGGTCGCCTGCTTCCCGTCCCGCGTTGAAATGGAGACGCGCCCGGTTCATCTGTTGTACAAAGCGAAGGATGCCTGCGTTGAGATCGCATAGGCCCCAGTCCATCCAGCTCATTTCGTTGTTCTGGCAGTACGCGTTGTTATTTCCACGTTGTGTCCTGCGTATTTCGTCCCCCATGAGCAGCATTGGCGTACCGATTGAGAGTAGCGTGAGTGCCAGAAGATTCTTGATCTGTCTCTCTCTGAGTTGCTCGATATCGGCACTATTAGACGGCCCCTCAAACCCACAATTCCAGCTGAGGTTTGCGTTCGTGCCGTCACTATTCAACTCGTGGTTTGCTTCGTTGTGTTTGTTGTCATAAGACACGAGATCGTTCAACGTGAAGCCATCGTGACAGGTAACAAAATTTATGCTCTGGCCGGCGGGCCGATTCCCGGAACTGTAGAGGTCCAGGCTTCCTGTGATTCTCTCCCGAAGTTTGGAGACAGAATTTGTGTCTCCCTTTACAAAACTCCGAATGTCATCTCGAAACTGGCCGTTCCACTCCTTCCACTTATCGGCGCCGAAGCTGCCGACCTGGTATAAACCACCTACATCCCAAGCTTCAGCTATTAGCTTAGTGCCCGCCAGGATTGGATCAGAATCGATGTCCCAGATGATAGGAGGATTTAGCATCGGCTCACCGTTTTCATTCCTCGAAAACACAGACGCCAGATCGAAGCGAAAGCCATCGACATGCATTTCGGAGACCCAATATCGCAGACTGTCGATGATGAGACGCTTTACGATGGAATGGTTTGCCTTTAGCGTGTTGCCCGTACCAGCATAGTTTGCGTAGGTTGCACGATTTTTGCCGAGTATGTAGTAGAAGCTATTTTCCAGTCCTCGAAAACAGAGGGTGGGCCCATTTTCGTCCCCTTCAGCAGTATGGTTGTAAACAACATCGAGGATCACTTCGATACCGGCTCGATGAAGCTCTTTCACCATAGTCCTGAAATCATCAAGGCACTTGAGAGCGTCCTGTCCAACACTGTAGCCAACATGCGGTGCAAAGAAAGATACCGGACTGTAGCCCCAGTAATTGGTCAAGCCGATCAGAGCATCCTGCTCATCAAACTGGAAAACTGGCAGCAGTTCAACTGCAGTGATGCCCAACTGCTTCAGATAAGGAATTTTCTCAACAACTCCAAGATAGGTTCCCCTATTCTCTTCTTTCACACCAGAAGAGGGATGTCGAGTAAAGCCCGCCACGTGGATCTCGTAGATGATGGTCCTGCGGAACGGCCGGTCAAGCGGCTGATCTCCATTCCAGTCGAAAACGCTCAAATCGACGACTACACTCTTCATGGAAGTGGAGGCATTGTCTCCAGGCTGAGAAGCTTTGGCGCGGCTGTACTCCTGGCCGACATGAACGCTCTTCGCATAGGGATCGAGTAGCACTTTCGAAGGCTCGAATCGTTGACCATTTTGCGGATCTCGCGGTCCGTCGACCCGGTATCCATAGCGTTGGCCGGCTCCAACTCCCGGCACGAAGATATGCCAGTAGTGAAAAGTTCGATTGTGGATCGGGTCGAGCGAGATAACGCGGGTGGCTCGCGCATCGCTTGCGTCGTCAAACAAGACGATCTCTACCTTTGTGGCGTGAGCCGAGAAAAGACTGAAATTTGTTCCGCCTGCCGTGACTGTCGGACCGAGCGGATAGGAGAGGCTCACATACTTTAACTTGGCATCCGGAGGCTTGATTTTTGCGGCCGTCCAATTCGATTCCACGTCGCCTCCAGACCGAAGTTGTTCTCCCGTATCGTTACAAAGACATCTACTGATCGTTTCGTATCATCTAGTACTTTTTAATGTTTACTTTATTGGCATCCCCGCGCGGCGACAAGCAAGAGCAGCGAACAGAAGATGGAGGCAGCAATTCCGTACGCGGCGATTGGACCTCTGCGACTGTACCCGGCTGCCGACTTGCTGTTTTGTTGTGGGTTCAAAGGGTTGTAAGAAATCGCGAAGGTCTCGTTCTGTTCGACGGCGACCGGCGAATTGAACTGGTCGCCAAAGGTCTTGCCATGAGCATAGTAGGTGAATGAAATGAGGAATTGCGCTGAAGGGGAGAATATCCCAATGGTGAGGGTGTGCATACGGGCAAATTCGTATCGACAGGAAGTGACTTTCGCCTGTGTCTCCAGCCAGGGAGGAGGCGGCCTGAGTGACCGGGGCGCGTTTGCGGTCTCGAGAGTCACGATCAGAGCATTCGCCTCAAATCGACTGGACGGCGTACGACGGAGCCCAATGATGATTATGCGTTTCTGGATGTGGGTGTTCTGTGTCGGAATGCTCAGATGATTGCTGCAAGAAGGTGGAAGAATCGTTGGGAGGACATAGGACGAACTGTTCCCAAAGAGCATATGGCCTGCCCAAAAGAAATGGTCCACCCACTCGATGACCAGAGTTGAATGGGTTGCTGGAGATGGCGCCGTAGAGGAAGAAAGTCATTGACATGCTGAGATTGGCGAAAGATCTAAATGGTTTCACACTTGAAGGTCGCGATGGAGAGATCGGAAAAGTCAAGGAGTTCTACTTCGACGATCGAAGTTGGACGATTCGCTACCTGATTGCGGATACAAGCAACTGGCTCTCTGATCAACGCGTTCTCATCTCCCCTTATGCGCTTGGTAAAATCCTCACCGAGGAAAAACTCATTCGTGTAGATCTCACCAAGAGTCAAATCGAGAACAGCCCCGCTATCGACACCGATAAACCGGTCTCTCGCCAGTACGAATTGATGTACTACCCGTATTACGGACTTCCCTTTTACTGGGGCGGCGCGTCCTTGTGGGGCAATGCTGCCTATCCCCATATGGTTGAGGTTCCGCTGGGCGTGGCAGGAGGAGTTCTCGGCGTAGCATCCGGGCACGAGGACAATGTGGATCCACATCTACGGAGTACGAAGGATGTGGATGGCCATTCCATTGAGGCTCTAGACGGAGAAGTTGGACATGTGGACGATTTCGTTGTCGATGATGAAAGCTGGACGATTCAATACGTGATTGTTGGCACGCGCAACTGGTGGCCGGGCAAGAAAGTACTGATTGCTACCCGATCCATCGACCGCATCAGCTGGGAAGAATCGAAGATGTACCTGCGCCTGAAGAGAGAGACGATTCAAAACAGTCCCAAGTATAGCGAGAACTTACTGATCTCTCGCGACTATGAGGCGAAACTCCACCGGCACTATGACCTTGAAGAATATTGGCAGGAAGAACTCGCCAACACCCAAACGAGATAGCATCGGTCGAATGTAGTTGAGGGTATTTGCGAGGCAGCAGATACCCTCATTCCTGGGTACTCTTGCATGTAGACCCTCTCGCTTGTGACACAGCGGAGATGGTCGGCTTTACTGCTGCGTCCGCGAGGGGATTGCCGGATTCAGTTCTGGCCTGTTCGGAATAGCGGTAAGCCTCCTTGGAATGCTCCAGAGCCTGCCTTGAGAGCTCATGAGCGGTGAGGTGGTCACCTTTGCCATGAGCAACGGCAGCGGCCAAATGAGCGTGCGATGCTAAGTTGTGAATCTCAGCGATCCGGTCGTATGAACTTTGTGTCATGATCTTGCTCCTACCTTTCCCCTTCATGTCTCTATCACTGAAGGCTAAAGACTCCAGATGTTGGCTTCACTCCTGCGAGGAATTCTTACAGCTGGTTCGAATGGGGCGATTCGTACCCGAAGTGACCAGTATGAATTGGGATGGTCCGACTATATGCGCGGGGCGGCCGGAGGTAAACAGCTTCGTGGGTATTGGAACACGCCAGGCCTCGAGGAGGCGGACCCCGGCATCGAGTGCATATGCAAGTTGCTCGCTGGTGAAAGTTTTCAATGCCTTCTTAAGCATCGCTGAGTCCGTCGTATCGAGAGTAGAATCCATTCCTTTTCCTCTTCGTTTAGGCTGAGCGCCCATGGGTAAGCCTGGACTTATTTCGCAGGTTATCGAGACAGCTAAGTTTGTGCTCTTACGTGCCAGCAAGGCTGTGCCTTTATGCTCTTAAGATCCTGAGTCATGCTGCTACCCTCGACTGGCTGCCGTTGAAGCCTATTCAATTTCATTGCTCAAATACGCGGTATACCCGAAGGAATGGTGATGACCTCAATCGCAAGTTCGTACAATAGTCCGCGTAGTTCGCATGTCGTTAGGGAGTTCCGGTCCGGTGGGATGAGGTGAAGGGCAAGCGCTTTGAACGCAATCCAGGATTAGGGGCGTTGTTGAACAGCCCATACTCACCTCCGCACAAATCAAGAAGACCAATGCGCGCGCTTTCAATTCGCAAGCACGATCGGTGCGTGTCACAGCGTTGATTGGGAGGCCAGCTCTGCGGAGTGTTTGCCGGATCACTCCGGAGGACGATGCAGCATCGTTCGCAACTCCTTGCGGCATGCAGAACTGAATTCATTGAGCGGATCAACCTTCTTGGCCAGAACTGCGGCTCGGACATCCTTAGCGTTCAGGAGTGGCTCTCCGACGTGTTGAGCAAACTCCTTCACAAAATCCTCGGCTGCCTTGACAACGGGCCTGGACGCGAACAGCCTGATCCGGCTCACGAGTGCGTAAAGTGCCAGCAGTTGGTCGAGATTATGGACGGCACCTGGCGCCTCACTGATGAACAACCGGGATGCTTGTTGAATGAAGTCGGAATAGAGATCCTCACGTTGGGCGATCTGTTGATTTGTAAGCTCAAGAAGGGCCGTATTGCGTTGGAGTATGTAGCTGCTGAGAATCGGGGCTGAGGCACCGATTGCGGAGCCGGCAAGGGCAGCTAACGCACTGATCATTGCGGTATTCATAGGCCTGCCCTCCGATATACGGCCTTGTCTAAACCTAGATGGTGCATCGTCATTCTCTGCCCTCCTTGGTCGCATGGACGTTTCGGCCTTACTCGGTTAGCAATTGGTAGCCATCTCGATTTGTTGACTATCTCTGCTACAATGCCGGTGAATCCATCTTCATGCGGCCTTCCTTGCTTGCGTCTGTCGAATTTGTTTTGGAGTGCAGTGGCTCGATTTGTGATCGCCCGATCATGAACGGTCTTCCGATGGGTACTTGATTATGAGTGCCTCGAACCCCGCAATGACATCGAAGAGCTCTTCATCGATCTGCTCTTGCCGCAGCCGGTGGAACTTCCGATTCAGGTCCTCCAACATGCCGTCGATGTTCTTCTCGGCGCGTTGCATAGATGCAAGTCGGCTTGCGTTCTCACTGGCGAGCGATTCGGCGCAGGCCTGGAAAAGGAGGACAAAGAGATATCCACGAAGCATGGCATCGAGCGCCGATGGGACACCGTCGATCACCTGCGGAATCATCTTACTCGGCCATGGTGTCGCCGCCAGTTTGCCATACCAGGCCTTGTCGAGAGGAAGCAACTGCTTGCCCACCGCCTCGTAGGCCGAGCCTACCGTGGGATGATTGTGGAAGACCTGGACCTCCCAGATCTCGTTTTTTACTCTCGAAGCCTCTATCTCAAGCAGGATCTGGCCGATCAGTGGTGTAACTCCATCCAGGGAACTCGGCACGTCGAGTCTACTGACCGGCCCGAAGGCGGCCTCCACCATCAGGGATTGAGCGCGCTCCCCGACGGCCCAGATTCGTGTTACCGAGCCCGGCAAGGCTCGTAGAGCCTTGATACTGAAATCGGCGATCACCTCGTTGAAGCTGCCGACAAGACCCTGATCCGATCCGAAGATGATCGCTCCGATCTTCGCGGCGTGTTTGTCTTCAGGCTCAAGCGACGGTCGGGCCTCATGGAGACAGGCGATCAGTCCGAGATCAACCGTGTGCATGTAGTCGTCAAGCGATGCGACTGCCCTCTCGTACTGCGCGATGCTTGAGGCCGCCAAGGCCTTCATGGCGCGCACAACGCCGCCCAGGTCCTTCGCCCCGGCGATCTTCCTGCTCAACTGCTCCGTGGACCCGCTCATGCCTTGGGCTTCCCATGCGCGGCCTTCGATTGCAGTGGATCGAGCGCTCCATGTGCAAGATCCAGGATCGCTTTGCGATCGCCATCGTTGAGCTTTTCATTCGAGTTCAGTCGCTCCGCAAACTCCTTGGGCAACCCGGCGGCGGCCTTCTGGAGTGCTGCTTCTCCCTCGGCTACCTTCTCTAGCGGCACCTGATCGAAGAGGCCAGCCTCAAGGGACACCAACACGACGATCTGATCCACAACCGGCACGGGCTGCGATTGCGATTGCTTCAGACATACCCGAATGCGCCGTCCATGGTCGATCGTCTTGCGTGTGGCATCGTCGAGATGCGTTCCAAACTTGGCGAAGGCCTCTAGCTCTTCAAACTGCGAATAGGCCAGCTTCAGACTGCCGGCCACCGCGCGGTAGGCTGTTTTCTGTGCCTGGCTGCCAACTCGCGATACAGACAGCGCCACGTCAACCGCTGGAAGAATCCCCAACTCGAACAAGGTCGGAGAGAGATACACCTGACCGTCTGTAATCGAGATAAGGTTGGTTGGGATATAGGCCGAGATGTCCTGGGCATCGGTCTCGATGATGGGAAGCGCGGTGAGCGAGCCGCCGCCCCGCTCCTTGATCAGGTGCGTGGAGCGTTCAAGCAGACGAGAATGGATATAAAAAATGTCACCGGGATAGGCTTCGCGCCCCGGCGGACGGCGCAGCAGGAGGGATAACTCGCGGTAGGCCTCAGCGTGCTGCGTGAGATCGTCATACACGATCAGCACATCGCGCCCTTGCTCCATGAAGTATTCGGCGATGCTGGTCGCGGCATAGGGCGTGATGTAAACGAGACCGGGAGCTTGGTTACCTTCCGCAACGACGACGACGGTGTAGTCCATTGCGCCCTTCTCGCGCAAGTTGGCAACGACTTTCGCCACCGAGGAGGCGCGCTGGCCGATGGCGCAATAGACACAGAGGACGTTCTGCCCTCGCTGATTGAGAATTGTGTCGATCGCGATAGCGGTCTTGCCGGTTTGGCGATCGCCCAGGATCAGCTCTCGCTGCCCGCGGCCGATCGGGATCATCGCGTCGACAACCTTCAATCCGGTTTGCAGCGGAACGCTGACCGGGGACCGGTCCATGATGGCGGGCGCGGGCCGCTCTACTGGAAAGCGATGTTCAGAGACAATCGGCGACCTGCCGTCAAGCGGCCTGCCAAGCGGATCTATGACGCGGCCGAGAAGGGCATCCCCGACGGCGACATCCATCACTCGAAAGGTGCGCCGCACCTCATCGCCGGCGTGGAGCCCCTCGTAGTCGCAAAGCAGGATGACACCCACCTCATCTTCATCCACATTGAACGCAACGCCAAGCCGGTTGCCGGAGAAGCTGACAAGCTCTTCATTGCCCAGGCTTGGCAGTCCAGAGATGGTGGCGATGCCCGTTGTGAGGCTGGTGACGATGCCGATCTCATAGGGCTCCATCTCTGCTGTATAGGTGTCGCAGCCGTGACGCAGTTGCTCAAAAGCACTGTCGAGCGTCGTCATCAAGGCCCCGGCCTGAGCCGTCATTTCGCCACCGGCGCGACCGCCGACGCTGCCGAGGAGGCTGGCGGCGAGGGAGACCTTGGGGCAGCTTCTGTTTGGGTATTTAAGAGTTTTCTCAAACTCTCGTCGAACGTATCGAGATAGCTGGAGATGCTCCAGGAGAGTTTCTGTCCGTTGGCTGTCAGCTCGATACCGCTGATGGCGTTTGCATCGACCTCATATCGAAGTCGAATCTCGGACGAAAACGTCTCGTTGAGTGCGTTCTGGATTGCATCCTTCTGTTCCGCGGGAAGATCGAAGGCGCTGCGCACGAGCGAGGCTTCGGGTGACGACTTGAGTGCCGCGCCCAGTTCATCCTTTCCTTTGGCATCCATCTCCCGCAGTCGACGCGTGAAGACCTCGCCGATGCGCTCCTCCAGACTGACCGTCGCTAGGTCGGTCAGCACCTTCCTCGCGATGGAGAAGACTTGATTCTGCGCCATTCGTTTGATGGAAAGACTCAGATGCACCTGATCGCTTTTGAGAGCGGTGGCTTCCGACGCGCGCAGCCCGTCGGCGTCTTTGTGAGCGTCGTCCAATAGACGATCGTGCGCCACTTTCGCTTCACCGATCGCCTTGGCCATCATCGCGTTGCGCTGATCGTCGAAAGTCTTGTTCTTGCTATCGAAATCGTCATGTTCCTTGCGTGCGTCTGCCTGCTTTGCTTCTGCATCCGCCAGCTTGGCGGCGATATCCTTCTCGCGTGCATCGATCGCGTTCAGAATGGGTTGATAGAGGAAGCGTTTCAAGAGCCAGACGAGGAGGAGGAAGTTGAGCAACTGCGCAATGACGGTGAACCAGTCGATGAGCATGGCTTACTTCGCTCCGGCGTGTGCAATGACGAACTTCCAGAAAGGGTTCGCGAAGATCAGGATCATGGAGACAACGAAGCTGTAAATTGCAAGCGATTCGATCATTGCGAGGCCGACGAACAGGGTCCTGGTTATGGTAGCTGAGGCATCAGGTTGCTGAGCGAGGGAGGTTAGGGCAGTGGAAACCGCCTTTCCTTCTCCCAACGCCGGAGCTAGACAGCCGATACCGATGGTGAGTCCAGCGGTTACGATCGATGCGATTGCGATTGCGGTGATGCTATCCATAAGACTCCTTGATCGTGTCTGCAAACTCAGGAATTTGGTTTTGATGCGGGTAGCTTGGTAGTATTCCGTTTGGGAATCTGGGTGGCGGCAGCGATGTAGACACCCGCGAGAATCGTAAAAATATAAGCCTGAACCATGCCCGTGAGTAGACCCAGGACCGTCATAACGATAGGGAACAGGAAGGGCGTAATTGTAAGCAGAATGCCGACGATCATGACACCGCTCATCATGTTGCCGAACAAACGCACAGCAAGTGCCAGCGTGCGAGAGAGCTCGCTGATGATGTTGAACGGGAGCATGACGAATGTGGGCTGTGTGTAGGTCTTCAGATAGCCGCGGAAGCCCTGTTCCGTGATCCCGAAGAGTGGGACGGCGATGAAGACAGACAACGCCAACGCGGTCGTGGTGGAAAGGGACCCAGTGGGCGGCTTGTAACCGGGAATTACTGTGCAGAGCGCGCAGATGGCCACGAAGACGAACAGCGTTCCGAGAAAGCCGAGATACTTGCGCGGTTCCGGCAGGCCAACCTCTTTGATCTGTTGCTCCATCGTCGTTACGATGATCTCCAGTGCACTCTGCCAGCGGGAAATCTTTCCCCCGGTCGAGAGATTACGGGTCACCAGCATCGCGCCGAGCACCATAAACAACATCATGGCCCAGGTGGTGACGACGGTCTCGTTCAACTTGAAGAAGCCATGCTGCCAGAATATCCATTGATCGGAAGTGAGGTTCATTGCATCCTCCCCGCCAGCATCCGCGTCTGAACTCGCGCCGAAGAGTCAACACGACGTCGGATGGCAACACGGGCCAGCACGAAGCCTGCGAGACTCGCGGCCAGCCTGTGCCAATCGTTCCCCGAAATAAGGTAGAAGCCCACTAGGACCACAAGCGTCCGCACCAGAAGACTGCCGAGGAAAAAGAGCGCAGGCTGTGAAGATGTAAGTCCCCTGCGAACTGTCCACCACAAACCACCAAAGAAAAAGGCGCCCAGTAAAGTTCCCGTAAACAAGGCCGCGGCGAGTTCCAGGAATTCAATCAAGGTTGTTGTCCGTTTCCTCGTGGATGGCATCGTTCTGCCGTGCGACCCAACGCCATGCGCTGAAACAGCCAAGAACCAGTCCTGCGAAGAGGAGAGTGAGCGTCCAGGAGAATGCCTGTCGATACCGCTGATCCAACCAGATCCCAAGAGAAACTCCAAACAGCGTAGGTAGGGCGACTGACCAGCCGATCAGCCCGGACATCCCTAAGCCGAACCACACTCCCTGGTCGCCATCTCGCAGAAAACGCTGTTTTCTTGCGGCCTTCAGGCCAACTTGAGCGGCGAAAGAGGCCTCTTCGCGGGGGGCTGTTTTGTTTGGAGCGGGCTGATTAGCGGTCATGAAAGAGCTCCACAATTTGACCGACGAAACGGCCTTCCATCCGGACGAGCGCGTCATGGACGTCCCGCTGTTGCTTGTCGAGCGTAAGGAACCGTTGCTTTACAGCCTCTTGCAGCCGTCCCAGATCGCTTCCCCCGATCGCGTCACGAACCGAGACGAGGACCTGTGCTCCCACCTTGACCAAAACGCCTTCAGCGACCGCCAGATAAACAGGCTCGCCTTCCTTCTCCTGGTAGGTCAAGATGCCAGGAGCGAGAGCGGCCACGCAATCGAGCCTGTTGGGAAGAATGCCGAACGATCCCTCCCGTGTCTCCGCGACGATGCGCACGACATCCACGTTGTCAACGCACACCTGAGTCGGGAGGAGGACCTTAAGCTGCATGGGCGGGCTCCGGCGTCGACGGATGCATTTCAGGGGAAGCCGATCGCGTTGAGCGGGGCTTTCCATCAGGCTTAGACTTCGAATCAGAAGACGGTGTGGGCTTCTTTGTATCTTCGGGCTTCTTGGCCTCGCTGATCGCACCGATCATGTAGAGCGCGCTTTCAGGATAGTCCTTGAATTCATCGCGCAGGATGCGCTGGCAACCGTCGAGCGCATCCTTGAGGCTGACTTGTTTCCCTTTCATCCCGCTGAACTGCTCCGTGGCAAAGAAGGGTTGGGTTAGAAAACGTTCAAGCCGCCGGGCACGGCCCACCGTGGCGCGGTCCTTCAGAGAAAGTTGCTCCATGCCGAGCATGGCGACGATGTCTTTGAGCGCTTCATATTGCGCCAGCGTCTTGCGAATCTCCTGTGCAAGGGTGTAGTGCTCTTCGCCAACGATTCCCGGCGTGGTCATGGCCGAGTTCGATTGCAGCAGATCGATTGCCGGATAGAGCCCCTCGCTTGCCCGTTTGCGCGATAGCACAATGGATGCTGAGAGATGTCCAAAAACATGCTCCGCCGCAGGGTCGGTGAGATCGTCGGCGGGCACATACACTGCCTGAATCGACGTGATTGCTCCGGAATGCGTGTTTGCGATCCGCTCTTCCAGCCCCGACAACTCTGTGCCCATGGTGGACTGATACCCGAGCCGCGACGGCATCTGGCCCAGCAGACCGGAGACTTCCATCCCGGCCTGAATGAAGCGGAAGATGTTGTCGACCAACAGCAGCACGTCACGGTGCTCGTCATCCCGGAAGTACTCGGCCATCGTGAGCGCGGCGTCGCCCACGCGAAATCGGGCACCCGGCTGTTCATTCATCTGACCGTATACCATCACCATGTCCTTGAGGACGCCAGCATCCTTCATGCCGCTGTAGAGCTCTTCGCCCTCGCGGCAACGCTCACCGATACCGCAAAAGATGCTGACGCCTTTCTGGTGCCCGATCATGTTATGGATCATCTCTGTGAGCAGCACCGTCTTGCCGACTCCAGCGCCGCCGAAGAGCCCGGCCTTGCCGCCCAGCTCGAGCGGCACGAGCACATCGATGGCCTTGATCCCGGTTTCGAAAATCTCCGATCGGGTGAGCCGGTCTGACAACGGCGGCGGCGCCCGATGCACACTGCGCCACTCAGTGCCGGTTGGCTGCGTCTGTCGGTCGATCGCATGGCCGAAGACGTCGAACATCCGCGAAATGATCGTCTTGCCAACAGGCACCTGGAGCGGTAGTCCTGTGTTCTTCACATTCATACCGCGAGCAAGCCCTTGAGTGGGCGTGAGAGCGACGCCTCTCACGCGATGGTCGGTCAGCTGCTCCATGACTTCGACCACGATCTTTTCGTCCAGTCCCGTGCGCAGAACGGAGAATATGGAAGGAAGCTCTTCATCGAAATGCACATCGATGACGCTACCCCGTATGGAGACTACCCGACCATAATGTGAAGAATTGGATTCGTTCATTACCTGCCATCCTAGGCGTCGTTCTAAAGCAGATCAATCGCAGAAGAGAAAGGAGTGCTTGCGTGGGGAACAGAAAGGGCCACACCTTCACCGTATGTCCCTTAGCAGCAAAGTTCTGTGCATTCTTGCTCAAGCATAGGTCAGAGCCTCTGGCTATATCCAATGTTCCCTTGCATTCTGAGGCAAAGCGCATAGGACTGCACGTGCTGTGGTCTCGGCTCCTGCGACGCACTTCCGCACCGCGATTGTTAGAGCTTATTGGGACAGATTTCTCATCATCTCGGGAAGATACTTGGCGTAAGCCTACTCCCATGTGGTGCAGCTGCGATTTCGATTCCACTCAAGATGGTTTACCACAGGAATGAAACGACCTGGCAAATCGAACTTATCGAATCTTTGACTCCAAAGGAGTTCCCTGCTGGCTAGCAAGTAAAAAAAACTCATCTCCGCAATTCCATGCTGCTTTCGCAGTTGTACCAGTTACGACTGCATTGCCAAAGTCAGCGATACCCGGACTAAGTTGAAGCGGAGCCCGAGCCCCAGGCAGCAAACAAAAAGGAGTTTCAGGCAGGTAAGGTAGACAGCCCCGCCTCATGGAATTAGATGGTTAGGAGCAAGATGAAGATAAGTACGAACGAATATCGTGTCGGTACCGGAGAAGCGCTCAAGCTCGATGACAGGCCGACGAGCATCAAGCCGATTTGCAAGTCGAAGGAGCAGTATCAAAAGCTCCTCAAGGAACACGTCGAGGCGCTGAGTTCACTGCAACGTCTGCATTATGCCTCTAATCGTCATGCCCTGCTGCTTATCTTTCAGGGGATGGATTCTGCGGGCAAAGACGGGGCGATTCGTCACGTCATGTCCGGTGTCAATCCACAAGGCTGCGAGGTCTTCAGCTTTAAACAGCCGAGTGCTGAAGAGTTGGAGCATGATTTTCTGTGGCGGACGACATGCAGGCTTCCGGAAAGAGGACGCATCGGCATCTTCAATCGCTCCTATTACGAAGAGGTGCTTGTGGTTCGTGTGCATCCCGAGATTCTGCGAGTGCAGAATCTCTCCGGAGAACTGAAGGAAGGAAAGACTCTCTGGGAAGATAGGTATCGCTCGATCAACGATCTGGAAAGGCATCTTCACCAGAACTCTACACACACAATCAAGATATTCCTGCATCTCTCCAAGAATGAGCAGCGGAAGCGATTCCTCGAACGTATTGATGAGCCGGACAAAAATTGGAAATTCAGCATCGCCGACATGCACGAACGGAAATTCTGGGACCAGTATAAAGAGGCGTACGAGGATTGCCTGAGCGAAACCAGCACAGAACATTCCCCATGGTATGTGGTCCCGGCGGATGACAAAGACAATGCACGACTGATCGTTTCCGCAATCGTTGTGGACGCGCTAACGGACTTGAAAATGGCTTACCCGGAAACCACACCAAAGCGCCGCGCGGAATTGAAATCAATCCGCAAGTCGCTCACAAAGTAACAGACAAACACTGTTGCAAACAGTGCGAACAAGCCGGCGACCACGCAGCCCACAAAACTCCTTCGCCGGGTTGAAGAGATCGAGAGGACTTAATCATGGCAACAACCGAAATCACCCCCTCCGCAGACAACGAAATGAGCCCGGTGTCCTTGAGCAATTGTTTTGCAGAAACCGGGATTTCATCTGGCTTTATCTTTGATGCTTCCTTGTCCACCGCGATTGCCGCGGATGGCAAGAGCGAAGCAACGGAGATGGTTCCTGATGGTCCGCTTTCACCAGATCTGCTCGACAAAATGAACCGCTACTGGCGGGCTGCAAATTATCTTTGCATTGGCCAAATCTATCTCTTTGAGAACCCACTTCTCAGGGAGCCGCTTCAGGCGGAGCAGATCAAGCCAAGACTGCTTGGACATTGGGGAACATCGCCGGGTCAAAACCTCATTTACGTTCATCTCAACCGCCTGATCAAAGAGCATGACGCGGATATTATCTATATTGCCGGCCCTGGACACGGAGGGCCGTCTCTCAATGCGAGCTCTTATCTAGAGGGAAGCTACACGGAGGTTCATCCTGAGATCACCTCGGACGAGAATGGGATGCGACTCCTCTTCCGGAAGTTCTCAACTCCCGGTGGCGTTCCCAGTCATTGTGGGCCTCACGTGCCGAACTCCATGCACGAAGGTGGAGAGCTGGGATATTCCCTGGTTCACGCATTCGGAGCGGCATTCGATAACCCCGATCTCATCGTCGCCTGCGTGATCGGCGACGGGGAGTCCGAGACCTGTCCACTCGAAGGAAGCTGGAAGTCCGTCAACTTTCTCAACCCCGTGCGCGATGGGGCAGTCCTTCCGATTCTGCACCTGAATGGATATAAGATCTCCGGGCCGACCGCACAGGGACGCACCAGTGACGCAGACTTGAAGGCTCTGTATGTGGGCCGCGGTTACAAACCTTACTTCGTCGAAGGCGACGTACCGGAAGTCGTGCATCAGCTGCTGGCGCAAACTCTGGACGATTGCTATGCGGAGATCCGCTCCATTCAACAGGATGCCCGCAAGGATGGCTTCAAGAGACAGCCGGTCTGGCCGATGATCGTGCTGCGCACCCCCAAGGGTTGGGGCTGTCCCAAAGAAGTGGACGGAATTCCAATTGAAGGCACCTTCCGCGCCCACCAGGTCCCGCTGGCAACAGTTCGTGAGAACCCTGAACATCTCAAGATCCTTGAAGCCTGGATGAGAAGCTACAAGCCGCAGGAGCTCTTCGACGAGAGTGGCAAGTTCATTAAAGAACTGGCAACTCTCGCGCCCGTTGGCAACCGACGGATGGGAGGCAATCCCCATGTGAATGGCGGACGCGAACTGGTCACACTCGATCTACCCGATTTCACGAGTTATGCCCTCGAGATTCCCGGACCGGGCCAAGTGGTGGCGGAGGCGCCAAGAAAGCTTGGAGACTTCTTCGCAGATATCTTTAGAATGAATCTCACCAACTTCCGGATGTTCTGCCCGGATGAATCGAATTCCAATCGCTTGAATTCGATTTTTGAAGCCACCGAGCGTTGCTCGATGGCGGAGATTGTCTCGATCGATGACAAGTTGGGTCCGGATGGCCGTGTGATGGAGGTACTGAGCGAGCATCTCTGCCAGGGTTGGCTCGAAGGTTATCTGCTCACTGGCCGCCACGGCATGTGGTCTTCCTATGAAGCATTCGCACAGGTAGTCGATTCCATGACTACGCAACATGCCAAGTGGCTCGAACAATGCCGCGAGTTCCCCTGGCGCAGACCGCTGGCATCTTTGAACGTCCTGCTCACAAGCCACGCGTGGAGAAACGACCACAATGGTTTCAGCCACCAAGCAACGG
>Ga0302325_10001127_pt1 | contig 69422 bp, 70 predicted proteins | sample Palsa_T0_2_FD_201948 | JGI IMG/M metagenome (GOLD analysis project Ga0302325, IMG submission 201948) | Peat permafrost microbial communities from Stordalen Mire near Abisko, Sweden - Palsa_T0_2 | ecosystem: Environmental > Terrestrial > Soil > Palsa > Peat permafrost | place: Sweden: Abisko...
CTACGCTAATCACTCTACCCTCCTTTTTAGATATTAGTATACCAATAAACGCAAGAACTTAGTTCGTTAACGACTGGCCGCAAAGACATCCATCCCGCGGATGGTCATTCGACCGTCGACAATCATTTTCTCGGCAATACGTTTATTGCCTTCAGTCCAGTGGCTGCCGGCTTTTCTGGGTGTCAGATAGACCGCGTAACGTTGAGGGTCAATGGTTTTGACCTTGGAATCTATCCAGCCATGACAGATTGCCTCTTCGACAATGTTGCCGAGGTTTACAACCTGCTTACCGCTCGACTTTTTATATATGACAACCCAAACCGACGCTAGATCGCTATTGTTCTGCTCAAACCATTGGTGGACTTGGCTCATGCTACCCGGTTCGAATATCTGTTGGTCAACCACTGGACCTGACCCCCTCACCTAGCTAATTTTGCTGTTGATAGTTACCCGAATACTCACCGGTATAACAGAGATAAGTTGCTTCTTGCCCTTCTTAGTCTTTTGGCTATAGAGTTGAAATAAATACGTGCCTGAGGTCGTTAGAGCAATCGACTGAAACTTAAAGATGTTACGCATTCTGTCAAATGAATCTTTAAAGACAACCTTTGAGCTGAGTCCTCCAAGTTCTAATCCTTTTGGATCGATGACTCTGACGAACTCCTCAATACTTTCTTCGCCGGCTTTCTTATCTCTGTAAAATAAGCTAACTAGTTCAAAGTTCAGAGGAACACCCACAGGCGATCCTTCTTTGTAGTCGGGCTCGGTATTAAGGCTTATTTGCAAGTTTTCGTAAGCGTCAATAATACTAATACTGTTGGTGGTCTCATCGACCCGGCTCTCTTTGCAGACTATAGACCAAATATGTTGGATCACTTAAATTACCTATTTTTTACAACCTCTATTATGCCCCAATGTAGCCAGTCGCGCAAAACTTGAGTTCTCGACTGGCGCTAAAAAAGGACTTAGTGGACCGCGCAGACCATAAGAAGTATTCTGGCCAGTACATATATTTGACAAAATAGGTATATAGGTTTAGTCTTTGCTAAAAGGAGTAGTGTTATGGGATCTGCAGAAGCGAGCACAGCAGAAAGAAGTCCAGCAACCCCTGTTGCTCCCCCTAGAGCACCGTCTAATGCACCAGAACGTACCTCCCATTGGGGCCGCAGATTTAAAACTGGTGCATGGGTCACCGTTTTTGGTTTGGTCGCTGCAGGTGGTGGTTATGTAGATCACACTTTCTTCGGCAGCAAAGAACAGTCCCCGACAATACCGACCATCGAAACAGTACTAGGTCAAAGAGGTTTTGATATCTACACCCCAGGCAAGAAAGCGCCAAAGCCGACAAGTACCCAAATCGAAATAAGACAATCAAGCACTAGCCCTACTGGTTTTATCGCGGTAGCGGCAAGCTCTGAACTCGCACCTTGTTTCACCGAAGAAGTTGAAGCTCCCCTTTCACGGTCGTCTAACGACCCAACTTACTTAAGGGAGCCAGAAGGCACAGTCAATCCGCTAACCGGCCACCTCGTTGCCGGAGTTGCACCAAGTCAGGAGCCAGCATTCATGACTGGCCAGCAATACGATAATTATGTACAGGGACAACTTGCCGCTATGCACGGCAAGTGTGACGCTTAAGCTAAATTAAATTTTTAAAGGTAGGTGGGTACCATAACAGGAGGTATCTATCATGCCATTCGAAGCAGGAGCAAGGATACACAATTTAAAAAACACATTACCCGGGAGCAGAAATCTAAAAAGAACTGGTGCCGCCGCAACGGCTGGTGCTTTAGGAATGGGAGCATTTGCCTTCTGGTTAGGGCATGGTGGTGGCCAAGTTGACCGCCAGGCAACCATCGAAAAAGCTGCAATATTTAGTATTCAGCCAGAAACCATAAATTGTCGGGCTCGCACGAGCGCCGCTATTGAGAGTGACGCAAGTGTCATGGTCCGGCCGAAACTACCTGTCGTCGGCCACGTTGACAGGCTGCCGGTTGTCGGTGGAATTTTCAGGGCCGGCGAAAGAACATTTCGATTTGAAGCTGACTTTAGGGGTTCCGATGGGCAAGGTGGTGGCCAAGTTGATACCATTTCTTGTGCTCAAGCAGCTGACATGGAGGTTGTTGACGGACCTAATGGCAAACAAACTATTACTATCCCAGCCAAAGACGTTGAATTCATTAGTCTAGTTGTTGAGAATCAGTCCACTGTAGTAGATAGCAATGGCGACGCGGCAAACGTCGGTACAACTGAATGGGATCTAACGCCCTTTGGCGAAAAACGAACTATTGCCGTCAATGTGGCAAGTCTAGGTAGCATTGCCCGCGAAGCAGCAGTTAATGCGTCTGAGCAGAAATGTGGCGATGCAGCATGGGCACAAACCCAACAGGCGTTCCAAACAGGAGAACGCCTAGTTGCTCTTGACCAGTATAAAGAAGAAGTAAAAACAAACCCTAAACTAACCTTCAATCCTAACAATATCACGGTAAATATAGTAGGCGAACCGTCTTTTGCTCCCCCCTATGCTATACCTGAGGGCTTCACTGTTAGCGACAATGTTAAAGGCGGATGTATAGTTGACTCTGGTGCCTATGTCACACCAGACTATGTAACTGGTGCTGGTTTAAGCGTTTCGCCTACACCGTAGAATAAACTAACCCTTGCAATTCAGCGCTAGTTGTTGACAAATAAAATTTACAGTAGTAAACTTTCGAGCAAGAAGTGGTGGTGACTTCTCAGCAGCCGAGATGACATCGCTATAAAATAGACGTAGAAAACCGGCTATCTTAAAAACAAAGATCTGACCCAAAAAAAGACATTGGTGGGAATGCCCTAAGCGGAGGATCTCCAGTGACTGATTTTAGGACTCAGGAAATAAATATAGGCCGACAAGCCGCCTGGCCAGATACGCCAGTGGACGGCAGTGATCCTCTTTTTGACCAAGAAGCCGACACACAAGACCCATCATTACAACACGGTGAATTCCCTGGCCCGTTTTTACCTGAGTCGACACCTTTCCCAACGCCCGGATTAGTAGAAAGACAGCAACATTCTTCGGATCTAGACCTACCCCTTACGCCTCGCCAAGGCCATTTCTTAAAGACTTTCCAAGACGCGATTCGAGAGGTATACCAAGGAACAGCAACACACCAGGGACGTCAAATTGATCTTGAGAGATTAAGAACGGAACTTCGGGCTTTGAGTCCCGAAACTATCGAACTTGTAGTTGCATTTTACGAAGATCCTGACTGCGTAGATAAAGAAATTTTAAAAAACAGACGAGAATTTGATGAACTTCGCGGTCGAAATACTGAAAGAATTAACTCAGCCAAAGAGCAATTAACAGCGTATAGTGATGATTTTGCGGAAGCTGCCGACGTTACCTCACTCGATAACTCGCGGCTTATATCGGCCATAACGAGAACCCCTGAGGCCCAGTTACCACCCGATGCTTTAGATCTGACGGATGTCGAAGTGCGTATAAAGCCACCATCGAGGTGGCGTAGTCTAGGCCGATACACACCGCTCCACCGTGCCAGTAGAATATCGGCACCTCGGGCAATAAGTAGAGAAATTGCTAGACGAGCTGGGATTATTGACGTTAATGAGGCTTTAGGAGGTACAAGAACGTTGTCGGCTAACTATCGGCAGCTGGGCGCAAGGCCAGAAGTGCCCTTAGTTGGTGACGAAAACTCTCCTGAAATAGCGGCCGTTAACGGCCACGAAACTTCGGCAGTCGGCGATGAGCATAGTTCGGCTGATAACAATGGGGTTTTCGACGGCGAGGTAGTTGATGACGAAGTTCCTGCTGCCGAAGAGTCATCTAGTGCCGATCCAGGCTTAGGACAAAGAAAACAGGCTGTCTTGGATCAACTCAGGGAGCAGATTACCAGACCGGTTATAGACCAAACTTCAACTCAAGATAGAACTGGTTAATTAATGAAGTGTATTAATAGCGCATAGCGACGAGAGTCAAAAAGGAGGGCACTTATGGGCGGCGAAAGGGTAGATCAAACAGTTTGGACAGAGGCTGAGTTAGGAGATCTCGATTTGCTCCTGAGGCAAAAAATTGGGGAAATGAGCGAAGACGATTTTAGCGCGCTTGAAGCTGCACTCAGCAGTGGAAGCTCTTGGGATGTCGCGTTGGGAATGCATGAACCCGGCGGAAGTGTTTCGGACGAGACAACCCTGGCACCAGTTTCTGATGCGCGTCAAAACGAAGTGCGACTAGACCACAACGGTGCTTTGGCGACACTATCTGCCGGCGGAGTTTTGACCGTAAGCCTGGCTGGCATATTCGGTGGAACAACGCCCCCGTATGCCACTCAACATAGACCAACTGCTCCAGCCCCCAAAGCAGCTAGCTTACTATCTTTTGCCACAAACGAAGTTGATGCTCATCCATCGACTGCAAACACATCCTCTAACTCAACTGCGACTACAAATCCTCCAGCACCGGTAGTAAAGACTACACCCAGTGGCCTTAGATATATAAAGTCAGACAGAAGCTCAAAAGGTAGTACGATTTGGGGCGATTACCAGGCCGACGGTCAAATGCCGACTGTCCAGCAAGTTGAAGCCTCCGAGCAAAGTGCCGATATTAGTGACCCGCACGAGCTGCCTATTGGTCGGGAGGTTGGTATTTATGAACCAACCGGTACCAACATGGAAGCGTCAATTCCGGTTTTGTCAGGCTACACTGCTTCAGCTGTTGGTACAGCAGTCGCCGAAGTTGATGGCAATACCAATCCAGCGACATATATAACAGGGATCGAAGCCGAAAAAGACGCTATGATAAGTCCTAGCAGCGATGAGCTGCGAGCTGGGAGGACAATAGGTGTTCAAGTACCAGAATGTCAAACGGCCGAACTGGCGAAAGATATTGCTGGAGTACCACTTGCTACATCCACTCCTATGTTAGCTGGCCAGACAGTCTCAGCGACAGCAGAGGTTGCTGATGATATAACTGGCGGTGATTTTGCAGCCACCGAGAAGACTATTGAGATAGCAAACCGTAGTGATCTCATATCGGCAACAGTAGAATTTAAGTTTCACACCGGTAACTCAGTTATGGTAAATCTCCCAGAGGGAGCCGAAAGCCGATACCAGCGACTTCTTGAAGCCTTGATGCAAGCAGCCATTAAAACTGATTTGCCCAAAGAAGCTCCAGTTGCCCCCGAAGTTCCCAGCAGTGCTGGCCACGAATTACCAGTTGCACCAAAAACTGAAGCTTCCCCTAAAATCGACCCAAAACAAGATATACCAGCGGTAGAAACGGCCAAACCTAAACCCTTAGCTAGACATGAAGTAGGTGTCAGAACTACCAAAATGGTTGATACCGGCAATAATATTGCGGCTATTCCTTCGCTTCACGGTGTCTCCGCTGATAGGATCCAGTTCGTTGTTAGAACTTTGGAGAGTTTAGGTGTAACACCAAAAGTTTCAGCTTGGATAGGTGGCGACACCACCTGGGAAGGGTTGGATAACTCAACTGAAGATATTGGCGATAATGGCCGAGCTTTTGGTTATATATCTGCCGAAGGGGCCCGCCGAGCAAATATGCCGTCTGACCCTGTCGGACAGTTGAGGTTTATTTTGGAGGAAGATATTCCAAAATACGGACCGTTACTTAATAATTTGCTAAACAAAGCCGATCCGTCCGATAGCGAACTCCAAGCAGCCATCAACGAGTGGGAGGCAGAGGGGGTTGTTGGTCAGCGTTTCGAGATAGCTCAAGCTATTTGGACTGCTATGCAAACTCCTGAAAAAGTAACGGAAACTAGACAAGTATCTGAGCCCATAGAGATAAGTCGTCCGAATCCATCAACGGTTTCGGCGCACACCGTATCAACGGAACCCAGGCGAAGTGACGCTGATCATGTAGATGCAAAGTCGACTAAACCGGAACCGGATTCTCCTCATCTCTCTGTGTCTAGTGCGGCTCCGACGGCTCGAGCCTCTGAACCAGTCCATCAACCCGCCCCTGCTCAAGAGAGTCATCCTATGTCTACTGCGCCAAGCCTACAAGAGGCTAGTGTTGATCATCATGTTCAGGAAGCCGCGGCTCCAAGAATAGCGCCAGTTCCAGAGGTGGCACAAAACAACTTACCAACTCGTCAAAAAGTTGTCCAGATTGCCAGCCAACAACTATCTGAATGGCAAGCCCAAGGGCCCAGCTATTCAAAGACTGGTTATCTTAAGTATTCGCAAGGACGAGAGGAAGAATGGTGCGCAGACTTCGTTTCATGGGTCTATGAGAAAGCTGGCTATCCTCTAACTAATTCTGACCCGGATATCGACAGAGTCCAAACTATAAAGCAACTTGGTGAAACCGACCCGCGCTTTAAGTACATTACACCAGAAAGTGGTACTACGCCTGAGCCCGGCGATCTAGCCATACATCTAGGCACAACCTCAGATGGTCACAAAATAAGCCATGTTAATGTTTTTGTCGGTATGTCTTCTGACGGTGTTGCGCAGTATATTGGTGGTGATCAAGGACATGGTCCTTACCCAGGTGGCTCGGTTGTCTCGACCGAACGTGGAGTTGGATACTGGGATAACTTCACAGTTGGCTATGTCCAACCAGTAGCTAGCTAGTTACTCTTATTGGCAGTATTTTAAGAGCCAGTATTAATATGAGCGACGGTAGTGGTCGAAGTGGCGCGGTGGTCTGTGTTGAGCGAAAGTGATGTTGGGCTGCCCAGGTGCTTGGCCCTGGCAGCGGCTATCGTCAGATCGCTCTCGATCAGGTTACCTAGATCAGTGCTAAAAATTGTGTCTTCGCTTGCTGGCAGAGGCACGAGGAGTTCAGCCCTAGCCCGCAGTTCGTGGTTTTTCAAAAATGTTGTTGGTTTTTGCGGCAACTTTTCAATCTCGGCAACGGTACTAAGCAGGCTCTTGCCATAGCCAAGCCGAACTACTACCTGGGCGGCCTGAGTAACGTTCTCGCCGGGCAAGACGGCGGTCTCTGACTCGTTAGATGGTAGAGTTATTGGAGTTTCAAAAATTGTTGTTGGCGTAGTTAATCCCGGGGCCAGGACGCCGCGAGTTGATTGGGCTCGGTGATTGGTACCGTCTGTAAGTAGTTTGTCACCGACTACTCCTCCGATTCCAGCGATCAATAGTGCTGGTAGACCAATGTGCCAGAGCCTGGTGAAGCGTTGCTTCAGCATTCGATATTTATGTGCTAATTGGGCATCGCTTAATTCACCAGCAGATAGTCTTGCCCCCTTTGGGCGCTCCTTAAGACTTTGCATGATTTCTGTCGGGGTTTGGGTTCGAAGCCTATCGCCCGCACCAGAACCGATTCGCTCAGCTCTATCTGGCATTCTGATCATTCCTCCTAGGCTAACTAAGGATATTGTATAAACATTTTGGCCAAATATGCAAGCATGAGCATGTTATTTAGTATATGTCAAATGAGAGGGTTAGGTGATGTTAGTTAAGCAATTCAAAATACCTGGTGCTACCAAAAGGCACCTTTTGCGTAACAATATCCTTGGAAATAGCGCTGTTAAGCGATGTGATGGTAAATTCGCCGTAGCGCTCATTGATAGTATCTACGGCTTGGGTTAACCAGACTTCACGGTTGACCTCCTCTAGTAAGCTGATTTGGCTTATATTCGAGGGGCTAAGGTTGTAACAAGTTACCCCAATCTCCCTCTCGTAAGCGTCCCGAGGGCGCTTGTTAAAAAGTAGGGTAGCTCGGCGATAAACTTCAGCGTTAGAGAAAAAAGTTGTTTTAAACATTTTCCGCTCATACCAAGCATCACCGCTGGCATACTTGACGTGTACCATGATCCCCTGGGCACAAAGACCCCGGTAACGCAGCTTAACGCCGGTAGTCTCGCATAAGTAAGCCAGTCGGGAACGGACTACCTGATCAGTTGGCTGCATGTCATCAAGTACAAATTGACGGCCAACCATTCTGGTAACACCCGAGTCGTAGTCGTCTATTTCATGGCCCCTAAGCCTTTGGTACCAGTCTTCACCACAGATACTACGAAAAACCTGTCGCCGAAGGAGGTTGGACGGGGCGTCAAGAAACTGCAAGGGTGTCATAATACCCTGGGCATTTAGTCGAGCTTGGTTGCGTTCGGCTATACCATTCAAATCAGTTAACTTTAAACCGCTCAGAGTTTGTCGCAGGTTGGTGTGGTCAATAATATCTAGTCCATCAGGCTTACGCAGCGAAGCTGCCAATTTAGCCAAAAAACGATTAGGCGCTATACCTATATTGCAGCGCATCCAACACCCCAAATCATCTTTGAGGCGTTTCTTGATCTCATGTCCAATGTCACTGAGGGAACGTTGATTTATATTAGACCGGGTGCCGTGAAAATCAATGACTCCCTCATCAACACTTTTCATAGTTACGGCTGGTGAGTAACTGAGCATGATGCGCATCAGATTTTGGTAGACCCAGTGGTATTTGGGTGGGTCGGTCTCGATCATGATAAGCTCAGGTATTAGCTGACGGGCCTCATCTAGACGCATACCAACCTTTACTCCCCTGGTTTTAGCTTCGTAGGAAGCGGCAATCACACAACAATGCGGACTGATCCGATTAGTTATGCCCAAGGGTTGGCCACGCAGTAGCGGCCGAGCCTGCTGTTCAACAGTAGCAAAGCAGCTGTTGAGGTCGATATGCATAATCTGCGGCTCTTCGCTGTTAACGGGCAGATGCATAACGCATATCCGCCATATATAGCAGCTTCCAGCTCAGTTCCTCGGCGTCAAACTCCAAACGATAATCAGCCTGCCCGTCAGTCATATCGAAGACGTGGATCATACGCTGACCTTTGTGAGTAGGATGCCTTAGGCCGGTTTCGGTGAATACCACCTGCTTGCCGTCGAATTCCATTTTTTTAGGAAAGCATTTTGGTCGACCCTGTCCGCGAAAGTAGTAAGCGATAATGTTGACATCTTTGTTTAGTTCTATAGTATTTTCCATCTCCATTGCCTCCAAAAGACTTAAATTTAAGGGTTTAACAAAAAACAGCCGATAAAATAACTTTTTTATCAGCGAACGGATTTTAGGGGTTAAGAGCTGGCTGGATAAAGCAGTTACCACCGTTCAAAAATAGGTTCTGCCGATTACCACTAGCTCGTTTGGAGATGAGGCTGTTACAGTGACGCTTAATCGCCCGGGGGCAATCAGTGAGTGTGTTAGCCTAGTAGACGTCAATAAGTCTGTATGGAGGGAAGCAGTTGCTAACCCATACATGGCTAATGTTTATTATAACGCTGGCCGTCAATATTTTTTAAGGTATATTTTGTCCAATGTCTTTGCATAGTTAGCAAGTTTGCAAGTATAATATACGAAAGGACAGCAAATGGAGAATGATTATAACTACACACCAGCCCAACCCAACCACGCATTGCGTAACTTGATAGCTCTAGTCCTGGGAGTAGTAATTGTAGTGGGCGGCGGTTTGATTATTTACCACTATGCCAATAAAAAAACACCAGTAGTAGCGTCTCACTGCAATAGCATAACTAACTGTAATCAAACAACGACATCACCACTGACAACCAAATCTAGCCCGTCGACCACCACACCCAAGTCCAGTTCAAAATCAGGGTCAACACCTACTTCTAGCCCTTCCTCAACCTCAAGTAGTGGATCAACTACACCGTCAACCACTAGCACAACTTCTACGTCTTCGAATGCCACTACTCCCGCTCCTTCAGCTACTTCGCCTACAACAGCTAGTTCTGGCACAAATCTAACCAACACTGGTCCAGGTGACGACGTCGCCGTATTTGTTGGTGCAGCTGTGGTTGGTATTATTGGTTTTCACCTCTACCAACGACGCCAGCTACCAAGAAGCTAACTAAAGGTAATTGCTGATCTTCACAAGCTGATTTGAGTTGGAAACGCCGCTGGTAGGCATTATGTATAGCTCGTTGTTATTTTTGGATATCAGTATGTAATTGTTACCATACCAGCCATAAACATTATAGGTATTATCAAGTAGAGCCACCTGTTTTGGGCTACCAGCGTTACCATCACCGACCATAACGGCGCTATGTCCATTGACTAAACTATTCCAAAGCGTTTGTTGGCCGGACGGTGACACATAGTAAGTCGTGAAGTTACTCTGGGCTTGTTGGGCAGCGGTTGCGGCACTGCCGGTGATTTGTTGGACCTTACCATCTTGGTACTCGTAGTAAACCACTGCACCGCCATTAGTTTGAAGTAAGTAGTAATAAACACTTGATGGGCCGGCCGCCACGGCTTGATCGTAAGAAAAATAGCCATTAGCATTGACCGATAATAAAGTTGTCTTGTCACCACCATTTGGTTGGACGGAATTAACTGTGTCACTTAGTCCTGATAACTCAGTGTTGCCGGACCATGTCTTAAGATAAACTATACTGCCATCACTAAGAACGTTTACTGAGTCGTAGACTTCGTTGGATGTAATTGTGTTGTCAGCGGCACCGTTGGCCTGATCAATAGTTGTCAGTTTGCCACTTGGTGCATCATAAGATTTTAGAGCTTCGGTACCGGGTTGACCGGCAGCAATATTGCTGTTGAAGGTGGTGTATACCAGATAGTCGCTAGAGGTCCAACCATCAAAGGTGTAGCCGCTAGCTGTGGAGTCGACTTTGGATAACTGATTGTCGTTCGTGTCCAGGATATAAAGTGCCTGATTAGTACTTCCGCGCTGAGCAATCAGGGCTACGTACTTCCAATCATAAGACGCTAGGATTTGAGTGTTGTTGGGATCTTCGGTGCCAGTTCCCTTGACGACTGCTTGGACGTTGCTACCATCAAGATTCGCTGAATCAATATCGACGGTTCCGGAAGCATTGGACAAAAAGTAAGCACTGCCTACCGGGACTAATTGGAGGCTATTAGCGGGCAGTGCTGCGGCACTAACCGTGATGGTCGTGTTTAGGGCGTTGTACCCGTTAGCATTAATCGTGGCCTTAACGGTTGATGAGTCGGCCGGTAGAACAATCGTTACCATCCCTTTGGCATTAGTTTTGGCATCGGTACCAGCGGCAGCCACCAGAGCGTCGCTAATCGGTGTACCGTTTATTTTGTTAGTCACGGTTATCGGTACCTGTCGCCCACTAGCGACAAGTTTAAATACAATTGCACCATGAACTCTAAATGGCACAAGCTGGCTCTCGATATAACTGGAATAGTATTTTTTCGAAATTGTTAAATCAGCGCTGCCAATCTTGACATGAAGGCTAGCTTTCCCCTGGTTGTTGGTTTCGGCCGTTCTGCCGTCCAAACTTACCATTGCATCACTAACTGGTAAACCGGTCTGAGAATCGAGAACCTGAACCTGGTAGTTCTGTTTCCAGACCAAACTAAGCGTGGCGTACCGCGACTTCGGAATAGCCAAAATCGTAGCAACTATCAATATTATAATAGCCGGGATCCAGAACCTTTTCTTCTCGTACCAAGGATGGAAATCGCTAACCGTTGGCTTAAAGTGACTATCTTCGGCCTCTAAAACTTCGTCGCTCTCCTGCTTAACGATGTCGCTAACGGCATCATCGACCTTGTCTTGGTCGCCCTCGGCCTTTGGAGCATCGCTATCGTTTTTCTTTTCGTCGTCGGGATTATCTGTTTCGTCATTTGCCATAGTTTTTGCCATTTAAATAGATTTTAACAGGTTTTATAAACTTTTTGATAGTGATCCGTTTGGTAATAATGTAAATGTTTGTATAATCAAGCGTAAGTACTAATGTTAAGCGGAAAAAACTAATGCCGCCCCAACAACCCGGATCCTCAAGTAACGATCCGCCCGAACCTAACAACCCAAATCACAACAACTTAGATATCAACGGTGTATCTCGAGCTAATGGTGGCAAACATCAGGATATTTCTACTTCCGCTGGCCACTTGGGCAAAAAAACCGACATCGAAGTGCACGGAGTTAACTCACCAATTTCTCCAATAGTTGCTGAGGGGGTTGGCGATGACGATAATGATGTTCCTTCGAGCCATCAGCCCCTAAATCTAAGCTCCCCTAAAGACACCGTGGCAACCGCTTCGGAAACCACTAGCGAACCGCCAACTTTTAAGTCGCCTCCAGAACTCTCGTCGTCTCCGTCAGCTTCTTCAGCAACAGCGGCTCCCAAAGTCTTTGGCGCAGCGCCGCCACCGCCGACACAGCCCCTTTCACAAGCGGGCGGTGCACCGGTTGTCGGCGGTTTTAGTACACTACCTGGAGCACCTGGTCCAGTGACCCCTGCAACTAGTCCGCCGCAGCTTAAGACGAAACGCCGACTTCTTAAACGAGCTATATTACCGATAATTATTGTACTTGTTGTCGGCGGCGCTTCAGCCGCTGCCTACTTTGGTTACTATGTCCCCAATGAACCAAAAAACGTTTTACAGACGGCACTTATAAATATGATTAGCGGAACTAAACTTAATAGTGCCCACTTTAGTGGCAACGCCACGATTACCGATAGCTCTTCAAAACAAACCTATACGGCATCAATCACCGGTGCAGCCGATCGCAGTGGTAAATTTCAGGCAACGGCCTCGGTTGATGCAGTAGTTACGACTATATCTGTCCAGGTTGTCACGGCTGATGGCAAGAACTTTTATATCAAAATTGGCGGCCTTGACGGACTTACTCAGATCCTAAATAGCGTAGGCGCTAGTAGCGGCATAACAGGCCTAGTGCCACTAATTAATTCTATCAACAATCAGTGGTATGAAGTTGATCAGAGTTTAGTTAGTCAGCTAGAAAAGAGCATGAACATAACACCATCGACGGCCTTAACTCAGGCTGATATCAACACTATCTCTAATCTATACAAAAAAGACGACTTCTTAAGTGTTCAAAAGACCTACGCTAATCAGGTAGTTGCTGGTACCAACAGCGATCATTACCGAGCCGTAATTGGCAAAACTAAGCTCCAGGCCTTTGTTAGTGGTCTGAAAAATGCTCATATATCAAATCTGGGAGTTGGCCAGGATGTCTTTAATACTCTAAACACCGATATTGGACGGGCCAATACTGCCAATTATCCGTTTGATGTCTGGGTAAGTAAGAGTGATAAGCTTATTGACCAAGTCTCACTATCATCAACTTCTGACGGCGACCCATACAGTGTTAAGTTTATGCTCAGCAACATTAACCAACCGGTGAGCGTTAGTGTTCCGGCTAGCTCAAAGTCAATACTTCAGCTAATCGGCCAAATTACCCAAGATTACGATCTCAGTGCTGGTGGTACCAACAGTGGCGCTAGCGGCACCGCTAACCCTCTAGACCTACTCGATCCGGGTGGTCCGGCACAAGTTACCCAGAATCTTTAGGATTATCATCCCCTATTCAACCGTTACGCTTTTAGCCAGGTTACGTGGCTGATCTATGTCGAGCTTGTTAAATTTAGCCACGTAATAAGCCAGTAGCTGCAGAGCTACGTTATTAACTAGTGGCTGTAGGTACTCCGAACCAATACTTGGCACAATAATCTGGTAATCGGCATTGGCGAGGGGTTTGTTGGTAAGAGCTATGACCTTGCCTTCTCGAGCTTTTACCTCGGCAATATTAGCCAGCATCTTATCTTTTACAGAATCATCGGTGGCAATGGCGATTGTCGGTAGGTTTTTGTCGATAAGAGCAATAAAGCCGTGTTTAAGTTCCCCGGCGCTTAGTCCTTCGGCATGGACATAAGAAACTTCCTTTATTTTTAGGGCTCCCTCAAGAGCTATTGGGTAGTTAAAGCGGCGACCTATATACAAAACATTTTTGGATTTATATATCTCTTTGGCTACTGACTCAATCGCGTGACGGTTATCAAGCAAATCCTGAATGACTAAGGGTAGTCGTTTTATGGCGTCTAATATTTGACTAGCCTGGGCGTAATCCAGTCCATCTTGACGACCAAGCAAAATAGCCTGCATGAGTAGCAACAGGCTCTGAGAAGTAAAGGCCTTAGTTGAGGCCACTGATATTTCTGGACCAATATGGTTATAGATTCCGGCATCGGTTATCCGGGCAATGGTTGAGCCGACGACATTGACAAGACCCGTAACCAGGGCCCCATGTTTTTTAGCTTCGTTAATAGCGGCAATCGTATCGGCCGTCTCGCCAGACTGTGATATAGCAATAACCCAAGTTTTATTATCAATAAGGTTCTTGGTATATCTGAACTCTGGAGACATTGCGCTGACCGCCCTGACACCCGATAGGGCGTTAAAGTATAGCTCGCCGAGTTTGGCCGAATAGTACGAAGTACCAACACCGAGAAGTACTACGTGATTGATATCTTTGATGCGTTTCTTTATATCTATCAGGCCACCAAAGTGCACATCGGCTGAATCGGGTACTATGCGGCCTCGGATAGAATCCCCAATTACCTGGGGCTGTTCCATAATTTCTTTTAGTAGAAAATGGTCGTAACCAGCTTTTGTGGCTTTTTCCAGGTCCCAATCAATGCTAGATAGGTCTTTGACTTTATGCTCATTTGCAAAACTAACCACCTCGTAGTTACTTCCCCTAACGTCAATAAGTTCGCCATCTTCTAAATAAATAACCTGCTTGGTGCGATCAATAATGGCCGATACATCTGAAGCTATAATTACTTCCTCGCCAGCAATACCAACGACCATCGGACTGGCCATCTTAACACCAATTAAACGGTCTGGTTCGTCTTCACTGATAATACAAAGCGAGAATGCGCCGGTTAGTTTTTCGATGGCTTTTAAGACTGCTTTTCTTAGATCCCCTTTGTAGAGTGATCCGATTAATTTAGCAACAACCTCAGAGTCCGTTTGGCTTTCAAAAACAATACCCTTTTTTTGTAGGTTGTGCTTAATAACTTGATAGTTTTCGATAATGCCGTTATGCACGACCCATATCCGCTTGTCGGCACTACAGTGGGGGTGAGCATTCTGTTTAGTGGCCAGGCCGTGGGTTGCCCAACGAGTGTGGGCAATACCAACAGTGCCAACAGTCTTTGGCGGTTGTTTGTTAATTTCTTGCTCCAGAGCAACAATTTTGCCTACCGCTTTTTTGACGTAGACTTTGTTCTCAGATGTTAGAGCAATGCCGGCTGAGTCATAGCCGCGATACTCAAGTCGTTTTAAACCAGTAACTAAAGTGTTAAGGACTGATTTTTGATTTCCGCTGTAGGCAACAATTCCGCACATATGGGCCTCTATAATAGCAAATTATCTTAAGCATTACTCTCTTGTAGCTAACCCGGCACACACCGAGGAAGTCAATAAGCATAGTATACAACACATAGCTAAGTATGTCAACTCTCTTTGATGACACTTATCCCTTGACTACAAGTAACAACTTTATAGGTGCGTAATCTTAATAATAAGTTTTCTATCAAACAGTTTAATCTGTATAACTACAGGCAATCTATATTTAGGCTATTATAGGGGTGAGTTTTTAAGGAGTAAAAACTCTAATGTAGGCCACGTTCGTGGTTGACGGACTGGGGGTTGAGGAGCTTGGCACACCAGCCCAACCATCGTTAGGCGTGTCGCCTGTTGTCATGGCAAGGCTAAGATACATAGGTTCAATAGCGTTGGAACCTACAGGAATTGGAGAGCCGTTTGAAATGTTTATTCAGCTTAAAAGGCATTAGTAGACGTCTTGTGATTATCGGCTTTTAGTATCAGGGGAAGGCTGATAAATGTCAAGTGGTTCGACTAGTTATATGCAATTTGGCAGATCTGAAATCAAGAGAGATGAGTACTGATAGATGATAAGCGTTACAAATTAACCTAAGCCATTAAGTCGTTTAACTTAAAACTTTAAACGACTGCATGATTGTTCTTGCTGAATTAGTATCCATACTAGATTTTAAATTCTATGGAACTGGTTCAAGAGCGTACCATTTCCTGTTAATTTCTACATTTGGTCAAGGGATAAATGCTTCTTTAATAATTACCAAATAAGCTAAAATAAGATGATGTCATGGCTTAACGACACAGTTATATACGAAATACTCATTGACCGTTTTGCTGGCTACGCTAAACCAGAGAATTGGTATAAACCAGAATTTATTGGCGGCAATATAGACGGGATTATAGCTAGTTTGGGATATCTGAATGAGCTCGGTGTGAATACTATCTTACTTTCACCCTTCTATAAAGGCGTTTCCTACCATGGCTACGACGTCACTGATTACTATAGTGTTGACCCACATTTTGGGACCGAAAAGGATTTAAAACGACTTTTAGACTTAGCTCACAAAAGAGGTATCAGAGTCATCTGCGATTTTGTTCCCGACCACTGTTCCGATAAACATCCCTACTTTCAGGATGCAATTCGTAATAAAGACAGCCAGTATAGGGAGTGGTTTACGTTTACTAACTGGCCGCAAGACTACTTATGCTTTAAGGCTAACAAAGAACTGCCAAAAATTAATCTCGATTTCTCGCCGGCCCATGAGGACATGCTAAATGTTGGTCGTAAGTGGCTAGAACTTGGTTTTGATGGATTCAGAATAAACCACGTTATTGGACTAAGTAATAAGAACCTTAAAGATCTAGTTCTACCTCTACACCGTGAATTCCCCGATGCAATTTTTATTGGCGAGGCCTGGTTCCATGATCTTAGGTGGAGTGACCTAAAAACAATCCGAATACCAAACAAAAGACTAATTTGGTTTTTGGGTGAATCACCAGACATGTTATACCGAAACTACGACGGTATTTTGGACGGTGTGCTGGATTTCAGGGTCGCCAAATACTTAGAGGATTATGCTTTAGCTCCGAAAAGAAGCACCGAACTTAAATTTCTAAATAGATTAGCTAGTCAAGTTAGGACCTACTCGGGCTCGATGCGATTACCGGTTTTCCTTGATAATCACGACATGGAGCGTATTCTGTTCCGCTGCGGCGGCGATGTCCAGAGGTTAATTAAGGCAGCAGATTTACAATTCGTCTGTGGAGAACCAGTAATAATCTATTACGGTACTGAGGTCGGCTTATCTCAGGACAAGGCTTTTAGTCAGATGCCAACCAACCCTGAGCTACAGTCCAGAAAACCGATGACCTGGGATCGTCCCCGGCAGAATCTTGAGCTGTTTGCTTTCTATCAGAATCGCATTAGGCAGCGGCTCAGTAAGAAATAGTGACATCAAAAAGGAGCCGTTTGACGGGCTCCTTTTTGATGGAAAAATCATTGCTGATAGTCCCATACTACCTTGCGATAGTAACCACCTCACGATGGTAAGACATAGTTTAGGCCAAGCTTTGTTAACATGCAAGCATGAACATTAATGCCTGTGGTTAAGTCTGTGGACAAATGTCTAGCTGCAGACCGAGTAGTTGATAAGCTTATTTTTTCTGTGTCCATTCTCGAGCGTTTTGAAAGATTCTTAGCCACGGCCCGTTAATTCCCCAGTTATCAGGATGCCAGGAGAACTGATCTGTCAGAAAGGCTCTTTCTGGGTGAGGCATGAGTATGGTTGCTCGGCCATCCGGGGTGGTTAGTGAGGCTACGCCTGCTACCGACCCGTTCGGGTTGAATGGATAGGTTTCGGTAACTTGACCCCTGTTATCGGTGTAGCGAAGTGGCACAATCGCGCTGGCTTTAGAGAGCTCACTCTCAAACACTGCTCGGCCCTCACCATGGGCTACTGGTATTGGTAAAACTGCCCCAGCCATGCCTTTAAAAAATATTGACGGCGAATCGCTAACCTCGACCGAAACCAGACGAGCCTCGAAACGCTGGGAACTGTTGGATAGGAAGTTTGGCCATAGCTGGGCTCCGGGAATTAGGTCTTTTAGGGCCGACATCATTTGACAGCCATTGCAAACCCCTAGACTAAACGTGTTCGGTCGTTCGAAGAACGATTTCAATTGTGATCGTAGGTTTTCGTTAAATAAAATAGATTTGGCCCAGCCGCCACCACCCCCCAGGACGTCACCATAAGAGAAACCACCGCAGGCCACTAGACCAACAAAGTCATCGAGTGCGACGCCGCCGCTACTAATGTCGCTTAAATGAACGTCGACGGCAGTAAATTCGGCTCTATTAAAAGCTGCGGCCATCTCTATTTGACCATTTACGCCCTGTTCTCTGAAGATCGCTACCTTTGGTCGATCTTTGTGTTTTTTGGTTATAAAGCCAAACGGTACTTTAGAAAACATACCGGGGTCAGTGTCATCGGCAATGTGACTAAACTCTTGCTTAGAGGTTGCGGGGTTATCGCGCAAAGATTGAATGTCAAAACTAGTCTTGGCCCACCATTTTTCTAACTGCGACCTAGAGTTGCGGTAAATTACTGCCCTACCCCTACTGATCTTTAGCACTTGGTCGTTGGCGATGTCTCCAATTTCGTAGACATTTGAACCAAGCTCTCTTTTAAGTAGTGTCAAAGCTTTTTTGGCACCGGTTTTACTGAGCTGAATAACCGCTCCAAGTTCTTCGTTGAAGAGAATATCAATTGGCTTGCCTGGGATCGAGCTAAGATTAATATTGAGCCCTAGACGGCTAGCGAACATCATTTCGCAGAGCGTTGTTAGTATACCGCCGTCAGAACGGTCATGATAGGCCAATATACTTCCCGCTGTCCGTAGATTTTGCACACAGTCAAAAAACTTTTTTAGTGAGCCGGCATCTATATCTGGAGTACTATCACCAAAATCTGAGTAGACCTGAGCTAAAGCTGACCCGCCCATACGATTTTTGGCTTTACCCAGATCAATAAACACAATAGTGCTGCCGGCAACATTTTTAAGCTCGGGAGTCAGAGTTTTTCGGACATCAGACACCGGCGCAAAAGCACTAATAATAACCGACAGTGGCGACGTTACTGACTTACTTTTCTTGTCTTCTTCCCAAATAGTCCGCATGCTCAGTGAATCCTTACCAACTGGAATGGTAAGACCGAGTTTTGGGCAAAAGTCCTCGCCAACTGCTCGAACAGCATCAAATAATGCTTGGTCTTCGTCTTTGTAGCCAACTGCAGCCATCCAGTTAGCAGATAATTTAACATCACTGAGTTTAGTTATATCGGCAGCGGCAATATTTGTAATTGCTTCGCCGATAGCAATGCGCGCCGAGGCCTCTGGGTTGATGACGGCCAGGGGTGCCCTCTCGCCCATTGACATGGCCTCGCCGCTCACGCTAGCAAAAGAGCTAGCCGTCACCGCTACGTCACTGACGGGAACCTGCCATGGTCCGATCATCTGATCGCGTACCGTTAAGCCGCCAACATTACGATCGCCAATAGTAATTAGAAATTTATTACTGGCAACTGCTGGAAAGTGCAGAACTCTCTTAGTAGCCTCGTCTATAGAGATTGGTCCAGCGCCAAGTGGTCGGCTTTGACGATTGCGGTGACTAAACTGACGTGTCATTTTTGGTGGCTTACCAAAAAGCACCGACAACGGCAGGTCGACGGGGTTGTTTTCAAATAATCGGTCGTGGACGACGAGTTGTTGATTTTTGGTAGTTTTGCCGACAATGGAAAATGGGCACCGTTCACGACGACAGGCCGCTTCAATAATACTTAGACCTTTTTGATCAACGCCAAGAACATAGCGCTCCTGGGCTTCGTCGCACCAAATTTCCATAGGCGACATGCCCGGGTCAGCATTTGGGATATCGCGCAGCTCGAAGCGTGCACCGCGACCAGAATCATGGGCTAACTCTGGGAGGGCGTTGGATAGTCCGCCAGCGCCAACGTCGTGAATCGAAATAATTGGATTATCACTACCCATCGACCAACAATGATTAATAACTTCTTGGACACGCCGTTGCATCTCAGCACTTGCTCGTTGAACGGAGGCAAAATCCAGGTCTTCCAAACTTTTCCCCGTTTCCATACTGGCAGCAGCGCCGCCGCCGAGGCCTATAAGCATTGCTGGTCCGCCAAGAATAACTACTGCTGCCCCGACCGGCAGCTGGTTCTTTTTAATATTTTCATCGGAAATATTGCCCAGGCCTCCGGCAATCATGATGGGCTTGTGGTACCCCCACCTTTCGCCTTGGTGATTAATCTCAAAAGTTCGAAAGTAACCGCTCAAGTTCGGCCGACCGAACTCGTTGCTGAAAGCAGCTGCTCCAAGCGGCGCGTCAATCATGATACTCAGCGGCGGGGCTATGCGGCTGGGACTTCCATAATTCTTTTCCCACGGTTGTTTACTACCCGGAATCTGAAGATTCGACACGCTGTAGCCTGCAAGACCCATCTTAGGCTTAGCTCCTCTGCCGGTCGCTCCTTCATCACGTATTTCTCCACCGGCACCGGTTGCTGCTCCAGGAAACGGTGCAATTGCCGTCGGGTGATTATGCGTCTCGACCTTAATAACAAGATTGGCGCGACCGCCAGTCGGTTCATAGATGTTAGTCTCGGGATTCGGGAAAAATCTATCAGCCTTTGATCCACGCAGTACCGCAGCGTTATCGGAGTAAGCCGACAAAACCCCAGTACTGTTTTTTTCATAAGTATTTTTAATCATTTTAAATAAACTCTTTGACTCTTTTTGTCCATCTACAATCCACTCAGCGTTGAAAACTTTGTGCCGGCAATGTTCGGAATTAACCTGAGCAAACATCATCAGCTCAACGTCTGTGGGATTACGACCAAGTTGACTGTAGGCATCAAATAGATAGTCAATTTCATCATTCTCCAGGGCCAATCCCAGATTTGTGTTAGCTTCGATCAGGGCTTCTCGACCGCGTTTTTTCAAATTAGGCCAAATGACTGGTTTGGGCTTCAAATTACTGAACAATAACTTAGTTTTGGTACTGTCTTCGACATAAGTTTGGGTCATTCTGTCGTATAACAGTGGCGCAATTTGAGCTATTTTAATTGGCTTGGTTGAGGTGATGTAATAAGCCAATCCTCGCTCAACTCTATTAATAGCCTGCAGCCCGCTATTTTTAATGATATCTGTGGCTTTTGAAGACCAGGGCGAAATTGTTCCGAGTCTAGGGATAACTAGAATTAACTTTCCTTGGGGCTTTAAATTGTAAGCTGATCCGTAGGTTAATAGGGCTCTTAGTTGGGTATCTTGTGCTGCCGACAACTTGCTTGGCCCATCGACAAAATGGTAGTATTCGCCGCTTACTGCGTTAATGTGAGGATCAATTGTTCGGAGTTGTTTAAGTAGCTTTTGCCTCTGAAAGGCGGCTAGAGCGCTAACGCCTTTATAGATCTTCATAGTCGGACACTCAAGGCTTTCTCGCTGTAAATAATATTCTTAGGCTCAATAATAACTTGTTTGGGACCTTTTTTTACGGTTCCTGCTACCCAGGATTTTAATCCGGTCTTGGCGATTATTTTTTGAGCTTTAGAGACATCTTTGACCGGAAGGTAGACGGCGTAACCGGCACCCATGTTGTAGTTTCCGTACATCTCCACCTGATCATTACCTGATTGCTTCGCAATAAAATCAAAAACTACCGGATAGGGTGGTACAAATTCCATATGATAGGTAAAGTTTCCGTTAGCGCGCATCAGTTTACGCCAGCCATGCCCGGTAATATTTGATAGGTAATGAATATTAAGTTTGGCGTTGAATAGTTCTCTGACAACTGTCGAATATAAATGTGTCGGGGTTAGTACGGTTTCACCAAACGACGATTTGTCGGGCAGCCTAGTGTCGTAACCGTCCTTTAGAGTATTGGCGATCTCCCTCACCAAGCTAATTCCGTTAGCGTGAACGCCGCTAGATTCAATTAGTATTATTTTATCGCCAACCCGCAAGTTTTCGTGACTGACCAACTGTTTCTTGGGTCTGATAATGCCGAAAGCAGAACCAGCGAATTCCAAAGCATTGTTGTTTATGATGCCGGGCAGTGATTGGGTTTCACCGCCACCCCAGACTATTTTTGCCTCGTCGCAGGCAGCTCTCCAGCCGTTGATAAAATCTTTAGTTAAGTGGTTGTCGGCTAACCAGTCGTAAGAACTTGAGGACCAATAGGCATTGGCTACCACTGGCGTTGCGCCGACGCTGATAAGGTCATTAACAAATGTTGCTACAGTATCTTTAGCCACGCTTTCAAAAAAAGATTTTCCGGATTTGTTGTAGATTGTTTGAGCAATCAAACTTTTTGTCCCAAGTCCCTCTTGAACTAGCGCGCCATACATCGTCCCCATATCGAAAACATATGCGGATTCGCCGCGACTGGCGGTCACTTCACTGAAGCCAAAAGGTAAATTCTTGGCCGTTGTCAGGCCAGCTTTTTGAGCCAAGACTTTTGCAGGATCTGCCTTAGAATAGTCAACCGAACTGTGGTAGGAAATCTTTTTTGTCACACTTGCCTCTTAATCTATCCTCTAAGATACTTCTCCCAACCCTCACTAACAATCAAGCTGTCTTTAGAAATTACTTCGTCGTGTAAACTCTGACGATAAGTCTGATATTTTTTGGTTAAGAGTGGGTCGCTGAGGGCCAATATTTCTACGGCCATTAGGGCGGCATTCTTGGCACCGTTTTCGGGCATGACCGCCAGCGGAATTCCACTCGGCATCTTAACGCTGCTCCACAATGCTTCGTGATCGTGATTATCATTTTTTACCGGGACAGCGAGCACTGGTAGAAGTGTTTCCGATGCGGTCATGCCCGGGAGATGGGCTGAACCGCCAGCTCCGGCTATGATAACTTTCAAACCACGCTTCTTGGCAGTTTTGGCATATTCACTCATAACGTCGGGCGTACGATGAGCTGAAATTACTCTCACCTCGTTTGCCACCTCGAACTCGTTTAGCAGACTGGCCGCTTGACTCATTACGCCAAGATCCGAGTCTGAACCCATAATAATTCCGACTAATGGAGCCCTGCTCATATTTCTATCCTCCTACGTGCTTGATTTGCTCGACGACTAGCTTCCTCTATTGTCTCACCAATCGCCGTTATATGACCCATCTTTCGATCAATTTTTGTCGGCGTTTTGCCGTACATATGGACACTAACCCCAGGTACTTTTAAAGCCTCATAGAGGCCTCTGGGTTTTGCAGCTCCGTTTCGTTGGCCTAGTATATTTACCATAACGACGGCTGGATATAGAAGTTGAGTGGACCCTAATGGTAAACCGCAAATGGCTCTAATGTGCTGCGTAAACTGAGAAGTAGCGCAGCCTTCAATAGTATAGTGACCGGAGTTATGTACCCTGGGGGCGACTTCATTAAGCAAAACTTCGCCTTTTTTGGTTAAGAACATTTCAATACCATAAACCCCCGCCCCACTGAGATTCTTAGCGACTTTTTTCGCCAGATTCTGGGCAAGGCTTTGGACGTCCGGACTAACTCGAGCTGGTGCTAAAACCTCGACGCAAATATTTCTTAGGTGTCTGGTCTCAACTAGAGGGTAAAGGGCAATCTTGCCATCAGCTGCCCGGGCCACCATAATTGCTAGCTCTTTGGTAAACGGTACGTATTCTTCGGCGTAGAGTTTTTCGCCGCTAAGTCGTTTTAGGGCCAAATCAAGTTGGCGTTTATTTGTGACCAGTATATTGCCACGGCCATCGTAAGCACCAAAGCGTTTTTTTAGCAGCATCTTTTTGTAACGTTTAAGAAGTCTCAGAGCTGACTCACGGTCGTTAACCACTTCAAATGGACCAGTTGCAATTCCGGCCGAAACAAAAAATTGTTTTTGATTAAACTTGTCTTGAATTAATTCGATCGTTTTCGGAGATGGATGGACTATATTTCCTAATTTTTCGATGCTAGCAAGAGTTTTTGCATCAAGATGCTCAATTTCAACTGTAATGACGTCAGATTGTTTAGCCAATCGACGCAGAGCTGGAGTGTTATACAAACTGGCTTTAATTTGCTTAGCGCCAACCTTGGCCGCTGGACAGTTTTCGTTTGGGTCAACGACGACGACCTTAAAACCCATTGGTTTTGCTGCCAGGGTCAACATACGACCTAACTGGCCACCACCCACGATACCGATGGTTGCGTCACCATTAATCATTGCCTCTATAGTAGCTCATCTTTGGGTTTTTTGCTCACCCATTGCTAGAGTCGGATTTATAGGCTTTAATGTGACTAATGGGAGCGTCTAGCATATCATCGACCAACTTTAAACTACCTGGGCAAACTAATTTCCAAACAGGCAGTGTTCGGGACATATATACAATTGATGACAAGTTCCTGGTGATGGTGGCCACCGATAGGATATCGGCCTTTGATTTTATATTGCCGGTCACAATTCCCTATAAAGGACAGGTCCTCAGCCAAATAGCTGTTCACTTTCTTAACAGCACCAAACATATTGTCCCCAATTGGCTAATTAGTTCACCTGACCCCAACGTCGTAGTTGGCCATAAGTGTGATGCCTACAAGATTGAAATGGTAATTCGAGGTTATTTAACTGGACACGCCTGGCGCGAGTACGAGGCAGGAAAAAGACAAATTTGTGGCGCCGTTATGCCTGATGGAATGAACGAAAATGATAAGTTCCCAGAACCGATAATAACCCCAGCAACGCATGCTGAGGCCGGTCACGACGAGGACATATCACCTCAAGAAATTGTCGCTCGTGGAATTATTCCGGCACAAGACTACGAAGCTATTGAGAACTATACCAGGCAGTTATATAAGTTTGGCGACGAGGCTGCTGCAAAGAAGGGTTTGATACTAGTCGATACAAAATATGAATTTGGTAAAGAAGACGGTCGCATTATCTTAATTGACGAGGTTCATACACCAGACTCTTCACGCTATTTTTATCTGGATGGTTACAGTGATCGACAAAAAAAGGGTGAACACCAACGACAGTTATCCAAAGAATTTGTCCGGGAATGGTTGATCGAGCACGGTTTTCAAGGTCTGGAGGGACAAAATATACCAAAAATTCCCAGCGAGTTTATTAAGGAAACGTCAGACAGATACGTTGAACTATATGAGTGCCTATGTGGACAAAAGTTTGTTCCACCAAAGGAAGATAATTTGGAAGATAGAATTGAGACCAATATCTTGGCCAGCCTAAAGGAGTTAAGATGAAACCGTTAAAATTACCAGAATATAAAAATGATCGTAATTTTGCAGCCATTGACCCTCTCGATAGTCGATATTTTGATCCGGAGATAGCTAAATATTTAAGTGAGGCTAGCCGCTTGGCAACTCAAGCCTACGTCGAAGCAGTCTTGGCTCATACACTTGCCGAGTTTGGGGTTTGCTCGGCCAAAGTTGCTCGGGAAATCGAAGCAGCAGCGCTCAAAGTAACCCCGGAAGCGGTTTACCAGGAAGAGCAAAAGACAAAGCATGACATCAAAGCTCTCGTTAATGTAATTAAGAAAATGGTTAGCGATGAGGCAAAGCCATATGTTCATTTTGGGGCAACGTCCTACGATATTATTGTCACAGCTAATGCGCTTCAGATGAAAACAGCGATTAATGAACTAGTTATACCTAGATTAAAAAGTCTGGAAAATACCTTAATTACTCTTTCCGAGAAGTATGCCGATACACCACAAATAGGACGGACTCATGGCCAACATGCCCTGCCGATTACTTTTGGCTTTGCCCTTGCCGAGTACGTTCACCGTTTAGGGATTTCTATTCTTTCACTTCAGGCTTTGGCTCAAAAAGTTGATGGCAAGTTTTCTGGTGCGGTCGGTGCCTATAACGCTCTGAGTTTATTTGTCGACGATCCGTTTAAGTTCGAGCAATCAGTTATGGATAAAGTTGGGGTTGGCCCGGCAGTGTATTCTACGCAAATAGTACCGCCTGAAGGGATGGTTCGTTTGATCGATGAATTGGCGGTGACTTCAGGCATAATGGCCAATCTTGCTCACGACATGCGGCATCTTCAGCGGACCGAGATAAGCGAAGTGAGAGAAGCTTTTGATCCTGGTCAAACTGGTTCTTCAACGATGGCCCATAAGAAGAACCCTTGGAATTTTGAAAATATTGTGGGTATGTCCAAACAGGTTATTGCCCAAACCGTTAATGCCAATCTTAATCTTAGTAGTGAACACCAGCGCGACTTAACCGATTCGGCCTCGACGCGCTTTTACGGGGTAGTACTGGCTTCTGTAGCATCAATGAGCGGCAGACTGAACCGGGTGATGGAACGTATCGAAGTTGATGAAAAAGCCATGCAGAAAAACTTTCGACTCAGTGGCGGAACGATAGCCGCCGAACCACTTTATCTACTTTTTGAGAAATATGGTCACACCACTGCCCACGAAAAATCTAAAGAACTGTCTCACAGGGCCCTAGATCAAAAAAAATTACTGGTTGATGTCATTAAATCCGATAAGAATGCTGCTGTGTACTGGGAAAAATTTAGCAGTCTCGAAAAAAATGTTATTAAAAATCCAGACAAGTATTACAGCGGCCAAGCTTCTCAAAAAGCCAGAAACATTACCGAAGGCTGGCGTAAATTTTTCGAGCGTAGCTGACAATTCGCCACTGGCGCGCTATACTTCCTTAATACGCACGGTTCTTTGGAAGTTGTCCTCTGAGCAAGGTAATGAGTATGGCAAATAACGATTATGTAATTAGTACACTTGGTAGCCACTCTGCACTGCAGATACTCAAGGGCGCCCGCGACGAGGGTTTTAGGAACCTGGTAATTTGCAGGCGTGGATCAGCTCAACCATATAAATCATTTAAGGTTGCTGACGAAATCATCGAAGTCGACTCCTACGAAGAGATTCGGGGTTTGGAAAAGAGATTGATAAAAGATAAAGCAATTTTGATTCCTCATGGCTCCTTCATTAATGCCCTTAGCCTCGACGGCCTAAATGACTTAAAAATAAACTATTTTGGCAATAAAGGCATACTAGCCTGGGAAGAGAACCGTTCAAAACAGCGCGAGTGGCTGAATAAAGCTGGATTGGTGTTACCAAAAATTTATGCTAAGCCGTCTGATATAGATGGGCCGTCAATTATTAAATTCTTTGGCGCTAAGGGGGGTAAAGGTTTCTTCCTGGCTCGCAATGAAGCTGAGTTTAACGAAAAAATCGCCCCCCACAAAGACAAGAGATATATTATTCAAGAGTACATTGTCGGTGCCCCGCTATATATTCATTATTTTTACTCACCGCTTAATGACGAGCTCGAAGTTATGAGTCTAGATCGACGTTATGAAACAAATGTTGACTCAATCGGTAGAATCGCAGCCAAAGACCAAATCGACCTGAAGATTGAGAGTTCTTATAACATTATGGGTAACATGCCTTTAGTCGTTCGAGAATCTCTACTACCAGAAATTTTCAGAATGGGCGAAAGAGTCGTTAAACAATCGAAGAAGATTGTGCCAGGAGGTCTTTTTGGGCCTTTTTGTCTGGAGACTATTGTCACTCCTGATCTGGATTTTTATGTTTTTGAAATATCGGCCAGAATTGTTGCCGGTACCAACCCCTATATTAACGGCTCGCCGTATACTGATCTTCGGTACCCTGTACCGATGAGCACCGGCCGCCGCGTGGCCAGAGAAATTAAAGAAGCGATTAGAACTAACAATCTGCAAAAGGTGCTCAATTATGATAAAGCCAACGGACATAGCTAAGCTTTTATCGAGTTACGACACTTCTAAGATAAGGATAGCTAGTTTGGGAGGACACAGTGCTCTGGATGTTTGTCGTGGAGCCAAGAGCGAGAGTCTAGAAACGGTTGTTGTTGCTCAAAAAGGCCGAGAGAAAACTTATACAGAATTTTATAAAACTAGAGGCGACAAAGGTTGTGTTGATCATGTTATTGTCGTTGACTCTTTTGCTGATATTGTTAAGCCTGAAGTTCAAAAAAAGCTGAGAGATTTGAATTGTCTTTTTGTTCACAGTCGATATTTCTGGGTGTATTGCAACTATGATGACATAGAAAATAAATTCCTAGTCCCAATTATCGGTAACCGGATATTGGTTCGAAAAGAAGAACGCAATGAGGAAAAAAACCAGTATTTTTTACTCAATGAGGCTGGCTTAAAAATTCCCAAGCTGTTTAGTGACCCCAAATCAATAGACCGTCTTGTAATAGTCAAAGCCAATGAGTCGGACAGAACTTACGAGCGAGCTTTTTTTCTAGCCAGCAGCTACAAAGATTACCAAAAAACCGCGACCTTGATGATTAAAGCTGGCACTATTTCGGCCGAATCGCTAACTGGTGCCGTAATCGAGGAATTTATCGTTGGTCCACAGCTGAACTTGAACTTTTTCTACTCACCGTTGGATGACAGCGTCGAACTCCTTGGAACAGACACTCGTCGACAAACGAATATTGATGGTTTGCTACGACTGACTGCTCCACAACAGGTCGAAGCACTAAAACACATCGAAGCTAAGTATATAGAAAATGGGCACATCGCCGTCACTATCAAGGAGTCACTTATTGAAAAGGCTTACGAAGCAGGTCAACGCTTTGTGGCAAGTGTAGCTAAGCACTATCCTCCCGGAATGATTGGCCCCTTTGCGTTGCAGGGCGCCGTTACTGCCGGACCACCAGCTGAAGAGTTTGTTTTCTTTGATGTCAGTATGCGTATACCGGGCAGCCCGGGAACGATGTTTACTCCGTATACAAACTATCTTTACGGGGAGTCAATGAGCGTCGGTCATCGCGTCGCTAAAGAAGTCGTTAATGCTCGGCGTAGCGGTAAGTTATCTGAGATTGTCACCTGAGAACTACAATAATTGCTATTCCCACTCAGTTGTTCCAGGCGGTTTTGACGTTAGGTCATAGACGACCCTGGAAATACCCGGAACACTTAGTACTTCACTGACCATTTGGTTAAGCGCTTCCTCCGGTAGATGTACCCCGGGAAGAGCGGGTGTACCGGTCATGAAGTCATTGGTGATAAATGTCCGGATTGCAATTGAGTGGTTGCCATCAATTCCAAAATTAAGTGGAAAGGAAATAACTGGAACTTGACTCAATTTTTTTTGAAGGTCATAGACGCGCAGTACGTCGTTCACCTTGGCATCTGCTAGTCGCAGTTGATCAAGTGCGTTGGTCGATAGAAATGTCGGTGTTATGTCCAGGGGGTCTTCCTCGAGTTTATCGCCGAATATGTACACAACTCGGTTGATATTATGTATGCGTTTGGGGATTTCTCTGGCCATCGCCAGCAGTCTTGGCCAATCAGGCTGACCACTTAGTCCGGCTAGATAGCTATATGACCGGCCATCTCCTTGAACTCCGACAGTCCGGATTGGCAGTAAGTGTGCGGCAATGTCACGATCACCAAATAGCGCCAAGCGATCACTAATTGATTTGAAATCGGCGGTTTTATAAGGTGTCGTAGCGCACAAAAGACGTATTGCTAAGCCGGGTCCCGGGAAAGGTTGTCGCCAAACGAGCTCGGTCGGTAGACTTAAACTTTCACCAATTTCTCGTACCTCATCCTTGTGTAGTTGTTGAAGTGGTTCGACGACTCGTCGGTCGTCGCGTAATTTTCTGACGAGACTAGAATCGTTGTGATGAGTTTTTATTACCGCTGCTTTGGCGCTGGCCGATTTTGAGGCGCTTTCAATGAGATCAGGGCGCAGTGTGCCCTGAACTAAAACAGTATCGCTTGGGTCAAGCCTAAGTTCTTCTATAACTTCGTCCATTACCCTTATAAAAGTATCACCGATAATAGCGCGTTTGATTTCGGGATCGGTAACCTTATTGAGTGGTGGGGTCTTCTTGCCTCGAAGGACAGCTGTTGCTCTGAGGAATCGATCTTTTGCATCGACGATTTTCAGGTTGATGCCAACGTTCGTCAGAGCTTGGTGAACTGCCGTACTTTCATTGAGACGCATAAAGCCAGTGTCGACATGAACAGCGTGGATTTGTTTAGTCGGTAGAGCCATACCTAGCAAAACTGCACAAATAGTAGAATCGACTCCCCCACTGGCGAAAGACAGAACCTGTTTATTGCCAGCACGGTCTTTTATATAGTCCAATGCTTCTTGTAGTTTGTCTTGCAGAGCATAGGTTGGTTTTAAGTCGGCAATCTTAAATAGAAAATTCGACAACATTTTTATGCCGTTTTCGGTAAGATCAACTTCTGGGTGGAACTGAACCCCATAAATCCGACGCTTATCATCAGCAATAGCTGCAACGATATTATTTGACCTGGCAACGACCCTAAAACCGGGAGCCAAACGACCAACGCTATTACCATGACTCATTAACACCGATTGGTGTTTATCGAGGCCTTCAAAGAAAGCAGTCGTTGGATCTACTTCAATGTCAAATTGACCATCTTCTCTGATATTTTTCTTAACAACACTTCCGTCAAACTCCTGGTTGATTAATTGCATACCATAACAGATACCGAGTATTGGCCTATCGAGCTTAAACAGGTCAGGGTCAGGCTTTGGTGACTCTGGTGAAAAGACGTCATCTGGCCCACCAGAAATAATAATCGCATCATAGTTTTTCAATTTATCAACCGACGTATCCAAAGGCAGAATTACCGACTTGACCATTAAACCTCGGATCCGTCGGTCTATAACTTTGCCGTATTGAGCTCCGGCATCAAGGATCACCACCGTATTTTTGTCTACTGTATCGGTAGATGCCTTCATAGGATCATTATACAGGCGACAACTGGTTTAGTAGATGAAATTGACTGAATTTTTGTCTAGCTTGCCGGATCGGATTCTCTGTACAGCCGATTTGAATTAACAAAATCATGGACTGTGTTAAGTATCTCTTCGCTGTGGATTTTTTTTGAGACGTTTGTGCGGATAGAAGAAGATGCTGCCGTCGGCATCGGCGCTTTGATTATATTTGTTTTGTGAGCTCTCGTCGGCAGCGAAGAAAGAAGTGAGGTTATTTCTTTGGTGGTGTCGTTGCCGCGAAGACCAACGACTAGTTCATTATTTTTACACAGGGCTTCTAAATCGGACCACTCCGGCAATGATCTGGCCACGTCTGAACCCATTAAAAAAACAAATTGAGCAGACTGAAATAGCTCTCTTAGGTAAGGTAGTATTTGGTGGATTGAGCCGTGCAGATTACTTTTATTCAATAGACCGAAATTAGGAAATGACTCTAAGCTACGCGAAATCATCTCCAATCGCAGATCAAAATCACCGACCGCTCGTTTGTGCAATGGGTTGGGTTCAGGTAAAAAATATAGTTCATCGAGATTTGCCAATCGATAAACCGTCTCTGCAAATGATAGATGTCCCGAATGAATCGGATCGAATGTTCCTCTAAATATTCCTACTCTTTTTGTTTGCCAGACATGTTTCATCGTAAACGGTAGTTCTACTTAACTTCCTTGCTCATGAACTGTTTAACACTACTAACAGTATCCATAAATTGTGCTGGGAAGACAATTGTACTATTTTTGTCGGAAGCAATCTCGGTTAAGACCTGTAGGTTACGTAGCTGCAATGCAATAGGGTGTTTGGATATTACGTCAGCTGCTTTGGCCAGGGCGGCGGCACTTAATTGTTCGCCCTCAGCGGCAATTATCTTGGCCCGCTTCTCACGCTCGGCTTGAGCTCCAGCTGACATTGCGCTTTGCATACTAATCGGCAGTTGAATATCCTTGAGTTCGACCATGCTGACGTAAACGCCCCACTTTTCGGTAGTTTTGTCTAAAATGGCTTTAATAGCTTCATTGATTTTTACAGTTTGGCTTAGTACATCATCTAGCTGATTTTGGCCAACAATGTTTCTCACGGTTGTTTGGGCAATCTGATAGATCGCCGACTGAACGTTTTCGATTTGGACTACCGACTTAACCGGATCGGATACCTGGTAATAGGCGACCGCGGCGACATCTATGGAAACGTTATCTTTAGTGATGATCTTCTGGGAATCGACGGGCAGTGTGACTATGCGCATGTTAATTTTTCGTAGTCGATCAATAAAGGGGATGATAAAGCAAAGTCCTGCTTCCTTGACCCCGGAGCGGACTTTGCCGAGCCTGAAGATGACGCCCCTCTCATATTGGTTAATAATTCTTAGGCTGCCAAAAAATATGACTATCAAAAAAAATATTATAAGTGATATCGCCCCTTGCATATTCGCCTCCTGGTTATTTAATAGTCTCTACCTAAAAACAGCTTTTGGCAAGAACGCCTCCAAAAGGTGGCACCCTACTGCTAACTTTCTATATAATAATAGACAAAATGTCAGACAATTTACTCCAGAAACACAACGATATGGTTGAGCAACTAAAAGCCGACTTAGTCGGTAATACCCAGAGACTTAAAGTAAAGAAGAAAACAGTCTCTAATCTTTTTCGTTATACAGGACGAGCCCCCTTGCCTAGCCGCACGGTTGACCTGAGTAGTTTTAACCAGCCACTTCATCTAAATAAAGCGACCAAAACTCTAGACGTTCAGGGTTTGACTACCTATGAAGATATTGTTAACTTTATCCTACCCCTGGGGTTTTTGCCGACAATTACTCCGGAACTAAAGCATATTACCATTGGCGGCGCCACAGTCGGTATTGGCATAGAAACTAATAGTTATCGTTACGGTTTTGTCCATGATGGCTTAATCGAGGCCGAGGTTTTGCTGCCTGATGGTAGAGTGGTAGTTTGTAGTGCATCTAGTGACTATTCAGACCTGTTCTGGGGCTTGCCAAATTCTTACGGCACTCTTGGCTACATACTTCGCGTAAAGATTAAAGTTCGTGCCGTCAAACGCAATGTTCATTTGCACACTAAACGCTTCGACGATCCGACTAAGTTTCTTAGATCAATGAAAGCCGCTGCTGCCGAACCGCTTAACGACTACGTAGAGAGTTTGATCTATTCAAAAAACGAGTTATATTTAACAACTTCAAGAGAAACTAATAAAGCTTCAGGCCTAAAGAGCATCTACGGCGGAACTGTCTTTTATAAAGAGATAAGTCGCCCTGGAGATCTTTTTCTAAGCACTAAAGACTATATCTTTCGTTATGATCCAGAATGGTTTTGGGCCATACCAGAAACACCATTCTATCGGTTATTTCGCAGGTTCTCGCCCAGCAAATATCGCAACTCAGCCTTCTACACTCACTATGTAGCTTGGCAAACTAAACTGAGCTCTAAGTTACCCTTTTACAATTTTGAGGACGAATCCCTTGAGCTATTAATCCAAGACTGGGAGGTTGTCTGGGAGCAAGCAGATAAATTACTTCGGTTTGCTCTTTCAACTTTTGACCTCGATGGCCGCCCGTTGATGGCCGCACCACTTAGAACTTTCGCGCCAGCAACCAGTTATCCAATGCAAAAAAATAAACTGTACTTCAATCTAGGCAGTTATAGCTACGTCAAAAAGAAAGTTGGCAAACCGCCTTTTTATAACACTAAAACAATGGATGATTTTTGCTTCAGTCAGGGGGGCATCAAAATGCTCTACTCCTCTTCGTTTTTAAATAAGGCCGAGTTTGGGAAGATCTATGGCGGCGAGTCTTATATAAATCTAAAACAAAAGTACGACCCTAAAGGACTCGCGCCGACTTTGTTTGAAAAAGTCGTACGGGCCCATTAATTTCATCGTTCTTTCTAAAGACAATCTCTATTTGTACACAGTCGCCGAGGTGATAGAATCGAACTATGATATCTAAAACTGTTTTTGACCAGGCTCTAAAACGCTTGCAGGTCGGAGCAATAGAGGTTGACTACTGGGGAGAGCAAAAGAAAACATACGGCCACGGCAAGGCTTACACCACTCTCAAGATAAATGATCCGAAGGTTTTATCTGAAATCTTGCGACGCTCTGACCTTGGATTTGGCGAGGCCTATATGGACGGTCGAGTTGAAGTTCCTGACAAAGAACTAGTAAAACTCATAAAGATTACAAACGACAACGCTGCAATAATAAATAGTTCATTTGGTAAGCGGATGAACTATCGTTACCAAACCAATGCCAAAAAACATCAAAAACGTCAAATTCAGAGCCATTACGACTTAGGCAACGATTTTTACAAATTGTGGCTTGATGACACCATGACCTATACCTGCGCCTATTACAAAACACCTAAAGATAGCCTGGAACAGGCCCAACGACAAAAGATTGATCATGTCCTGCGTAAATTACAACTTAAAAAGGGCCAGGAGTTTGTTGACATCGGATGTGGTTGGGGGCATCTAGTGGTGCGCGCTGCTAAGCTCTATGGTGCCAAAGGACTTGGCGTTACGCTTAGTCGCGAGCAATACGAATTTGCTAAAAAACTAGCCAAAAGTCAAGGTGTTGCGCACTTAGCCAAATTCGAAAATATTAACTACCAGGATCTTTTAAAAAGCAAAAAAACCTATGACCGAGTTATCAGTGTTGGAATTTTGGAGCATGTCGGTGCCGGCAATCATAGGCAGTATTTTGATGTCGTTAACGCTCTTTTGAATCCTGGAGGTGTGTCTGTCTTGCATTCAATTACTCAGCAGATTGAGGATAAAATGCCGGCTTGGATCGACAAGTATGTATTCCCTGGCGGGTACATACCCAGCCTAAGGGAGATTATCTGGTTGCTCCCGGAGTACGGTTTTCGTACTATCGATGTTGAAAATCTTAGGCCACACTACGCCCTAACACTTCGTGAATGGCTCAATAGATTTGAAAAACACTTGCCTGAAATTAGCGAGATGTACGATGAGAAGTTTGTTAGGATGTGGCGACTTTATTTGGCAGGCTCCATCAGTGCATTTGAAGACGGCGGCAATGACTTGTCACAGATTGTCTTCACTAAAGGCATCGTTAAAGACTTACCCCTAACCCGTGAGTTTCTGTATAAGTCGTCTAAAAAATAAAGACTGTCGAAACAAAATCAGAATCTTGAATCAAAAAAGATCTGGTTGCTAGTCAGGGCTTCTAGGTATTTCTCAACCGGCGGAAACAATGGACTTGGTAATTTATCAAGCTCGAACCATCGCCAGTTTTTGGTTGCCTTTGGAGTACTGTTTATAGGATCCCCGGACACCCAGGTTGCCAGGAAGCTTATATCAACATAATGTTTTGGTTTTAGCTGTGTGAAGTTCATAACTCCCAAAAACCTGACATCTTTTACTACTAAGTGCTCACCGGCCTCTTCTCTAAGTTCTCGAAGAGCTCCGTCCATTAATGATTCGCCTAGCTCAAGGTGACCACCGCCACTCCCCCAGTAGTCTCTCCCAAGAGGTCGTTTTCGCTGGTGGAGCATTATGTAGCGCCTACCTTTTTCTTTTTTGATTACGATGATACCAACACCAACCCTGGGAACTTCCGACGTCATAACTCTAAATATACCATCAATAACTGGCTTTAGCTGTCTATGGGCTGAAAGGCCACAGCCAGTGAATCAGCGGCAATGCGAACATCTTGCTCAGTATTAAAACGCCCTATCCCAAAACGCAGCGACACCAAAGCCTGATCTTTAGTCCTGCCAATAGAGGTCAACACGTAAGAAGGTTCAAAATCAGCGCTAGAACACGCCGAGCCAGAAGAAAAAGCAATTCTGGTCATCTGCTTTTGCAGCTCTGAAGCTTGGATATATGGTATGGTTACATTTAAATTATTGGGTAGTCGACGTAGACCGCTAGATATTTTATTCAGATTTCCGATTTTTCTGAGCGTTGTAGCTGAGTCAATTATCGGGCCATTGAGTAGAAGTTCGGAGGTACATCTCAAAAGTTTCTCGTACAGTTGGTTGCGTAACTTTATATAATGCCAGAAATCTTCCTCCATGTTCACTATGGCAAGTTCAATCGCCTTGCCAATACCGACTATGCCGGTAACGTTCAATGTGCCAGACCGTATGCCATTTTCCTGTCCACCTCCGTCTAGTAGCGGTGTCAGAAGATTCTGCACCTGCTTCCTGACATACAGGAAACCGACGCCCTTTGGCCCGTAAAATTTATGGCCGGAGGCTGAGAGTAGGTCAATACCAAGTTCTTTGACGTCAATCGGAATTTTCCCCACTGCTTGAGCGGCATCAGTATGAAAAAGTATGCCTTTATCACGACATATTTTACTTAGCTCGTGAATTGGGTTGATGCTGCCGATCTCGTTGTTCGCAAACATTAGTGATACTAAAACAGTGTTAGCGCGTATAGCTTTTTTTAACTGCTCAGATTCAACTATTCCTTCGGGGTTAACTTTCAGAAAAGTCACCTGGGCCCCTTGTTTTTCGATATGTTTAGCAGCTTCCAAGATACACTTGTGCTCAATAGCTGAGACTATAAAGTGTGGCTGGCGGCTACGAAAATGTTCGAAGATACCCTTGAGGACCGTATTATTCGATTCGGTTGCCCCGCTCGTAAAAAATATTTCATCTTCTTCGGCACCAATTGCTCTGGCTACCTTTAACCGTGCCTGGTCGACGGCAAATGAAGCTCGGAGCCCATAATAGTGTGTACTAGCTGGATTACCGAAATCTTCCTGAAAGAACGGTAGCATAGCTTCAAGTACTCTAGGGTCAATCGGCGTAGTGGCGTGATTATCAAGATAAATTACTTTTTTGACAGAAGTCTTTTTACTAACGGCAGTTTTTTTTAGTGTATTTGTTGTATTGCTCATCGTAGACTTCCTTTAATTAAAGCATTGTTTTTGCTAGTCATGATTAGGCAATTGTGACAGCCTATCCTGAAGAGCTACTTTAGAAACAGTCATAAACTTATTTACTCTGTATCCACATCATTGACACAGCTATTGTAATCCATTTAGAGTAAAAAGGTATACCCCACTCATTCGGATTACCAGACCCCGTTAATTTATAATTAGTAAGACTATGTGGCGTGGAGTTTTAAGGAATGATAAAAGCAGAGAATAGATATTGATATGAAGGTTATTACAATTAACATTCCGGAGTCGGGTAATAGAAGTTACATTGTTCACGACAATGAAGTCGCTATTGTTATCGACCCAAGTCGACGATACCAACAAATTATTGACGCCGCAAATGCTACCGGTATCAATGTCGGGGCGGTGTTTGAGACCCATATTCACAACGACTATATCAGCGGAGGCTATAGCTTAGCCAAAAAACTAAACGTACCCTACTACATCTCGTCGAAAGAGCGGGTTATATTCAAGCGGAAACAAATCGAGCATGGACAATGTATTAAAGTCGGTAGTTTAAAGGTTACAGCCTTAGCCTCTCCTGGTCATACCCACCATCATTTAAGTTATTTGGTAGAGCAACCAGAGGCAATCCCGCTACTCTTCAGCGGCGGTTCGCTGCTCTACGGCAGTGTTGGTCGGACTGATTTGGTTTCGGCTGAGGCTACTCGAACTTTAGCTAAGGCACAATACGACACTGCCCAGTATTACGCCAATTACCTTGATCCGAGCACCGGACTATACCCAACTCACGGTTTTGGCAGCTTTTGTGCGGTTTCCGAAACAGAAGACGAGTCAGCCAGTACTATTAAGCATCAATTAATAACTAATCCCGTCTACACAACTAAGAATAAAAGCAAATTCGTTAAAGATCTAATAAGCCAGCTTGACGACTACCCATCATACTATGTGTATATGGCGCCGGAAAATCTAAAAGGGCCACTTGAAGCCAGACTGGATAACCCTAAGTTATTGACGAAAGAGTCGGTTATGAAGGCCTTGCACGCTGGCGCGGCTATCGTCGATATGCGTTCAAGACTAGTGTATGCCGCTAGCCATCTTCGTGGGACATTCAACATCGAGCTGAATGATAGCTTGGCTACTTATGTCGGTTGGTTGTTGGCTTGGGATACACCGCTGATTCTAGTAGCAACAACCGCCAAGGAAGTTGTTGATGCCCAAGAGCAGTTATCGTTGATTGGGCGAGAAATCCTTTTCGGACAAATCCGCCCGACAAAGTTGCTTGGATCGTCAGACGTTTCTACTTCATTTCCTGCACGTAAATTCACTGATCTGGCAAAAAACTTGAAAAGCGATGGCCTATTAATTCTTGATGTTCGGCGCCGTCTAGAGTGGCAAAAAAGTCATATAAAAAGCGCAGTTCACATCCCCCTTCACCAGCTAAGTTCAAGGTTGAATGAGATTAATTTAGACAAAGACGTTTGGGTATACTGCGACAGTGGTTTTCGGGCGAGTATCGGTGCCAGTATGATTAGCGGAACAGGTAGAAGAGTAGTACTTGTCAATGACAACTATGATGAGGCCATTAAACTAGGACTTGCTGAGGCCGATAAAAAGAGCGCGAAGATCGTTCGGCAGGTGTTAGATGGTAATGCGCAATTGCTTGACGTGCGCAATAATTCGGAGTGGAAAACCAGACATGCCAAAAATGCTATTCACATATCCCTACCCAGCTTGCTGAGTGACAACACTGATGCGTTGATAAAAAATACCCCGATATATATTTATTGCGAATCCGGTAATCGTGCTAGTATGGCCGAAAGTTTCCTGTCTGATCAAGGCTTCGAGGCAATAAATATCGGCGGGTTAAACGACTGGGTGGCAGCTGGCGGTGTAACCGTCGAGTCTTAGACGGCATTAACTCTAAAGCAGTCACTAGAGTGATCATTTACTAAGCCAACCGCCTGCATAAACCCGTAGCAAATAGTTGGCCCCACAAACTTGAAACCGCGTCTCTTCATGTCTTTGCTCATTGCTTCGGAGACGGTGGCTGCTGTTTGCTTATCGGGGTTGATCAGTGCTTTATTTTTAACGAAACTCCAAATATAAGCGTCAAAACTACCGTGTTGACGCTGGGTTGCCAAGAAAGCTTGGGCATTTTCAATAACGGCATTAATTTTAAGGCGGTTTCGGACAATACCTGCGTCGGCAAGAAGCTCGGCACGTTTCTTTTCACTATAATTCACGATCTTTTTAGCGTCGAAATCATCGAACGCCGTTTTATAGTTTTTGCGTTTTTTAAGAATTGTTAACCAACTAAGTCCGGCTTGTGCACCCTCTAAGTTGAGCATCTCAAAGAGTAAGCGGTCATTGTGCACCGGAACTCCCCACTGTTTATCGTGGTATGAGATAAGCAGGTTATCGGCTTGCGCCCAACTACATCGTGTTTTCTCTAAAGCTGTCATATAAATTTCCCTATCTATAGATCCCTTCTATTTGATTAACGGCAGTGATATGCCCAGTTTGTTAATTTTACGAGCATTTTCTAATTCTTGAGCAAATTTACGATTTACTTTGCTTACGCGGACTAGCTTACCATTATCGATAAAAAATGGGTCAACATGTCGAAATTTCTTATGCGCGATATTAGTACTTTTCGGTAAATGTGACAATGATTTGTTTTCTAGTATCTTAAGCTGTTTTCGCAGTTCTTTGTTTTTTGAAGCCATGATCTTTTTGATCACAAAACTGTCATTTTCCCAGAAATCACTTTTTGTTATCGTTCCATTTTTCAGGGCTTGGCGTAAAATATCAGCGAATATTCTATATCTGGAAACCGCCTCATGACCGCCCCAATGCTCAGTTTGTTGCTGCAAGAAGCTTCGTGCAAATGTTAGTGCCGAGCGCGAGTCTATAAATACGATTCTATTGTCAAATGACCTGAGCGCTGGTAAACAAGTATTTACAACCGACCGAGGGAACTCTCTTAGAGAATAATCAATCCTGTCTCCGCAGATGTCTGGCAGATCTCTTTCAAGTAAACCAAAGCGGTGGTAATCTGCAATACTTTTAGCTCTGTAACCATACTTGTTTAAAATGACTGGTATATCAGACTTGGCAATATAATCGGAGTGTTGTTCGTCTTGAAAGTCTTCGGTTTTACCATCTCCCAAAACCCAATCAATAACATGCGAGAATGCCGTGTGTGATACATCATGAAGCAGACCAGCTATTTGCTCTTCCTCGGAGGCCCCGAGCTTTTTAAGAAGAAGCATCACGCCCAGTGAATGGCTGTAACGAGAGTAGTTCTTAACATGGTAAAAAGTATCCGGTATACCAAACTGGGAAATATCTTTTAGTCGTTGGACTGCCTTTGATTTGATTAGTTCTTCAATTACCCCGGGCTCTATTTCAAATTTGCCGTAAAGTCTATCGGAAACTGTCATTAACTAATTCTACCAAAAACCGTTGTCGGTCACTTGACGATAAATTCGAATTACAAACAGGACAGCTGCTTCGGGGACGAGGTAACGACTTTATCGACGTAGTTATGCGGAAGTCTGTTCTTGGGGCGGTCTAATGTTCAGGGTCGCAGGTGAAGTTATTGCATGTTGCCATCCAGTGGCGGCCTCTACGGCCAGAGCTCCAGCTCCATAATGTACGGCGTTTGCTACCAATTCATGTCCAGCGATTTGATCCGCCCCCTCAAGACGAATTGGGTTACCGCTACTAGCAGCCTGGAAGTCGACAGCAACAAAACGACAGACGTGGCTGGGAGCTCCGTTGTCGGGCACAGTCAGCATGTGCGCAGCATCAGCTAAGAATTCTTGCGTCGTAAACAACATCGCTGCTCCATCATCCAACCTTGCTAGTCGAACGACGCCAGGCCTATGTCTAGCGGGAGTAAGCGGCACGAAAAGACAGTCAGCTAAGTTAGCGTGCACTATTTTGTCGTTGGGTAGTTTTGCTATCGTTTCGGAGATGTGTCCAAGCAGCAAGCGCATACTAAATACCCTCGAGCTTCTTAATCTTTCTTGGGCCTGTTGATCTCTTTCTCGGGCTGTTCTCTCGACCCACAAAGTGGCTGTGAGTTCTTTGATTTCTTCTCGCTTCGATGTCATTTTATCTTTATATCAATCTATTTTTATAAAAGCATTAAAAAGACTTAGCTTTCAGAGATATGTTGATGAGCATCCAATGCGGCACTAAATATACCCCACCACGGGTTTTCCAATTTGCTCCAACGCTTGCTCACTGTAGGTGGTGGCCGATGCGGTACTGTTGGCTCGATCATACTCGCTTCCACAAATACTCCAAGGTTATTAAGTATACCTGTTCTTGGAGTAATATTGTCGCCATAGGCGGCCGCCGCCTCGTTTAAATCAAATGGTTCTCCTATCTCTTGCTGAGCAATCCACATACCCAAAGATAGCCTGTACTTACTGCCAAAAAATAATCCACTCATCTGTTCAACTGTTGGTATTATTATTTGTTCGTGGTCCCCAGGCATTAGGACAATATTATAGTTTCATGGTTTATTAATGCAAGCATCAACGTTTTGAAGTCGTAATAAATTCGCTTGGCGAGCTAGTAGCCAGTGATTTACTCCCAAACGTTTAAAGCCGAATCGACAATAGCGCTAAGAGTTCGTTGGAAGTGTTCCGTATTGAAGCCATCGTTGGTAATAATACCCATTTCTATCAGGGTAGCTAGCATTAATTCAGCAGCATACTTACCAGTACTTACACCGGTACTAAAGACCGTTTCTTCGCTATCTCCATCTCTTAGCGCAAACTGTCCGCCGGCGTGTGCTGCTTCGGCCGCAACAGTTCTGCCGGCTTCGCTGAGACCTCTTATTTGTATGCCCATGGGGCTATTGTGCTATGAGACCTTTGATGTTGCAAGTATAAGCAAAATGCAATTTCCTTATAAAAAGCATAATTATGGACGATAGCTATGCTAAGTAAGCGGGATAGAAGCAGTCTACTTAGCAACTTGTCGGACGGTGTGTTTGTGAGTTAAGAAATAGTCGAAGCGCTACCGGATCAGTTGTAAGAGTTAAGAGTAATGCATATTCATCGGCCGACTCGCCTCTTTCCTTACGGGCTCCTAGTTCGATTAAAAACCTCTGTCGATCACTTTCTAAGTAATCGGGAAAATCAGCGGTTAAGCTATTTTGTCCCAGTTCTTGTGATTGTGAATCCGAGACTTGTTCGGGGGGCGCAGGCTGCCCAGATTCGCCCCCTAGCTGTTCGTTAGTGCTCATAAGACATAAATAACACAAAACTGAGACATTGTAAAATACAATCAATTTTTTTTATATTTTAAGACAACATGCACCGGGAAATTTTGGCCAAATACCTCCAGTATTTGATAAATGCAAGCAGCCGGATAAAGTAGTATATTTACATGATGACCGATCAATATTTAGAGCGGGCTTTGGTGATGGTAAAATCCACGGTTAGCGAGGCCGGCGAGGTGCTCATTAAGCGCTTTGGGAACGTCGAAGCTGAAACAAAATCAACAACTGGAGTTAACGTTACCGATATAGTTACTAAACTTGATGGACAAATAGAAGACTTCTTAGCTGATAGATTTGGAAAGTTTGATCCTAGGGTCGGGTTTAGAGGTGAGGAGGCTGGCGTACGGTCCAATGCAGATGTTACTTGGTTAGTCGATCCGATTGATGGCACCAGCCACTTTGTGAGAGGTATGCCTTTCTGCACAACGATGGCAGCGCTAATAGAAAATGGCCACGTCATGCTTTCAGTCATATATGATTTTGTAGGCAAGAACATGTATTCTGCAATTAGAGGACAGGGTGCCTATAAAAATGACGCACGTATTGCAGTCAGCCATCGACCGCTCCAGCAAAGTTTAATATCTTTTGAGACACATCTCGAAAAACCGGAAAACTATGAAAAATACATAGCTGTCCGGAGACAATCTGGGACTATTTCTACCGTCAACTGTGGGTTTGAATTTACTATGATTGCTTCAGGAAAACTTGATGGACGTATTGGTTTAGACCCCTACGGTATGGACTGGGATTTTGCACCTGGCTCTTTACTAGTTAGTGAGGCTGGTGGAGTGGCCACCAATATAGGGTCTACAGAATATGACTATCAAAACCACGACTATATAATCGCTAACCAACTAATTCATGAAGAGCTGACTGAAGGCAAAAATGCTATTTTCCCAATAACTAGTTGATATTGTCAGAGCCTGACGATAATGTATTTCATACCCTCAACCCCTTCTCCGGCGCGCCAACTTACGGCGTTCTCGCTCACTTGTTCCACCCCATACCCCGTACTTTTCTCCATTGTATAGAGCGAATTCCAGACAAACTTCTTTGATCAGGCAATCTTCACAGATTCGTTTAGCAATTTCAACGCCAACGCCGTCAGCTGGGAAAAATACTTCTGGTGGAAGGTCGCGACACTTCCCAGCAGCCTTCCAATCGCCACTATCATCTATAACCGGTGGAGTGTTTTCCCCAGTTGGGTTTTCTTCGCGGGCTGTGTCGGCGAACACCAAGGGAGGTGTTTCCATGGCTTACCTCCAAAAAAAGAAGCTTATTTCAGTTATATTTATACCATTAATCTCTTAAGAAGTAAACCGATTGCGGTTTATTCTACCTAATGGGTTTAGTTCTTTAGCGGTGAATGCATCCTACCCAATATCACACGTTCTAATCTTCCTGGACGGCTCTAAGACTGTTGTTCGAAGCTGTCGTTGAGAGTTTTAATGCTACTCGAAAGTTCGGTAGTAATATCCTCTGGCACAGGCATTGGACCGGCATTTCCCTCAAACCAAGCCATAAGCAGCCTTGATCGAGTGTCGAATATGAACGGTACGTCTACAATTCTTGGGGGCACTGCTTCGCCAGATACGGACATGTTCTGTTGCATGCTCCGTGGATGCTGTGAATGAATAAGGGAAATACCACCTAGAGAAACTACTGTTTTTACGAAAGCATCCGGACCTTCGATAGGAATCACTTCTGCAATTGAGCTTACTGCGACTCCAAAACTAAACCGCTCTAGCTCACCGGCTAAACTTTCTCCCGCTTCACCTGGTTGGATTATTGGCAATCCTGACATAGATTAATAGTAACATATAAAGGACCATACGTCAAGATTGTCTCAACGACCACAGGCTTACGTGACAGGAATATTTATTTAACATCGTTCTGTCTGGCGGCTTCTACAATGAGATTTATTAATCCTTCTTCGTCTATAAGTGTGTCTTCGTAGTAGTCAATGGCTCGGACTACCTTGCTGTCTAGACGTGTATTAAAGAGCTTCTTGGGATCTTTAATTTGAGCGCCTTTTGGGAATGTTAATCTGACCGCACTCTTAAGCGATTCGGCTATACACAGATTGCCATTATGCGACCAAACCGGAACTCCTTCTGGCTTAGAGGGCTTTTTCCATTTCACTTCCTCAATCAGATTGGGATCTGCTTGATTGATTATGGAGCGCAACTTAGCAAGTATTTGGCCTCGCCAGTCAACGTACTTCTGGATGATGTCGTCTATTTCTTGTGATGCGTTACTCATTTTTGTAAGTTATAGCTGTTAGGCCTTGGCTTTATTACCCGCAAGCGTCCACCCAACTAGGGCATTGGCATGGCCGTGGCCCATTTGATATTCAGATTTGAGATAGTTAACGATCTGCATATGTCTTTCTATGCCACAATCTGCGATAATTTTCTGCCATTCGGCAATGGAGCGGCCATATTTCTTCTCAATTGATGGAAAGTATGACTCGGGCCCAAATTTCGACCATGGTGCTGATTTTGTAGGCATATGAAAATTATAACTCGTTTTGACTACAATAGTCGTTGCGGCCACAAATAACCACTTCTTTAATGCGACAAATATAACAAATATTTATTATTATCAAACTTGGCTCACGGTCGTAAATGTGCTTCGCAACTAGGTGCCAGAAATTACATTCAGCGTAGTTACGTTACAAAACAGCGGATAATTTAACCCTTTTTAGCTCCTTTAAAAATCCACTGAACTCCATACCTATCATAAAACTGTCCATATATTCCAAATGGCATATCATGTAGTTCTTGTAGCCTTTTATTATTGTCACCGTCTCGTAGCTTGTCGAAAATTACCTTTAATTCATCGTAGGACTCGCCAGTAACAAATATGGCGGTCGTATTTCCTTGAATTGGCTCATAGTCAGGAGAAGCCATCCAATCGGTGCCTGATATTTCAATATCACCGCTTTTTAAATACGCGTTAATAAGCCTATCGTGTTTCTCCGTCGGAAACATATTTTTCATTGGCGTATCGCCGAGCTTGGTAAGAGTTAGCTTTCCGCCAAGACATTCATGATAAAAAGTCATGGCGTCGGCACAATTACCATCAAAAAGTAAAAAAGGTGTTACTTTTAGCATAGTTATTTCCTCCTATAAGTCATATTAAAATCATGTTCCCAGTTTTTACCGCCATCAATTGATTTTTCCCATTTTGCTTCTATGGTCTTTCTATCTTCACTAACAACTCCCTCAAATCGCTGCGAGAACCCTGGATTATCCCGCCACATTTCCCAATTGTTAGATTTAAAACTCATTTGATATACTCTCGAAACTCCGCGATTATCAAAATATAATACTGTATATTGGTCACTGTCTTGGTCTCGCCCTATTATCCAATTCGCCTCAGGTGGAGCTTTTTTACTTTCTTCATTCTTTTGTTGCACGGCTATTACAGAGCCATCTGCTTTCCACTCATAATGTACGGAAAAAATAACTTTTTTACTTGAGTCAGGCAAGAACGAGGCATTGGTTAGTTCAATGTCCCATACGCCAATTAAAAACTCTATTTCTTTGAGCGATGGGTTACGTAATGTCATATCCTGAGTTTATCAAAAATTAAATTCGAAAAAATGTGTACTAACCCACTCTAATAAAAATCAAAGTTAAGTTACCTCTGTTAATTCGGTTCGAAACTTGGCTCACCGTCGTGAACGTTCTTCGAATAACTTCAAATATGATTAGCTCCCCATAATAATGGAAACGAGAACTGCGCTTAACTTATTTTAAGGGCTTTCGTTAGTGCAAATTCCGCCTAGTGCTGCTTGAGCGTCTGCCGTTGTAAGCGCGCTACATGAAAGACCTTCTTCGCTTTCGCTGGCATACTTCCAGTTCGAACCGCTAGAGTCAGTATAGAAGTAAGCAGTTGCTCCAGGCGATACCATGTCATCCGCGGTAGCCACACCAACTTCTGCATATTTATAGTTTTGGCTGCCGCTAGACGCTATTTTACTAGGGCTGCCAAAATACGGGTTTGAATAACCGCTACCAGCAGAACTATTGGCCGCTACATACGCGGCGGCCAAAGGACTGACTTTATTAGCCACGGCATCTAGGCTGTCATTAGTAACGCAGTCTACGCCTATTGAAGTCGGGCTCGCCTGATATTTATAAGAACCCATCAGGCAAACCGAGTTAGCGCTCACATAAAAACCGTTATTAGCATTATTATAGAAGCCATTTACAATGGTTGGTTCTTTAACCTTTACCGGCGGATTTTCTACGAACTTAAAACCATTACTAATTAGCGTATTAGCAATTGTCTTGGTTACCGTATCTAGCTGAGATTGAGATACGTCTGATTCACCCTTTAGGTATAGGTAAGCGTCGTCATTCGCCGCTACCAATAACTTGCTGTCACTGGGCGCGCTATAGGCGACAAACCCCGGTCCTGTACCGCTAATTGGGCTGGTCGAAGTTTTTTGTAAAAAAGTATATTGGGCGGTGTCTTTTTCCAATTGCACAATTAATACCGTTAAACTATTGTTTTGCGAAACTGTTGAAACAGTGCCGCTATTTGTTGCGGAGCTTTTTTTATTAATGTGTTGCGCAACTAAATATCCAGCCCCTCCAACAATAGCTAAAGTTAATATAACTAACAGAACTTCAATAACCGTAAAACCACTAGAATTATTTTTTATTTTCATGTTTAGATAATAACATAACCATAAGCATTATGGCTCCGGAGGCCGGATTCGAACCGGCAACCTCGAAGTTAACAGCTTCTTGCTCTACCATTGAGCTACTCCGGAATAATTAACTCTACAGCTGCAAATTATATGGCCTTGCACTTCAGGCGTCAATTTAAGAGTAACTATAGGGATTGAGTACTATCGAGCATGTGTTTACTCAATAGAAGACAAATATTAGACTCGGCACCGCTGTTATAATGAACGCCATCTTTATCAATACCGTCATAAGCTGCCAGGCTGGCAGCATCGTACATTTTCTCGTTGGCGACATTATCACCTTCGTACCACTGCATCCACGATTTAGCTTTTTCAAGATCGGATTTTTTACCACCGTACTCAAAAGCGGCAACCCAGGCCCAGATCATGTAGGCAGCGTCTATGGGTTGTTGGGAGTAAGTCGGTACTTGATGTGAGCCTTTTGTCAGCCAGCCGTCATTACCTATGGGGCCTCTTTTACGATTATCTTCACAACGGGCTTGGATAAATTTAAGGAGTTTATAGCCAAAGTTTGAAGCTTTTTTATCGCCAATTAGCTGACCGTATCTTAAGAAGGCATACGGAAGAATACCGTTACCATATGTCATGAGATCCTCCGGCCACAACCAGTCGTCACTTACTCCTTCGAAAAATCGCCAATATCTGGCCATCAATTTTTTTGCCAGTTTTGCATCGATATAAATGGCTCCTAGTATGGCGTATGCATAACCTCGCATATGCTTCATTTCAAGTAAGCTACCCGATATCTCCTTAACGATTTCCCTGGCCTCTTTAGGTCGAAAGCCGGTGCTGTATGCGTAACCCATAGCCCATGCTACTTGCCCCATTGAATCCTCTGAAGAAGGGTACCTAAAATACTTATGAGCGCTAGTGGCAAAACCATAGAAACGTTCCTTATGCAGAGAGTGTTTAAGGTAATCGAACAATACGTTGGCTTGACGTTTCTTATTCAGGGCGAGGCAGGCTATCAGACCTCGTGCCGCGTCGTCCAAGGCATAGCCATGACTGGGAAAAATTCTTTTGCCGTTTGTGTGTTGCCAAATCCCAAAGTCATCTATCAGACTATCGAAAAACGGGGTTTTCATATATGGTATCTTGTTGCCTGTTTTGCTGCTTAATGTAGTTCTCAATAAGTCTTAGGTAGGATTTACCAACTACTGGCCACTCCATGTTTCGGCCGTAAAGTCTTAATTTTTGCTTGGTTCTGGCACGAAGTGCACTATCACCAATTAGTTTGTTAACCGTATCGGTAATGCTCTTAGGGCTCTCAAAAGGTACTATAAATCCTCGACCATTATTAAGTAGCTCTTGAGCATAGCGGTATGGCGTCGAAATTGTTAGCAAACCCGTGCCAACGGCATAGGCCAGAGTTCCTGACGCAGACTGCTCAGCGTCGCGGTGTATTGTCATGTAAATATCTGAGGCTGATAAATATTGCATGAGGGTATCCGTCGGAATGTATTTGTTTATGAAGGTGACAGACGATTGGACGGATAGTTTTTTGGCTAGCTTCATAAGTTTGTCGCGATACTTCTCGCCTTCATGGGCCAGGATGTGAGGGTGAGTTTCGCCGACTACCAATAGCCGGACGTTCGGATGCTTATCTAAAATTTTCGGTAATGACTTGATGACCAGATCGATTCCTTTATTGGGACTAATCAGGCCAGTAATTACCAAATAGAAGTTTTTTGGGTCCAAATTTAACTTGTTGAGAGTGCTTTCTCTGGGCCGCGTAACCGCCTCTGGTACACCATGTGGTATTACGAAGACTTTGTTCGATGGAATATTATATTTAGTCTCTAAGATGTTCTTGGAGTCATTGGTCATGGTAATTAGGGCTGAAGACCTGTCGGATAGTTGCTGAATTACTTGTTTACGTACATTGTCGGGTTGTGGAAGTACGGTGTGCAGGGTAGTAAAAACGGGCATTTTAAGCTTATCGATAAGATTGAATATATAATTCCCCACCGGGTCGTTGTGTTTAATTCCGTCTTTGGTGAATTTTGTCCAATCGCCGCCATATAGCCCGAACTCGTGCTGTAACAAAACACCGTCAAGATCAAGCTTATTGAAGGCTCTGGCGGCCTCAAGGTATGTGTTTTTTTGATTAGTTTTAAGAACCGAAATAACTTCCTCGCCGTAATTGTACGATTCGCCGGGGTCTTCAGCCGCCACTATAGGCAGCTCGACTCTACCATTTTCACTTAATATGCCGTTAATTAAGTCTCTGCTGAAAGTTGCTATACCGCATTTCTTCGGTACGTAAGAACTGATGAATCCAAAACGCAGAACCTTACTACGCATATATCTGGTTTATATTCTTTCTGTTATTTTAATTTACTCCACAAATCGTCTCAGGCAGGTATATATTAGTCTATAATACCACTAAATATGACAGAAACACACAAAAGTACCGAGCCTACTTTTCGTCGCATAGGTGACAAACCGCTAATTGTACCATCGAACGCCGACTGGGAGGCAGGAGGTACTTTTGCCCCGGCTGTAACACGCTCGAATGATAAATTCCGGATGCTTTACAGAGCCTATGGGACTGACAGTATATCGCGACTCGGTTATGCCGAGAGCGCAGACGGGATAAACTGGATTAAAAGTGGACAGCCCAGAGTTGAGCCGAAAAAAAGGGCCGAGTCGGCTGGAATAGAAGATCCAAGGATTATTTCTCTAAATGGACGATTTTACGTCAGCTACACGGCAGTACGAGGAAAAATAGGACGCCTTCATACCCGAGTTGGAATTTTGGAAACCACTGATTTCAGTAGGTTTAATCACATTATTACCAAAATCCAAGGTCAGTGGACTAGAAACGATAAAGACGCCGTTCTTTTCCCAAAGATAATTGATGGTCGATATAGGATGTTGCACCGAATCCCACCAAATATTGAAATAAGTACCTCAAAAGATTTAATTAATTGGAGAGGCCCGAGAACTGTACTAAGACCGACTCAGCAAAAATGGGAAGAACTAAAGGTTGGATCTGGGGCCCCACCGATATTATGCGAACTGGGTTGGCTGCTGTTCTATCACGGTGTCAGCAATAGTGATATATATTCCATGGGTGCAGCGATTTTGGATATAAACGAACCTGGACGAGTTCTCTATCGATTGCCCTATCCAATACTAACGCCCGAGCGATATTACGAGAAAGAGGGTGTTGTTCCCAATGTTGTCTTCGGAACATCAGCTCTGGAAATTGATGACAGTTACTGGATGTACTATGGCGCCGCTGATCGTGTTATAGGAGCGGCTACTATTAACAAACAAGCTCTCCTAGCGGCTCTACTGCGACAACCTATCGAGCGCTAACTTGATCATGCTCGATTACGCTTAATCGCGGCATTAATTTGCCGGTTTTCATCACGAGCTTTTAGGGTCTGCCGTTTATCGTATTGTCTCTTGCCTCGTCCCAGGGCTATTCGAAGTTTAATATATCTTCCTTGGGTTAGTATCTCTAGCGGTATTATTGTGTTTCCGCGTTGTTTAGACGAGGTAAGCTGTTCGATTTCTTTTTGTTTAGCTAAAAGTTTGCGACTTCTAGTGGCTAACTCTTCGGGGATTGGTACGCCTGGAGCGCCGTTAATAAGAGCGTTGATTAGCCATAACTCACCGTCTTTTTGGGTTATATAGGCGCCCTGAAGTTGGCCGTGACCTAGTCTTAGAGCCTTTGTTTCAGCTCCGCTCAGGGCTATTCCAACGATTAAAGAATCACCGAGACTATAGTCGTGTCTAGCGCGGCGGTTTACTATTTTTCTTCTGCTTGGGGATTTGCTTGCCATAACACCGTATAGTATGCGCCCGTCCTAGGTCATATCCAATCCTTTAGAAAAGTCCTCGACCTGCCTATCTTTGTTAAATAGCATTGATACTCCGGAGTGGCGCGAGCTCTGTAGCTTTTGGAGTGTGAGTTGAGCGTTTGTGGCCTGAGCTTGAGTAAAGGCTTGTTTGGCGACATTCCAAACACTGGCATCGTGCTCGTCTACTAGGCGGTAGTACCACCATTCAGCCCCCCAGAAGTAAATTGTTCGAATGCCAGTCGCCTCACCATACCTAATTCGACTTTTTAGAATAGTTGCGTCCATAGATTTATTTTGTTCAGCGATAGATACGTTTTGAATTTCTTGGCCATCGGGGGGCCAAGGTTCTGCCTGAAGTTCGTGAATAATGGTATTTTTGCCTGTGGCAATCTCATCAGCGCCGGCCAGAAAACCGTAAAACCAGGCTGGAAATGGATACTCAAAATAACGATGAGTTATTGTGGCATCCCAGACTCGTTTGTAGACTGAAACCCCGAACTCGTCGGGCTGGGGTTGACCGACCGGTACGCCAAGGGCGTTGTTGCTTCGACTAACAATTAGAGTGTGGTTAGGATCAAGCTTTTTGACTAGGTTATATTCATTAACTAAGCGGGATCGGCTATAGTTCGTGCATTGTCCGAAAGCTTTCAGGAAGTATTCATTTTCTAGCTGATAACTTACCAAGGCAGGATTATTTTTATAACGATTTACTACTGTCGTAATGAACTGAGTGAGCTGAGGGTACCAAACACTTTCTGGCTCACTCGCTGCCCAACTGGGCGCATGGCACTCCGGCCAGCGCGGTTGCCTTAGTCCGATACTCAGACTTACTGTTGAGTGTGAAGCATCAGCCTGTCCAAACTCCCAATCAAGTTCTGAAAAGTTATAGACTCCAGGCTTGAGCTCAATATCATTCCAATAGCTAACAAACCTGAAGTTACGTACCCCCAGACCATAAATCATGGCATCGAGCGATTGGTGGGGGTTTGTGCCCAGCTGTTGAGCGTAATCGGCGATGAAAGTTACACCAAGCGTCAGCGGTTTTGAGCTTTGTTGAGCCATATACCACTTAGCAATACCGTACATGGTGCCTAGAGCAACAAGGATTATTACTACCAGGACTTCAACGATTTTTTGCCAAAGTTTAGACCTTTTCCAAATTTTACGAGGTGAATTATACTGTCTAACTTTTCCTAATAAAAAATCTGTTTTTTGCGGTCTTTTTTTAGATTTACTAGTATTATCGGATCTATGAGTTCGCATAAGCAAGCATTAACGTTATCAATAGTTATACCAGTCTACAACGAAGAACGCCACCTAGCGGCCTGCTTAGACTCCATCACCAAACAAAGCGAAAAACCAGATGAAGTAATAGTCGTCGATAATAATTCGACGGACAAAACAGCCGAAGTGGCCCGATCTTATGGCGTGGTAACGTCTGTTATTTGTGAGCCCAGACAAGGAATCGTTTTTGCTCGTAATTTAGGTTTTAATTCTGCGAAGAGCGACATAATAGGTAGAATTGATGCCGACACGGCCCTACCTAAAAACTGGGTTAAGCACATCAAATCGTTTTACGACGAGGGAAACCACCAAAACTCAGCCTGGACAGGCGGAGGCATACCGGTCAATATTCGTTGCCCTAACTTTTCTGGCTGGGCCTTGGGACAAATCGTTTTTCGCGTCAACCGTTTATTGCTTGGTCATTATATTGTTTGGGGAGCAAATATGGCGATTCTAAGCTCAAGTTGGAAAGCCGTTGAGCACGATGTTTGTCTTAGAACGGACATCCACGAAGATCTTGATTTAGCCATTCATTTGAGTCGTGGTGGGGTTGAAATCGTCTACCAAGAAGGTGTCAAGATCCACTTCACAATGAGACGAGTACGCTCCGGTAGGCGAGCCTTACTCCAAAATCTCTTGCTCTGGCCGCGGACGCTTAAGGTTCATGGTAAAAAGACTTGGGTAATAGGCTGGTTGGGCGCGATATTTCTTTTCACTATTTCACCAATTGCCCAGATAGCTGAGTGGATTGCGCTGGGGTTGGGGCGCAAAGCAATAAAAGAGTAGACTTTTGTGGCTCAGAAATCTATACCCTTGTTTGCCAGAAACTTATCATCAAAGTGATGTTTTATCTTTTTCATATTGGTAGCAATGTCAACAAAATTTAGAAGGTCTTTGGGAAAATCACGGCCAGTCAGGCACAAACTGGTTTTGGAGGATCGATCTTTCAATAGTTTTTCTACTTGAGAACGCCTAAGCAATCCATCGTGGAGAGCGTTGTTTATTTCGTCGCAAATCACCAGGTCATACATACCGCTTGTTGCTGCTCTGTAGGCCTCTTTGAAAGTTTCTTGTGCTGCTTTTTTGTGCTGAGCCTCGGTGATGTGCTGAGGGCTGAGCTGGCCTGCCTTATAAAAGCCCTTACCTCCCTTGTAGAAGAACAGTTGATCTTTATAAAGCTGTTGAATATCACGGATGAAGACATGCTCGCTGACACCCCAGTACTTTATGAACTGTATGAATGCTACTTTTGATCTATTGCCTATCGATCTAACCATTAGACCCAGGCTAGCACTGGTTTTGCCCTTACCGTCGCCAGTAAAGACAATGACAACAGAATCTTTTGTCTCATAATCCTCGAAACTCATTGTAATATTCTACACTGTCTTAGGAGCCTTCAGTGCCGGTTGCGCCCTCATTTGCTATCTCAGATTGGGCCGCTAGACGGCCACCGAAAATAGCGAATCGCATTCGCCGAAACTCTCTGTACAACTCTCTTTTTTTAGCTTCGACATCGACTCCAGTGTTTCTGTCCAAGGGGCTCGGGGGTGTCGTTACGGCGGTGATTATTTCTTTTACGCGCTCATCATCTTCTATGACTGCCTCAGTGTCTTCGTCGAATTCGGTAGCCACATCTGCTCCACTACTGGTAATTAATCGCCAGGACGCGAATAATCTCCCGGTCTCTTCTGGCTTACGTGTTAGTGGTAAAACCTTATCAAGATGATCACCTATCGCCTCCACAGAGGTAATAGCAGCCAGTACCTGGTCTTGATCAAAATACACAACGGCCTCGGAAAAAGCTTGAACTGCGGATAACATCTCCGGATCAGTCACGTTTATGGCTTGTGGAACATTTTCAGCCATAGCATCCTTCCTTTTTATCAAGGACAATCTACCATATATAGTGTAACGATTCAAGGTCGTTGCGCTATATATCACATGCTATTTGAGTAATTTATGTTCTTTTAAGCTTACGTCGATCTTAGGGCGATCGAAGCCAATAATAATTTCGCCGTCTATATCTATTACTGGAATGCCCATTTGGCCAGACTTATCGATTGATTCTTGAGCCACTTTTGGATCACTTTCGACATCTTTGTCGGTGTATTTAACGCCCAATTTATCTAAGTAGTCTTTAGCGGCGTGGCAGAAAGCACACCAGCTAGCGCTATAAATAGTAACCTTTGTATCCATCTCTTTAGTATAGCACTATACCTTTTATAGTTTCAAGGCTTGCGACTGATAATCATCTCTGTTATAGTTGGTAAAAGATGAGTAAAACCGCAGCGACAAAAACGCCGACGCGTGTCAATGGTGGGGACCAAACAAACACCGATGCTAGTAACGCCGCCATACAACAGTTTATTAGCGCTGTGCTATCTATGAGCTGGCAACTAGCTCTGGTCGTTTTAATACCGATTATTGGCGGCTTTAAGCTCGACCAACACCTGAAAACTACCCCGCTTTGGACAATCGTTGGCTTTGTGTTGGCCATAATTGCCGGTGCGGTTGTTGTGCAGCGGACAATTAAAGATATTACACCGCCGAACAAGGAGAAATCTTCATGATCGGACTCTTACGGGTTATCGCTAGCAGTGGTCCGGCGGTGCACGTCGCACCTGCCGGAGTTCTGCAAATTGGCAGCCTGACAGTCACGAACTCAATGCTCTACGGCTGGATTTGTACGCTCTTCATTAGTATCGTGCTAATCTGGACGGCTCATCGAGTGACCATTAAACCCAAAGGTGGTTTTATCCAGTACGTGGAAGTCGGTGTCGACTTCATTAGTAACCTAGTGGAAGATAGTTTTGACAATAAAAAGATTGGGCGTAAATACGTACCGTTTTTTGTAACTATTTTTTTCTTTATCTTGTTTAATAACTGGTTGGGGCTATTGCCGATTGTCGGAGAAGGCTTCCGTAGAGGAAATTTCCCACTACTGAGACCTTTTACCGGTGATCTTAACGGCACTTTAGCTATGGGCGCTGTAACAATGCTCGTGGTTTACGTTGCTTCAATCCGTGAATCAGGTGGACTAATCAACTATTTGAAGCATTTTTTTGTTGGCAATCCACTTAATCCTCTCTTTTTGTTCATTGGTCTTTTAGAAATGTTAACCGACCTAACTAGAGTGATCAGCTTGAGTCTGCGACTTTTCTTGAATGTTACTATTGGCGAGATTCTAATTACTGTTTTTGCCTACCTTGGTCACTTCTTAGCGCCGCTAACAGCACTACCGTTTACTCTACTCGAAGTGTTAGTCGCAGCTCTTCAGGCTTATATCTTTACGATTCTTGGCACAATGTACCTAGCAGTGGCCGTTAATGGAGCAAGTGAACATGCCGATAAGACAGACTTGACCGATGAAGCTGTTCCTGGAACAATGGAACTAGCTGGTGGGGAGAGAGCTACTCATGGGTAGTTCTTGTAGTGGTTCAAGAGACATTAATGATAATAATTAAAGGAGTAAGTTAAAAGACATGACATTCGCAGACGCAGCAATAAACACCACGATTATTAGTAAGGGCTTGATCTTAGGCGGTGGCTTTATTGGCCCGGGTATAGGTATCGGACTAGTCGGTGGTAATTACTTACAGGCAGTCGGTCGTAACCCAGGAGCTTCAAAGTTTCTGCTTGGTCAGGCTTTGATTTTCGTGGCCATTGTCGAGCTGTTCGGTTTACTGGCCTTCGCCTCAATTTTCATTGTAGCTTAACAAAGGAACAATATAATCTTGGACATCGTAAGACATTTTGGAGATAGTAGTACAGGGATCGGTGCCCTAGGTTTTAGCGGGTCGGCCTTTTTAATTCAACTGATTACTTTTATCTTGGCCTATTTCGTTTTGCGGCGTTATGCATTCGGTCCGATTTTAGAGGCGATGCGTCGTCGTAAGGAGACGATCGACCAAGGCGTACAACTAGGTGAGCAGATGAAAAAGGAAAAGGCTGAGTTGGAAGCCAAGGTTGATAGTGAACTTCATGCTGCCAGGCTTGAGGCCGATAAAATTTTGGGTGAAGCTCATACAAGTGGTCGACAAGCTATACAGGCCGCCGAAGAAGCGGCTCGCATCAAAGCTGATGGTATTCTAGCCTCAGCCGATGACCGAATTAAGCAAGATACCGCGCTAGCCAGCAAGCGGCTGAAGAATGAGCTGTCAGGCCTGGTCGGTGAAGCTACTGAAGCAATTATTCATGAAAAGTTGGATGTCAAAAAAGATGCCTCGCTCATTGACCGAGCTTTAAAGCGGGGTGAAGCATGAAAACTCCCCGTCACCAACTGGCCGCAGTACTAGCTAACCAAAGCTTAGCGCCCAAGCTAGATCTTAGAGCTTATAGCCGAACAATTGCGGCGTATTTATTAGAAAATAGTCGTAGTGGCGAACTTGATTCTCTATTGCGTGACATTATTAGGATTAGGGCCGAACACGGTATAGTCGAAGTCGTAGCTGTTAGTGCCTTTCCTCTCGACGCAGCAGCCCGATCCGACATTAAGCGCGAAGCTCTTAAACTTTACCCCAAGGCTAAGCAGATTGTTATTAGCCAGCAACATGACCCTGACGTAGTTGCCGGAGTACGACTAGAATTTCCGAACGAACAGTTAGATCTAACTGTTAGAGATAAATTAAACCGTTTCAAACAACTAACGATAGCAGGAGACTAGTAAGTGGCTGAATTAAATATTACTGAATTATCGACAGGCATTAGAGCGGCAATTGCTGATCTAAAGAACCGGCCAGCAATTAAAGATACCGGAATTGTCACTCGAGTCGGTGATGGCATTGCCTGGATTTATGGCCTGCGACGGGCCGGCTATAGTGAAATGCTGGAAATTGACGGACTTGACGGGAAGATGGTAACGGCCTTTGCCTTTAACCTCGGCGAAGAGGAAATTGGGGCTGTGCTACTTGGTGAGGACGGTGAGGTTAAAGCGGGGGCCAAAGCCCGTCTCTCTGGCAAGGTTCTAGAAGTGCCGGTAGGGCCAGAACTAGTTGGCCGAGTAGTTAACCCACTAGGCAAGCCACTCGACGGCGGCGATCCAATTAAAGCTAAATATGTTAGCCGAGTAGAGCGACCGGCGCCAGGGGTACTTGACCGTCGAAGTGTCTATGAGCCGCTTATGACCGGTATTGTAGCGATTGACGCCATTGTGCCAATTGGCCGAGGCCAGCGCGAACTGCTAATTGGTGATCGCCAAACCGGTAAAACGGCTATTGCTGTTGATGCTATGGTTAACCAGGCTCGCCAGAAGACAGATGTTATTAACGTTTATGTAGCGATTGGTCAGAAGTTGTCTAAAGTCGCAGCCCTGCAGGAACGATTAAAACGCGAAGGTGTTATGAAGCAAACCATTATTATTGCTACTAGCCCAGCTGATCCGGCCGCGATGCTCTATCTAGCGCCGTATGCTGGGGCCGCCATGGGCGAATATTTCCGTGATAATGGTCAACACGCCCTGATTATTTATGACGACCTTACCAAGCACGCTATTGCCTATCGTCAAATGTCGCTACTACTGCGTCGTCCTCCGGGCCGTGAAGCTTTTCCGGGCGATGTGTTTTATCTACACTCTCGTCTACTAGAGCGAGCCGCTAAACTATCCGACAAACTTGGTGGCGGTAGCTTAACTGCCTTGCCAATTATTGAGACTCAAGCCGGCGACATTAGTGGCTATATCCCGACCAACGTTATCTCAATTACTGACGGTCAGATCTTCTTAGAAACCAATCTCTTTTATCAAGGTATCCGTCCGGCTATCTCGGTTGGATCATCAGTCTCTAGAGTCGGGGGCGCGGCCCAAACCAAGGCTATAAAGTCCGCTGGTGGGGGCTTAAAGTTAAGCTTGGCCCAGTTCCGCGAACTAGCTTCATTTAGCCAGTTCTCAACAGACCTTGATCCGGAAACCCGTCAAACGATTGAGCGCGGGCAAAGGCTAACCGAACTACTGAAACAACCTCAATATAGTCCCTACACTATCTGGGAAATGTATGCCCTGCTCTACGCCGCTACTAACGGTGCCTTTGACGCTGTACCACTTGATAAAATCGAGGCCGCTAAAGATGCTTTATTGCGGGAGCTAGAGGCAAAACACCCCAAACTAATTGCGGCACTTAACACCGGCGACAAACCAACCGACGAGCAAGATACTTCACTAATGAAGGTAGCTAACAAGATTGCTGCCAGTTATGCCATACCCGAGTCCGCTAATAAGGTTGTTAAGGAGCAAAAATAGATCATGGCCAGCCTTATTACGATTAAGCGAAGGATTGGCTCTATTCGTGGTACCCGGCAAATCACCAAAGCCATGGAACTGGTTAGTGCTAGTAAGTTGCGCAGAGCCCAGGAATATGCCCAACGCAGCCGGGCATATGGTGATTTAGCCCAGGATCTGTTGGCTCGACTAAATGCAATCCAAGAGGTTGAACGGCACCCCCTATTTGAAAAACGTCCGGTTCGTAACCGACTTTACATTGTGGTAACCAGTAGTAGCGGCCTAGCTGGAGCTTATAACGCTAATATTCTCAAGCTTTTAACCCAAGATATTACTAGTGACCGTGCTGCCAAAGTGGCTAGTCAAGTAATTGCTCTTGGCACTAAAGGCGCCCAATTCGTCCGACGCTTGCGGGACGTTGAGTTGGTGGCGGTCTATCCGTCGTTTGGCGACCAGCCAACTGCCAATGATGTCCGACCTATTCTAAGCACAATTATAAAAATGTTTGAAGATAAAACGATTGACGAAGTCCAGATTCTCTATACATTATCGAAATCTAGTATTTCCCAAAGCGTTAAATCCCGGCAGCTTTTGCCAGCCGTTGCCGATCCAGTAGAGTTAACTGAACCAGTCCCGACGGTTAGCACTTTTGAGCCAGACATAGAAACCGTAATCGAACAAGTCGGCACCCGCTTAATTGAAGCCCAGATCTGGCAGGCTGTACTGGAAAGCCTAGCCAGCGAGCACGCCATGCGGATGGTTGCTATGAAGAATGCTACGGACAACGCCAGTGATCTAATTGACGACTACACGCTAGAATATAACACCGCCCGGCAAGGGGTCATTACCCAACAACTAGCCGAAGTTACCGGTGGTGCGGAGGCAATGAAAGAATGAGTGAATCAAAAGGAGATAAGTAATGGCTACATCAGTCACCGATAAAGTTAGCATTAAGATGAAACCTGGCACCGTCACACAGGTAGTTGGTGTGGTGGTCGACGTCGAGTTTGCCGTCGACAAGCTGCCGGCCATCTATAACGCACTGGAAACTGAACTTGATGGTAAGAAGCTGGTTTTTGAAGTTGCCCAACACCTCAGCGAGTCAAGTGTCCGAGCAATTGCCCTTGGCTCAACTGATGGCCTAAAGCGCGGCAGCGAAGTTGTCGACACTGGCGCGGCTATCAGTGTTCCGGTTGGCGAGAAGACTCTGGGACGTATGTTTAACGTTACCGGCCAACCAATTGACGACAAAGGCGGTGATTTTAAAGAAAGGGCTCCAATTCATCGCACCCCACCGCCACTGACTGATCAATCTGGCCGAATCGAGATTCTGGAAACCGGCATTAAAGTTATTGACTTGATCGCCCCAATAACGAAAGGTGGTAAGGTTGGTTTATTTGGCGGTGCTGGCGTTGGCAAAACGGTGCTCATCCAAGAGCTAATTAACAACATTGCTAAATTTCACAGTGGTTATTCTGTTTTTGCCGGGGTTGGCGAACGAACTCGCGAAGGCAATGACCTTTATAACGAAATGACTGAATCGGGTGTTATTAAGAATACTTCTCTAGTCTTTGGGCAGATGAATGAACCGCCCGGTGCTCGTTTGCGAGTCGGCTTATCTGGCTTAACTATAGCCGAAAGTTTTCGCGATAAAGGCAACGATGTTTTGCTGTTCATCGACAACATTTTCCGCTTTACTCAAGCTGGTGCCGAAGTCTCTGCCTTGCTTGGTCGTTTGCCATCAGCCGTTGGCTATCAACCGAACTTACAACAAGAAATGGCCGCTCTGCAGGAGCGCATTACTTCAACTCGTGAGGGCTCAATTACCTCTGTTCAAGCGGTTTACGTACCGGCCGACGATCTTACTGACCCAGCCCCGGCCACAACGTTCAGCCACCTTGACTCCACCATCGTCTTGTCAAGGGCCTTAACGGAAATCGGTATATACCCGGCAGTCGATCCATTGGACTCCAACTCCACGATTCTCGATCCCGAAATTGTTGGCGACGACCATTATCAAGTGGCCCGCGACGTCCAAAAAGTCTTGCAACGTTACAAGGATCTGCAAGATATTATTGCAATCCTGGGTATGGAAGAGCTAAGTGATGAAGACAAACAAATCGTGGCTCGCGCCCGTAGAATTCAACGATTCTTGTCCCAACCATTCTTTGTGGCCGAACAATTTACCAACAACCCTGGTCAGTACGTCAAATTAGCTGATACCATACAAGGCTTCCGCGAAATTCTTGACGGCAAGCATGACGACAAACCAGAGAGCGCTTTTTATCTTAAAGGCCCGATCACTGATGTCAAAACTGCCGCCAAAACGAAAGGTTAAGTTAAGTCTAAATGTTTCACTTTCAACTGGTCGCATTAAGTGGCACCAAGTTTGACGATGATGTCTATGAGGTTGTCTTGCCAACTTTGGATGGTGAAATCGGCGTTCTGGAGCATCATATGCCCTTGGTAAGCGTGGCTACGAACGGCGCTATCATGGTCCGTCGTAACCCCCATGATCCTGACGGCGAACGGGAGTTTTTTGCGACCAACGGCGGTTTGGTAGATGTATCAAATAACGTCCTGCGGGTCTTAGTTGATGAAGCTGATCATGCTGACAATATTAACGAAGCCGAAACTGAAGCGGCTATTGAACGGGCCAAAAAGATGAAGGCCGAGGCTAAAGATCAAGTCAGTCTGGAACACGCTCAAAGCTTAATAGACAGACATAGTGTGCGTCTACAGGTAGCAAACCTTAAACGTCGTACACGACATCACCAATAGTTGAATAGTAGTTAGGCAGCCGGACTTTCTTCGTGTGGTTCAGTGTTGTCTGCAGGCTGCTCGAGCACGTAAATCGCTCTACTTACTCTATCTAAGAGGCCTTTTCGAAAGTAAATCTCATGTACTCTGCTAGCCGAATTCAAAACTGCACTGCGAACATCCATACCGCTGGATTCAGCCTCATCTGCAAATGCTAAGACCTCCGCAGCTACTGCCGATGGCAGTGTAGCCCAACGCTCGTCGTGATCAGGGGAAAACTCACCATGAAGAGCGCTTTCTACCAGCTGATCATCTATTCCACTGTCGAGTTGAAATGAGTCCGGTAAATCTGCTGGATCGCGATCTGGTAACATTTGGATATGCGCACTCCTTACTTGTCTACTATATTTGAGCACGCCGCCGATTCGCTGTGATAAATAGCACGCTAAAATCGAATATTTACAGCACTTGACGAAAGAAGTCTTCAAGATTAGTATAAGGGCTTGGTTTTATAAAGATACGATAGAAAAATATGGAAATTATTCGTTCCAGTGGAGATTTTGATATGGGCAGTACAGGAACTCGGCAAAAAGACGTAGGCCTGCTAGCCAGACTGGCTGTCGGTAAAGCTAAGCTAGCAGAAGGCCATAGATTGTTGTCTGGGGAAGAGCTAGCGCGTTATGGGGGACAGCTGGCTGCGCATACCCATCAAATAGCTCCTAAGTTCGCTAAACAAGCTGACTGCATGGACAAGCGCAGAATTATTGGGACAGCTTCAGGTGTTACTGACCCGGCTGAGTTACGACGTCGATTGACACCTCAGGTTGCCGGAGGGCTGGGTCTGGCTATAACACAAGGTGCTGTGGCCGCCAACGCTGCGATTATTAAAGAGGCAAAAAGTTTACAGCAAGCCTACCAGTGGGTACATAAGGAGTTAGTGGCACTAGGTTTCCGAGACGGTGGGCATGCCGATTGCAAGGCTAGCCATTATGCACAAGATTCTATCGCAAACCACGTACCGATTGATCTTGTTCATACTACCTTGACGACGATGACAGGCGGCCCAATAAGCATGAGACTTCTAGAGGCTAATAATATGGCTCGAGCCAGACGACTGGAGGAAGGATTTTTCGGTGGTTGGAATCCGGGAGATCATGAGGCTTTTTTGGCAGATGTTGAGCCGGACAACTTCTTAATTCTGGATACTGCCGACAGGGTCGATGCTTCTGGGCTATATTTAGTGGCTGATGGCTACGGATTTGCAAAGAATGAATTTATTGAAGAAACCGGGGAGCGTGCCTACGCTATGACACCGAGTATAATTTTCGAAGCCGCTCACAAACTCGGTGGTACCGATGAAGAGCGTAGCCGGATTGCCGTAGGCAGCCTAGTAAATGCTATAGATATCGCTCAATATGTCTTTGAACAGGGACAGCCGATCTTCGCCTAATCTGTAGTTGTGCATAAGTCCCTTTACTTCTATTGTTTCGTCATGTTACGATTTGCCTAATAACTAAATATACGGAGGGAGTTCGTATGATTGATAAGAAGATCGCCGCTATGGTGGTTGGTGAGTTTTTGGGTGTCGCATTTTTGACGACTGTGGTACTCAGTGTCAGGGGGTCGGCAATTGGTATCCCATATTTTGTGGCAATTGCCGCAGGACTAACCTATAGCGTTATGTTGCTAAGTGTTGGACGAGCATGGAATATTCAAATGAACCCGGCTCTTACACTAGGACTTTGGACTCTACGCAAAGTTAAGACTGTCCCAGCAGTTGTTGGTATAGGTGCACAGCTACTTGGCGGTTACCTAGCCTACCTGTTGTTTACTTACTTCGTAAATAACAAACTTACAAATATTTCTGGGCACTACGAGGCACGGATTATGCTTGCTGAAGCAGCTGGAGCACTAATCTTCTCGTTTGCTGTTGCTGCAGCGGTTTACAACGAATACAAAGGTCTTAAATTGGCCGCAACAGCCGGCATTGCCTTTACGCTAGGAATTATTGTAGCCTCGGCTGCATCCAATGGCCTAGTTAATCCAGCCTTAGCTCTTGGATTACGTTCATGGAGCTGGGGAACTTACGTGCTAGGGCCAGTTGTCGGCTCGGTAATTGGCATGAATCTCTACAGCTTGCTCTTCGCTAGTAATGGCGCAGTGAGCAAGGCTAAGAAAAAGTAACAGTCAAACACACACTAAAACTAATCGTCCCTGTCTAATTGATGGGGACGTTTTTATTTTAATCTGTTGTTCTAAGATCATTTTCGAAATCTTCAATGCCTTTTAGGCTCTGAGGATATTCGCTTACGTCCGGGAATTCGAGCTTCAAGATACGTTGCCAGATCCCACCAATGAGTTTCTCTAGATTGGTCTGTTCGGTATCACCAAATTCCAGATGTAAGGTGTTTATCTGGCCATGATCGTCAGGCTCAACAAATTCCAGATAGCCATCCACAACACTGTAGCCAGCAAAACTGTGAGAGTTTTCAACCAAAAGCTTATAACCGTAAAGTTGTTGACGGTACTTGTGAAGAACCAAGTCATTTGTCCACTTCTTGTGGCTTCGACCGGTTTTGTAATCAACTATTGTTATTTTTTTTGCCTGTCTGTCTATGATCAACTTATCAATATTTCCAGTCAGATGAGATTGGTTGATAAACACCCCTTCTCTTCTAAAATTGAATTCTGTCTGATTGTTGGGACTTACCGTATCGTATCGCTGAACTAGGTAGTTGTGTAGAGTGTGTTTGCCGCGCTGCCGTAGCAGTTTTTCCTGGCTGGGCATAAGCCGTTTTGTTGCTAGCCGCCGATCAAAGGCTTCGATTACGGCAAGCTCAGTAGGTAGCTTGCCTCTCTCCTTATTATAGGAATGTATCCAGTCGAGAGTCTCGTGTATAGCGCTGCCGTACTGAGCACTTGCTAGTTTAGCGCGCGGGAAACGCAGCAGTGTGTTAATAAAAAAATCCCGAGGCCCATCTCTTAGCACGTCGACATACTGGTTGATATGGGTCGGACTGAGTTGGAAAAATTGAAGGCGAGGAAGCAATAGGGCTCTTAGCTCGGCCTTAGAAGCGGCTTCATTATGGCGGGTATGCCAATAGAGTGTTAGGGTTGCCAGTTCAGGAGCTGACGTATCAGATTGGTAGACCAGGCGGTCAGTTTGTGGCATAAGTGGGCTGGTGATAGTGTTATCCTGGTTAACGATCTCGCCGAGAAACCTTAGACGTGTTAGCGGTCGGTTAGTGTATGTGCTTGTGTAACTCGTTAAGTAGAGTCGCTCCTTAGCTCGACTTAAGGCAACAAAAAATAGTCTGAGTTGCTCGTCGCTAGTTGCCCCGGCATAGCGAATATGGACCAAATTGGCCGGTAAAGCTAGTGTTGAGGTTTGACGACGAGCTGAGCTGCCCCAGACTTCGTCTAAGCAACCGAGAACGAATACAGTGTTAAACTCCTGGCCCTTAGCTTTATAAGTGGTCATAAGTTGAACGGCGTCGACGGATTCGTAGTACGGACTTGTGTTGATTATATTTATATTGGCTTGTCTGTGGGCATCAACAAATTCAACAAAATCACTTAGCAGTAGAGGACTAGTTAACTCGCTCTTGTACTCTCTTAGGTGTTGTCTCAGAACGGTCATGTTAGAAAGTAGCTGCCAAAAATTGTCACTTTGATCACGGATTGCCTGGTCACCGAAGTAGTAGTTGTAGAGGGGTGAACGATATAAGTTGTCTTTATCCTCACTGATGTTTAGCTGAGTAATGCCAATAAGGTAATCAAACAGGGTTTCCATCGTCTCTCGCTTAGCTAGTCCGGCAAGCTTAACAAAAAAAAGAGCCACCTCTTTGGTTAAATTGTTTTGCAAAAGTATATTATTCCAGTGTTTTTTTTCGTCATAGGCTTGCCAAGAAAGTTTCCAAAGTTCTTCGTTGGGAAGCTGCCAACAGTCGAGGCTCAGAATTTCTGGCCACAGACTATCGGCGGTATCGTAATCTTGATCGACTATTGCGAGTACCAATCTGGACATGCTAATTAAGGCAACCACAATCTGGTCGTCTAGAACGTTTTCGCGTTTTTCGTAACGAACTGATACGCCGCCATGGTGCAGATACGGGACAAGAGTTTCAAGATACTTATGTTGTGGAGCGAGAACAGCAATTTCGTTGGCCGCAATGCCAGTTTTTATGAGTCTAGCTATCTCCTTGGCAATCCAAGCATACTGAGCAACGTCACTTTTAAATTCATATCGACCAAGACTACTATTCTTCGATTCGGGAATTTTTGCTGTTAGTGTTTTTTGAGCACTGGGCAAGGAGTTTTGTAATCGTTCGGATATTTGCTCGGCTATGGCACCAGCTAAGCCCAAAATTGATGGCGTGGAACGGTAATTATCAGTGAGAACGATTATCTCAACGTCGTGGTAAAGACGGCTAAAGGCTAACATGTTGGAGTAATCGGCTCCCTGAAAGGCGTAAATAGCCTGGTCATCGTCTCCAACTGCTAAGACGTTTGGCCTACCTTCACTGGCAGGATTGTTAGTCAGTAGCTCGATCAATCTGAGCTGCGCAGCGTTTGTATCCTGAAACTCATCCAATAATATGTATTGGTACGTTTCTTGCAGCGTAAAGCGTAAATCGGCATGTTTTTCCAGACCCCTAATTGCCTGACCGATCATATCCTCGTAGTCAAAAGAGTGCGAACTAATTAATTCGTTTTGGTAGTCTTCATATATGTCTGCAAAAGCTTGGAGTTTGGCGTTATTGCGCTCATCTATAACAATAAAATTGCCGTCCTCGTCCTTAGTCAGCCAATTGTTCTTCCAGTTGGTTACGGCCGACGTTTTGCCCGTCTGCCGCCAATCAGATAGGGCTTTTTCTAGATCTTGTTGCCAGTAGTGGGCTAATGAGGGTTGATCGTCACGACTTGTTTGCTTGGCCAAGGAGGTTGTCTGTTTAGCAAGCTGCTCAAAGATCGAAGCTGACTTTTTATCGATTCGCCTGAAGTCTTTTAAGGCACTCTTTAGAATTGGCCTGAGCTGTTTATAGAAGTTCTGGTTGTTGGCTGCTATTTCCCGAAAATCGTTGGCACTTAAAAGGGCTCGCTTAGAGTCGCTAATTAAATTTTTTAGGTCTCGAATGTAGTGATCGCTTTTTAGGGGGTTACTGTAGGGCAAACTATCAATAATTTTGCGAATAAGACTATCAATGCCGAGTTCTTCAATCGCGTGTTGTTCGGTGTTTTCGTTGAAATACTCATGGTATCGACGTATCAGTTCGTTTCCAAAACCGTGGTAGGTGCTTATTGATACATCGTAGGCTGCCTTACCCAAAATACTTGTTAATCGTTCTCTCATTGTGTGAGCCGCTGACTCAGTGAAAGTTAGGCACAAAATATTTTGAGGAAGGGTGTCTGTTTTTTGAAGGATATTGGCGATTCGAGTAATTAGTAGATGTGTTTTACCAGTTCCCGGACCGGCAATAACCAGAACCGGTCCATCTAGCTGATCGACGGCTTTTTTTTGTTGCTCATTTAGACCTTTGTAGGTCCTCTTAAATTCCTCCACTGTTAATATTGTACCGTGTTTAGCGGTAGTTTAAGGCTCTAGAGAATTTTCTTAGATTGATTGATTGAAGCCGCCATACAGACAGGGCAACTCTCTTCATTGCCAAACTCGGTCATCCACTGGGCCCCAGCTTTCCACCACGGCTCAATGTCGCGAAAAGCTACAAAATTAGCGGCTTCTCTAAGTACCCAGCCTAACCAGCCGTATAAACGGATTTTCCCGTAAACTACTGCCGACCAATGAGGACCGGCTGGGATGACCGATATTGGCTCTTTGGGTTGATAGGGCTGGAGCTTTTCACCGCTTGCGGTCCGTTTTATGTTGTGGGCTACAAAAATGGCATCGTATAAAGCTGTTTGGGCCATTCCAGAGTATTGAGTATTAGCATTGTCACCTAGGACGTAAATATCTGACTCAGCTTGTAGCGATTCGTTAACCACAACCTTGCCGTGATCGGTCAAAACAAAGTCGTTGATCTTAAAAAAAGGATTGTTGGTTACGCCAGCTGTCCAAATGACCGTATGGCTACTGATAGGCCTATTGTTTACCATAAGCGCGTCGGCTGTCTCGGCTTGGACGGTTTGTCCAAGATATAACTTGATACCAAGCCGGCGAAGTTGTTTAGCAATTGCTTTCTGAGCATCTTTAGGTAAGCGTGGCACAAGACTTGGCGCTGCTTCGACAAGGTCGATATGAATAGATCGGTTTCGAATGCCGTGTTTTTTCATAATGTGGCGCATATATTGTGGTAATTGGCCGGCTAATTCGATGCCGGTTGGCCCACCACCAATAATCACATAATTTAAATCTGGTTCGTGCTCGTCGGTCAATTGCTGATGGAGATGGGCCTTCAATCGTTCCGCTTCTTCTAGCGACTTTATACCGTAGGCGTATTCTTCTAGGCCTTTAATACCAAAATAGTTGGTAATGACTCCAAGGGCTAATATTAAGATGTCATAGTGATGGATTTTGCCATCGACGGTGTGAATTGTCTTGGACTTTCTATCAAGTTTGTCGGCCTGCCCGGTTGCTAATTCAACCGACTCTTCAGCAAAAATACTCTTCAGAGGTATGCTTGATTCCACAGCGCGACCACCCGTTGCGGTTTGAAATAAGTTTGGGTAGTAGCGAAAATTTGGCTTATCACTAAGGAGTGTTACCCGGAAGCGCTCGTCTTCTGCCAGTTCTAAAGAAGCTTTTATACCGCCAAATCCGCCACCGACAATTAGGATCTTTTTTTCTTCAGCCTCGGACATGGTTATGATTATACAAGATTATTTTTTGGTAGACAGCTAAAATATGCTTATGTTTTTGCTATAGTATCGACATGGATGGGTTCAAACAAAAATTGTTAGATAGTGGATTTAGGGGAGACGTTGATGACAGTCCGGCTGCTAAAGATTTTTATAGTCACGACGCCAGTTTATTTGAGGTCAAGCCCCAAATTATCGTTTTTCCCAAAGACTCGCAGGATGTCCAGCTGCTAGTTGGCTTGGCTGGTAGCTATAAGAAAAAGCTGTCGAACTTATCTCTGACGGCTCGCAGTGCCGGAACGGATATGTCTGGCGGTGCAATAAATGATTCGGTTATCGTTAACTTCAACAAATATTTTACCAAAATTGAGTCAGTAAATGCTCATAGTGCCCAGGCGCAACCGGGTGTCTTCTATCGAGACTTCGAGAAAGAAACTTTTAAGTACAAGGCGCTTATGCCAAGTTTCCCGGCCTCTCGGGATCTATGCACGATCGGCGGCATGGTCGCTAATAACTCGGGGGGCGAGAAATCACTGGAATATGGTAAGACCGAAAACTTTGTTAAACAGCTGAGTGTTGTCTTGGCCGACGGTAAAGAGTATCAGGTCGGTCCACTAAAACGAATCGATTTAATAAAGAAAATGGCCCAGAACGACTTCGAGGGCTCGGTTTATAAAAAAACTTTTGAGCTTATTGAAGCGCACTATGACAAGATTAAAGCCGCCAAGCCCCACGTCACCAAGAATTCTACAGGCTATAATTTGTGGGACGTTTGGGATCGTGAGACCGGAATATTTGACCTAACCAAACTTATAGTTGGCTCCCAAGGTACGCTTGGTCTTGTGACCGACATACATTTTCGTTTGGTTCCAACTTATCCCTACGACGGTGTCTTGGTCTGCTTTATGAAAAACATTAACGACCTTGGTGAAATAATTAACACTGTCTTGGCCCATAAGCCGGCTACATTCGAATCTTTCGATAACTACACTCTTAATCTGTCAATAAAGTTCTTCCCTTACTTTAGAAAGGCGATAGGATGGAGGGGCCTATTTAAGCTGGCCGTTAGCTTAATTCCTGACGCGTTGTTACTTTTTAGGGGAATTCCCAAAATGATTCTTTTGATTGAATTTACTGGCCAGTCACAGCGTGAGGTCGATGACAAAATTGTTTCTATGAACCAGGACCTTAAACACTTTAAATTAGAAGCTACCGAAGATGATGACACCGAGCAAAAGGCCTGGAAATTTAGAATCATGCGCCGCGAGAGTTTTAATCTACTGCGTAAAAAGGTTAAGGATAAACACACCGCGCCATTTATAGATGATCTTGTTGTGTCGCCACCGTACTTAGTAGAATTCCTTCCACAACTGAGAAAAATCATTGATAAATACGGCCTGTTGGCAACGGTCGCTGGTCATATGGGTGATGGCAACTTCCATGTAATTCCATTAATGAAGCTTGAGGATAAAGCCGACCGCGACAAATTACTACCGGCTATGAAGGAGGTTAACAACTTAGTCCTTAAGTATAAAGGTAGCTTAAGTGGTGAACATAATGATGGTATGATCAGGGGTCCATGGCTTGAGCAAATGTACGGCCACCAGATTGTTGAGATTTTCCGCGAGGTTAAAGATATCTTTGATCCAAAAGGTATCCTTAACCCGCACAAGAAGGCCGAAGCAAATTGGGATTACAGTTTCCGTCATATAAGAGAACACTTCTAGACTCTAAGATTAGGTTAAAATATTTACTTGACAACACACAAATCAATGAAGATAATCATGAGCAGTAAGAAATAGTAAAACTGTGAATAGATTTAAATTAAAGAGGCAATTTAAACGTCTAGCCGACATTCAGAATGGACTGCCGGCTGTAATTATTGTTTTGGCTGTAGCCACAATCGGTGTTTACTTTATTGTCGGCTCTCATGCTACTACTCCATATGTGTCCACCTCAGCAAACAACGGTTCAAAAATGAATGGCGCCTGTACTGTCAGTGATCCCAATGCAGCAGGAGGTGTTGCCGTAGACTTTAAAGGAGGTAGTTGTAGTACTAATACAAGTTGCCCTCAGTTTTTGGAGGCACCAAGCACTTCTCAAGCTTTCTGCGACACATTCGGAACCGCTTCAACAGTAGATGGCACCAGAAACAATGCCCTCGGCAGTGTGTGGG